>Ga0207645_10001193_pt1 | contig 21438 bp, 24 predicted proteins | sample KBSM53metaG_FD_184331 | JGI IMG/M metagenome (GOLD analysis project Ga0207645, IMG submission 184331) | Miscanthus rhizosphere microbial communities from Kellogg Biological Station, Michigan, USA - KBS M5-3 metaG (SPAdes) (version 2) | ecosystem: Host-associated > Plants > Roots > Rhizosphere >...
CGGTGAAGAACGTGGTTTTGGTGGCGGCGGGTAAAGGCGGTGTGGGCAAATCGACGGTGGCAGCGAACTTGGCGGTGGCTTTGAAGATGCACGGCGCCGCGGCGGGATTGCTCGATGCGGATATTTACGGTCCGTCGGTGCCGATTATTATGGGAGTGCGCGGCGAGCCCCGGCAGATCGATGTCAATGGCGTTCGAAAAATCGAGCCAACGCTGGCGCATGGTTTGCCGGTGATGTCGATCGGCTTCTTCCTTGATGCCGACCAAGCCGTGATCTGGCGTGGACCAATGCTCGGTAAGGCGCTCCATCAACTCATGGCCGATGTGCACTGGGGAGACTTGGATTATCTGGTCGTCGACATGCCGCCCGGCACCGGCGATGTGCAGATCACGTTCTCGCAGCAGCTCAAAGTCAGCGGCGCACTCCTGGTCGCGACGCCGCAGGAAGTGGCGCTCGCGGATGTCGTACGCGCCAAATCGATGTTTGATAAAGTTATGATTCCCATCGTCGGTATCGTCGAAAACATGAGCTATTTTATCTGCGATGGTTGCGGCAAAAACCATGAAATTTTCTCGCGCGGCGGCGCGCAGCGGGCAGCCGAGCGATTCAACATTCCTTATTTGGGCGAAATTCCGATCACGCCATCCTTGCGCGAAGGCGGGGACAAGGGAATACCAAGCCTGATTCAGGATCCAACGAGTGAAGTCAGTCGAAGTTTCCTTGCCATTGCGGCGAAGCTGGCCGGTCAACTATCGATCGCCTCGGAACAGGCGAAGAGAGTTCAAGGATTGAAAATCGTGTCGAGCTAGTCTAGTCAGGAGCATAATCGATGATTACCAAAGAACAGGTCTACGAAGCTTTGCAGGAATGTTACGATCCGGAAATTCCGGTCAATATTGTCGATCTCGGTCTGGTCTACGATGTCGAGATCGATGGCGGTAAAGTCGGGGTGAAAATGACGCTTACGGCACCTGGCTGCGGTATGGGAACGATGATCGCGGCAGACGCAAAGCAAAGGATCATGGCGTTGGAAGGCGTCGAAGACGCAAGCGTCGATCTCGTCTGGGATCCACCCTGGAATCCGAGCATGATCAACGAGGAGGCGAAGCAGCGGCTCGGGATTGTCTAAGTTTGCACCAGCCATTTTTTGTAAGTCTCACACTGCGCATCCAGTAAACGCCGCTCTCCGAATGCTTGATAAACCCAGGCTGCGGCCGATCGAGGCATTTCCCGTTCAGCAGGAGGACGGGAAAACACTCATTTACCTCAAAGATCCGGCGAATTTTGCCACGCCGTTGGGAATCTCACCGGTGGGGTATTTTGTGCTGGCCCAATTCGACGGGCATCACTCCTTCACGGATATTCAAGAAGCTTACAGCAAACAGTTCGGGTCCCTACTCATGTGCGAAGAGCTGGCGAGTTTTGTCGCCATGCTCGATGAACATTACTATCTCGATAGCCCGAGGTTTCGTCAGCATCAAAGTGCCGCGATCTTGGAATTCCGCCAGCAAACTACACGAGCAGCGGCTCATGTGGGCGGGGTTTACAAGGCGGCTCCAACGGAGCTGAAAAACCAGCTCGAGGGATATTTTGTTGCGCCCGAGGGCCCCGGTTTGCCGGTGGCACGCAATTCGGCGCAAAGACCGAGCGCCATCGTCGCGCCACACATCGATTTTCACCGCGGCGGGCCGGCGTACGCGTGGGCCTACAAGACGCTGGTGGAAAGCGCTGGCGCCGATCTCTATATCCTGCTCGGCACCTCCCACTGCAGCGGCCATATGCCGTATATTCTCACCTTCAAGGATTTCGAAACGCCGCTCGGCACGGTGGAGACCGACCGCGATTTTGTGCAGCAATTGCACGGGAAGTGCACCGATGATTTCTTCGCCGAGGAGTATTTGCACCGGGGCGAGCACTCGTTGGAATTTCAGGTTTTATTTCTCAAGTACGTCGCGCAGCAGCGAGCGGCTTTGAGAGGCGAGGCGGAACGACCGTTCAAGATCGTGCCGATTTTGGTCTCCTCATTTCATTCCGCAGTGCTCGAACAAACGCTGCCCGAGAAAACCCCGATGGTGGGAAAGTTTTTGGATGGATTGCGCGAGCTGGTTAGCCAGGAACGGCGGGAACTCTGCTTGGTCGCCGGGGTCGATCTCGCGCATGTGGGCAGGCAATTCGGCGATCGGCAACCCATCACGGAAGACTTTCTCAAATGGGTCGAGAGGGAAGATCGCTTATTGGTCGAGCGACTTATGGCTCTCGATGCGCCGGGATTTTTTCACGAGATTGCCAAGGATCAGGATCGCCGCCGGATCTGCGGCTTTTCGCCGCTCTATTCCTTGATTCATCTTCTCGACGGCAGGCGCGGCACCCAACTCAAATACAGCCAGGCGTTCACTCCAGAGACCGGCTCCGCGGTAACCTTTACCAGCTTAGTTTTCCACTAAGCCGTTCATTGCATCAGTGCATGTTCATGCCGCCATCGACGCTGATGGACTGGCCAGTCATGAAATCGCTGTCATCCGACGCGAGAAAAATAACCGTGCCGACGAGATCCGCCGGGTATTGATCGCGATGGAACGCGCGCCGCTTTCTTCGATCCGCCAGTTGCTCGGCGGTCATGACGCCTTCCTGATTGGCGCTGGAAATCGTCAAGCCGGGCATGATCGAATTAACACAGATGTTGTCGTCGCCGATTTCGCGCGCCAAGGCCCGGGTGAATCCGATCACGGCGCCTTTGGACGAGACATAGTGAAGAAAGTAAGGCGAGCCGCCGAGCACTGTCCCCGAGGAAATGTTGATAATCTTGCCTTTACCCTGTTGTTTCATCGCAGGATAAACCGCTTTGACACAGTGCCATAAGCCTTTCACATTCACGGTCATGACGCGGTCCCATTCATCGCCATCGATCTCCATAAAGTTTTTCTTTTTGAGCGCTGAATACAGTCCGGCGTTGTTGACCAGAATGTCGATGCGGCCATACGCTGAAAGCGCGGATTGCGCCATCGCTTGAGTTTTCTCCATTGAGGTCACGTCGACAAAGACCGATAGCGCATCGCCCCCCGCGGATTTGATGTCGGCGGCGACTTTTTTCGCTTCGCCGTCTTGAATATCTGCAACAACGACTTTCGCTCCTTCTTTCGCCAAGCCATGAGCGTACGCCTTGCCGATGCCGACGCCGCCTCCCGTGACGATCGCCACTTTGTCTTTGAGTCGCATAGTGTGCCTCCCTGAGAAAGAAATTCGAAATCCGAATATCTAAATCCGAAACAAACTTAGCAACAAATAAATCTCAATTCAGTAAAATCCAAAACACCGGATCCGAAGCAATCCGTTTGGAATTTTTCCTTTTTTGGATCATTTGAATTTCTTTCGAATTTCGGATTTCGAAATTCGTGCTTCGTTAGATTTTCAATCGGTAAAAATCAATAGGGTTGTCGTGGAGAATTGCTTGCTTCGATTCATTGCTCACATCGTCGCGCGCGAGAAATTCCGGCAGGTCGCGCTGGAACATATCCGGCAACCGCTCGTGCGGGTAATCCGACGGCCACATCAGGCATTTCGGATTGAATTGCTTGAGCACCTGAGGCAGCGCTTTTTCTTCGACTTCGCAGGTCGTCCAGATTTGCCCATTGCGAATCAGCTCGCTCGGTTTTTGCTTGAGCAACGGCGCCTGAACTCGATAGGGCTTCTCCATTTCCTCGTCCATGCGATCCATCATGTAAGGCAGCCAACCGGAGCCGGCTTCAAGAAACGCGACGCGCAACTTCGGAAAGCGCACGAATACGCCTTCAAAAACCATATGCGTAAATTGGATCAGGATCGCAAACGGATGTTCGAGGGTGTGAACGTGTAGAAACTTATTGAAAAAATCGAAGCCCATGCCGCGGCTGGGCGCGCCGTGAACCGTGAGCGGCATGTCGAGGCGCTCTGCGGTTTCATAAATCGGGTCAAAGTCACTGTGACCGTAGCCCTTGTTTAACCAAGTTACTGCCGGCAGGAGACCGGCAACGAGGCCGAGTGATTTTGCCCGGGCCAATTCTTTGGCGGCTTCCACCGGTTCGTGCACCGGCAACAATGCGACACCTTTGAGGCGCGGGCTGACCTGACAGAAGCGCTCGGCGAGCCAGAAGTTATAAGCACGGGCGAGAACGCAGGCCCATTCCGGATTTTGCACCAAGCCGAGCCCCAAGCCGCCGGTTGGGTAGAGCACCGTTGTATGCACGCCGAGCTCATCAAGAAACTGTAACCAGCGAGGTGCCGGCGTCTCAGGATCTTTGCCGGGCACGCCGGTGCCCCGATTCCAGCCATCGAGCGACGGGAAGTATGAATAGGTTTCGAAGCGGGGCGCGCTCGAGTATCTTCCCCCTAAATAGTCGTGCAGCTCACGGTCTTTTTCCAAAACATGGCCGTCGGCGTCGATGATCGGATAGCTCGGCTTCATCGTAAACTCCTTATAAAAATTGGAGTGCTGGAATACTGGAGTGTTGGAGTGATGGGTTCATGTCGAAGGTGCCGAATTCCAACACTCCATCACTCCATTACTCCAGTTCACAAAAATGATATTCCACCGTCGACGTTTATCGTTTGACCCGTGATAAAATCGCTCAGCGGTGAAGCGAGAAACAGCATCGCACCAACGACGTCTTGGGGAAGCTGAATTCGCTTTATCGATCTCAAGCCGACGGATGATTCGCGAAACTTGATCATTTGCTCCGTCGGATTTTCCTCGGACAGGGTGTTGCCGGGAGCGAGGCAGTTGACGGTAATGTTGTCGTCGCCGACCTCGCGGGCGAGAGTCCGTGTAAAGCCGATGGTTGCCGCTTTGGAAGTCACGTAGTGAATTCGCCCCGGCGCGCCCGCGAACACCGTGCCAGAGGCGATGTTGATGATCTTGCCGGATTTCTGCCTGCGCATTGTTGGCAGCACGGCTCGGCAACAGAAAAACAAGCCGCGAAGATTCACTGCCATCAGTCTGTCCCATTCGTCAGGATCAATGGTTTCGATTCTGCCGCGGTTCATTGGCACGACAGAGAAAACCGCGGCGTTGTTGATGAGTACGTCGATGCGGCCGAAGCGATCGACGGCGCGCGCGGTCATTTCCTTTGTTGCGGTTTCGTTGGAAACATCGACGTAAAGCGCGAGTGGAGACAAAAGACTTTTCATTTCTCCGTCGCCGCTGTTTGCCTTGCTTATCTCGCTGGCCGCACTCTCTGCGCCGAGTTTGTCGATATCGGCGATCACGACCTGGGCGCCTGCTTTGGTAAAAGCCAAACAATAAGCTTTGCCGATGCCATGGGCGCCGCCGGTAACGATGACGACTTTCTCCGTGAGTCCTTTGATCATTCAGCTCTAGTCTTGGAGTGATGGAGTTCTGGGTGGAAACCGACGGCGGTAACACTCCAGTACTCCATCGCTCGAATCTTTTTATCCGATTGACGGATTGATCAACGCTTTGGTCGGAAACGTGCCGGGGACTTCGCCGCCGATGGCGCGAATACAATTCTCGATCTGGGCAAGCGGAAATACGTGACTGACCATTTGCTGCACGGGGAATTTCGTTTCCTCGATGATCCGCAGTGCCGCTTCGGTGGCGTCATTGTCCGCTGTAAAACAGCCTTGTAACTTGATCTCGTTCCAAACGAGCTTATCCATCAACATCGGCGTCACGGTCGTATCGCCGGTCAAGCCGCCAAGCACCATCGTCGATTGCCGGTGCAGACAGTCGACGGATTTCAAAATCGCGTTGGGATTGCCGGAGACATCGACTACGACATCGCACAGCTCGCCATTGGTTTCCCTGCGCACCACCTCCACCACGTCTTCTTCTTCGACATTGATGGTCCGCGTTGCGCCAAATTTCTTGGCGAGCTCGAGCCGGGGCCGATCGCGACCGATGCCGGTGATAAATATTTTGGCCGCGCCGGCGTGCTGCGAAGCGAATGTACACGACAGACCCTGCTGTCCGGGACCCTGAATCAAAACGTAATCGCCCATTTTTACGCCACCGCGGCGAATTGCCCATTGAAAGCCGTTCGCCATCACTGAACCGATGAGAGCTGCCGCTTCGGCGGGAAGCGCGTCGCTCACTTTTGTCGCGAGCACGTCAGGAGCAAGATAAACATAATCGGCGAATCCGCCGAACAGGTGCGGCGGCTGATCGCATTTGGTGCGCCCGCCGTAATTGGTCCGCTGCCGACAGAAACGCTGATTGTTGCGCCGACAATCGGCGCAGCGGCCGCAGCCCAGCGCGCCCTTGAGAATGACTCGGTCGCCTTCTTTGATCTTGTGAATCTGGGCGGCGTTGCGGCCAAGCCTTTCGACCCGCGCCAAGATTTCGTGACCGAGAATAATCGGATAGGGAACCTGCAACTTGCCATGCAGGTATTTGACGTCCGTGCCACAAACGCCACCCATTTCGACCTTTAATAATCCGCCATCGGGTGGAATGTCGGGGATCGGGTACTCACGAATCTCGAGTTTGTCCGGACCGAGCAAAGTGGCTCCGCGCGCAGTGGCCATGGTGTGTTCTCCTGAGGTTATTGGTTCTGACTTATCAGATTGTTGCTGTATTTAATCTGCCGATTTCGGAAAAATGCCTCGCTCTTGGCTCGGGCATCGGATCCTTCGCTTTCTCTCGGGATTAGATCCTTCGCTTTGCTCAGGATGAAACGATCTCCGCTTTAGACGGAGATCATTTCACTCTATATTCCTGCATGACCTTATCGATAAAGCCGCTGCTCTCGATCTCTTTCACCAGGCTCATGTCGGCATAGCGCTCGGGATTTTCCTTGAGCACTTTGGGATCTTTTTTGCCGACTTCCTGGATCGGCAGTTCGTAATATTCGCGCGCCGGATAAGGCTTCAGCGGGAAATCGTACTCGCGAAAATTTTCCTCCAACACTTCCCGGTCCTGAACTTTCATATACTTGGACAAAACTTTGAGGCTGAATTCCTTATTTGCCTTGTAATAGGCCACACCTTCGATCATCGCTTTGGTAAAGTTGACTAGATCGGTGCGATTTTTCGTCAAATACGGCCTGCGCGCGACGAACATCAGGCTGGAATAGGGGATGTTCAGCTTTGAAGCGTCGATGAGCAGTGTCAAGCCGAGCTTGCGCGCCTGTAACGTCATTGGCGGCGTCAGCATCGCAGCGTCCGCGTTGTTGGTTTCGACAGCGACAATGCGGTTCGATTGATTGCCGACCTGAAGTAGTGCGACGTCGATGTCGGGCTTGAGGCCCTCGCGTTGAAGAAGAAAACGCGCGGCAAAATCGGCGTTGCTGCCAAACCGGCTGATGGCAACGCGCTTCACTTCCTTGATGCTCTTGATGCCTTTTCTGGCGAAAATGCGGTTGTCCATCGAGTTGCCGAGCCGGCCGAACATGACGAGATCGAGCGCCGGCGTGGAGATGACGACCTGCGGAGAAAACATACCGACCTGTGCATCGCCGGAAGAAAGCGCAGCGGCGGCCGAAGAAGCGCCTTGAATAAAAATCAATTGAACCGTGTTGCCGTATTTTTCAAAAAGCTTCGCTTCCTTGGTGATCCAAAGCGGCGCAAACTGTCCGACTTCGCTGGTCCAGACGACATTAATTTCGGCAGATCGAGATGAACTCACGTAAAGAAAAAAGAAAATCGCGGCGAGTGCCGGAACGGAGTGGAATTTTTTCATCGACTTACCTTTTGAAACGCTGCTGCGACTTGGAGTTGACCTCGGTTCCAGCCTACCCCTATACTGCCGAACCATGGTTGAATCAAGTTTTGAGGAGGCAACATGCTGCGACTCCTTTCGAGCCTTGCCATATTCGTCTTCGCGAGCGGTAATTCGTTTGCGCAGGCGCCCGCGCGAGTGATGTCCGGTTACGCCGCGACGTCGGGTCCCCATGCAGTTCTATGGATCGCGCGCGACGCGGGCCTGTTTGAGAAAAATGGTCTGCGCGTCGACGTTGCCTTCATCCGCAGCGGTTCAACTATGGCCCAAACCCTGGTCTCTGGCGAGATCCAGATGTCGCAGATGGGCGGGCCAGCAATGGTTGCCGCCGGTGTGGCGGGCATGGATGTGACATATGTCGCCGTCGCGCTTAATACCACTCCAATCGTGATCATGGGCAACGTGTCCAAAATGGAAGAGCTCAAGGGGAAGTCGATCGGTGTGACGCGCTATGGTTCCAACACCGACATCTCGGCGCGCTTCGCGATTCAAAAGGCCGGCTTGCAGCCGGAAAAAGACGTGGCGCTGATTCAATTGGAAGAGTACGCGAATATTCTCGGCGGCATGCAGTCCGGCCGCGTCGCCGCCGGCTCCCTCGCCGATCCGTTTACCGAAGCCGCGAAGAAGCTGGGCTTTAAAGAAATCGCCGACATTGCCAAGATGGGCTTGGAGTTTCCCTTCGTCGGCATCGCTGTGAAGAAATCCTACATCAAGGACCACATGGATACCGTGCAGCGCTTCGTGCGCGCCTACGTGGAAGCCATCGCCATCTACAAAAACAACCGCGAATTGACGATGAAGATTACGAGCAAGTACACCGGCATCAAAGATCCGGCGATACTGGCGTCAACCGTGGATTTTTACGCGCCCAAGTTGCAGCGCGTGCCCGAAGCGACCGTGGGCGGACTCAAATTTGTGCTCGAGCAGGTCGGTGTGCGCGATCCACGGGCGAAAAACTACTCACCGGAAACTTTTATGGACAATCGTTTTGTGAAACAACTCGAAGATAGCGGCTTCATCAAGACGCTTTATCCGAAGGGTTAACCGAGTCACACGCCAGCAATTTACATGATGGCTGTCGACGTTGTCGGCCGTTAGCTTCGGCGATGTCGCTCTGCCTGTCATCAGCCTTTAAACTTTTACCAGATTTAGACCGAGCAGGATTGCGATCGGGCCGAGCGCGGCGTTGATCTTTAGCAGGAGAAACCACCGCCGCCATTGGCCAAGCAGACCTTCGGGCCAGTGATTTGACAATTCCGGCAATTCCGAAGTCAGCCTGGCGATCGCCGGCGCGTATCTGAACGTCTGGAGTAAGTGATGGACAAGCATCGCGCCGAAGACAAAAAGCTTGATGGTTAAAATCACGGAATAGAATCCCCCGGTAGCAAACGTGGATACCGAAAAGCGCTGGAGCAGGTTGAACACACCGGTTACGAGCAGAAGGCCGATTGCAATCCAGGACAGCGTTTCGAAACCGATGCGGCCGCGATTAAGCGTCGGGATCGCGATTCTCGGCTCCAAGGCATTCACAGACGGTCCGAGCACAACGAGAAAAAAGACCATCGCGCCGACCCAGAGGGCAACGGCAATGATGTGAATCAGCGTGGCGAGTAATTCCAGTGGGAACATGAGATTCAGTTTTCTCGTTGGCTAGTAATGCCGCACAAATCTGCGCCAAACGAGCACAACCGCGCTTGAAAAGGAAAGGTCCGTGTGTTAGCTAAGGAAAAGTTTTCACTCCGGTTTCTTAACAAAATTAAGGATGGTTCACTAGATGCTTCAGTGGTTGCCGGAAGATGTGTCTACGTTCGGGCAAGAAATCGACTCCTTGTTTTATCTCATCTACTACATCACTGCAGTCGCTTTTATTCTTGTGACCGTCTTGATGGTTGTGTTCTTGATCAAGTATCGCGATCAAGGCGGCAGGCGCGCGACTTATAGTCACGGCAATACGACCCTGGAAATCATCTGGACGATTATCCCCGCCGCAATTCTTATCGTCTTGGCATTCATGAGCGCTTCAACTTGGGCGAAAGTGAAGCGCCATGCGCCAGATAGCGACTTTGAACTTCAGGTTACCGCGAAGCAATTTAACTGGGAGGTGGTCTATCCCGGAGCGGATCGCAAGTTTGATACGCCGGATGACGTGAAGTTCGACAATGACCTGCATGTGCCGGTCAATAAAGTAGTGCGAGTATATCTCGGATCTAAAGACGTGATTCACAGTTTTTACCTGCCGAATTTGCGGCTTAGACAGGATGCCGTCCCGGGCCGGACTATTTTAGTGTGGTTTGAAGCCACTAAGCCGGGCAAATACGAGCTTCCGTGCTCCCAGCTTTGCGGTTTCGGCCACTCCGGTATGAAGGGGTGGCTTTACGTCCACACGCCGGAAGAGTACACGAAATGGGCGCAGGAGAATTTAGCCGCAAAATCACAGTAAGACATTCCCGTCTTTTGCGAATTCACCCGAGCATATTAACGGAGGTTCTTGAACGATGAGCGATACGGTAGCGGCTGAGGCAGCGCTTGCGGCGCATGCTCACCATGGAGAGCTGGGGTTTTTGCGTACCTATATGTTTTCGACGGATCACAAAATGATCGGTCGCCAGTTTCTATTCCTCGGGCTCTTTATGTTGTTGATTGGCGGGACGTTGGCGATGATGGTGCGCTGGGAGCTGGCTTGGCCGGAGACTGCGGTCCCCGGGTTCAATTGGATCCCTGAACCGTACATGTATGAGGGCATCATTCCTCCCCAAACTTATAATGCTCTCTTTACCATGCACGCGACCCTCATGATCTTCTTCGTAGTGATGCCGATCATGGTGGGTGCCTTTGGTAATTTCTTGATTCCGTTGATGGTCGGAACTCGCGACATGGCCTTTCCCAAGTTGAACATGCTTTCCTTCTGGGTGGGGCTCGTGGCGGGCGTCGTGATGCTTTCAAGCTTTCTCGTTCCTGGTGGGCCGGCCGCTGCCGGTTGGACGAGTTATGCTCCGCTCTCGGCACGGCCGCAGTACACAGGCGTAGATTGGGGTCAGGACCTTTGGATCCTTAGTTTGATCATCCTCGGCGCCTCGTCTCTGATGGGTTCGATCAATTACATCACGACTATCGTCAACATGCGCGCGCCGGGCATGACATATTTCCGCATGCCGTTAACCGTCTGGTCGCTCTTTATAACGGCGATCTTGTTGCTGCTTGCACTGCCGGTGTTGACAGCGGCTTTGGCGATGCTGCTTTTTGACCGTGCCTTCGGCACGAGCTTCTTTCTTCCGGAAGGCGGCGGAGAGCCCTTGCTGTGGCAGCATATGTTCTGGTTCTTCGGCCATCCTGAAGTCTATGTTTTGGTTCTACCGGCTATGGGCGTGACTTCCGACATCCTGTCGACTTTTTCCCGCAAGCCGATCTTCGGCTATCACGCCATGGCCTTCTCGATGATCGCCATCGCTTTTCTCTCATGGATTGTCTGGGGCCATCACATGTTCGTGAGCGGTATGAATCCACTGCTGGGCACGGCATTCATGATGACGACAATGGTCATTGCGGTGCCGTCGGCAATCAAAACTTTCAATTGGCTGGGGACGCTCTGGGGCGGCAATATCCGTTTTGCATCGCCGATGTTGTTCGCGCTCGGCTTCGTCTCGAACTTTATCATTGGCGGCTTGAGCGGTATTTTCATGGCATCGACGCCGGTGGATATCTTCATTCACGATACCTATTACATCGTGGCCCATTTTCATTATGTTGTTGCCGGTATCATTTTCGCGCTATTTGCCGCGGTCTATTACTGGTTCCCAAAGATGTTTGGCCGCAAGATGAACGAGGGACTGGGTAAGATCCATTTCGTGTTGACCTACATCTTTTTCAACGGGGCGTTCTTCCCGATGCATTTCCTCGGCGTCGCCGGCCATATGCGGCGCATCTACAATCCCACGCAGTACGAGTTTCTCTTGCCGATGCAACACTGGAACGTGTTCATCACCGTCAGCGCGTTCCTGCTCGGCGCCTCGCAATTCATTTTTCTGTATAATTTTATCGTCAGCCTGTTCGCGGGTAAGAAAGCCGAACGAAATCCATGGCAGGCAAACACGCTCGAATGGTCCGCGCCAACGCCGCCGCCGCACGGCAACTTCGAAGTCCAGCCGGTGGTTTATCGTGGTCCGTACGAATACAGCTCACCCGAAGTCGAAGAGGATTGGCTGCCACAAGATAGAAATCTCGGTACTGCGGCGGCAGCCCGGGCGCACTAAGCGGAAACATGAAATCCGATCCGCGAAGGATGGGTACACCTGCGAGTCCCCGTCCTTCAGTCTTTTCAATCTGGCCGCACCGCCTTGCAGTCCTGCTCGTCTGCGCGACATTTCCACTGCTCTTCATCGGCGGCTTGGTCACCGGCAAAGGCGCCGGACTGGCTGTGCCGGATTGGCCGACGACCTTCGGCCACAATATGTTTTTCTATCCCTGGTCGAAAATGGTGGGCAATATTTTTTACGAACACAGCCATCGGCTCGTGGCTTCATTCGTCGGCTTGGTGACGATCGCTTTCACGGTGACGGTCTGGTTGCGCGAGTCGCGCGCCTGGTTGCGCTGGCTCGCGGCGGCCGCATTGGCATTGGTGATTGTGCAAGGAGTTTTAGGTGGCTTGCGGGTCGTTTTGCTCGAGCAAACCTTAGCGATTGTGCACGCCGCGACCGCGCAGGCTTTCTTCGCGCTGACCATCGCCCTGGCGGTATTTACTTCGAAAGAGTGGCTCAGTTTGCCTGAACCTACGACGTCGCTGAACGATGGCGGCCGGCTCCGCCGCTTGTGCCTGGCGACAACTGCGCTAATCTATATGCAGGTGATCATCGGAGCAGTGCTGCGCCATACAGGCGAGCGCGTGGATGCCCATTTGGCGTTGGCAGCGCTAGTGGCGTTGCATATCATGCTGATTCTGATCCGTATTTCTAGAAATCACGCCCGTGTCTATGAATTACAGCGACCCGCACTAACTCTTTTCGCGCTGTTGCTGCTGCAGTTGCTATTGGGAACCGTGTCTTACCTCGCCAAATTTACCGCTGCATTGCGACTCCCCATCGACGCCACTGTGGTCCTTACGACCACACATCTTGCCTGCGGCGCGCTCATGCTCGGTAGCGCCGTCGCGCTTACGTTGAAGTGCTATCGACTGTCGACGGCGGGGGCTCAGAATCCTGGTAGAGAAATTCTCACCGAGCAATTTTCGACATGAGCATCACTACTGGAACGGTACAGATCGCGAATGCCACGACCGCACGACGAGCGGCGGATTTTTTTGAGCTCACCAAGCCGCGCATTGTTTTCATGGTGCTGATTACGGCGTTGGTGGGCTACTATGCAGGCTCCGCACGTGTGCCGGAGTATCTCCGGCTCCTGCAGATGTTGTTCGGCACGGCGCTCGCCGCGGCCGGCACGCTGACGCTGAATCAGTTTCTCGAGCGCGATATCGATGGGCTGATGGAGCGCACGCGGCGCCGCCCGTTGCCGGATGCGCGTGTGCAGCCGCAGGATGCGCTCTGGTTTGGCACCCTTTTGACCGCTGCCGGCTTGATCTACCTTATCCTCAGCGTGAATCTCTTGAGCGCCATGGTCGCCGGCGCGATCACGGTAACCTATTTGTTCGTTTATACGCCGATGAAACGCTACAGCGCACTTTGTGTGCCGATCGGGGCCGTGCCTGGAGCGTTACCGCCGGTGATTGGCTGGGTCGCTGCCCGAGGCGACTTGTCCGTCGACGCGTGGATCCTGTTTGCGATCATGTTTCTTTGGCAAATCCCGCATACGCTCGCAATCGCATATCTCTACCGGGAAGATTTCGCTAAAGCCGGCATTCAGTTTTTGCCGGTCATCGATCCCGATGGCGCTAGCACGAACCGGCAAGTTTTAATGCACTGTGGCGCTCTCTGGGTGGTGAGCTTTTTACCGACCTTGATCGGTATAGCGGGTGCGCTTTACTTTGTGACCGCTTTTTTCCTGGGAGCCGCGTTTCTCTCGAGCGGGATCAAATTGGTTTTAACGCCGAGTCGAGCGAGCGCGCGCCGGCTGCTGTTCGCTTCATTGATTTACCTTCCGATGCTTCTGCTCGTCATGGCATTGGATCTCTTGCCGGCATGAATGAGTCGATCATGGGACAGCTGAAAGAAATCGATTGGCGTAATCGACGGGTCGGCATCGCGCTGGCGCTGCTCACGATCCTTTATATCGCAGCGGTGATCGCGTTCATCATCATTTATTAGTTCGATGGCAAAGGATTCGACAGCGCGCAAACTCGACGAAACTCCACCGCTTCGCGGCGCCAAGCGTCCTAGCTTTGGTGGCGGAGGCAGACCGCCGCCGCCCGTCCGACCCAACGTCCCATTTGCGAGCAATGTGTGGCTTGCGGTGCTCATGCTGCTCGGTGCCGAAGCGATGTTTTTCGCGGGCCTCATCGGCGCATTTCTGGTTTTTCGGATCGCCAATCCGGTATGGCCGCCGCCTTTTCAACCGCGGCTGCCGATCGAAGTCACCGGTGTCAATACGGTAATTTTGCTCGCCAGCGCGATCACGATTCGACTTGGCTTGAAAGCGATACAACGCGGCGATCGCTCGCGGCTTGTGCGGCTATTGTCATGGACCGCAGCGGCCGGTGCGGTGTTTTTATCGATCCAGGGATTTGAATGGTTCCGCTTGCTTCATTTCGGGTTGACGTTATCGAGCAGCATTTACGGCGGGCTCTTTTACACGATCATCGGCTGTCACGCACTTCATGTTTTCGGCGCTTTGATGTGGTTGCTGGTCGTGTGGCGTAAGGCAACAGCGGGAAAATACACACGCCAGAACTACGTCGGACTGCAGACCTGCAGCATGTACTGGGTGTTTGTGGTTGCCCTGTGGCCTTTGCTCTACGGCTTGGTCTATCTTTACTGATCGAATTGTTGACACTGGAAAGTCGATAGGCTAACTTGCGATTGGAATTTTTTATGACGAAAAAAATTATTTCCCTATCGCTTGTGTTTGGACTGTCGTTGCTGGCTCGCTCGAGCGCGTCATGGGCTTGTGCCGTCTGCTGGGCGGGCGACACCGGGCCGACAGCAGACGCTTATAACTGGAGCGTCTTATTTCTCATGACGGCGCCCTATGCTGTGATGGGTTCGATCGCGGCGTGGCTCTTTTACACGTATCGGCGCTCGGCTGCGACGCGAGAAAAAAGCGACGGTGTCGAACCCCTGGTTCACTTGAGTTGGAATCCTGAGGAGAGCGGACGATGAGCGAAGCGGCTGTGATGCATGCGGTGGTGGAACCCCAAGAGTCACCGCTCACACCCGAGAATTGGGGCAAGCTCGGCATGTGGTTGTTTCTTGCCGGCGACGCTATGTCCTTCGGCTGTTTGATTGTCGGCTATGGAATTTTGCGCCATGCGAGCAGTAGTTGGCCGGTACCCAAAGACGTTCTCGGCATTAATCTGACCGCCTTCATGACCTTTCTCCTGATCGTCAGCAGTGTCTGGATGGTTTTGGCGTTGGCGGCGATTCAGGAAAACAACAAACCGAAGTTCAATAAATTTCTCGGACTGGTGATTTTAGGCGGACTCATGTTCCTGGGCTGTCAGGCGTACGAATGGACCCATCTGCTGACGCATCGCTTGCCGGAGGCGGGTATCTCTTTTTCCAATAATCTTTTTGCCACGACATTTTTTATTCTGACGGGGTTTCACGGCATGCACGTCAGCGGCGGGGTTATTTATAACAGCTGCGTGCTCGCCGCCGTCAATCGCGGCCGCTATGAAGCCAAGCATGTAGAGATCGCGGGTTTGTACTGGCACTTTGTCGATCTCGTCTGGATTTTGATTTTCACGTTTGTCTATCTCATATAACGTAAGCCGTAAGGGACAGAGATGACCTCAACTGCTCATTCCAAGTCTGCCTATATCAAGGTGTTTTACGTTCTCCTGGTGCTTACGATCGTGGAAGTCGCGATCGTTTATCTAGGGTTACCGAGAATGCTTCTCGTGGCGCTGCTGGTGATTTTTGCCGTATGGAAGGCCAGTTTGGTGGCGATGCATTTCATGCATCTAAAATTCGAGAAACGGACCCTGGCGGTGGTGGCGTTGGCGCCCTTTGTTCTGTGCGTTTTTCTGATTCTCATGCTGATGCCGGACATCTTTCCTCATTGATTTCTGTCTCCGATCTGCCAAGCCTAAACGCGGCGCTGAACAGTCTCAGCGCCGTTTTTCTTTTTAGTGGTTTTCTGTTTATCAGATCCGGCAAGCGCGAGAGCCATCGGGCTTGCATGCTGATCGCTTTCGGTTGTTCGATCCTGTTTTTGATTTCTTATCTCGTCTATCATTCCCAGGTGGGTTCGGTGCCGTTCAAAGGGCAAGGTTGGGTGCGTCCTTTATATTTTGCGATCCTGTTGAGCCACACAATTCTCGCTGTCGCGGTGGTTCCATTGGCGCTGATCACCTTGCGTCGCGCGCTGGGCGAGAATTTCTCGGCACATCGGCGCATCGCGCGCTGGACTTTTCCCGTCTGGCTTTACGTTTCAGTCACCGGAGTGATTGTTTACTGGATGCTTTACCATCTATTGCCCTCGCGTTGACGCGAAAAACCGTTCACGATAGAGGAGAGAGCGGGAGAACTTCAATGACGCAGATCGGTATTGTTGGCTGTGGAGCCATCGGCAAAGCGCTTATTCAAGCCGCGCAGAGCGGCAAGCTTTCGGCGCCCATAGCGGGGGTGACCAGCCGGAGCGAAGAGACTGCGCGCGACTTTCTTGCCTCCTTTAAAAACCCGCCACCCTATCGGTCTCTCGAAGAGCTGATTGGTCGCGCGGATTTAGTCGTCGAAGCGGCGGGCGGCGGGATCGTCGCTGAGCTGGCAAAAAAAGTTTTCGCGGCACGAAAAGCCCTTATGGTCATCAGCGTCGGAGCATTGCTCGACCATCCTGAGATCATCGAGCAATCGCGGCAGAGCGGCTGCCGTCTGTACGTTCCGTCCGGCGCGATCGCCGGATTGGATGGTATTAAATCAGCGTCGGTCGGCCGGATCGAGCATGTGACGCATACCACGCGAAAGCCTCCGGCGGGACTGGAGGGAGCCCCTTACTTGATCGAGCGTGGCATTTCGCTCGCCGGTTTGGAGCACGAAAAGGAGATCTTTTACGGCTCGGCACGTGAGGCTTGCCGCGGTTTTCCGGCAAACGTCAATGTGACGGCAGCCGTGAGCCTGGCGGGCATCGGCGCCGATCAAACCCGCGTACGGATTCTCGCCGTGCCCGGTTTGGTGCGCAATTGTCACGATATCGACGTCGAAGGGGAGTTCGGTAAGCTGCACGTGCATATCGAAAACGTTCCCAGTGAGAACCCCAAGACCGGTAAGCTCACTGCTTTATCGATGATCCGCGCCCTGCAAGACGCCATCGACACGGTACGCATCGGCAATTGAAGTGGAGGATAGAGAATCGAAGATAGAATCTCTACCTTCCATCCTGGTCTTCTCTCGACGAGGTTCCTAATCATTGAACAATAGTGATTTAATCGCGCGCGCGTTGAAGGAAGCCGGCGTAGGTTGGGTTTTTGGTGTTCCCAGCGGACCGGTATTGCCGCTGATCGAGGCGCTGCGCCGAAGCTCGGTAGAGTTTATTCTCACGGCCAGCGAGACGTCGGCGGGATTCATGGCCAGCGCTGTGGGATATCTGACCGGCATTCCCGGTGTGTGCGTATCCACAGTCGGTCCCGGCGCCACCAACTTAACAACCGGTGTCGGGTGCGCTTGGCTGGATCGGTTGCCTGTGCTTGCCTTGACCTGCAATGTTCCAAGCGCGTGGCTCAAACGGCGCATCCAGATGCGCATCGATCATCACGAGCTATTTAGACCTTTGAGCAAGGCGTCGCTCAGCTTGCGCCGTGACTCTGTGGCTCAGACGATCGAGAGAGCCATGACGCTCGCCAGTCAAGAACCGCCCGGGCCGGTCCATCTCGATTTGCCGGAAGACGTGGCGCTGGCTGAGGCCATCGAATGCAGCAAAACCGAAAGCAGCCCGGCACCGATTCAAGATCGCTCCTCTGAGATCGTGCAGATCGTCCAGGACTCGCTGAGGCTCTCGCGCAGACCGCTTGTGATCACGGGGCTTAGCTTCACGCGCAGCCGGGCGGCACATGAGCTACTGAAGTTTATCGAGCGCCAAGGATTGCCTTTTGCCACGACCATGCACGCCAAGGGCTTTTTGCCGGAAAATCACCGCAACGCTGTGGGTGTGATCGGGCGAGCACGACGGACAGACGTAAAGCGCTTCATCGATCGCGCGGATCTGATCATTGCCATCGGATACGATCCGATCGAGATCAATTATGAAGAGTGGGTCGAAAATCGGCCGATCCTGCATGTCGATACGGAAACGGCCGACTCCGCTGGCTCGTTGCGATTTGTTTGGAACGGAGCCTGCGATCTCGATGCGGCCATTCGCGCAATCGCCACCGTTGAGCCCGCGGCTAACGACTGGACTTTAGCCGAGATTCAGGAGCATCGTAGAAACCTCGATTGCGCCTTGCGTCCAGCCACGGGAGGGTTCGCGGCGTATCGTGTCTTGGATATTCTCCGTGACAAGCTCTCGAGCGACGGGATTCTCGCCTATGATGTCGGCGCGCATACGCATCAGATTGCGACCCAATGGCGCACGGATCTGCCGCGCACGCTGCTGGCCACCAATGGCTGGTCGTCAATGGGTTACGGCATGCCCGCGGCTTATGCAGCGAAGCTGGTTTATCCTCACCGCTCTGTGGTTTCGGTCATCGGCGATGGCTGTTTTCAGATGACTGCGGGCGAGCTCAGCTTGGCGCGCCGGGAAAATTTGCACGTCCCAGTGGTGGTTTTGAACGACGGCTGGCTCGGTCTGATGAAAGTCAAGCAAGAGCGGAGAAATTACCCCCTTTCCGGCGTGTATCTCGGCGCGCCGCCGGAATCACCGCCGCACTACTTCGGTGTGCCCTGCCGTGCAGCAAAAAATGCCGAGCAGTTCGATGCAGCACTCGACTGGGCGTTTGCGCTCAACGGTCCGAGCGTCATCGAGACGTTCATCGACGCCACCGCGTATTCTGCCACCGTATTCGACTAACCCCATATTCATGCCTCTATCAGCCGTGCGGCGCGATCGGTTCCGCTGGACGATCCTGGCGCTGATCAGCATCTCTCATATTATCGGCGCCTCGGCCCAATACGGCATCAACACGCTAGCGCCTTTTTACAAAGATGAGTTGCAGCTATCGCGCGCACAGGTGGGTCTGTTTTTTTCCGCTTTTTATCTGGCCATGACGGGAGCGTCATTTGCCACGGGCTGGTTTGCCGACCGGTTCGGCGTGCGCAGGACAACGTTGAATGGCCACTTGTTTGTGGGGGTCTGCATCGTTGCTGCCGCCTTATCGCCGTCCTTCGAGTGGAGCTGCGTCAGTTTTTTTCTCGCCGGATGTGGCTATAGCTTTCTTAACCCAGCATCGACTATCGGCGTTATGACCTGGTTTGAACGCGATGAGCGGGCGACTGCCATGGGAATCAAGCAGACCGGAGTGCCGGCGGGTGGCGTGTTGGCAGCGATGCTGGCGCCTTCGCTTGTGCTGATTATTGGCTGGCGCGGCGCATTGGGAGCACTTGGCATCATCAATTTCCTGTTCGGGTTTGTTTTCTTCTGGCTCTGGCGCGAGCCGTTCGACACGACCAGCGAGCAGGGCACGGAACGGGAATTTGCCGCGGCAGACGCCACGAGCTTAAAGGTATGGCAACTCCTGCCGATCAGCTGTGCGACCGCGATTTATCTTGTTGGGCAAATGGCATTAATTACCTATGTCCCTCTTTACTTGAAAGACGCCATGAACTTTTCGCCCTATTGGGCAAGCCAGGCTCTGGCGTTAACTCAGGCGGGCGCGATGGTCGGGCGCGTTGGCTGGGGAGTGGTCAGTGATCGCTTGTTTCACGGCCGGCGTAAAATTGTCCTCATCTGGATCGGGATATTCTCCGCGCTTCTGATCGCTGTTCTCGGCACGCTGCAGCCAAATTCCTCATACTATATCTTGCTACCGATTCTCTTCCTTGCCGGTGTATCGATCGTCGGTTATCAAGGTGTTTCCTATGCCCTCATCGGTGAAATCGCCGGTAGGGCCCGAACCGGTGCCGGGTTGGGCTTGATGATCGCGATCAATTCGGGCGCTGCTACTTTAGGCACGCCGATATTTGGCTACATCGTGGATCGCACCGGATCTTATACACTTGCCTGGCAGACGCTTGCGATGACCGTGTCCGTCGGTGTTGTCGGTCTTGCTCTTTTGCTCAAAGAACCGAAAGCAAACTGACGTTCACGGTCAATCTCAACTTCTCCGTTAATCTGCTCCTATTTCGAGCGGAGGGCGAGAAATCTTTCATCAAACGTCGAAGGGTGCGTTAGCCATTTTGGCCGCCAGGAGCGACTGCTAGACTCATGACTGAGCCTGGTCAGTCATAAATGTGCAAGATGCAACACAGCTATAGGAAATTTCCTACATGTAAGTAGAAGCCGCTCAAAACGGTTTCCGCGGGAGTCGCTGTCGTGCTTAAAATCAACCGGTTATATAAACGGACATATTTGGCACGGTCATTGATACGTGGCATCAGTGTCCTCTCCTGCGGAGGTGTCGTCATGAAAAAAGTACGTTCCTGAGCTTGGCCCAGTGGGGCTGCGCATTCCTTGGTGGTGCAGCGACTGGTGCGCTGGCGACCGGCGCCGGATACGAGATCAACTCCAAGCGCCAGATGGACAAGTTAGAAGATGATTACAAAAACGAGCGAATCTCGCGTCGAGAGTACGAAGAGCGAAAAAAGCAGATTGAATCCGGTTCGATTATATATTGAGCCGGCGGACGTTTGAGTTCGCGATCGACTGACGGAAGCAAACAACGTTGATTGAGACGCGCACAGCGTCACGCCGTGAGAATTTAACGCGGCGATGTTTGCGCGTTGATGCTGCGAGATCATGCAACTGAGCACCTAAGAACCCGACTTCTCGAGGAGCCGATCATGAAAAATCGATCCGTAATGATCGTGGGAGTAGTCCTGATTGTACTCGGCGTTTTAGCGCTGGCTTATCAGGGGATTACTTACACCAAACGCGAAAAGATTTTAGACGTCGGCCCCCTCCAAGCGACCGCCGATCGTGAGAAGACCATCCCACTTCCGCCACTGGTGGGAGGCTTAGCGCTGGCGGGCGGTATCGCTTTGGTCATTATCGGAGCGGTGAAATCACGCTAATACATCTCCAGGGTAAAAGAATGTGCCATGCGATGGCACACAAGTGACTGGTCTGAGTCGGCCCGCAGAATTGACCGCTTAAAAATCGACCCACACAGTCGAGCTTTCGGTTTGGAGGAAGCTCGAAACGAGAGTGACTCATATGCCTGCTGCTAAAATCTTGGTTGTCGATGACGATAAAAATCTGCTCGAGCTAGCGAAGACCCGCTTGACGGCGAGCAACTACGACGTCACCGTGGCTCTCGGCTATGAGGAAGCGCTGGATGCGGCCAAGGTGCAAAATTTCGATCTTGCGATTGTCGACCTCAGGCTCGCGGACGAGGACGGCATGACCTTGATGGAAAAGTTACATGCCCTTTATCCGGGTATCCCGGTGATCATTCTGACCGGGCATGCCAGCGTAGAAGGCGCGGTGGAAGCGATGAAACGGGGCGCTTACACCTACCTGACCAAACCTTT
>Ga0207645_10001195_pt1 | contig 21426 bp, 16 predicted proteins | sample KBSM53metaG_FD_184331 | JGI IMG/M metagenome (GOLD analysis project Ga0207645, IMG submission 184331) | Miscanthus rhizosphere microbial communities from Kellogg Biological Station, Michigan, USA - KBS M5-3 metaG (SPAdes) (version 2) | ecosystem: Host-associated > Plants > Roots > Rhizosphere >...
CGGAGCGGTCCGGTTCGTGGTGGACCATGATCCCGCCGGTACCGCGTTCCGATTCGCGCCTCTGGGCGGACCGACGTTCCTGGCCACCTTCTCTCCCTCGGCCCGCAGCCAACTGCCCGACAGCATCGTGGTTCGTACCGCGGATGGCCGCACCCTTACCCGCTGGCCGGCGGTGCTGCATATCGGCCAGAAAGCGGGAGGACTCTCCGCTCGCCTGGCGGATGCCGGCTGGTTGCTGCCGAACTGGCTGGGAGATCTGGCTTACGATGCGGTCGCGAAAATTCGGAAGCGGCTCTTCGCTGCTCCGACTGATGCCTGTCCGGTAGCGCCCGTCGAGTTGAGGAAACGGTTTGACCCTTAGGGAGCCGTCATCGCCAATTGTCAATTTGCAATTGTCAATTTGCAATTGACTCTCAGCCCCCAACCACTACCGTCCCCTCCCGCACCGTCAACTCCCGAAACAAGGTCTGCAACCGCTCGGTCATTGGCCTCGGCTTGCCTGCTCCGATTGCACGCCCGTCGATCCAGCTTACGCCGGCTATCTCTCCCATCGTCCCGGTACAGAACGCCTCATCCGCCCGGTAGATCTCGGAGGGTGAAATGTCCCGCACCTGGTGCGGAATCCCATGCTCCTGACAGAGCTCGAGAACGGCGGCGCGGGTGATTCCCTCGGGACAGGCTACGGTGCGGCTGGTGCTCACGACGCCCCCTTCGACGAAGAAGAGATGCGTGGCGTTGGTCTCCGCGACGAAGCCGTGCACGTCGAGCATGATCGCGTCATCCGCGCCCGCGGTATTCGCCTCCACCTTGGCGAGAATCGACTGAAGCAGGTTGTTGTGATGGATCTTGGGATCGAGACAATCGGGCGGGAATCGCCGGATGGAGCTGGTGATGAGCCGAAGTCCGGTCTTCGAGTAGACCGGAGGCTTGTGCTCCGCCAGCACGATGAGCGTGGGGCCGGCCTGGTTGAGTCTGGGGTCCATGCCCGACGTAATTTTCACCCCGCGGGTCAGGGTGAGCCGGATGTGGACTCCGTCGGTCATCTTGTTGGCTTCGAGCGTGCGGCGGATTTCGGCGGTGATGGTTTCGTGCGACGGGACTTCCTGGAACGCGAGCGCCGTGGCCGAATGGCGGAGCCGGTCGAGATGTTCGGTGAGACGGAAGATGCGTCCCCGGTAAAGTCTCAGCCCTTCCCACACTGCGTCGCCTCCCTGGACCGCGGAGTCGAACGGGCTGACCCCTGCCTGGTCACGATGTACCAGCCGGCCGTTGATGTTGACGACCAGATCCTTGTTTCGCGGATCGAAGGCCTGCAGCATGGGCGTCGTGCCTCGACGGTTCAGGGTGCGCTGTTGCCCAGATTGGCCAACGCGAAGGCGAACTCATCGGCGATCTCGGCGATGATCCGGTCAGTCGGACGATAGCCGTGACTTCCCGAGGTCTCGATCCGAATGAGGGCCGGCTTGGCGCAGGCCTGAGCCGCCTGCAGCGTCGCCGCGAACTTGAACGAGTGACTGGGGACCACCCGGTCATCGTGATCCGCGGTCGTCACCAGCGTCGCCGGATAGCAGGTCCCGGGCTTGATGTTGTGCAGAGGCGAGTAGGCCAGAAGATACCCCACCGCGGTCGAATCCTCAGAGGACCCGTACTCCTCGGCCCAGAACCGGCCGCCGGTGAAGTCCTGATAGCGCAGCATGTCCATGACGCCCACAGCGGGCAGCGCCACCCCGAACAAGTCGGGGCGTTGGGTCATCGCCGCGCCCACCAGGAGCCCGCCATTGGATCCACCCTGAATCGCGAGATTCTGCGGCGTGGTATAGCCTTCGTGGATCAGGAACTCGGCGGCCGCGATGAAGTCGTCGAAGACGTTCTGCTTCTTGTCCCGCATTCCCGCATGATGCCACGCTTCACCGTACTCGCTGCCACCTCGAAGATTGGCCACCGCATAGACGCCGCCGAGCTCGATCCAGGCTGCGCTCGCCGGTGAGTAGAACGGCTGGATGCTGATGTTGAATCCGCCGTACCCGTAGAGCAGGGTGGGGTGGCTCCCGTCGAGGGTGATTCCTTTCCGGGCCGTGATGAAGATCGGGACCTTGGTGCCATCCTTCGACTGGTAGAATGCCGCCCGCGTTTCGTAGGCGGATGCGTCGAATGGAGTGGCGGCGGGATGGAAGGGTGAGAGTGTGCCTGTCTTCAGGTCGTAGCGATAGATCGTGGTCGGACGGAGGTAGGAGCTGAACGCGAAGAAGAAATCGGTCCCGTCGTTCCTGCCGCTCAACCCCGCGGCGGTTCCAGGCTCCGGCAGCTTCACCTCGCCCCGTGGTGCGCCCTTCAGATCGAAGAGACTGAGCTTGCTCTGGACATCGACCAGATACACGATCGCGATTCGATCTCCCACGAGCATGCTCTCACTGATGGCGTTCTGGCCCGTGGGAACCACATCTCGCCACCCGGTGCGGCTCGTGTCTCCCACTGTCGCCGCGACGATGCGTCCATTCGGCGCATTCCAGGTAGTGTAGAGGTAGAGGGTTCGCCCTACCACGCCCAGCGGGTTGTAGATCGCGTCTTCATCCGGGGCCACCACGGAGAGTGGCGTCGAGAGATTCGGCTGCTTCGGTTTGCCCAGGTCTCCGATCCACATCCGGTTGTTCGAGGTCCCGCTGGAGCTGAAAGCGAAGAGCCAGCGGCCATCGTCGCTCACGGCGATTCCAACCCCGTCTCCCGGGTTCTCGGGCCGTTCGAAGATCAGGCGATCGCTGGCGGAGCCGATCGTGTGGTACCACACCTGATGAAACTTGTTGGCCGCCTGGAGGTCGGCTCCTTCGGTCGAGCCTTTGAATCGAGAGTAGTAGAAGCCCTTCGCGTCATTGGTCCAGGTAATTCCAGTGAACTTGACCCGGGCCACCCGCTCGTCCAGGTCCTTGCCGGTCGTGAGATCTCGCAGTCTGATGTCCTGCAGGTCCGAGCCACCTTCGGCCGTGGTGTAGGCCACATATTTCCCGTCCGGCGCCACCGACCATCCCGCAACCGCGAGTGATCCGTCGGGCGAGAGCGTATTGGGATCGAGGACTGCACCGGGTTCCGCTCCAAGCGTCTTCTGGCGAAACAGGACCGATTGCTTCTGCAGGCCTTCGTTGCGCCGGTAGAAGATTTCCCCCGCGACTCTCACCGGAACCTGGGTTCTCGGATAGTTCCACAGCTTGGTCAGCCGGTCGCGAATGGAGTCACGCTGCGGCAGCTTGCCCAGGTAGGCGAAGGTGACTGCGTTCTCGGCCTCGACCCAGCTCTTGGTTGCGGGACTGTCCAGGTCCTCCATCCAGCGATATGGATCGGGGACGGACCGGCCGAAGTAGGTGTCGGTGACATCCTGCCGGTTGCTCGGCGGGTAGGCGATCTGCTGGGAATGGGCCGTGGCTGCCGTTGCCAGCAGGAGGACCAGAGTAGCGAGGCGCCTCATCGAGTGAATCCTTTCAGGCTGAAACCAGACGGTACCGAGCCAGCTCCTCGTAGTGAGGCAGGCATTCCGCGAGAAGCGGCTCGAGCGACTTCGGTACCTTACGGGAGCGCGGCTGATAGGGCTCGAAGCCGGTCGAGCGCTCCACCGCGTCGTACCAGTACTTGCTCCAGACGCCGTCGGTTTCCCGGGAACCGGCGGGCCAGCTCAGCATTCGCTCGCTGAAGCCGACGCCGACCGCCGCGCAGAATCTCTGGAGGGCCCCTCTCGGGTCCCGCAGTACGTCCTCCGCGTCCAGCACCGGTGGCGTTGTTCCCAGGCGTTCGCGGACCAACCGGAAAATTTCCACCTGTTGCGGCAAGCCGGTGTCCCGAAGGGCCGGTGGGCCCATTTTCGCGGCGAGAGACACCAGCATCTCTGCCGGGTGCCTGATCAGGAAGGCGTTGGTCAGACTCAGGACCCAATCCCCCCGCAAGTGTGGCAGGTAGTGATGGGCCATGTGCTTCTGGTAGTAGATGACGCGGCCCCGCGGAATCTCTCCAACCAGACCGCTCACCACCCGTCGCCAGTCGGCATTGCCCGAGGCGATGACCTCATCAACCCCCGGATGATTGACCTGGACCTGGGTGAGATAGTGGGCGTACAGCGGCTCGTCCACCACCCAGGTATCTGGCCGGTTCTCCCAGGCCCGCATCATGGCGGTCGAGATGTTGCGAGGCCCTGACCACATGGCGATCCGGGTCATCGGCGGGGCGGGAGAGCGGCCTGCATCTTTATTCAAGCTTGTTGGGGTCTCCGGGGAACGTTACGTTGACCTCGCCCAGTCGTTTCCGACTCCCCACAACCGTTTCCGATGCGCAAAGGCCTTCTCTGGCTCTCCGAGCAGCCGAAGATCTTCAACTTCGTCCGCAAAAACCCCCTCGCCCGCAAATTCGCCTCGCGCTTCGTAGCCGGAGAGACGGTCGAGACGGCCATCGAGGCGGTCCGCACGGTGAATCCCAAGGGCATCACCGCGTCGCTCGATCTCCTGGGCGAGAGTGTGACCCAGGAGTCCGAGGCTACTTCGGCCCGGGACACCTACCTTGGCATGCTGGATCGGATCGCGGAAACCCGGGTGAATTCCAATGTGTCGCTGAAGCTGACCCAGATGGGCTTCGATATCAGTGAGGATCTCTGTCTCGCCAATATGCGGACGATCCTCGACAAGGCCAAGGCCCTGAATACCTTCGTCCGCCTCGACATGGAAGGGTCAGCCTACACCCAGAAGACCCTCGACTTCTTCTCCCAGAAACTCTTCGGTTCCTACGCGGCGGTCACCGGGGTCGTCATTCAGTCCTGCCTGCGCCGGTCTCCCCAGGACATCGATCGGCTCATCGAGATGAAGGCGCGGGTCCGGCTCTGCAAAGGGGCCTATCTCGAACCCCCTGCCGTGGCCTTTCCCGAGAAGCGTGACGTGGACCGGTCCTATGTCGAGCTGATGAAGCGGCTGATGGCGAACGGCAACTATCCCGGCATTGCCACCCACGACGAGCGCATCATCACCGAGGCGAAGGACTACGCCAAACGGGAAGCCATTGACCCGTCGCGTTTCGAGTTTCAGATGCTCTATGGGGTCCGGCGCGATCTCCAGGAGCGGCTGCGCCGGGAGGGTTGGAACATGCGGGTGTATATCCCATTCGGAACTCAGTGGTACCCCTATCTCATGCGGCGGCTCGCCGAGCGGCCCGCCAACATCGCGTTCATCATGGGCAGCGTCGTGAGGGAAGCCGTATCCCGGTCGTGAGCAGCGAGGCCACCCTGGGCGGCTACATGGCGAAGCACGGCCGTGCGGCGGCTTTCACGGGGCAGGACGGGCAACCGTATTCGGTCGGCATCTTCGTCGAGGAGCAGCCCGACGAGCGGGGACGCTATGGCGCCTCGCTCTTGTTCGTGCGCTGGTCTCCCGCCGGCGACCGTCCGGTGGGACACGTCGAAACCGAAGTCCTGGCGTGGGGCCGGAACGCGAGCGAGGCGGAGGAGCGGATCAAGGCGCTTTCGCTCTATGACGTGAAGAGCGCGCTGGACGAAGCCATCGCTCGCGGTCCGGGGGAGTGGTGACTCTGCTTCGCGGCACGGTGCTGGAGCGCGACGGGTCGGTTTACCGGGTCGCGACCGAGCAGGGAGTCGTTCGCGCCGTGCTGCGCGGCAAGGCCAAGAGGGGCGAGACCCGCGTAGTGGTAGGCGACCACGTGCGGCTCGATGTCGAATCCGGTGTGGCCGATGCCTTCGGGATCTCGCTGGTCGAGGATCGGCACAGTCTCCTCGCGCGGCGGGTCCCCGATGGCCGCGGAACCCGCCCGGTGGCCGCGAACGTGGATGAGGTTCTCGTCGTCACAGCGACCATCGATCCTCTCCCCATTCCCCAGCTGATCGATCGGCTTCTCGTCGTCGCCGCGGCGAATGATCTCGCGGCGGCGGTCGTCCTCAACAAGACCGATCTCGATCCGGGAGATGAGCTGGCGGCCCGGTTCCAGCGCGCCGGCTATCCGGTGTTCCGTACCAGCGTCCGGACCGGCGCGGGGCTCGAACTGCTGAAGGAGCGACTGGCAGGCCGGGTGACCGTCGTAGCCGGCCCTTCAGGAGCGGGGAAATCGAGCCTGCTGAATGCGCTCGAGCCGGGCCTCGAGCTGCGAACCGGAGAAATCAGTGCCCGGGTCAAGCGGGGAGCCCACACCACCGTCTCCGCCGTGATGGTCCCGGTGGGACCCGATGGGTTCATCGTAGACACACCCGGTTTCAGCGACGTGGGACTCTGGGGGATCGATCCCGGCGAACTGCCGCGCTGCTTCCCGGAGATGCAGCCTTTGCTGGGCTTCTGCCGGTATCCCGATTGCCGGCACACGGGCGAGCCTGGCTGCGCGGTGACCGCCGCGGTGGAGCGGGGGGAGGTTGGCGCCGACCGGATGGAGAGCTACCGCGTGCTGCTCGCCGAGCTGGACGAGGCGCCACGACATTGGGAATGAGGAGATTTCAGATTGATGATTTCAGATTGAAGATTTGTTGAGGGATTGAGATGGAGAATGCAGGCGGTTCAATCTGCAATCTGAAATCTTCAATCTTCAATCTGAACTTCGCGCCTTGCGCACCGGTTTGAACGCCCCAACCCACTTCTTCCGGTCATCCGAGAGCGCTTCCAACATTTCGGCGAGGACCTTGGATCGCACGACGCTGTAGAGGATGATCGCCACAGAGGGCACCAGCACCGCCACAAAGATCCCCAGTTTCACCAGCCAAGGTTGGTCCGCGTAGGCGAAGAGGTTCATCCCGAGGATTCCCGTCGCGACTGTTCCGACCAGGCCGAGCGTAGTGACAACCGTGAGCCGCACCACGGTATTGGCCTGGCGCCGCAGGCTGTCGCTATCCAGGTATTCGTTCATGTCCTGCACTTCCTCCCGAACCTCGGCTAACAGCTGGTCGGTGCCGAGATGGTTGGCCCACATCCGGAACAGGGTGCGCGCCTGATCCTGGGTGGAGACCTCGTGAAACCAGTAGCGATGAGTGAACCGGAGGAAGGTTTCCATCGTGCGCCGGATTTCGCGCTTGAACCGTTTGACGGACTCGACGTCCCGGATGTTGAGCCGGCTGATCGCGACTACCAGCCGGTCGGACAGCATCAGCAGTGCTGCCCGGTGGAAGTGGCTCAGCAGTCCGATCTTCGCATACTGGTGGCGGAACTGGCCGAGCAAGCCGCCCTCCGGATCCATGAAGAAGCGATCACCGGCACTGCCCACCATGGCGAAGGCATGGCCGGAGCAGAGATACCGGGTGTTGGTGTCGTTGGGCCGTTCGGCGGGAGCCCAGTACCGGTCGTAGCAGTAGCGGGACTCGAAATCCATCAACGATCGGGCCGAGAACGGGAGAGTGTCGGGATCACCCGGAGGAGCGCCGAGGGCGAGCCGGGCGAACGTCGCGCGCGTGAGCAACGCCGGGTTGTCGAGCGCGAGATACGCCATCCACGGCATCCGGTAGTACTCGATCTGTCGGTAGCGAAGCGGGCCTGGCCTGTCGCTGTCGTGCCCCACCAGCGGCTCGAGCAGGTATTCCCAGTGCGAGGCGATGCAGGCGGTCCGGTGGTCCGCCACGAAACGGAGATAACGATCCCGCTGCTCGAAGTCGGACGTGGCGAGAACTGCTCCGCTGGGTGAGATCCACTCGACGCGCTCGAAGCAATGGCCCCCCCGCCCGTCGCTGTTCCAGAAGGCCGGGAAAGCGCGACCGAAGCGGAAAAGGGTCTCCTGGACCGTAGGAAGTGGCAGATCGTCAGCGTGGATCTCGACCGCGAGGACGACTATTTCCACGTCGAAGAAGAAGTAGAGCTGGACGTTTTCGACATTGAAATCGATCGGCGGCGTGCCGCGTTCAAAGGTGACACGGGCCGTCGCGATATCGTCGCGCTCGAAGATGCGGATGGGAGATTCCGCCGGCGTTCCAGCAGCGCCCTGTGGCTCGCCGTAGAGACAGCGCTGGACGTAGGGCAGAAAGCTGACGAACTCGCTGTATTGCCGTTCCCCCGAGAGGTCGGCACAGCCGGCGCCACGCGCCATTCTCCAGGGCCCGCCCAGGCGTTGCAACAGCTCCCATGGCGGCGCGCCGGCGCTTTCCCGCACTGGCACCAGCTGCAGCGGCCAGAGCAGGATCGCGTGGAAGCGTCGGACCTGAGGAACCGATCCAGCAGCAACGCTAGTCATGAGAGTGATCCGGAGATGAACTCCATATGCACCGCCGTTGCCCGGATCGGCAAGAGCGGGGGATTCCTCAATCCCTCAATCCCTCAATCCCTCATTGAATTTTCAATCTTCAATCTGCAATCTTCAATTCTTCGGCTCCCCCGTCACCCGCATCAGCCCATCCTTCGCCTGCTGCACTCTCCCCTGCACAGTGGGATCGGCCTTGTCCCAGAGTCTCAGGAATTGTGAGTAGGCATCCGCGGCTGCGGGACGATTGCCGGCTGCCTCGTAGGCACGACCCAGCGCGAGGAACGTGAGGGGCATGAGGAGGGGCGGGATGTCGTTGTCGAAGCCGTTTTCCAGAAGGCGAATTCCCTCGTCTCGCGTGACGGCCTGTGAGGCCAGGCCGAGCGCGAACTGAAGTCGGACCGCCCCGTTGATGACAGGGCCTCCCTGATTGCCCATCGCTTCGACGCCCCTCCGCATTTCTGCGAGTCCCGCCACCGTGTCTCCAGCTGCCATCGTCTTCCAGCCCTGACCTGCCACCATCACCCCGCGGAAAAAGTCCGGGTATTGGGTAGTATCGCTGGCCAGCAGGCTATCGATGATTCGTCCACCCCGAGCCACATCGCCGTGACCGAGGTAGATCTCGGCGATGACGAATCCCAGGAAGGGGCTGTTGATCGGAATCTTGGAAATGAGTGCGATTGTGGAATCAGCGTAGTCCGGCGGAGCGATACCCAGAATCACCGGGAAGCCATAAATCGCACCGGCTTGTTGTTGCGCCGCCGGGCCCATCGAGTCGGCCAGACTTTTCGCTTCGGTAAAACGGCCGAGGCTGGTCAGAAGCATTCCTCGGACTGCGAGCTGCTGGAGCCGGTTCTGATCGGTCGGCTGGGCGACGATGAACGTCTTCGCGACAATGGAATAACGCTCCAGGACCAAATCGGAGTTGGTCGCCGGATCGACCTGGGCGGCCTCGAACGTCGCCACCACTGCGCCGATATGGCTCGCTAGGTGTTTGATCCCCTGGCTGTCAGGGGGGATGCCGCGCCAGACCAGATCGCCAGCGGCTTTGAAAGCCTCGTACTCTTCCAGAGTCGCTCCAGAGCGAAACAGCGCCAAGTACCGGTTGAACTTGACCGAGTCCCGGTTGCCCAGCGTCAGCTCCATCGGGTGGATCATCGTCGGAGTGAGCGAGGAATCCGCCGCGATGACTTTGTCGAAGGGCTGCTCCAGCGTCGCCGGGTCGAGGCCGTTCCGCTCCCGGGTGTGATACTGGGTCTCTCCCAGCAGGTTCCACCCCTCGATATCGTCCGGATACGTCGCGACGTATTTGCGCATGCTGTCCACGGCGGCGGTACGCCCGTAGGAAAAGAGCTGGTAGGCGGTAACCAAGGCTTTTTCCCTGGGTGGCAAACGGTTCGCGAAGCGAAGGGCGGCTTCGCTGGCAGCGCGGGCCTGGGGCAGGGCATAGCCGCCTTTCCAGCCCAGCGCCATCGCCAGTCGGTACTGGGCGAGGGCGAAGGTGGAATCCTCCCCGACCGCCGCGCCAAACGCGGCCGCGGCGGAGTCCCATTCGGCGCGGCGGTAGAACTGCTCACCGGTCAGATAATCCCGCATCGCGGTGAGCGAGCCCGTCGTCAGTCCGCTCACTCGAAGTGAAGGAACCGGTTCCTTCGATCGCCATATTTCTCTCACCAGCTCGCGACTCAGGCCATCTACCAGTGGCAGCACGCTGTCCGCCGCTCCATCTACCTGGGCGTGGGCCAGCGATTTCCCATCCTGGCCGTAGAGGTCGGCGCTGATCCTCACCGCATTTCCGGTTGCCACGATGCTTCCCAGCACGACCGCCTGTGCCTTCACATCGCGGCCGATGCTGAGTCCCGTTTGGAGGTCGATCCCCGACGTGGCACCGGCCTTTTTCACCCGGGCCATCACGGTACGGGGATCCACCGCACGGATGCCGCCCACGGAATTGAGGTTGGTGGTGAGGAGATCGACCATCCCCTCGCCCATCAGGTCTACGCCCTGACCCGACGCGGTGAAGGGAAGCACGGCGATGCTCTCGGCCCCCTCCATCACCGGTCCGCTGCGCCGGGGTCCGAAGAGGATCCACCCTAGCGCGAGCAAGGCGACGCCCAAGGGCAGGCCAATCACCAGCCGCTTGAGCCGGCGACGCTCCTCGACCGCCCCTGCTCCTCCACCTGCCACCTTTTCCAACGCCGCTGCGAATTCCTGGACGGTGGCGTATCGGCCAGCCGGATCGGCCGCCATCGCGCGCTGGACCGGCGCGTCGGCTTCCTGTGGAGTCTGTCGGTTGACCCTGCTGACCCGCGGCCTCGGCCCCGTGAGGCTCTGGGTGATGACGGCCTGGACCTGAGGCCCGCGGAAGGGCGCCTGGCCGGTCGCCATCTCGTAGAAGACGCAGGCGAGCGAATACTGATCGCTCCGGGCATCGACCTCGCTGGCCGTCGCCTGCTCGGGACTCATGTAGGCCGGCGTCCCGATCGCGAGGCCGAGGCCGGTCAGTTGGGGTCCCCCGTCGGTGGCGGCGCTGAGCGCCCGGGCAATGCCGAAGTCGGTCACCACGGCGTGCCCGCCCGACAGCATGATGTTCTCCGGCTTGATGTCGCGGTGGATGATGCCGTGAGCGTGGGCGTAGGCGAGCGCGCTGGCGACTTCTCCGTTGAGGCGGACCGCTTCTTCGAACGGCACCTTCCCTTCCCGGGTGAGCCGGTCCCGCAGCGATTCACCCTCGACGAACGGCATGACGTAGTAGAGGACGCCGTTGGCGTCGCCCGAGTCGTACACTGGAACGATGTGGGGATGCTGCAGGCGGGCCGACATCTCGATTTCGCGCAGGAAGCGCTCGGATCCGACCGTGGCCGACAGTTCGGGGCGCAGCACCTTGATGGCCACCAGCCGGTGATGCTTCTGGTCCATCGCCCGGTAGACCGTGGCCATCCCGCCCTGACCAGCCCGGCTCTCGATTGTGTAGCGGCCGGCCAGGGCGGCTGAGAGTCGTTCGAGCGAGTCGTCCATTCAGCGCCCTTTTTTGGTCCAGCGCGTCGTATCCCGGTGCTCGACCTTCGCCATCATCCGGTCGAACGCTTCCTGCAGATCGATCCCTTCCCGGTTCGCCATGCAGATGATCACGAACAGGATGTCGGCCATCTCCATGGCGAGATCGCCCTCCGGCTCGTCCTTCTTCTTGGTCTTCTGCCCGAAGCGGTGGTTGATCTCCCGCGCCAGTTCACCCACCTCCTCGCTGAGGCGGGCCATGTTGGTGAGCGGCGGAAAATAGCCTTCTTCGAACTGGCTGATCCAGGCGTCGACCCGGGCTTGGCTGTCGCGGAGTGTCATGTTCTTGGGCCTAGAGTCGTGGCTCGTGGTCGACGATCGGTAGTAGGTGGTGGGTAGTGGGTTGTCGGGCGTCGAGCACCCAGGGTCGTGAGGTGTGGCTGAATCTCAAGGTTAGCAACCCCCGACCACCCACCACCCACTACCCACAACCACTACTCAACCTTGCGCTCCTGCAACCGCCTCGAAATCGGCGTCACCATCCACCGGGGGCTAAGCGCGATGCCCCACACCAGCACCTTGTTCAGCAAGCCTGGAATGACGACGGCCTTCCCCCGCATACACCCGCGGTAACCCGCCTCTGCCACAGGCGCCGCGTCCATGACGCCGGGAGCGTTGAACAAATTGGTATTGGTCACACCTGCCGCAGTTGCGAAACCAGTCCGGGTAGGTCCGGGACAGAGCGCCGTCACGGTGACGCCGGTCCCCTTGAGCTCGCTACCTATCGCCTCGGAGAACGAGAGTACGTACGCTTTGGTTGCGTAGTAGATCGCCATCAACGGGCCCGGCGCGAATGCCGCGGTCGAGGCAATGTTGAGGATTCTCCCCTTCTTCGCAGCGAGCATTGCGGGGAGCAGGAGTTTGGTGAGCTGCGTCAGCGTCGTCATGTTGAGCTGGATCATCTCCATGACCCGCCGCATGTCCTGCTGCGCGAACAGTTTGTTCTCGCCGGACCCCGCGTTGTTGACCAGCACGTCCACGGTGAGTCCCCGAGTCTTCAGTTCCTCCACCAGCGCTTCGGGGACCTCCGGCTGGCTGAGATCGGCCGGAATGACCTCGACGTTGCAGCGGTACATCTTGCCGAGATAGAGCGCGAGCTCCTTTAGCTTGGCTTCGTTCCGGGCGACCAGGATGAGATCGTGGCCGCCCTTGGCGAAGAGGCGGGCCAGCTCGAGCCCGATGCCACCCGATGCACCCGTGACGAGAGCCGTGGGTCGTGCTTCGGTCATCGTGTTCTTGGGTTGAGTGCCTTATGGCTTCCGAACTATCCGTCCGTGAGCTCGCAGCGACTCCACCACCCTGTCCTGCGGCAACGCAAAGACCCGAAGACCGTTAGCGCCGGTCATCGTCTCCGCCGCTACCATGGCGTTGGTTATCGCTTCTTCGGTGGCATCGGCCGTCGCTTCAAAAAGCGAGTTAATCCGGTCGTTGGGCCACAGCTGCACTGTACGGGCGCCGCTGTCGGCGACCGCAGCATGGGGATTGGCAGTCGAAAATGCGATGAAGATGTCTCCCGAGGAATCCCCGCCCAGCCCGCCCATTCGTCCTACGCCAAGCGCCGCCCGTTTTGCGAGGCGCTTCAGCTGGTGGGGCAGGAGCGGTGCGTCGGTCGCGACCACGATGATGATGGAACCGCGTTCGGCCCCCGGGTCTTCGGGAATGAGCCCGGTGGCTTTCCCACCGCAGGTCGGATACTCCGGACCCGGCGTTTCTACCGGCGGTCCCGCGACGTAACAGGGCATCAGATCTGAGATCTCCTGACCGACCGGCACCCCCGCGATGCTCAGCCGGCGGCGGATGCCATAGTTGCATTGCACCAGCACCCCGACCGTAAAACCGCCCGCCGCGGCGCTCAGCTTGCGGGACGAAGTCCCGATCCCGCCCTTGAACTCGTGGCAGACCATGCCGGTCCCGCCTCCCACATTCCCTTCGGCGACCGGTCCACCGGCCGCCTTATCCAGCGCGTCGAACGCGTGCTGCTTGGTGATGTGAAAACCGTCGATGTCGTTGAGCCCGCCATCCCAGGTCTCGGCCACCACCGGGAGCGCCCAGAGAAAATCGTCGTAGCCCCGTTCGATGGCCCATTCGATTACCGCGTCACGCACGACGCCGACGCTCATCGTATTGGTGATCATCACCGGGCCCCACAGGAATCCGGACTCCTCCACCCACGTCGTCCCGGTCATTTCGCCATTGCCGTTCAGGCTCCACCAGGCGGCGAAGACCGGATCGGAATCCTTTTTACCCCTCGGCAGAACGGCGGTCACCCCGGTGCGGACCGGACCCTTGCCCCGCTCCAGCTTCCCCTCACCTTCGATCAGCGTCACCTGACCGACCTCGATACCCTTTACGTCGGTGATGGCGTTGAGCGGACCAGGGGTTCCGCCGAAAGGAATGCCCCAATCACGGGCTCGCGGCTTGGTCTGCTGGGATAGGAGGGCGTTCGGCAGCGCGATCAGCAAGCCGAGGCAGAGTGTCCTGACCGAAAAGCAACGCGCCATGGTCCTCGGAGGTTGGCGGAAGGCTGAGGATGCTTTAAGCTACTGCGCCCGAGTATCTCCCGCACATTCATCCGACGACGACCATGCGCCCCCGAGATCGCATTCTGGCCAATCTCGAAGCCACCTATCGCGAGCAGTACGATCGGGCCCGAACCGACCAGCAGGCTGCCCGCATGGCGGAGCTCGACGCGGGTTATCAGCGCGATCAGCTGATGCTCGAGATCCTGCTCGACATCCGTGACCTGCTGACGACCTCGCGCGTTCTTCCGCTGGCTTCTTCAATCCCCGGATCCAAGAGTGATGGTTAATCCTCGTCCCATTACCTCGTGCCGGTCCACCATGTCCGCCATGTCCATCCTGTTCGCCCTGTTCGCCCTTTCATGCGCCCCCTCCCGTCCTGCCGACCTCGTCGTCTTCGGCCGGATCTGGACCGGTGATTCCGCGGCACCGTGGGCTCAGGCCGTCGCCACTCGCGGCGACACCATCATCGGGGTGGGCGACAGCGCGGACATCGCACGGTTCGCGGGAGACGGCACTCGCATCCTGTCCAACGGAAAAGCGCTGGTGACTCCCGGATTCATGGATGGGCACGTGCACTTCCTGGACGGAGGCTACCAGCTCGCGAGCGTGGATCTCCGCAGCGCCGCGACGCCGGCCGAATTCATCTCTCGCCTCAAGAATTTCGCCGCCGAACGCCGCCCCGGAGAGTGGATTCTCGGTGGGGACTGGGATCACGAGCGTTGGCCTGGCTCCCCGCTCCCGCGCAAGGAGTGGATCGATTCCGTCACGCCCAGGAATCCGGTGCTGGTCAGCCGACTCGACGGACACATGGCGTTGGCAAACAGCCTGGCCCTGAAGGCCGCGGGGATCGATCGCAAGACTCCTGACATCCCAGGTGGCGTCATCGTGCGCGACCGGCGCACCGGTGAGCCCACCGGGGTGCTCAAGGATGGGGCGATGGATCCGGCCTATGAGGCGGTCCCGGACAACTCCGCCGAGGAAGACGACCGCGCGGTGGCTCGCGCCACGGAGTTTCTCGCCTCGAAGGGTGTCACCGCGATCGCTTCGGTGAGTGCGGGATGGAAGCAGGTGGCGGCGGTGAAACGGGCCCGGCACAATGGCACCCTGACCCTGCGCGTGGCTCTCTACCCGGCCCTCGCCGACTGGCACCGGGTAGCGGACACCGTCGGGGCTGACGGTCCGGGAGACGATTGGGTCCGTCTGGATGGGGTGAAGGGATTCATGGATGGTTCGCTGGGTTCGACAACGGCGTACTTCTTCGAACCCTACAGCGATGACCCGTCCACTTCAGGCCTGCTGACCAATCCCCCCGATTCGATGAAGGCCTGGATCGGTGCCGCGGATTCCGCGGGGCTGCAAGTGGTAGTGCACGCCATCGGCGAGCGGGCCAACGCGATGCTGCTCGACATGTACGACAGTGTGGGCACCGCGCATGGAACCCGGGACCGCCGGTTCCGCATCGAGCACGCCCAGCATCTTCGACCCCAGGACGTCGAGCGGATTGCCCGCCTCGGCGTGATTGCCTCGATGCAGCCGTATCACGTCATCGACGACGGCCGCTGGGCAGAGAAGCGCCTCGGCCCGGTGCGGGTACACGACAGCTATGTCTTCCGCTCCTTGCTCGACAAGGGAGCGCGGCTGGCCTTCGGCTCCGACTGGACCGTGGCGCCCATCGACCCGATCCTCGGCCTCTATGCCGCAGTCACTCGGCGTACGCTGGATGGCAAGAATCCCGGCGGCTGGCTCCCCGAGCAGAAGATCTCGCTCGATGAGGCGCTCCGGGCTTACACCGGCGGGAATGCCTATGGAGTATTTGCCGAGAAGACGAGGGGCATGATCAAGAAGGGGTATCGGGCCGACCTGGTACTGCTGGACCAGGATCTTTTTTCCATTAAGCCTGAAGCGATCGAATCGGCGCAGGTTCGGGTCACGGTGGTGGGGGGGAAGGTGGTTTACGAAGCGAAATCCGACGGTCAGTAGGAGCAAACCCTCAGCAAAAATCCGACACTTTACGTTGTCTCGTCTTATTTCTTGACGGCACAAGAAATTTTCAGAAATCCCCGCTAGCGCCACGCGGGGGCTCTGTGCATACTCCCTCATCCCATTTTAGCGAGCCTGCCCAGATGTTCCTCAAGAGAGGGATGCTGGCGTGTGTGTGCCTGCTGGCGGCGACCCCGCTTCAGGCTCAGAAGGCGAAGCTGTTGGTTCCATTGGATTCTCTCATCGCTCGGGTGCAGCGCGATTCCAATGATGCGCCCGCCCACTACGAAGTGGCACTTGGCTACTGGCTCGCGAAGAAGTACGATCTCGCCGAAGCACATTTGCGCGAGGCGATCGCGATCGAGCCGAAGACGGCGACGGCCTATCTTGCCCTCTCCTACCTCCCCTTCGCCCGCAACTCGGGGCTCTGGGGCGATGTAGAGAAGGGAAAGGTCTCGGCGGAGTGGTTGCCGAAAGTGGAAGAGGCCTACCACCTGCGCAATCAAGCCTACCTGCTGGACCCGCTGGTGGATCTCCGGCCTCTCGCGCTGATGATTCCGCCCACCGGCACCTTCGGCCTGTCGCGCCGCGATGCCGCGATCTACACCTACATCATGAACGGGCTGGGAAGCTTCTGGACCGGCGACTACAGCAAGTCCTACCAGTTCTTCAGCTCCATCGCGGAAGGCTACACGGAAGAAGAACGCAAGAAATTCGCCGACTGGTTCCTCTGGTACGAAGGCCTCTCGGCAACGCACACCCTCCAGTATTCCCGCGGCGTCGGCGACTTCCGCATTCTCCTCGACCGCGCGGTGGCGCGGGAGAATCCCGATTCCAATGAGTTGGTGGCGTTCGCGGATGCCAACGAGTTTCGCTATGCCCTGGCGGTGATCCTGGACAAGGCGGGACAGCAGGCCGAAGCGATCAAGCTCCTTCAGGAGTCGGTGACCAACGACCTCGGCCTCTACATGGCTCATGTGAGGCTGGCCGAGATGTACGAGGAGCAGCATCGCACCAAGAGCGCGTTGCAGGAGCGGCGCCGTGCGCTCGAGGCGAGCCCCGAGGATCCCGGCCTGCTGTACGACATGGGCGAAGCCCTCTACCGCGCGGGCGAGCTCTCCGAGGCGTATGGGTTCCTGGAGAAGGCCGTCCAGGCCAACCCGAGAAGCGCACGCGCCCTCTACATGTTCGGATCGGTCGCCCAGAAGCTGGAGCAGAACAAGGAGGCGAAGGAGGCCTATACCAGATTCATCGCGATGGCACCCAGCAGGTTCCAGGAGCAGATCGTGGAGGCCGGCCACCGACTGGAGACCATGAAATGAGCAAGCTACGGATTTGGATGTCCGCCTCTGTCGCTATCCTCCTGGTGGCGGCACTTCCTTCGAAGGGGTTCGCGCAGCGCATCAAGATGTCGGTCAAGGTTCCCGAGCTTGAGACGCGGGTCAAGCAAGACTCCAACGACGCCGCGGCCCACTACAACCTGGCTCTGGGTTACTGGAGCGAGAAGCGCTACGACGAAGCGGAGAAGCAACTCAGAGCCGCGATTCAGGTGGAGCCTCGCTTCGCCGTGGCACACCTGGGTCTCGCCTACCTTCCTTATGCCCGCCGGTCGAAGCTTTTCGTCGAGGCCTACGAGGACGAGGTGCCCGCCGAGTGGAAGCCGAAAATTGACGAGGCGGACCGCGAGTTCCGCCACGCGTTCATGATCGACCCGCTGGTGGATCTGCGGATCATCGGGGCGGTCACTCCATCGAGCCCTGATTTCGTCGGCATTACCAAGGCCTGGGGTGAAGAGTGGGGCTTGTACCTCCAGGGCTATGTGGACTGCCAGGAAGGGAAATACGAGGACTGTAACGGGCGCTTCGCCGCCTTCATCAAGTCCATCGACGGCGACCACTATGACGACCGGGTTCCGGATGCCGTGTTCTGGTACAAGGGGCTCGCCGCCGCGCACATCGGCAAGTACGACGACGCGATCGCTCATTTCCGCACCCTGATGGACCGGGACTCCGCACGCACCAAGGAGCGGGAGAGCAAGGGGTACGATCCGCCGCTTTCACTGCGGACTAACGAGTATCGCTACACCCTAGCCACCATCAACCAGGCCGCCGGGAAGCTCATCGAGGCGCGGCAGCTGTACCAGGAGGCATTGGCCAACGACATCGGGCTTTACATGGCGCACGTCCAACTGGCGGGGCTGGCGGAGATGGACCGTGACTTCACGACCGCGATCGCCGAGCGGCGCCGCGCCGTGGACGCCAATCCCGACGATCCCAGTCTTCTCACCGACCTTGGCGTGACCCTGGGCAAGGCCGGCCAGATGGAGGAGGCGGTTGCGATGTTGGAGCGTGCTGCGGACGCCAATCCGCGGGACTCCCGCCCGCTCTACTGGCTGGGTATCGGATACGTGCAGTTGAATCGCATTCCTGACGCTCGAACCTCGTTCACCCATTTCATTGAGATAGCCCCGAGCCGGTACGACAAACAGATAGCGTCGGCGAAGGATCGTCTCGCCAAGCTTCCCCAGTGAGCCCCGAGCAGGGCGGCCCCATGCACAGACAGTCTCGACTGGTTCAGATCGCTATCGTGGTGGTCGGCCTGCTCATCGGACGCGCGCCGTTGGCGGCGCAGTCTTCCTACGAGCAGCTCCAGACCTTCTCCAGCATCATCAACCAGATCCGGTTGAATTACGTCGACTCGGTGACGTATGCCGAGTTGGTCCATGCGGCCATCGATGGCGTGCTCACATCCCTCGATCCTCACAGTCGCTTCGAGACGCTCAGCGAGGACGAGCGAAAGAAGGCCTACGAGGCGGGGGAAGTTGCAGGCACAGGCATCGTGCTCGAAGACGTGGACGACGTCCCCACAGTCCTGACCGTGGTTTCGGGAAGCCCCGCGGCCCGGGCCGGGGTCCAGGCGGGAGACCGGCTGCTTTCCATCAACGACACTTCTGTGGCGGGCCTCCGCGCCGAGACGATCCAATTGAGGTTGCTGGGGGAGAAGGGCAGCAAGGCACGGATCACGATCGAACGCGGCCCCAAGCTGTCGCCGCAGACAGTCACCGTCTCCGTGAAGCACGACTTCATCAAGCCCAGGTCCGTGAGCATGGTGCGGATGCTCGACGCGTCAACCGGGTATGTCCGGCTGGAAGGTTTCGAGGAAAAGGGGGGGCACGAAGTCAGCGACGCGTTCCGCAAGCTCAAGGGCGATGGTGCCCAACGGGTGGTCTTGGACCTGAGAGGCAATCCGGGTGGGCTCGTCTTTGCTGCGGTGGACATCGCATCTCTCTTCTTCAAGAAGGGCACTCTGGTCTTCCGGACCGAGGGCAGGATCCGCAGCGCCAACCGGGAATACAACACCGAGAAGGACGGCGCGTTCAGTGACATGCCCCTCGTGGTCTTGGTTGATCACGGCAGCGCCTCGGCGGCGGAGGCCCTGGCGGCCTCACTCCAGGATCACGATCGCGCGCTATTGCTCGGCCGCCGGACGTTTGGAAAGGCGTTGATGCAGCAGGCCCTCCCCGTCCCGCCCCAGGGCGACATGGTCTGGCTCACCGTTGGCCACGTGGTCACACCCAGTGGCCGCGTCATTCAGAGGGCGTATCACGGTCTCAAGACCGAGCAGTACTACAGCTTCGCCGGAAGGTCCGGTGCTGAACAGGACACGCTCAAGACCTACCAGACCGAGCATGGCCGGAGCGTGCGAGGCGGAGGGGGAATCGTTCCCGATATCACCTTGCCGGAACCGGTCCTGCTGCCACCTTGGTTCTTCGCGGCCTCTGACAGCGGCTTCGATACAGCGGTCTCCGACAGTGTCGCCGCCACCCTGCCCAAAGATCCTGCCGCCCGGCTGAAGTGGTTCGACGCGGTTCCCGAGTGGCAGACCAGCCTGGTCAAGCCCTTTCTTGACCGGGTCCACTCCCGACTCCAAGTCACCGCCGAGCCCGACTCCGCCCTCGCTGCTCGACTGGGCCGGATATTGGCCTACCGCGTCACCGAAGTACGCTGGGGTCCCGACGCGGTTGAGGAAATGGCGCTCCGGAACGATCCCGACCTCCGTGCTGCCTCGAACTACACCAACCGGATCTCGGAGGAGCTGAGCGGGAGGCATTAGGGGATTGAAGATTGAAGATTGCAGATTGAAGATTGAGCGTGTCCGGGCTCCGGATTAGCGAGGCAGTTCAATCTTCAATCTGCAATCTGCAATCTTCAATTTCCGTCCCTTGTCCCACCCCCGCTGGCCTTTCATCTTTGGGGCATGGCCACCCGTTCCCGTAACGCGCCGAAGACCTCCCGAATACTTTCGAAGGCCGATCTCCTCGACATCTACCGCCTGATCCTGCTCTCCCGGCGTCTCGACGACCGGGAGATCCAGCTCAAGCGGCAGAACAAGATCTTTTTTCAGATCTCGGGTGCCGGCCACGAGGCGGTGCTGGCGGCCGCCTCCAAGGTTTTCCGCACGGGGTACGACTGGTTCTACACCTACTATCGTGACCGGGCGCTCTGCCTCGGCCTGGGCATGACCGCGACCGAGCAGCTGCTCTCCGCCGTCGGCGCGGCCGATGATCCCAACTCGGGCGGCCGGCAGATGCCCTCTCACTGGGGGCACAAAGACTACAACATCGTCAGCGCCTCGAGTCCGACCGGCACCCAGTTTCTCCAGGCCGTTGGATGCGCCGAGGCTTGGCTCCGCTACAGCAAGGTGCAGGGCCTGCCCGATAGCGTGACCGGACCCTACGGCGACGAGGTCGTCTTCTGCTCGTCGGGAGACGGTACCACCAGCGAGGGCGAATTCTGGGAAGCAATGAACTCGGCCTGCAATCTCAAGCTGCCGGTCGTGTTCCTGATCGAAGACAACAAGTATGCGATCTCGGTTCCGGTCGAGGTCAACACGGCCGGCGGATCGATCTCGAAACTGCTCACCGGGTTCCCCAACCTGTTCATCGAGGAAGTGGACGGCTGCGATCCCATCGCCTCGTTTGAGACGCTGCACCGGGCGGTCGACTATTGTCGGGCCCGTAAGGGTCCCGCCCTGGTTCATGCCCATGTGATCCGGCCATACAGCCATTCGCTTTCCGACGACGAGGTGCACTATCGCAGTGCAGCGGAGCGGGAGGAGGACGCGAAGAAAGACCCGGTCACCCGCTTCCCCCGGCACCTGGTCGAGCAGGGGCTCGCGACGGAAGCCGAACTGGAGGCGATCCGTGCCGAAGTCGAAGAGGAGGTACGGATCTCGACCGAGACCGCCCTGGCCTCGCCCCAGCCTGCGCTCGATACGATCTACCAGTACGTCTATTCTCCCGACGTCGATCCCACCTCGGAGCAGTTCGACACCGAAGACGATCCCCGTTTTACCGGCGACCCCACCACGATGGTGGACCTGCTGAACAACTGCCTCAAGGACGAGATGGCCCGGGATCCCCGGATCGTGGTGTTTGGGGAAGACGTTGCCGACGCAAGCCGCGAGGAACAGCTCTCCGAGGTGAAGGGCAAAGGTGGCGTCTTCAAGGTGACCTGGGGACTCCAGAAGGCCTTCGGCTCCGATCGGGTGTACAACTCGCCTCTGGCGGAAGCCAACATCGTGGGGCGGGCTATCGGCCTGGCGACCCGCGGGCTAAAACCGGTGGTCGAGATCCAGTTCTTCGATTACATCTGGCCGGCCTACATGCAGCTGCGCGACG
>Ga0207645_10001203_pt1 | contig 21324 bp, 11 predicted proteins | sample KBSM53metaG_FD_184331 | JGI IMG/M metagenome (GOLD analysis project Ga0207645, IMG submission 184331) | Miscanthus rhizosphere microbial communities from Kellogg Biological Station, Michigan, USA - KBS M5-3 metaG (SPAdes) (version 2) | ecosystem: Host-associated > Plants > Roots > Rhizosphere >...
TGGACAACGCGCACTGATCGTCGCGCCTGCCCGCGCTGGAAAGACGATGCTGCTCCAGGCAATCGTCGAAGGCGTTGCCATCAATCATCCGCAGGCTGTGCTGCTGGTGCTGCTCGTCGATGAGCGCCCGGAAGAAGTGAGCGAGATGATCACCTGGGGCTACGGCGAAGTCGTCGCATCGAGCTTCGACATGCCCGCCGTGCGCCACACCGATGTCACCGAGATGGTCCTCGAGAGAGCACGCCGGCTCGTGGAGCTGGGCAAGGATGTCGTGATCGTGCTCGATTCGATCACCCGCATGGCGCGCGCTTACAACACCGTCGAGCGCGGAACCGGCCGCACACTCTCAGGCGGTCTCGACTCATCGGCGATGGCACGCCCCAAGGCTTTCTTCGGGTCCGCCCGCTCGGTGGCGCCTGAACACGGCGGAGGGTCGCTGACCATTATCGCCACCGCGCTGGTCGAAACCGGCTCCCGGATGGACGACGTGATCTTCGAGGAGTTCAAGGGTACCGGCAACTGCGAAATCAAGCTGGATCGGTCACTTTCGGAGAAAAGAATCTTCCCGGCTATCGATGTCGCTACCAGCGGCACACGTCGTGAAGATAAGCTCTTCCGTCCGGACCAGATTGAGCATGTTTATACCCTCAGGCGCGGCCTACAACAGATGCCGTCCAGTTCCGCTATGGAATGGCTCATTAAGCGCATCGCTGCTACTCCAAGCAACGACGCGCTGCTGGAAGGCCTATAGGCTAGGGTTGCTCGGCGTCGGGGCGATTCTGGTCGCCCCGACGCTTCTTTTTGCCCAAAATCCGCCGCAGCAGCCGACCGCCCCAATATCGGCCTCGGCGCCCGCTCCCTCGATCGTATCCGAGCATCCCGAGGTAGTGAACCTGACGCTCAAAGGCGTCAACGCGGTCAAGCAGTCGGACCTGCTCGCCAGCATCTACACCACTGCGTCCTACTGCAACAGTTTCATCCTCAAGCCGATCTGCTGGATCAGCAAATCGAAGCACTTCTTCACCAGGAAGTACCTCGATCACAAGGAGCTCGAACGTGACGTGCTGCGCATGCGGATTTTCTACTGGAAGCGCGGCTATCGAGAAACCGAAGTAGATACGGCCGTCATCAAGCGCGGGAGCAACAAGGTCGGCGTCACGTTCTACGTCAAGGAAGGCCCTCCCACTATCGTCTCCGACGTCATCGTCAACCAGCTCCAGCCGCTCCTCTCGCCAAAAGAGCTCGATGACCGTGTCCTTCTGAACAAGGGTGGGCCGCTCAACCTGGTGAAGCTCGATTCTTCGCGAGCACTCCTGCAGACGCGACTCTACGACAAGGGCTACGCCGATGCAGTGGTGGATACTTCCGCCGCCGTCGATACCGCGGCGCGCACGGCGGTTGTGACACTCACCCTCGACCCCAAGTACAAGACGACCGTCGAAGACATCGTCATCTCCGGCAACGAGAAGGTCACAGATCGCACCATCAGGAAGTCGTTGACCTTCAACATTGGCGATGTCTTCCGGCGCTCCGACATGCTGCGCAGCCAGCGCGCGCTGTACGAATCGAATCTGTTCCGGCGCGCAGCGATCGAACCGCGCCCGCCGATCGACATCGCCACTCCCGACTCCGCCAAAGTTGTGGTCGTCACCGTGACCGAAGCCCCACCACGCGAAGCGAGGATGAGTGCGGGCTTCAACACCATCGACTTCTTCCAGGTCGAGGGTCGATTCACTCACTACAATTTCCTCGGCGCCGCGAGACGCCTCGATATCCAGGCGGTGGTCGGAAACCTCCTCGCCAACTCGCTGAACGGGAAAGGAATATTTCACCAGGTTCCGAATACATCGACCAGCGATCAGGCGCGCTACTTCAGCCCGACCTACAACGCCAGCATCGATCTGCGCGAGCCATGGTTCGGCTCGCCCCACAACGAGCTTGCCCTCAGCCTCTTCTCGCATCGCCGCAGCGCGCCGGGCATTTACATCGATCGCGGATACGGCACGAGCCTCACGTTCACCCGCGAGGCGGCCGAGCGCGCGCCGGTGAGCTTCAATTACCGCTTCGAGGTCAGCAAGATCGACGCGGGCGATGTCTACTTCTGCATCAACTTCGGCGTTTGCGATCAGGCAACGCTCGAGGCGCTGCGCGGCAATCAGCGGCTCTCGCCGCTCGGTGTAACGGCGGGACTGGACCGAACCAATGATCCATTCTTCCCCAGTCGCGGATACCGCGTCACCGGTGGAGTCGAAACCGCGAATACGTTCACGCTCTCGGACTATCGCTACAACAGGGCGAACGCCGACGGTGCGGCGTGGTTCCAGATCAGAAAGCGCGGCGCGATCGGTCTGCATCTCAATCTCGGCTGGGTGAAATCGCTGGGCAGCACCGTCGAGGCAACGGGCATTTCAGGAAATGTCACCGGCGAAGTGCTTCACCCGAGAAAGAGATTCTTCGCCGGCGGATCACACTCGGTGCGCGGCTTCGGCGAAAATCAGCTCGGCCCGCGAGTGCTGACAGTACCGATCGAGGTTCTCCAGACACACGACAGCAGCAACATCCCGTGCATCAGCGGCACCGATGTCACGCAATGCAACCCGGAAGCGGCCAACCTCAAGGACCGCGATTTCGAGCCGCGGCCTTTGGGTGGCGATTTCCTGATCGAGGGCAGCGCCGAGATGCGTTTCCCGATATGGGGTGATCTGCTCGGAGCCGCGTTCATCGACGCCGGACTGGTCGGTCAGAAAACCGAGCCGACGCTTCCTCGCCGCAGGGGTGCGATCACTCCGGGATTGGGCGTCCGGTACCGCTCGCCAGTGGGCCCGATCCGTGCCGATATAGGATTCAACCCAGGCGGCAGCGAGGACCTGCCCGTCGTCACTGAAAGCATCGTGAACGGTCAGAGAACGCTCGTCACACTCCAGCAGCGCCGCACCTACGCGCCCCTATCCGGCGGTCTGTTCAACCGGATGGTGATCCATCTCTCGATAGGCGAAGCGTTCTGATGCGCAGATGGTGGGTGCGTCTGATCGCCGCCCTGCTGGTGGTGGTGCTGCTGCTGGTCGGCGGCGTCTTTCTTCTCACCAACAGCAACTGGGGTCGCGAGCGCGTCCGCCGCTATGTGGAAGGTCTGATCCAGCGCAACAGTCACGGCATCGTGCACATCGGCAAAGTCACCGGGAATCTTCTGAACGGCTTCACGCTGCACGATCTCGTCATCACCGACAGCTCGCATGCGCCGTTCGTCAAGGCTGACGAAGTCTGGGCGCGCTACAGTCTGAGCACGCTGCGTGGCAAGCGCATCGATTTCCGCCAGGTGAAGCTGGTTCGGCCAGTCATCGTGCTCGACAAGCCGCCCGGCGGAAAATGGAACTTCGATCGCATTTTCCCGCGCGACACTTCCACTCCTTCAGGCCCGCGCAAAACCGGATGGGGAACCTGGATTCGCTTCAGCGATGTCACGATGGTCCAGGGCGACGTCACGGTGCGCGCCCCGTGGGAGCCTGACCCCAACATCACTCCCGCCGAGCGTCAGGACGCGGTCCGTCGCGCGCTCGGTCCGTCGGGCCGGCTGAAGGTCATCCAGGTCAAGGGCGGATATCAGAAAGAGTTCGCCTTCCACAAGATCGACGGCATCTTCCCGCTGGTACGCCTAGAGGATCCCGCGTACGCGTATCGTGAGATCGACGTCGCGGCGCTGAAGATGATCGCCGAGCCGTTCCGTCCGCCGGTGGCCGACGTGCGCGGACTGACTGGAAACTTTCTCTTCACCGGCGATTCTCTCTGGTGGAAGGGCGCGCGAGCGGCATTCCCTCGCACCAAGGTCAGCGGTGATGGCAAGTACTATCTCACCAATGGCGATCTTCACCTGCGCCTGCACGGCGATCCCGTCGATCCGAAAGACATCCGCTGGGCGATGGTGGAGCTGCCGGAGAACGGCTCCGGCAAGCTCGACTTCGGTCTCGACTGGACCGGCAAGAAAAGCGTGTACCTCGCGCGCAACATGGACGTGACGCTCGAGCGCTCGCACATCGCGGGTCAGATCGAAGCGACGATCACCGATACCGTCGCCTTCCGCGACGCGAATCTGCGGTTCGCCAATCTCGACACCCGACTGCTGACGCGGCTCTTCCCGGCAATCACCTTTCCGCGGCCGCTTACGCTCACCGGCAAGGCGGCCTTCAGCGGCGGTGAGCACTCCCTGCGCGTGAATGGCGATGTGGTAATCGACGACAGGCTTTCGGGACGCAGCCATCTCATCGCCGACGGCACTATGGGATTGTCGAAGGGCGTTTTCACCGCGCGCGATCTCCACACCCGAATGCTGCCGCTGCAGACCGGCCTGATGAAAGCGCTGGTACCCAAGCTGTTTCTCAGTGGCGAGCTGAGTGGCACCGCCACGCTCAATGGATCGACGGCGGGGATAATGACAGCGGTGGGCGACGTCACACACGTCGATCGAGGTGCACTCTCACGGGCTACAGGGCGATTCGCGTTCCGTCCAACTGGGATTCTCTGGGTCGACGTGGATGCGCAAATGCATCCGCTCTCGCTTGTCACTCTCGGACGCTTCTCGGCGCCGAGCCTGGGATTGCGCGGCACGGCCAGCGGTCCGCTCAAGTTGAAGGGGACGATCAACAATCTGGCGATCAATACGCAGATGACGATCTCCGACGGCGGCTACGTCGACGTCCGTGGAACGATGGATCTGTTCAGCAGGGAGACCGGATACAACCTGGACTTCGACACCCGCGGGCTCAACCTCAAAACCGTCGTCGCGAAGATGCCCTCGACGAGGATCACGGCGGTGGGCTCGGCGCGTGGCCGCGGCTTTGACCCCGCGACGATGCAGGCGCAGCTCGTCGCCGACGTCGCAGCCTCGCGCATCGACACAGTGAACATTGACAGCGCCAATGTCAGAGTTGCCATCGCCGGTGGACTGGCGCGCTTCGATACTCTCGCGGTGGGACTGCCGCTCGGTATCATCGAGGCCAAGGGCACCTTCGGCCTGACGCCGTCGCGCTCCGGAACTGTCAGCTATCACATAGCGATCGATTCGCTCACACCGTTCGCCGGCCTGATCGGCGCTGACACCGGAGTCGCCACGCCCCGCCCCGGAATTCTCTCCGGCCGAGTGCGGTCGGCGAAAGCTGACTCGGCGCGAGTCGCGCGCGCTACGGAAGTCGAACGCGCCATATCCGGCCGTTCGATTCCACGCCCTGCGGTCGACACTCCGAAGGTCGTTCCGCGGGATGTCCTGTCCGGCTCAGTGCGGGCGGATGGTGTAGCGACCGGCAACATCAAGAACTTCAGCGTGAAGGGGACCGCGTCGGGCGCGAACATCGTCGCGCGCGGAAATACCGTGGGATCTTTCACCGCTGATTACGACTGGATCAACGCGCGCACGCCGCAATCCCAGGTGAGCGTCAATGCCGTGGCGAGATCGGTGAGTGCCGCCGGATTCGCGCTCGACAGCGTCGGCGCAAAACTGACCTATCGCAAGCCGAACGGGACCGTGCAGCTGCAGATCGATCAGCAGACTGGACACACCTATTTCGCCGACGCCGCGTTCACTCTCGACAAGGTTCGTAACGCGCTCACTCTCAATAATCTGAAGCTGCAGTTCGACACGACGACTTGGGCCAGTACTCACGCCTCGTCGATCCACTGGGGGCAATCGGGCGTCGAGATCGAAAACCTAGAGCTGCGTAACGGCGGCATCGGCCGCATCTACGTCAACGGCTTCGTCCCCAAGCAGGGCAATGCCAATCTCGACATTGCCGTCGACAACCTCAACGTCGCCGACGTCATTTCGCTCACACAGAGCGGCGTGGATGCGCGCGGCTTCGTCTCGTTCAACGTCCACGCGACAGGGACGATGGCGAACCCCGAATTCAAGGGCGCGTTCGGCGCGACGGACGTCGTCTACAACGGCACCACCCTACCCGAGGTGCACGGCAATCTGCAGTACGCCAATCAGACGCTCGGCGGCCGAGCCGAAGCAATGCGACCGGGTGGTCAGCCATTCCTGGTCGCCGAAGGGACGATACCGATCAACCTCGCGCTGACGGGTGTCACTGGCTCCAGGTTCCCCGCTGACAGACAAATTGCCATCAACGTGACCGCCGACAGTCTGCCACTCGATCTGGTGCCACAGCTCAGTGGGTACGTGTCCAACCTGAAGGGACAGCTCACCACTTCATTCAAGGTCGCGGGGACGCTGAATCACCCGCAGCTGACGGGTCAGCTGAATCTGCATCGCGGACAGGCCCGCGTTGTTCTGGCGGGGATCACACTCAACCTGCTCGAGGCGTCGATACGGTTACTTGGCGACACGATCGTGATCGACTCCATCTCCGCCAACAATAACGGTCCTATACGTCTCACCGGCGGCATCGGGTTGAAGTCGCTCACGCAGCCGAGCTTCGACCTGCATCTCGTCACGCAAAACGCCGAGGTGCTGGACAACGAACGCGGCCGCCTGCGTGTGACGGCGGACCTGGCGATGATTGGCCCGTTCAAGGATGCGCACGTCACCGGAAATGTCAGGTTCCGCGAGGGAGTGATCTATATCCCTCCATCGGAGAACAAGAATCTCATCGGCGCCGGAGATCCCGCGCTGTTCAACGTGATCGATACTTCCGTAATGGCCGACCGCGAGCTGTTCCCCACGCAGTCGCCGTTCCTCGCCAATCTGCGCATGGATGTGACGGCGACCGTGGATCGCGATGTCTTCGTCCGCTCACGCGAGGCGAACATCGAGATCTATACAGAAGAGCCACTCGCGCTGCACGTCAATCGCGCCAGGGAGACGCTCGTCATCGATGGAGTGATTCTGACCGAGCGCGGGACCTACACGTTCATGACCCGGCGCTTCGACATCAGGCGCGGGTCGGCGACGTTCGTGAATTCCACGGAGATAAACCCGACACTGCAGGCGCAGGCTGAATACGAGGTGCATCAGCCCAATCGCGAGGTGATCAATATTCAGATCGTGGTTGGTGGCACGCTCAAGACGCCCAACATCTCGCTCACCAGCGATGCGCAGCCGCCATTGACGCAGAGCGATCTCCTCAGCTACCTCGCGTTTGGACAGTCGTCGACTTCGCTGCTGCAGCTCGAAGGTTCTGGTCTCACCAACGGCAGCGGCAGCAACACAGTAGTTGGCACGGGCGCCGCACTCGCTGCGAGACAGATCGAAGGACTTGCCATCGGACTACTCGCCGATCAGTTCGCGGGCGAAGCCGCGCGCTCGCTCGGCGCCGATGTCTTCTCGATCACGCCGGCCGACGTGCAGACAGATGTCGGAACCTTCCTGCGCGCGACACAAGTGGAGTTCGGGAAGTACATCAAGTCGCACACGTTCGCGCTTGTGAAGGCGCCGCTCGATTTCAGCAGGCCTGGAGCGCAGCTGGTGCATCGCTTCGGTGGCCGCAGGGGCTACCGGCTCGAGACCGGCGTCGACACGCGATACTTGCTGCAGGAACCGACGCTGGCGCGTCAGCAGGATGTGCTGACCACCAGCGCCTTCGGAATGTTCCTGATCAGAGAGTGGAGATTCTAGAGCTATAGCGTGACGACCAGGCCAAACCGCCAATTCGTCAAGTTGTATCTCACCTGCGTGTTGCGGTCGGTCCCGCTCGACGTCGTCGATGTCGCATCGACACTGTAGTCGCTGATGCCCCAGCCGAGCTCACCGCCCCAGCGTGGCCCGAAGTAGTATCGATACTCGACGTTGCCCTCCCACACAGTGGCATCGAAGTCACCGGCCGCCACCTTGATTCCGCGCAGATCAGATCCGATATACGAATTGCCGCCGATGCGCCATTTCCCGTATAGGCCCAGCGAGCCGCTCGGCTCGGTCGCCTGCTTCTCTCTCACGTATACGACCGACCTGTTGGTCGTGCTCACCACCGAGGCGAGTCCGAAATCGAGGAACAGCGCGCCGAACCCTACGCTCAGTCCATACTCTGACCTGTCGCTGACGCTGAAGGCCCAGCGGTAAGTCCCGAACAGCTGATCGGAATTGAACGTCGTGTTGACCGCTCCGCCGGCGTGATAGGTGCTGTCGCGGAATACGATGTCGCGACTGAGGGTTGTGCCCGCCTCTCTCCGCACCCACTGGTAGCCAAGCTCGAGCTCGTGACGCCGTGCGAAGCTCCAGGTGAATGCAACCCGCGGCTGAAAGCGTGTGTTCTTGAGTCCGAGGATTTTCTCGATGTCGATCAGAGTACCCTGGGACAGGTCGCCATCGACACGAAGCTGCGACCCGAGGTGCACGGCAGCGCCTGACAGGAGGAACACATAGCGGTCCTCGAGGTGATTGACGTTCTGAGCGCTCGCCGCGCTCGCGGTACCGAGAGAGACCGCAATGAGAAAACCGAGAGATGTTTTGTTGGGCGCGAACACCGTCGCTGCTCCGTTTAGGATTGCGGAGACAATCGGCGGTAAACGCCCGCCATGCTACTGGCCTTAGGTACAACTGTCCCGCTTTCCCCGTGAGAACCATTGATTGCCATCCGTAACAGGGGTTAAACGCGGATGCCGGAAAACAGACTCCCTTCGTGGAACGAAGGCTCGGCGAAGTCTGCCATCCTGGATTTTGTCTCGCGGGTTACGACGTCCGGCAGCAAGGACTTCGTTAATCCCGGCGAGCGCATAGCTGTCTTCGACAACGACGGGACGCTGTGGTGCGAGCAGCCGATGCAGGCTCAGCTCTTTTTCACCCAGGATCGGTTGTGCGATCTCGTCGCAATGGATCCCAGTCTGAAGGAACGGCAGCCGTTCAAAGCCTTTCTCGAGCGCGACATCAACACCATCCAAGGGCTCGGGAAGCAGGCGGCTTTCGAAGTTGCCTGCGCCACCCACTCTGGCGTTACGGAAGATGAGTTCGAGCAGATCGCGCGTCGCTGGTTCGCCACCGCCAAGAATCCCCACCTGGGTCGGCTTTTTCGGCGCTGCACATACCGTCCTCAGGTCGAGCTACTCTCGTTCCTGCGTGAGAGTGGTTTCAAAACATTCATCGTTTCCGGTGGCGGTGTCGACCTCATTAGATCCTTCGCCGAGGATGCTTACGGTGTCCCCCGAGAGCAGATCATCGGCTCGAGCGTGAAGACGCGCTTCGACTCGAGTAACGGGCGTACTTGTCTCATGAAGCTGTCAGAAGTTGATAGCTTCGACGATCGAGAGGCAAAGGTGCAGAACATCAGCCTCCACATCGGCCGTCGTCCGATCCTCGCTTTCGGCAACTCGGATGGCGATCTGGCCATGCTTCGATACACGAAGTCCGGACCGGGTCCGCGCCTCGCACTGCTCCTTCATCACGACGATGCCGTGCGCGAATTCGCGTATGACCGCGAGTTCCGTCTCAGCCCTCTCACCGAAGCGCTCGACAAGGCGCGGGAGTTTGGCATCACGGTCGTCAGCATGAAGCGCGACTGGCAAACCGTGTTCGAGGCCAGCGTCCAGACTCGTCATGAGCTTTTTGGAACTCAACGCACGCTGGGAGAGATCAGTGGAGATCGGACCGGCTGAAGTAGTCGAGTACATCGCCCTCGCCATCGAAGCGATGGCGATCCTAATCATTACGTTCGCCTCGCTGCAGGCTTTCATCAGGGTGCTGCGCGTCGCGTCTGGAACGGTCTCAGCGCAGTTTCGACGGCAGACCTACCTCGAGTTTCTGCGGTGGCTCGTCGCGGCTCTGACCTTCCTGCTAGCCGCCGACATTATCAGCACGTCGATCGCTCCCAGCTGGGAAGAAATCGGTCGCGTGGCCGCCGTCGCGGCGATTCGGACCTTTTTGGCCTACTTCACCGAGCAGGATGTGCGCGAAATCGCCGAAGCCGCGGAAGCGACGGAGCCTGAGCGCGCCAGTGAGGCCGGTTCGCGCGTTAATGCCGGTCCGGTACGCGGGGGATCACTCGCACGCCCTGAGTCGATGACGGCGTCCCACCGCGAATAAGCTCCAGAATAATCGGGTCGCTTAGGTTCGTTCGGCCGGTTGCCTCGTCGGGATCGACTATGTCGTGCGGAAGCTTCAGGGTGTCCGACACCTCGTAATAGTGCACGGGTCCGCCTTTCTGCTGCCAATGGTCGACCAGCTCGTCAATTGCCGAGCGATTCACAGTTACGTCGCTCGGGTTTGCGATCACTCGAATGTCCTTTGCTGAAGGTGCGGACTTATCCGCGGCGCGTCGTACAGCCGCGCCCAGCTTCAGCATTTCGCCGACGCCACGAGTGCTCCAACCCAGCGTTCGATCCGGCCGCAGCGTGTCGGGCGGGTCTTTCTTCGAGTAGTTAGGCACACGCAGCAACATGTTCATCGTGGGCGTTTGCAGCGTGGTCGAAAGGTGTGAAAGGCCAAGCGCCGGCGAGGCGATCACCGCACGGTCGATGGGCCTGTATTGAGCTACCCACGATGTCAGAACTCCGCCCAGGCTCACTCCAAAAACGATCACGGTATCACCGAGTCCGGTGGCAGCGTTGACGGCCAGGTCGGCGATTCTTGTCAGGCTGTCTGCGGTCATCTTGCCGAGGTTCGACGCTGTTCCGCCGGTGAGCCCGTGCCACGCCAGCCGGGGTATGATCACGTTGGCGCCATCGTTGTACATGCTGTCCGACAGCACGCGGTACTGACGCGGCGAGTTGGTCAGGCCGTGGAAGAACACGATCACACGTGGCGTTCGCTGCCCGTGGAGTCTGACTACAGTCTTGCCCTCGGGCGCTGCTCCCGAGTCCGAGCGCTGAATCTCTTTCGTCAGCAGTATCGCGCTCTCGTAGCTGTTCGCGGGATGTTGTCGCGACGTGAGAGAAGTAGTGTTCGTCGGTATGAAAGCAGCCAGCCCCAGCAGGACCAGCGCTCCGGTGAGAATTGCGCCCAGCGTGCCCATCGTTGACCGTTGTCTAGAGCCAGCGACCGACGCGAGCGAACCACTGTCGGCGACCGTTGCTTGCGAGGCCATATTGAAGTCGGACCATTCCAATTTGTGCATCGGAGCCTATTCCGACGCGCGCTCCCCAGAGCCACTCACCACCAAAGTTGACGTCGGTGCTTCTGCTTATCGTTCCTGTCATCCCCGTCATCTGCAGGTTTACCGGTCCGAACAGCGGCTTCGCGACATCGAGCATGTACGACGCGGTCCACGTACCTACGGACTCACCGATGTTGATGCCCGGGAAGCCATCGATGCCGCCGAGCAGGAACCACTGACTGTACGGAGCATTTGCCGTGACGCCACCGGCGCGGACTGTATTGGTGAACGACGCGAAGGATCGCTCCATGTTGAACGACACCCGGCCACTACCTCTCGCAAAGCGCTGATTGAGCTCCCAGTCGAGACGGCCATAGCGAGCGTGAGTGTCGTTGCCGGCGCCAATGCGCACCGCGATGCCGGTTGGCGTCGGATGCGTCGTCGAGTCAGTCAGCCCGCCGTGCCAGTTTCGGAGCAGCGGTCCGACCTGCACTGTCCAGTTGTCGCCGATTGGAACATCCAGGCCGACCTGAATCAACTGCTCGGTGAATAACGGCAGATCGACCTGCACCGAGACACCGCCCGGACCAAGCGCAAAGAAAGGCTCACTTTCACGGCCCGCCATTAATACCAGGAACGGACTCAGCGAGTAGTGAACATCCTCGATTGATTTCCGGAATGAGGCGAGCACTTCCTGGCGCTCCGATCCAATTGTCAGTCTTCCGCCTACCTCCATTGCCGGCAACGGGCCCCACTTCGCACGGCGGTTGGCCAAACCAAGCCAGACTTGCCCGCCCAGATCATTGTCGAATGCGGCTCCGACTCCGAGAGTCTTCTGACTGCCCCACTCTATTTCGGGATCGAGGATCACGGAGTCGCCGGGAGCTCGCTCCGGATCGAGCCACAATGCGTGCAGTACGCCGGACGTCCCGGCATATGCCATTCGAACCTGGACGGTGTCGAGCGACAGCTGCGAGGGTTTGGTGGTCGGCGGATCCGGCCTGAACAAGCTCTTGAAGCTGTTTTGTCTCGGCCGTACCGAGTGCCTGAGCACTGCCGTTGTCAGAGCCGAAGTGTTGGGGGTGACGATCGCCGTTGTCAGCGGCGGCATCGGACGAATGTTGCGAGTCCGTTGCGGCAGGCACGCACCGACAAGCGCCTTTCGCGCTGCATCCGACCCGCGCTTATTGAGCTTGGCGACAACTTCGGGCGCGAAGTCGAGATTACCGATGTCGGATACGTCCGTTCGCACCTCGACGTCGTTCGGCCCGAGCGGCGGGTGAGTGTCGAGAAAAATTCGGTCGAGCATCATGTCCAGCGTGCCCTTCTCTTTTACCCGCGTAGCGCTGTCCAAACCACGCGTCGCGTCGAGAGTGGACAGAATGATTCGGGTCGCACCCATCTCACGCGCCAGCTTGACCGGCACGTTCTCGCTCAATCCGCCGTCGACCAGCTCGAGCGAATCGAGCTTTCCGGGCTGAAACACGAATGGGATTGCCATGCTGGACCTGATTGCCATCGCCAGGTCGCCGTGATCAAGCACGATTCTCTCACCGGTGCGATTGTCCGTGCCAACAGCGCGGAATGGTATCGAGAGCGAATCGAAGTTGCCGCGCGCGATGAGATTACCACGGATGAAGAGCGCCGTCAGCAGCAGGTTGATCGCGCCTTCGTCGGCAATGCTGGTTTGCAGTGAAATCCCCTGTCCGCGTTTGAGCAGCACTACCGGCAGGGGTATGCCCGGCAGCTGACTTCCGAGCATGGAAGCGCCAGTCGCTCCGGTGATCATGAAAGCGCGCGGCGGGCGAGGGTAATACCGTCCGATGTATTTGCCGATGTTGAACTGTTGAGTCAGGCGTTCGATATCTTCGCCCGAATAACCGCTGGCATACATGCCCGCCATGATGCTGCCCATGCTGGTTCCGACGACGAGATCGGGAACGATGCCAAGCGAATCGAGCATCTTGATCACGCCGACGTGCGCGTAACCTTTGGCGCCTCCGCCAGGAAGCACGAGGGCGATTTTTTCGTCCGGGCGCGGCGCCGAACACGAGGGATGAGCCGGTGCCTGTCCGGCGATCGGCTGGGGCAGCTGCGGCAATAGCAGCACGGCTGCCAGGAAAACACGTGGCGTAATCACGCTACATCCTGATCGCCGTCCCGCACGCTCAGCCATTGTACTTTGGGCCAGATGCCGCGTTATCGGCGGCGGATCTGATCGCGACCGTCGTGACCGGCAATTCCAGCCAGCACTCGACACTGTACCTTCGGACAGAGGCGAGGGGCGAACGCGGCATGCTACGGTATGAGCGGGAATGCATGATAAAATCCGCCACTGTAGCCACTGAGACGGACGCGCACGAGCGCGCTCAAGACCCGGAGCGACGGAGCCAGCACAGGCTCGAGGCCGAAGGGGCATTTCGCGCGAGCGAGGCAAAGCTTCGCCGCATCACCGAGTCGGGAATCATCGGCGTCTTCTACTGGAAGATGACCGGCGAGATCACCGAGGCGAACGATGCCTTCCTGACAATGATCGGGCGCGACCGATCCGAGCTCGAAAGCGATGCACTCAGCTGGCGGAGCCTGACCCCACCCGAGTGGGCCACCGAGGACGCGCGACGCGCCGCTGAAGTGATAGAGCGCGGTGTCGCCGGCCCGTGGGAGAAAGAGCTTTTCAGAAAGGACGGCAGTCGCCTGACGGTGCTTATATCCGGAGCCGCGCTCGATTCGGATGGCGATTCAGGTCTCGCCATCTGCCTCGACATCACCGAGCGGAAGATGATGGAGGAATGGCTTCGCCTGCTTTCCGAGGCGCTGCCGATCATCGTCTGGACCGCGCTGCCGAACGGCAATCTCGATCACGTCGGCGGTCGCGCGCTGGACTACTTCGGCGTCTCAGTCGATCGCCTGACCGGCGAGGGCTGGCAGATCATCATCCACCCCGACGACCTCGGACTCACCTGGGAAAAGTGGAAACACTCGCTCGAGACCGGTGACTTGTTCGAGATCGAGTATCGGTTCCGCCGACACGACGGTGAGTACCGCTGGTTCCTCGGTCGCGCGCGACCGGTTCGCGACAACGACGGCGCCGTCGTCAAGTGGTTCGGCAGCTGTACCGACATCCACGATCAGAAGATCGTGGAGCTCGAGCGCGACAACGCGCTGGCCCAGGTCGAGCGCGAGCGCGAGCGACTCCAGGAAATCTTCTGGCAGGCGCCGGCGATGATCGCTGTCAGCGACGGCCCCACTCATATCTTTCGGGTCGCCAATCCGCAGTTCCAGCAAATGGTCGGACCGACGCGCAAAGTCCTCGGCCGCACCGTCAGAGAGGCATTCCCCGACCTCGAAGGCCAGGGCTACTTCGACCTCATGGACGGGGTCTTCGCGAGTGGAAAGCCGTTCGTCGGAAACGAGATGCTGGTCAAGGGCTTCAAGCGCAAGGAAGACGGGGAAGGCGAAGACGCCTACTTCAACGTCGTGTACCAGCCGCTGACGGACGCCAACGGGACTGTGACCGGAATCATGACGCACGCGATTGACGTTACCGCGCAGGTGGAGGCGCGGCTCGAGCGCGAGAAGCGGACGCAGGAGCTGGAGAGGCTGACCAAGGCGCTGGAGATGAGCAACCGCGAGCTGGACCAGTTCGCTTACGCCGCGTCGCACGATCTGAAGGCTCCGCTTCGCGGAATCGCAAATCTCGCGCAATGGATAGACGACGACATGGGTGAGAGACTGTCGGACGAGTCGAAGGAACATCTCCGCCTGCTGAACTCGCGCGTGCAGCGCATGCAGACGCTTGTCGACGGAATGCTCGCCTATGCGCGTGCGACCAAGCGGCAGAGCTCGCGCGAGCGCGTCGATGTCGGGCGGCTCGTGCGTGAGGTTGTCGACCTGCTGCAGCCACCGGCGCAGGTCACCATTCACATCGATTCGGCGCTGCCGACGGTCGAAGCCGAACGGGTTCCGTTTCAGCAAGTCGTGCTGAACCTGATGTCGAACGCCATCAAGTACGGAAAATCCGATGCGCCCACGATCGCCTTCGGCGCGGCAGAGATGGAGAACCAGCACGACTTTCATGTCGCCGACAACGGACCGGGCATCGCGCCGGAGTCGCACGACAGGATCTGGGAGATTTTTCAGACGCTCGAGAGCCGCGAGAAGACCGACAGTACCGGCATTGGTCTCGCCGTCGTGAAGAAGATCGTCGAGTCGCAGGGCGGCAAAGTCTGGGTGGAGTCGAAGCCAGGCTCCGGCGCGACCTTCCATTTCACGTGGCCGAAGGCGGTTGTCGACCTCGAGGCATTGACGACGTGAACCAGGTCTCGATGGTTTCCGGCGAAAAGTCGCTGCGCGAAACTCCAACGCGAGTCGCATCGATCCGCATTCTGATCGTCGACGACGATGTGGTTGATCGCATGGCGTTACGCCGCGCATTGGCGCGCAGCGGAGTAGACGTAAACATCGACGAAGCCCACGGCGCGCTCGAGGCGCTCTCCACCGTCCCGCGCAGCGATTACGATTGCGTCTTCCTCGACTATCACCTGGGTGATGGCAACGGCCTGTCGGTTCTGCGCGGGATTCGGGGCGCGGGAATCGAAGTCCCGGTGGTAATGCTGACCAGTCAGGGTGACGAATCGGTCGCTGTCGAGCTAATGAAGGCAGGCGCCGCCGACTACGTAGTGAAGAGCGCGCTCACTCCCGAGCACATCGGTCGCAGTCTGCTCTACGCCGTGTCGCTCGGCAAGGCACAAGTGGCCGCGAAGCAGGCGCAGGCGGAGTTGCGAGCGACTGCAGAGCGGTTGCGCATGGCGACCACGGCGGCTGACATCGGAACGTGGGATCTCAATCTCGCCACCGGCGCGATGGTCTGGGACGATCGCTGTCGCGTGATACTCGGCATTCAGCGCGACGCCGAAATAAGCAGCTCGCTGTTTCTTTCGGCCGTGCATCCCGACGATAAGGAGCGGGTACAGCGCATTCGCCAGCGCTCGCTCGATCCGGATGGCGATGGCCACTTCGATGTGGAATGCAGAGTCGTGGATCCGGACGGAACGGTTCGCTGGATCGACGCCCGCGGCCGCGCGCTGTTCGCGGATGGCGGTGACGCGAGGCGGGCGATGCGGTTCATCGGTACCGCGCTCGATGTCACAGAGAGGAAGCACGCCGAAGAGTCGCTGCGCGAAGAAGCACAGCTGATCGAGACGCTGCACAGAATCGGCAGCAGCCTCACCGCGGATCTCGACGTCGGTCATATCGTGCAGGCGGTGACCGATGAAGGGACGAAGGTGGTCGGCGCACGGTTCGGCGTCTTCTGCCAGTATGTAGCCGGAGACAATGGATCACCCCAGGTTCGCTTCACGGTCTCGGGGGCAGCGCGGGAATCGCCCGTCGACGTTGGTGAGAACGGCGACTCAGATGCGCGCGAAGAGTCTCCGCGCGAAATCGTGCGCGTTGAGGACGTTCGCACCGATCCGGATCGCGTGAAGCTCCCGCCACAGCTCGGCTGGGGCGATGGTCAGCTTCCGACGGCGAGCTGTCTCGCGGTACCCGTCATCTCGCATGACGGCGACCTGCTGGCGACGCTTTTCCTCGGACATCCCGAGCCGGGCATGTTCAGCGCTCGGCACGAGCGTCTGGTCGCCGGACTGGCGGGGTGGGCTGCCGTTGCGATGGACAACGCTCGACTCTATGAAGCGGAGCAGCGCGCGCGGTCGCAGGCGGAGCGCGCCAATCGCGCCAAGGCGGAGTTTTTGTCGAGCATGTCTCACGACCTGCGCGCGCCGCTCAACGCGGTTGGCGGCTATGCGCAGCTTGTGCTCGATGGTCTGTACGGCCCGACTACGGAGAAACAGCGCAACGGGATGCAGAGCATCCTGAGAGCGCAGCAGCATCTGCTGGCCGTGATTCGCGACATCCTGGATTTCGCGCGCGTCGAAGCCGGCCGCGTGCGGCTGGACATGGCCGATGTAACTGTCAACGAGGTTTTGTCCGGTGTGAGCGTGATGATCGAGCCACAGATGGCGGCGAAGGGTCTCGCGTACGAGTGCGCCACTGGACCAGGTAACGTCAAATTCCGCACTGACTGGGAGCGCGCAGTGCAGATCCTGCTCAACCTGCTCACCAACGCGCTCAAGTTCACCGAAAAGGGTTCAGTGCGTGTTGACTGGACGTACGATGACAACCGCGTCACGGTCACCGTGAAGGACACCGGCAAGGGAATACCGGCGGACCGCGTCGCCCAGATCTTCGAACCTTTCGTTCAGGTAGGACGTGACGCCAGCGAAGCACGGCAGGGCGTAGGACTTGGCCTCGCCATAAGTCGACAGCTGGCTCGAAACATGGGGGGCGATCTGCGCGCGGAAAGCGTAGAGGGCGAAGGCTCTGTCTTCACTCTCGAGCTACCGCGTCCGCCGATCGCATCAGAGGTATGACTGCTACCGCAACCACACCACCGCGCACGGCGACGTACGAGCCGGCAAAACCGGCGACCGACGGAATCACACCTGAACAGCCGGCGGCGGAGGAGAAGAGCGCGTTTCCGCATCTCGGCGGCGGCTTCATCGGCTATACCGCGATTGCCTACTTCATCAGCTGGCAGCAGTCGTACACCTACTATAACGCGCTCGGCGCGCCCTGGTTTCTGAAAGGGTTCTCGACGACGCGCCTGTTGATGGAAAGTGGAGTGCTGCTCACCGGGTTGCTGTTGCTTGGCGTTACGGCGCTGGCGATCGTCGGCAGAAAACGGATGCACGCGCAGACGATTGCCAGGCTCTCCATAACACTCGGAGTGATCGGCATGCTGGTGACACTAATCGGCTTCTTCGCCCCCAAATTCGTCACTAACGGGGAGGTTTTTTACCTCTCCCAGATTGCAATCGTGTTGTTCGGTTTGTCGACGGCACTGGTTCTTGCCGGCGTCATTACCGGAGCGATGGAGAGCGGTCCAAAGCCGGTGAAGCTGCATCTCTGGGCAATCGCGATTCTGGTAGGTCTCGGGCTGTGGCGGGCCCCGGTGCTCTCCGGGCGCTCGAGAGCGGCGCGCGATGCGCACCCAACGCTTTCCTCCCTGCCGGTCGCGAACGGACCCACCGCGGCAGACTCCGGATGGCGGCTCGTCGCGATACTCGATCGAAAATTCCTGCTGATGAAGCCGGCGGTCCGACGCGAGGACAGGCAGTTTCGCGTGACCGAGAATTTTGATGGCTGGGTAGCAGGCTCGGCTCACTAACGCGGGAGAAAATGTGCGCGGTTTAATCATCACTACGGCGCTGTGTGCCACGTCGATAGTTGCAGGTCAGATCGGCGCACAGAGCTCACCTGCCGGTGACGTCCCTGCATCGGCAGTTCTGCGAGAAGCAGCGCGCACCGGAACTCTGGCGGGGTTGAAGTGGCCGCGCTTTCCCTTCTATCGTGACGAGCTGACGGGACTCTACACCGCTTCAGGCTGGCAGCCGGTGTGGACCGCCAATGGAAGGCCGATATCGGCCGCGCGCTCGGCAATTGATGTGCTACGAAGTGCCGATGAGCGCGGATTGCATCCCGACGACTACAGCGCTGCGAAGCTCGACGAGGAATTCCGGAAGCTTTCGTCGGGTACCGGTTCGCCTCAGGATGTCGGGTGGTTCGACGTCGCGCTGTCGATTGGAGTACTGCGCCATATCTCGGACGTTCGCATTGGCCGCGTGAATCCGAGAAACCTCTCTGTTGGGATCAACATCGAGCCCAAGAAGCTGGATCTGGCGCGCGAATTATCAGCTGCGATTCCGCGCAACCGGGTTCCGGACCTGGTACGGAGTGCTGAGCCGCAGTTTGTGCAATACAAGAATCTGAAAGCTGCGTACGCTCGCTATCGCAAGCTGGCGGCCGACACTACGCTCTCCGCGGTTTCGCTGGCTCGCACCGTCAAGATCAATGAGGCAATCGACCCCGCAGCCGCGGCAAAGCTGAGAAGGCGGCTGGTTGCGTTTGGTGATCTTCCCGCCGCGGCCGCCGGTGCAGCGGCGCCCGGCACTTACGATCGCGTTACCGCAGACGCGGTCTCGCGGTTCCAGGAAAGGCATGGTCTCACCGGCGATGGCGTTCTGGGCGCCGGCACTCTCGCGGCAATCAACGTCTCGCCGGCAAAACGCGCGCGTCAGCTCGAGCTGGCGATGGAAAGGATTCGGTGGCTACCCGAGATTTCGGGTCCGTTCGTTGTCGCCAACGTTCCTTCGTTCCAGCTCTACGCGTTTGACTCCGCGCGTGGCACCGGGGCGCCGACGGTACAGATGAACATCGTCGTCGGCAAGGCGAATGTTGGGCGGCAGACTCCACTGTTCGAGCGCGACATGGAGTACGTCATCTTCCGCCCCTACTGGGTGATTCCCCCTGGCATTCTGCGCAACGAGACGATGCCGGCGGTTCGCCGCGGCGGCAGTGCGTACCTCGCGCGAAACAACATGGAGCTGTATTCGGGCGATGGGAATGCGGCGTCGGCGGCGGTTCCGACGACATCTGCGAATCTCGGGCGCGTAGGCGGCGGAGTCGGAATTCGCCAGCTGCCAGGACCGCGGAACGCCCTCGGCCTGGCGAAGTTCATCTTCCCCAACGATCACAACGTGTATTTCCACGGTACCCCCGCGCAGGAGCTCTTCTCGCGCAGCCGTCGCGATTTCAGCCACGGCTGTGTTCGCCTCGAGGATCCAGCCGCGTTTGCAACATGGGTGCTGCGCGATCCACGCAATTGGTCGCGCGCTCAGGTCGAGCAGGCGATGAACGGCACTCCGTCGCGGAAGGTGAATCTCCCTCGCCGGTTACCGGTTCTGATTTATTACACGACCGCTGTGGTTCGCCCCGAGGGAACCGTGCAGTTCTTCAACGACGTCTATGGACACGACGCGCGGTTGGAGCAGACGCTGGCGAAGGGATATCCGTTCGCGAAGTAACAGCGTCGTAACGTGATTGGGTGAGCGGCGTCGTTCGCCGCTCACTTTGACGCGTTGTACACAAATATCAACCAAGGTCCAGTGCGTGAATCGGCGCGACAAACGCGTTCGACGCATTTCCTACACCTTGGTGCTGTAGCAGTCGTGTTGTGACGTCAGCCATCCTTTGCGCCGCAGGAGGCCTGCGCGCGCGCGTTGGCATCCGAGTCAGTCGAGACGCGGGCTCACCCGACAGACTTTCCATTACGTGTCGAGGAGGAACGTCCCTTGAAAACAAATCGAATAGTTGCCTTGCTGCTTGCCTGCCTGCCTGCTTGTCTGGCTGCGCAAGACGGTGCAAAGGTCCAGATCTACGGCTTCGCGATGATGGATGCCGGTTACAACGCCAACCAGATCCACCCTGATTGGTATGACGTGATCCGGACGACCAAGCTCCCTTCCTTCAAGAACGAATTCGGTCCCAACGGGAACACATTTTTCAGCGCGCGCCAGTCGCGGCTCGGTGTGAAAGGTTTTATCCCGACCGAACTCGGTGAGCTGAGAACGATTTTCGAGTTCGAAATGTTCGGCACGGGCGTCGACGCCGGACAAACCACGCTGCGTCTCCGGCATGCCTATGGAGAGATCGGTCAGTTCGGCGCGGGGCAGTACTGGAGCCCGTTCATGGACATCGACGTCTTCCCGAACTCGGTCGAGTATTGGGGGCCGCCGGGTATGGCGTTCTTCCGCAACGTCCAGGTGCGGTGGATGCCGATTCAGGGTGACACTCGCTTCACGGTCGCGCTCGAGCGGCCCGGCGCGAGCGGCGACCAGGGCGTGTACGCCGGCAGAATCGAGCTCTCGGATGTGAAGCCGCGGTTCCCCGCTCCCGACCTTACCGCCGAATACCGGTACGGCCAGAAATGGGGTTACGTGGAGCTGGCGGGTATCTACCGTCGCATCGAGTGGAAAGATCAGGGACTGCAGCCGTTCGATCTTTCCGGCAGCGCCAGTGGCTGGGGCGTCAACCTGAGCTCGAATATCAAGTTCGCGACTGATGTTCTTCGCCTCTCCGCGCTGTACGGCGAAGGCATCGAGAACTACATGAACGACGCGCCGGCGGACATCGGGATCGAGAACCAGTCCGGGAACCCCGTCGCGCCGATCAAGGGCGTCGCGCTTCCCGTGACCGGGGTCGTCGCGTTTCTCGACCACACGTGGAGCACGAAGTTCACCACCGCCATCGGGTATTCCATGGTGGACATCGACAACAGCGCGCGGCAGGCGCCTGACGCGTTCAGCAAGGCGCAGTACGCGTTAGGCAACGTGTTGTACAGCCCGACGCCGGGCGTGACTGCCGGAGTGGAATTCCAATGGGGGAATCGAGACAACTTCAGCGACGGGTTCACATCGGACATCCGCAAGATCCAGTTCTCGTTCAAGTACGCGTT
>Ga0207645_10001204_pt1 | contig 21323 bp, 20 predicted proteins | sample KBSM53metaG_FD_184331 | JGI IMG/M metagenome (GOLD analysis project Ga0207645, IMG submission 184331) | Miscanthus rhizosphere microbial communities from Kellogg Biological Station, Michigan, USA - KBS M5-3 metaG (SPAdes) (version 2) | ecosystem: Host-associated > Plants > Roots > Rhizosphere >...
GGCAGTCGTGAGAGCACCGGGGCAGGTCGCGGGCGCGATCCGTGTGACCAGGCATGCTCGCGCGGCAGACGGCAACCGTGTCCGCAAGCGGTCCGGGCGCGCCGCCGCCGTTTCGACAATGGCGCCTGGACCAGCTGTGAGCGGGGATGATTCCTCACTGTCGTCCGGATCACCCCAGGCGGCGTGCGCATCGTGAGCACAGGCGCTGGAGGACATGGTTGCCATGCCTGCCGTCACCCGGATCGCGCACGCGACCTGCCCCGGTGCGATCTCAGACTGCCGCCAGCGGCACGACCCTGCCGGGCGCCGCCTCGTCTCGGGTTGTGCCCCGGCTCGTCGCGCGACAGCCAGCCCCCAGCCCCCAGTCTCTAGCCCCGGCACCGTTCACGCTGTGGTGAAATACCGGCGTCATGCGCATTCTTTCCCTCGCCCGCGCGTTCGCCCTGTCGCTCGCCCTGGCTGCACTCGTGACGCTCGCGACCGGCGCGCAGACCGCCGGGCCGCTGCGATTTGCCATCTCGTTCCCGGCCGCGCGCAGCGCGCAGCCGCTCGACGGCCGCGTGCTGCTCTTCATCTCGGACGACGGGAAGACGGAGCCGAAGTCGCAGAGCGACCAGTACCGCGCCAACACGACACGGCCGATCTTCGGCGTCGACGTCGACGGCCTCGCGCCGGGGACGCCGGTGATCATCGACGAGCGCGTCGTCGGCTGGCCGGCGAGGAGCCTGCGCGACATCCCGGCGGGCGATTACTACGTGCAGGCGCTCCTCACCCGCTACGAGACCTTCCGCCGCTCCGACGGTCACACGGTGAAGCTGCCGATGGATCAGGGCGAGGGCCAGCACTGGGATACCAAGCCGGGCAACTTCTACAGCCGGCCGGTGAAGATGCGCGTCGATCCGGCGGCCGGCGGCGAGATCGCGATCTCGCTCGACCAGGAGATCCCGCCAATCGCGCCGGCGACCGACACGGCGCAGGTGAAGTACATCCGCGTGCAGAACGAGCGGCTGACGAAGTTCTGGGGCCGGCCGATGCATCTCGGGGCAATCGTGACGCTGCCGGCCGGGTGGGACGCGCATCCCGACGCGCGCTATCCGATCGTCATCCACCACGGCCACTTCCCGCGCAACGCGGAGAGCGACACGTGGCGCGAGACGCCGCCCGACGCCGACGCGCGCGGCAACACGCGCGACGCGCAGGCGGCAGCGTACAAGTTCTACCAGGACTGGAACGGGCCGAACTTCCCGCGCATGATCCACGTGCTCGTCCAGCACCCGACGCCGTATTTCGACGATTCGTACGCCGTCAACTCGGCGAACAATGGCCCGTACGGCGACGCGATCACCCTCGATCTGATTCCCTCCATCGAGCAGCGCTTCCGCGGCATCGGCCAGGGCTGGGCACGCGCGCTGGTCGGCGGATCGACCGGCGGCTGGGAAGCGCTCGGCGTCCAGGTGATGTATCCCGACGCGTACAACGGCGCGTGGGCGCTCTGTCCCGACCCTATCGACTTCCGCTCGTATCGATCGGTGAACATCTACGACGAGCGCAACGCCTACTACTACTTCGAGGACAACCCGTGGAAGCGGACGCCGAAGCCGGGCTACCGCGATTACCGCGGCCACCTCTATTCGACCTTCGAGGAACGCAATCTCGTCGAGCTCGTGCTCGGCACGCACGGCCGATCCGCCGGCCAGCACGACGGGTGGGCCTCGGTGTTCGGCCCGGTCGGCGCCGACGGGTACTACAAGCCGCTCTACGACAAGGCGACCGGGGTCATCGATGCGGAGGTGGCGAAGTACTGGCGCGACCACTACGATCTCCGCCACATCCTGGAGCGCGACTGGGCGACGCTGGGGCCGAAGCTGCGCGGCAAGATCCACCTGACCAGCGGCACGATGGACAACGGCTACCTGAACAACGCCGTCTATCAGGCCGAAGAGTTCTTCAAGAAAGCCAACCCGCCGGCCGACGTCGAGATCGTCTATGGCGAGCGGCGCGAGCACTGCTTCACCGGAGACACCGAGCATCCCAACGCGGTCGGCACGCGCACGCTGCACCAGCGCTACATGCCTGCCATGGCGCGGTGGATGACCAAGACGGCGCCCGCCGGCGCAGACACCCGCAGCTGGGTGTATTGACGCCCGTGCGGCGTTCCGGATCTTTTCTGAACCTCCTGCAGTTTCGGCGCGTCTTTACCTGACAGGTAATTGCGGGCGTCCCCTGCCCGGCGACACGCTGGTTCGCCGGCTGGTGACGACAGACAGCCTGCACTTGTAAGTCTGAAGTTTGAAGTCAGAAGTTGGGCTCATTCAGGCGCAGCTGATTCGATCCGCTTCTGACTTCGTACTTCAGACTTTCATCGCCGCTCGCCGTTGAGCGGCCTGTTGGAGTCGGCGCGCATGAATACCCTGCTCGGGTTTCCTGAAGGCGGCTCGACGCTGCCATTCGGCCGCATCCTGCGGCAGTGGCGCGGCGCGCGGCATCTCAGCCAGCTGGCGCTCGCGACCGAGGCCGGCATCTCCACGCGGCATCTGAGTTTCCTCGAGACCGGGCGCGCTCAGCCGAGCCGCGAGATGGTGCAGTTGCTGGCGGGGATGCTCGACGTGCCGCTCGGCGAGCGCAACGCGCTGCTGGTCAGCGCCGGCTACGCCCCGGTCTACGGCGATCGTCCGCTCGGCGCGCCCGAGCTCGAGCCGGTGCGCCGCGCGCTGCAGTTCATCCTGCGCCAGCAGGAGCCCTTCCCGGCGCTGGTCGTCGACGGCCAGTGGAACATCGTGATGGCGAACGACGCGTCGAAGCGGATCTTCCAGCAGTTCCGCGGCGCCTCCGACTCGCACAACGTCATGCGCACGGTCTTCGATCCGCGCGGCCTCCGGCCCTTCATCGTCAACTGGGAGGAAGTGGCCGAGTGCCTGATGCACTCGATTCACCGCCAGGTCGCCGCGCAGGGCAGCGAAGCGGTGATCAGGCTGCGGGACGAGCTGCTCGCCTATCCCGGCGTGCCGTCGCGCCTGAAGGCGGCCGAGACGATGTCCGAGATGCCGCCGCTCGTCGCCATGCAGCTGCGCAACGGCGATCTGTCGATGGCCTTCTTCGGCATGGTGACGATGTTCGCCATGCCGCGCGACGTCGCGCTGCAGCAGCTGAAGATCGAGTGCTTCTTCCCTGCCGACGCCGCCACCGAGCAGACCGCCCGCCGCCTCGCGGCGGCGGCGGCGCAGCCGGTCGCCGTCTGACGGCCGATCGCTTTACGTCTCTGGTAATCGCCAGCACACGATCGCTTCCGCAGAATCGAAAGCGGTGGTGACATCATGCTGAAGATTCTTTCGATCGCGCTGGTGCTGCAGCTGCACAACTTCGCCGGCGCGCCGCCGTCGATCATCGAGAGCGCTCAGCGCGAACTGACTCGCGTCTACGGCGAGATCGGCGTGCCGGTGGAGTGGGCGAGCGGCACGGGCCAGGCCGCGCCGCCCGGCGCGATGCACATCATCCTCGTGGACCGCGAGGGCGGCGTGCTGCGCCGGACACGCGATACGGTGCTGGGCGCGACGATGTGGACCGGCAACGGCACGCCGGCGGTCTACATCTTCTACCGGCGGGTCGAAGCGGAGGCGCGCCGGCACGGCGTGTCGCTGGCGCTGCTGCTGTCGTCGGCGCTGGCGCACGAACTGGGCCACGTGCTGATGCCCGGCCGCGGCCACTCGCCGGATGGCATCATGCGCGCGTGCTGGAACGGCGACGACTTCTCCAACGCCAACCGCGGGCAACTGCGATTCAACCGCGAGCAGATCGCGGTGATGCGGGGACGATAACGAGCTGGAGCCCATCTCATAAGCGACTCTCGTGATCATCGCCGGTGAAAATCGAAGGACGACGGCGAGATCGCACCGGGCACATCGCGTCCGCGGGCCGAGGGACGGCTGGCATGGCAACCGTGTCCTCCAGCGCCTGTCCTGACGACGCGCACGCCGCCTGGGGTTGTCCCGACGACGGATGAGAATCATCCCGGCTCAAAGCTGATCCCACCGCCATTGTCGAAACGGCGGCGGCGTGCCCGGACCGCTTGCGGACACGGTTGCCGTCTGTCGCTGGAGCACGCCAGGTCCCACGGCCCTCGGCCGCGATGTGCCCGGTGCTCTCGTGTCACATCTCGCGAGGCATGCACCGCATGGCGGCAAGACGCCTCGCGCAGCGAGCCGTAGAGACGGGCCGTTCCGATTCCACGAAAAACCGCGCGGAGCGAGATTTCGCGGTGAGATGAGCGCTAGGCCCGTCTGTTGAAGACGAGCGCGGCGGCGGCGCTGGCCATCAGCTCGACGAGGACGACGATCGTCAGCCCCATGAACGTCCAGTCGCCGGCGGAGGCGAACTGGCCGATCGAGACGATCACGCGCGCCACCGGTGTGATCAGCAGCAGGATCACGCCGGTGTGCAGCAGGACCAGCGCCGCTCCCTGTTCGCCGGCCACCAGCGCGATCGCCAGGCCGAGCGCGAGGCACGCGCTGCTGGCGAGGACGCCGGCGCGCAGCACCAGCCCGATCGCGCGCTCCATCGCCTGGGCCCGCGGCGCCTCGTCGGCACGATCGGTGCGATCGGCGTTCATCGGCCTCCCCGCATGAACATCATCCCCGCGACCAGGAACAGCACCGCCGCCATCAGCACCTTCAGCCACTTCGCCGGCGCCGTGGCGCCGAACCGCATCCCGCCCCACGAGCCGAGCTGCACCCCGAGCACCGCGGCCGCCGCCAGCGCCGGCTCGAGCTGCCCGCGGCCGTAGTAGATGATGGCGCCGGCGGTCGCGGTGACGCCGATCATGAAGGCGCTGGTCGCCGCCGCCGCGCGCAGCGGGATGCCGCACCACGCGTTCAGGATCGGCACCTTGATGATCCCGCCGCCGATGCCGAGCAGCGACGACACGTTGCCGGCGAGAAACGACGCGACCACCGCCACCGGCACCCGCTTCACGCGGTAGGTGACGACACCGCGGCTCTCGGCCTCGTAGAAGCGCCCGCCGAGGACGCCGGGATCGAGATTCGGATCGAGGATGACGTTGCGCCGCTGCAGCCGCGTCAGCATGACGATGGCGACAAAGCCGGCGACGAAGCCGAACAGCTTCTGCAGCACCGACTGTGCGACCAGCTGCGCGGTGATGCCGCCGAGGAAGCTGCCGGCGGCGGTCGCCACTTCCAGCAGCATCCCGAGCTTCATGTTGATCAGCTGCTGGCCGGCGCGGCCCGCCGACACCGAGCTCGAGGTGGCGATCACCGTGGTCAGGCTGATCGCCGCGGCGACCGTAAACGGAAAGCCGAAGCCGAGGTTGAGCAGCGGCACGAGGAACACGCCGCCGCCCAACCCGAGGAGGGCGCCGAGGCTGCCGGATGCCGCCCCGGTGAGGAAGATTTGGAGCGCGAGAACCGCGGTGACGACGGGCAACCGTCGTCCTACGCTTCGAACTTGCGCGTCTGCGCCAGGTAGCGCGTCGCCTTCTCGAGGGCGATCGACTCGGCCTCTTCCTTGGTCATGCCGTTGCCGCGCGCGAAGCGCGCGCCCGGATCGACGTTGGCAATCGAGCAGTGATAGAGGTCGCCGAGCTTGTAGGTCTCGACCGTCACCTGCCAGCCCGCGAGCTCCTGCTGCCGCCGCGAGTAGTCCTGTGGCTTCATGTCACGGCTTCTCCACCTGCGCGCCCACCAGGTTGCCCCACTCGGTCCAGGATCCGTCGTAGTTCTTCACGTTCTGGAAGCCGAGCAGGTACTTCAAGGCGAACCATGTGAGGCTCGACCGCTCGCCGATGCGGCAATAGGCAATCACCGGCTGGTCGCCGCCGATCCCCTGCGCCGCGTAGAGCTCCTTCAACTCGTCGAAGCTCTTGAACGTCCCGTCGTCGTTGCAGTTCTTGCCCCAGGGAATGCTCTTCGCGCCCGGGATGTGGCCGCCGCGCTGGCAGGTCTCGGGCAGTCCGGGCGGCGAGAGGATCTTGCCGGTGAATTCGTCCGGGCTGCGCACGTCGACGAGCGCCGCCTTCTTGCCGGCAACCGCCTGCTGCACTTCGGGGAGGAACGCGCGCAGCGAGAAGTCGGGGGCGCCGGCCTTGTAGGTGGCGGAGGGGAACGACGCCTTCTCGGTGCTGAGGTCGCGCCCTTCGGCGAGCCACTTCTTGCGGCCGCCGTCCATGATCCGCACGTCCTCGTGACCGTAGATCTTCAGCTGCCAGAACGCCCACGCCGCGAACCAGTTGTTGTTGTCGCCGTAGAGCACGATCGCCGTCTTGTTGTCGATGCCGCTCTTGCCGAGCAGCTCCTCGAGCTTCTTCGCGGGGACGATGTCGCGGACCAGCGTGTCGCACAACTCGGTGGTCCAGTTCCAGCCGGCGGCGCCGGGCACGTGGCCTTGATCGTAGGCAGAGGTATCGACGTCGACTTCGACGACACGGACACCCTTATCGGTGGCGTGCTGCGCCACCCATTCGGTCGAAACGAGCACGTTCGGGAGTGTGACAGCCATGGCCGGCCTCCTTGCGCAACAACCTTGTCGGAAGTTGCAGATCTTACCCCACTGGAGCGGCCGGCGTCAGCGTTTCACCACGCCGATGCTCGCCAGGGTGTCACCCTTTTTCAGCGACGGCACCGCGCGCACGAAGAGGACGATGCCGGCGTCGGGCGCGACCACCTCCTGCAGCGGCCGGTTGAGATAGTCGGTGATCGCGCCGATCTTCTGACCCTTGGTGACGTGCGCGTCCCGATCGACCAGCGGATGAAAGACGCCGTCGCGCTCGGCGGTCACCGAGAGCAGCGGATCGATCCAGATCGGCTTCGCCACCGGCGCGGCCGCGCGCGCCGTCATCTTGAGGTGGCCGAGCACGTTCAGCACGCCGGTCACCAGCACCGCGGCGTCTTTCGGATCGACCGGGCCGGAGCGCCCCGCTTCGGCGGTGAACGACGGCTTGCCGCGCGTCGACGCGGTGTTCTCGAGGAAGCGCGAGGCCGCCGGATCCTTCGGCCGATCGGTCGAGACGATGATGTGATCGAGGCCGAAGGCGAGCACCATCGCCCGCGACGCCTCGTCCTGCGCCTTGTTGCCGGTGACCGTCCAGTAGCTGTAGGGGCGCAGGTTCTCGTCGAGATCGCCGCCGTGGAAATCAATCAGGTGATCGCAGCGCTCGATGATCTCGCGGGTGATCACCGCCGACGCGCGCTCGGTCTGCGTGCCCGTCGGGCTGCCGGGATAGAACCGGTTCATGTTCTTGTTGTCGACCGGGTTCAGGTGCGGGACGATGCGCTCGAACGAGGCGACGTTGACGATCGGCACGAGGACGAGCGTGCCGGCGAGATCGGCCGGCTTCACCTCGTCGATCAGCCGCTCGACCGCGATGATCGAGGCGTACTCGGTGCCGTGGGCACCCGCGAGGACGGCAAGCACCGGCCCGGGCCGCGCGCCGTGGAGCACGGCCACCGGGATGTCGTAGGCGGCGTCGGAGCCGGCCGGTACTTTCAGCACGCCGTAGGCGCGCTGGCCGCGCGGCGCGGTCGCGGTGCCGACGGTGAACGACGCCCGCGCATCCTGCTGCGCGGTTGCGCGCGCCGGCTCTCCGGCCGCCGCCGTGAGGATGATCAGGACAACCGCCGCCGCACGAAGGCCCTGCATGCGCGCAACTTTACAACGGTTTCTGCAAGTCAATATAGTGGTCGCTTCTGGAGGCACCGATGAATTACTACGGCGGCAAGGAGCTGGCGGCGGCGTTTCGCACGGTCCGCGAGAACACGATCAAGATCGCGGAAGACATCCCCGAGAACAAGTTCGACTACCGCCCGGCGCCCGACACGCGCACGGTCGCTGAACTGCTGGCGCACATCGGCGCGAGCACCATGTTCCAGAGCATTGTCCACGGCAGCGGCATCACCGACATGATGAAGCTGAACTTCCAGGAGCTGTTCCAGAAGTTCACGGCCGAGGAGACCCGGCCGCGCTCGAAGGCGGAGCTTCTCAGTTACCTCAAGAACGAAGGCGACAAGTTCGCATCGTTCCTCGAGGGGGCGTCGGATTCGATGCTTGGCGAGACGGTCAGCATGCGGCCGACGCCGGAAGGCCAGACGCCAACCAAGAGCCGCTTCGAGATGCTGCTGTCGGCCAAAGAGCACGAGATGCACCATCGCGGGCAGCTGATGACCTATCAGCGGCTGCTCGGCATCACCCCGCACCTGACCCGCGTGATGCAGCAGCGCGCGGCCGCGATGCAGGCGGCGGCGCAGCAGCAGGCACAGTCGTGAGGCTGCTCGCCGCGGCGGCGATCGCGGCGTTCGCCGTCGCCGTCGTCGTGGCGCAGGCACCGACGGTGTCGCACGAGTACGCCAGCGTCAACGGGCAGCGGCTGCACTACGCGCGCGCCGGCAGCGGCCCGGTGATGATGTTCGTCCACGGCTTCCCCGAGTTCTGGTACGAGTGGAAGTACCAGATCGCCGAGTTCAGCCGCGATCACACCGTGGTTGCGCCCGACATGCGCGGCTACAACCTGTCGTCGAAGCCGGAGGAGCTGTCCGCGTACCAGATGCCGAACCTGGTCGAGGATCTGCGCGCGCTGAGCGCGGAGGTCCTGAAGGGCGGCGGCGGCACGAAGCTCACGCTCGTCGCGCACGACTGGGGCGGCGTCGTCGCCTGGGTGTTCGCGGCCCAGCACCCGCAGCTGGTCGACAAGCTGGTGATCGTCAACGCGCCGCACCCGACGATCTTCAGCAAGCTGCTGCGCGACGATCCGGCGCAGCAGAAGGCCAGCGGCTACATGCTGATGTTCCGCAGCCCGCAGGCCGAGCCGACGCTGTCGGCGAACAACTACGAGCGCCTCACCGCGATGGTGCTCGGCGACGGGCTGAAGAACGGCACGGTCACCGAGGACGATCGCAAGATGTACGTGGACGCGTGGTCACAGCCAGGCGCCCTGACCGGCGGCCTCAACTACTACCGTGCCGCCGGCGTCGGGCCGCCGCGTCCGGCGGCGGTCGAAACCGCCGCGACGACCGCCGCGCCGCCGCAACCGGCCGGCGAGGCGACGCTTCAGAGCCTGCCGCCGCTGATCGTCCGCGTGCCGACGCTGGTCATCTGGGGCGAGAAAGACACCGCGCTCCTCACCAGCAACCTGAACGGGCTCGAAGAGGTGGTCCCGTCGCTGACCGTGAAGCGCGTCGCCGACGGCACCCACTGGGTGGTTCGCGAGAAGGCGACGGAGGTCAACCGCTTGATCCGCGAATTCATCGCCCGACCGTAGCCATGGCCGATACTGCCCCGGGGTTCAGCGACAAGACGATCACGTTTCTGCGCGCGCTGAAGCGCAACAACCGGCGCGAGTGGTTCAACGCGCACAAGGACCAGTACGAGCAGCACGTCCGCCAGCCGATGGCCGCGATGGTGGAGCGGCTGGCGGAAGACTTCCGCGGCTTCGCGCCGGAGCTGGTGGCGAGCCCGCGGCTGTCGATGTATCGCATCTACCGCGACACCCGCTTCTCCGAGAACAAGACGCCCTACAAGACCCACGTCGCCGCCGTGTTTCCCACGCGCGGGCTGCTCAAGCACGAAGGCGCCGGGCTCTACTTCCACATCTCGCCGGAGGAAGTCTGGATCGGCGGCGGGATGTACGCGCCGCAGCCGGCGCAGCTCTACGCCGTGCGCGAGCACATCGCCGCCAACGTCGGCGAGCTGCGCGCGATCGTCGAGTCGGCCGGCTTCCGCCGTCACGTCGGCGCACTCGAAGGCGAGAAGCTGACGCGCGTGCCGCGCGGCTTCGCGAAGGATCACCCGGCGGCCGAGTACCTCAAGCACCGGCACTTCATCGCCGGCGCCGAGTTCCCGCCGTCGCTCGCCGCCAGCCCGAAGCTCCACGCCACGCTGCTCAGGGTGTTCCGGCAGGTCGTCCCGCTCTCGCGCTTCCTCAACACGCCGCTTCTCGATACCACCACTGGCTCACGGCTGAGCGCGTAATGCCGAAGCCTGACGATCTCGACGCCATCGTCAGCGAGCTGAACGCCGACGCGCCGGGGCGCGCGCGCCGTTCGGGCGACGACGCGCAGCTGGCGCGGCTGACGACGTGGCTCGAGCAGGTAGTGGAGCGCTCAGCGAGCGATCTGCTGCTGGTGGCCGGCGCACCGCCGTCGCTGCGTGTCGACGGCGCCATCGCGGCGCTCGATCCCAGCTTCGGTGGCCCGCTCGGCAGCGAGGAGGTCGAGGACGCGGTGCTGCCGGCGCTGCCGCCGCATGCGCGCCGCCAGTATCGCGAAAGCGGAATCGCCGACGGCTCGTACCGCACCAAGGAGCACGGACGCTTCCGCATCAACCTGCACCACGAACGCGGACGGGCGGCCGCCGCCATCCGCAGGCTGCCCTCGGCGGTGCCGCGCTTCGCCTCGCTGCGGTTGCCGCCGCCGGTCGAGGCATTGACGCGCCTGGCGCGCGGCCTCGTGCTGGTCGGCGGGCCGACCGGCTCCGGCAAGACGACGACGCTGGCGGCGCTGGTCAACGAGATCAACCTGCGCGAGGCGCGCCACATCATCACCATCGAGGACCCGATCGAGTACGAACATCCGCACCGGAAGTCGCTGGTCGAGCAGGTCGAGATCGGCATCGACGCGCCAGATTTCCCGACCGCGCTGCGCGCCGCGCTCCGCCAGGCGCCCGACATCATCGTCGTCGGCGAGATGCGCGATCCGGAAACGATGCAGATTGCCGTCGCCGCGGGCGAGACCGGCCACCTCGTCTTCTCGAGCCTGCACACGACCGATGCAGCGACGACCGTCGCGCGGATTGCCGATTCGTTTCCGCCCGAGCGCCAGAACACGGTGCGGCAGGAACTGGCGATGGCGCTCGCCGCGGTGATGACGCAGACGCTGATGCCGAAGACCGGCGGCGGCCGGATCCCGGCGGCGGAGCTGCTGATGGTCGGCTACGGCGCGCGGCAACACGTCCGCAAGAACGCGCTGCAGCACCTGCACCAGGAGATCACGATCACGCGCAAGCACGGATCGTTCACGCTCGAGGAGTCGCTCACCGAGCTGGTGCGCCAGGGCCTGGTCGATCGCAAGGACGCGATGACGCGCGCCGGTCACCCCGAAGAGCTCGAGCGGCTGCTCGACGGCGCAAATCGCACGTAGCGCAGCCCTTTCGAGGGCGTTTCACAATGTCGCGCGGCTCGCGGAGCGCAGGCCTTTAGGCCTGCCAACCGCCGCGCGGGCAGCCCTGAAGGGCTGCGCTACGGGTTATTTGAAATCGCACTCTTAGCTTAGGGCTGCCTCATCGTCGCGCGCTCGTGACTTCCGCACTGACGCATCGTGCAGCCAGAACAGCCCCGCGCCCGCGGCGAGCGCGGCGAATCCGCCGAGCAGCTGCTCGCGCGTCGCGCCGGCGAACACCGCCGCCGACATCAGGATTGCGATCAGCGGCACCACCGGGCCGAGCGGCGCGACGAAGGTCGCCGGCGGCACCTGCGCCGCATAGGTGGACGAACGCAGGCGCAGCGTCGCCGCGCTGACGCCGACATAGGTCACCAGGCGCGTCACCGCGCTGATCACCGCGAGCTTCGTCCACGACCCTGACAGCGCCAGCACGATCGCGACCGCCGAGGTGAACAGGACCGCGTTCGCCGGCGTGCGATAACGCGGGTGAATGCGGCCGAAGAACGCCGGCAGCTCGCCGTGCTCGGCCAGCGCGAACAGCATCCGCGACCCGCTCAACACCTGGCCCGCATTGTTGCCGGTCATCGACACCACCGAGCCGACGCCGACCATGAGCGCGCCGGCGGCGCCGAGGAAGACCGCCGCGGCATCGGCGACAGGGGTGGCGTGCGGCGCCAGATCGGGCAGCACGCCCTGGGCGACGATCTGCGCCAGCGTCATGATCGCGGTGACCGCGAGGATCGTCGTCACCAGCGCGAACGGCACGTGCCGGCGCGGGTCGATCGATTCGCCGGCAGGCGTTCCGACCACGTCGAAGCCGCCGAAGATGAAGATGAGCAGCAGCGCGGCGGTCGACACCTGCGTCAGCGAGGCCGGCGGCAGCGCGGTGAGCCGCGACGACTCGATGTGGAAGACGCCCAGCACGATGAAGATCGCCAGCGGCAGGAGCTTGCCGATCGTCAGCGTGTTCACGACCCAGGCACTCTGGCGGATGCCGCGGACGTTGACCCATGCGAGCGCCGCGGTGATGCCGATGAGCAGCGCCGCCCGCGGCCAGCCGCTCGTCATCGCCGGAAAGTAGTAGCCCAGCGCGACGGCGATGCCGGCCATCACGCTCGCCTGGCTGGCGGCGCGCGTGAACCACTGCAGCCAGCCGACCTCGAACCCAACGAAGCGCCCGAACGCCGCGCGGGTGTAGACGTAGGGACCGCCGGTGCGATCGAAGCGGCTGCCAACTTCGGCGAAGCACAGCGCCACCGCGAGCATCGCAAATCCGGTCACGACGAAGGCAATCGGGCTCCAGCCGCCGATCTGCGCCGCCACCTGCGACGGCACGAGGAAAATCGCGCCGCCAATCACCTGGTTGATGCCGATGGCGGTGAGGTCCCACCGCCCGAGCGCGCGCCGCAGCGTCGCCATGAGGCGTGAGTTGTATCATGGCGGCCGGCGAAAGTTCGAAGTTCATCAGACATGCATACGACGCTGCCGCGCCGCTTCTACGCCGATCCCGACTTCTACCGCGTGGAACTGGACCGGTTCTACTTCAACCGCTGGATCTGCGCCGGCCGGACCGATGCCATTCCGCGCGCCGGCGATTACTTCACCCGCGCCGTCGGCGATGAGAGCCTCATCGTCACGCGCGCCGGCTCAGGCGACATCCAGGCGCTCTTCAACGTCTGCCGCCACCGCGGCACGCGGCTGTGCGACGACGCGGGCGGACATTTCATCGATCGCATCCAGTGCCCGTACCACAACTGGACCTACGACCTCGAGGGACGCCTGCTCGCCGCGCCGCACATGCCGCCCGGGTTCTGCAAGGAGGAGTACCCGCTGCACCGCGCCGGGTGCGAGGTGTGGGACGGCCACATCTTCGTTCACCTCGGCGCCGCGTCGTCGCGGTTGACCCCTGCCCCACCCGCCCCGGAAATCCACCCGTACACCCAGCCTGCCCCACCTGCCCCACCCGCCCTCAGCGATCAGCTCGCGGATCTGCCCTCCCGCTTCGCCGCCTGGCAGATGGGCGACCTGCAAATGGGCCGGCGCATCGTCTACGACGTGAAGGCGAACTGGAAACTGATCGTCCTCAACTACAACGAGTGCCTGCACTGCCCGAACCTGCACCCCACGCTGAACAGGCTGCATCACTACATGGGCGCGGAGAACGTCGCGCCGACGGCGTGCTACTGCGGCGGCGCGATGGGTTTCCGCGACGGCGTCGAGACGATGAGCATGGACGGCAAGCGGCGGCGGGCGTTTCTGCCCGGGCTGACCGAGGCGCAGCGGCAGCAGGTGGTCTACTACGCGATCTACCCGAACCTGCTCCTCAGCCTGCATCCCGACTACGTCATGACCCACACGCTCTGGCCGCGTGCGCACGATCGCACCGAGATCGTCTGCGAGTGGCACTTCCATCCGACCGAGCTCGCCCGCCCCGACTTCCACGGCGACGATGCGATCGAGTTCTGGGATCTGACGAACCGTGAAGACTGGTGGATTTCCGAGCAGTCGCAGCTGGGCATCAATTCGCGCCTGTATCAGCCCGGGCCCTACTCGGAGCGCGAAGAGCTGCTCTGGTCGTTCGACGAGATCGTGCGCCGCGAGGCGGAGCGGCGCGCCTGAAGGGCCGCCCTACGCTAGACTGTAAGGCTATGTCCTGCCACCTTTCGTCATTCAACGGGCACCGCCGCGTGCCGACGCCGATCAACGAACCTGTCCGCAGCTACGCGCCCGGGTCGCGCGAGCGCGAGTCGCTGAAGAAGCGGTTGAAAGAAATGGCGTCGGAAACGATCGACATGCCGCTCGTCATCGGCGGCCAGGAGATCCGCACCGGCGACACCGCCGCCTCGGTGATGCCGCACGATCACAAACACGTGCTCGGCCACTACCACAAAGCCAACGAGCAGCATGTCGTCCAGGCCGTGGAAGCCGCCGCGTGCGCGCGCCGCGAGTGGGGCAGCTGGTCGTACGACGACCGCGCCGCGGTGCTCTTGAAAGCATCGGAGCTGCTGACGACGACGTGGCGCGACACGATCAACGCCGCCACCATGCTCGGCCAGTCGAAGACCGCGTTCCAGGCCGAGATCGATGCCACCGTCGAGCTGATCGACTTCTGGCGCTTCAACACCTATTACGGGCAGCTGCTGCTCGACGAGCAGCCGGTGAGCGACCACACGATGTGGAACCAGCTCGAGTACCGCGGGCTCGAGGGGTTCGTCTACGCCGTCTCGCCGTTCAACTTCACCTCGATTGGCGGCAACCTCACGACCGCGCCGGCGCTGATGGGCAACACCGTGGTGTGGAAGCCGGCGTCGAGCGCGATGTACTCCGCCTACTACCTGATGAAGCTGTTCGAGGAGGCGGGGATGCCGCCCGGCGTCATCAACTTCGTCGCCGGCGACGCGGCGATGATCTCGAAGGTGCTGCTCTCGCACCCGGATCTCGCCGGCGTCCACTTCACCGGCAGCACCGAGGTCTTCAACGACATGTGGAAGACGATCGGCAGCTCGATGGGGACCTACCGCTCCTACCCGCGCATCGTCGGCGAGACCGGCGGCAAGGACTTCATCGTCGCGCACCCGTCGGCCGACGTCGACGCGCTGGCGGTCGCGATCGTCCGCGGCGGGTTCGAGTACCAGGGCCAGAAGTGCTCGGCGGCCAGCCGCGTCTACGTGCCGCGGTCGCGCTGGAACGCGGTGCGCGAGCGCGCGGTGGCGATGATCGATGAAATCAAGATGGGCGACGTCCAGGACTTCCGCAACTTCATGGGCGCGGTGATCGACAAGCGGGCGTTCGACAAGATCAGCGGCTACCTCGAGCACGCGCGCGGCCAGGCGAAGATCGTCGCCGGCGGCAAATCGGAGGGCAAGAGCGGCTTCTTCATCAGCCCGACGCTGGTCGAGACCGACGACCCGGGCTACCGCCTGCTGTGCGAGGAGATCTTCGGGCCGGTGGTCACCGCCTACGTCTACGACGACGCGCGGTGGGCTGATACGCTGAAAATCGTCGACTCGACATCGCCATATGCGCTGACCGGCGCGGTGTTCGCGCAGGACCGGCGCGCGATCCTCGAAGCCTCGTCGGCGCTGCGACAGGCGGCCGGCAACTTCTACATCAACGACAAGCCGACCGGCGCGGTCGTCGGCCAGCAGCCCTTCGGCGGCGCGCGCGGGTCGGGGACCAACGACAAGGCGGGGTCGAAGCTGAACCTGACGAGATGGGTCAGCGCGCGGACGATCAAGGAGAACTTCAACCCGCCGCGCGAGTTCAAGTACCCGTTCATGGCCGAGGCGTGATCACGCCGACCAACGAGCGCTGATCACGACGATCAACGCAGAGCTCGCGGAGCCCGCAGAGTCCGTTGCGTCGTCGGGGCTCAACCTGCGGCATGGTCACCTGCTTGCCGCGCCGGGAAGAGACAGGAGATCAGAAGGTCAGGAGGCCTGCCCGCGCTGATGGTTCGGCGGACACGGCCTGCGAAGCAGGCCGTCTGACACAGCCGGATCGGGACGATGCGCGAGCCGCACTTGATTCACGAGCGGTTCGCGCATCGCCCCGAGTCCGGCTGTGACGCCGCTACGCGGCGTCCGCCGAACGCAGTCTGCGGGCTCTGCGGGCTCTGCGTTTACCGTCGTGACGGCGCCGATATACGCGAAACAACGACGCCGACGAACATCGCCCCGAGGATCGCTCCGCCGTGCGCGAACGCGACGTGCGGCGGGGCGGTGTACTCGCAGAACAGCCGCAGGCCCGCATCCGCGATCAGGCCGCAGCCGAGCCCGTACAGCGCCCCCGCAATCCCCGGCCGCAACGGGAACGCGCGCGCGACGAGGAGCGCCGCGAAGAGGAGCGCCGGCAGCGCCGCGCCCGCCGACGCCCGGAAGCAGCCGACCCCCTCGACGAGCGCGCGCCCTGGCGCGGGGCCGAGATCGAAGGTCGACGAGGTCATCACCAGCACGAGTGCCGGCAGCGCCAAGCCGCCGGCGATCGTCCACGACACGACAGCCCTCGACAGCGATCGCCCCGGGATCGACTCGCGCAGCGCCAGCGCGACGATGACGATGCCGGCGATCGCCTGGGCGTAGGAGAAGCCCCAGCCTCGCAGCACGCCGAGCGCCGCCATGTCGGAGCGGAAGAAATGCAGCGCCGGCACCGCGAAGACGATCGCCGCCGCCAGCGGCACCAGCACCAGCGCGCGGACGGTCGGCGACCGCAGCGGCCGCACCGGCCGCAGATCGCCGGCGACGCGATCGCGCAGCGGCTGCGGCGCGCTCATTTCAGGTGCCCCTTCATCTTCTTCATGCCGCGAAACGCGCGCGTCTTCGCCGCGTTGACCCGGATCCCCAGCCGCGCCGCGATCTCGGCGAAGCTCCAGCCCTGGACGTGGTGCAGCAGCAGCGCCTCGCGCTGATCGGCCGGCACCTGCTCGAGCGCGCGCCGCACCTCGTCCTTCTCCACCATCGCCTTCACATCGTCGCGGACGACGTCGCCGGCGGTGGCGTCGGCGGTGAGGCGCTCCTCGAACCGCAGCCGGCGGCCGGTGCTGCGCCGCTTCATCAGGAACACGTGCCTGGCGATCGCGAACACCCAGGGCGTGACCGGACGACCCGGCTCGTAGGTGTGACGCGAGCGATGCATCTGCAGAAACGTGTCCTGCAAGAGGTCGTCGGCGAGCGCGGCGTCGCGGCACTGGGCCATCAGGTAGCCGCGCAGCCGCCCCGCCAGCGCGGCGTACAGGCCGTCGAACGCCTCGATCCGGCCGGCGAGGTATCCCTCCATCAACGCGCACAGCTCGCGCTCGGCCTGGTCAGGTCCTGCCGGCGCCGGCACTCCTTCTTTCTTTGCTCCCGGCCGCATAGGGGTTACCGCGAATACCTCACAAGGTCCGGCGAACGCCGGACACCATGTTAAAGCGGCGGCGTCGCGGTTTTGCGCGGCGGGTTGAAGAACGGGGTCTTGACGACGGTGGCCGGCACGCGGTGGCGCACGGCTTCGACCGTCACTTCGACTTCGAGCGGCGTGCCCTCGGCGAAATGCGGCGCGTTCACGGTCGCCAGCGCAATCAGCTGCTTCAGCACCGGCGACCAGGTGGTGGTCGTCGCGCGGCCGACCTGGCGGCCATGCTTGTAGATCGGCACCGCGGTGCGCGACGCGGCAGCGGCAATCTGCGGCGCGAGACCGATCGCGTCGTACAGGGCTTCGACCGCCGGCCAGCTGATGGCGAGGCCGACAATCTGACGCGCCGGCCCGCGCCGCGCCTCGGCGGCGAGCGCGGTCTTGCCGACGAACGACCCCGCGTCGAGCTGGACGAGGCGGCCGAGCCCCATCTCGAACGGCGTATATCGCTGCGCCTCGATCAGGGCCTTCTTGCTGCTGTGGAAGTCGACGTCGATCAGCAGCAAGCCCGCTTCGACGCGGGCGACGTCGAGCGCGAGCATGCCGGCGGCGTGAATGTCGAAGGGACGGCCGCCGCGCATCAGCGCATCCCAGACGTCGACGGCGCGATCCCACGGCATCCAGATCTCGTAACCGAGATCGCCCGTGTAGCCGGTGCGCGAGATGTCGACCGGCACGCCGCCGATGGTGCCGCGGGTCATGCGGAAGTACTTCAGGCTGCGGATGTCGGCGTCGGCCACCGCGTCGAGCAGGCGGCCCGAGGTTGGCCCCTGCAGCGCCAGCGCCGCGACCGACTCGGAGATGTCCTCGATCTGGACGTCGAGGCCGATCGCGTTCTGGGTGAGCCAGCGCAGGCTGGGATCGGCAGCGGTCCAGCGGAACGTGTCCGCAGACAGCCGCGTGACCGTGCCGTCGTCGATCACCTTGCCGTGCTCGTCGCACCACGGCGTGTAATAGACCTGGCCGACGCCGAGCTTGACGGCGTCGCGGGTGATCACGCGATCGACCAGGCGCACCGCGTCGCGGCCGCTGACGCGGTACTTGAACAGCGGTGAGACGTCGATCAGCGCCGCGGCGTTGCGGATGGCGTTGTATTCGTGCTCGTGGTGCGCCTCGTAGGCGCTGACCGCGTAATAGCCGGACCATTCGCGGTAGTTGAGGCTCTCGGCCAGCGCAAACGTCCGCGCGTGCACCGCGGTGCCGATCGGCATCCGCGTATTATATGCATCGCCATGAAGCAGCTGTTCGCGCTCGCGGCCGTGGCCGCCCTGTTCCACGCACAGCCTCCCGCCGACCCGGTCGTCGCCGTGCGGGCGGCGCGGCTCATCGACGGCCGCGGCGGTGCGCCGATTGCGCCGGCGGTGGTGGTGATTCGCGGCGAGCGCATCGAAGCGGCAGGTGCCGGCGTCGCGGTGCCGGCCGGCGCGCGCGTCATCGACATGGGCGGCGCGACGCTCCTGCCCGGCCTGATCGATCTGCACACGCACCTCACCAGCACCGGCGTGCACTGGGAAGACGAGCTCCTGAAGACGACGCCCGGACAGGCGGCGCTGCACGGCGCGCACAACGCGCTGGTCACGCTGATGGCCGGGTTCACCACCTGCCGCGACATGGGACCGACGTGGCCGTTCACCGACATCGATCTGCGCAAGGCGATCGACGAGGGCGTGGTGCCCGGTCCTCGGCTGATGGTCGCCGGCAACTACGTGTCGGCCACCGGCGGCGCGGGCGACGCGCGTCAGTTCTCGATCTATGTCGACGTGCCGATCGTGCGGAACCTGGCCGACGGCCCGGACGAAATTCGCAAGGCGGTGCGCACCAACCTCAAGGCCGGCGCCGACTTCATCAAGATCCTGGCAACCGGCGCGGTGCTCTCCAAGGGCATCCAGCCCGGCGCGCAGCAGTACAGCGAGCAGGAACTGCGCACCGCGGTCGAGGAAGCGGCGCGCTGGGGACGCTGGGTCGCCGCGCACGCGCACGGCGGCGACGGCATCAAGGCGGCGATTCGCGCCGGCGTGCACACGATCGATCACGGGAGCATGCTCGACGAGGAGGCGATCGCGCTGCTGAAAGAACATCACGCCTACTACGTGCCGACGCTCTACACCAGCGAGTCGATCTCGGCCAACGCCAACGTGCCGGATTCGGAGAAAGAGCGATCGCGCGAGATCAAGGCGGCCAAGGACCGCGGCTTCCAGCTGGCGGTGAAGTCGGGCATCCCGATCGGCTTCGCCACCGACGCCGCGGTGGTGCCGCACGGGCAGAATGCGCGCGAGCTGGCCTACCGGGTCCGCGCCGGCCAGGCGCCGATGGATGCCATCGTCTCGGCGACGCGGATCGCCGCCGAGATCATGGGCTGGAGCGACCGTGTCGGCACGATCGAGCCGAAGAAGTTCGCGGATCTCATCGCCGTCGGCGGCGACCCGCTGCGCGACATCACCGAGCTCGAGCGCGTCACCTGGGTGATCAAGGGCGGCACGGTCTACAAGTCGCCGGCATCCGCGGGCGCGCCGCGGTGATGGCGCAGCCGACGATGAAATACGACGCCATCGTCATCGGCGGCGGCCACAACGGCCTGACCGCGGCGGCCTACCTCGCCCGCGCCGGCCGCCGCGTGCTGGTGCTGGAGCGCCGCCACGTCCTCGGCGGCGCCGCCGTCACCGAGGAGGTGTTCCCCGGCTTCCGCTTCTCGGTCTGCTCCTACGTCGTCTCGCTGCTGCGGCCCGAGATCATCCGTGATCTCGATCTGCCGAGGCACGGCCTGGAGATCCTGCCGCTCGACGGCACCTTCACGCCGATGCCGAACGGCAACCATCTCTGGCGGGTCAACGATCACGCCAGGACGCAGCGCGAGCTGCGGCGGCATTCGCGGCTCGACGCCGAGGCCTACGACGAGTACGGCAAGGCGATGGTCGAGATGGCGCGGTTCGTCAAGCCGATCCTCAACATGACGCCGCCCGATCCGATGTCGCTCGACCCGCGCGAGCTGATGAAGCTGGCGTTCCTCGGCCGTCGGTTCCGCGGCCTCGCCGATCTCGATCGGTACAACCAGATCCAGCTGATGACGATGAGCGCGGTCGATTTTCTCGACCAGTGGTTCGAGACCGACGTGCTCAAGGCGACGATGTCGGCGTCGGGGATCATCGGCACGTTTCTCGGGGTGCGGTCGCCCGGCACCGCCTACGTGCTGCTGCATCACTACATGGGAGAGATCGACGGCGCGTTCCGGTCGTGGGGGTTCGCGCGCGGCGGCACCGGCGCGATCTCGAACGCGATTGCCGCCGCCGCCCGGGAGGCGGGCGCCGAGATCCGCACGCAGGCGGCGGTGGCGCGGATCACGATCAAGGAAGGCGCGGCGACCGGCGTCGTGCTCGCCAACGGTGACGAGCTGACCGCCGACCTCGTGCTGTCGAGCGTCGATCCGAACCTGACCTTCCTGAAGTTCATGGAGGCGAAGGAGCTGCCGGGCGAGTTCCTCGACGAGGTGCGGCGCTACAAGTTCCGCGGATCGTCCGGCAAGGTGAACCTCGCCCTCGACGCGCTGCCCGACTTCACCTGCCTGCCGGGCCCGGGGCCGCACCTGCGCGGCGCGATCTCGATTTCGCCCGGCGTCGATTACATGGAGCGCGCCTACGATCAGGCGAAATACGGCGAGTACTCGCGGCGGCCGTACATCGACATGGTGATTCCGACGCTCACCGATCCGTCGGTGGCGCCGCCGGGCAAGCACGTGCTCTCCTGCTTCGTGCAATACGCGCCCTACAAGCTGGCGCACGGCAACTGGGACGAGCAGCGCGAGGCGTTCGGCGACACGGTGATCGACACCATCGCGGAATACGCGCCGAACCTGAAGAACATCATCCTGCACCGGCAGGTGCTGACGCCGCTCGACATCGAGCGCGAGTTCGGGCTGACCGAGGGAAACATCTTTCAGGGGGAGCTGACGCTGGAGCAGCTGTTCTTCGCGCGGCCGGTGCCGGGGTGGGCGCAGTACACGACGCCGATCAAGAACCTCTGGATGTGCGGATCCGCGACGCATCCCGGCGGAGGGATTATGGGAGCGCCCGCGCGGAACTGCGCGTTGCGGATCCTGGGGCAAAAGACGAAACGATGACGATCTGGAGCAGCTTCCCGAACGACTGGCGGCGCTCATGACGTCCGCCGACGTGGTGGTCGTCGGCGGCGGGCACAACGGCCTGGTGACCGCCGCGCTGCTCGCCGGCCGCGGGTTGAAGACGCTGGTGCTCGAGCGCAGCGAGAAGGTCGGCGGCT
>Ga0207645_10001205_pt1 | contig 21317 bp, 21 predicted proteins | sample KBSM53metaG_FD_184331 | JGI IMG/M metagenome (GOLD analysis project Ga0207645, IMG submission 184331) | Miscanthus rhizosphere microbial communities from Kellogg Biological Station, Michigan, USA - KBS M5-3 metaG (SPAdes) (version 2) | ecosystem: Host-associated > Plants > Roots > Rhizosphere >...
AAGCCGGATAGTTTGCAAGAAAATCTTTCACTTCGTTTCTTACAAAAGGTGCCACTATCGTAATTCTTGCTTTTGGGGAGTTAAGGAGCAATGAAGTGATCTTTTCCATTGCCACATTTCCCCCACCTACAAGTAATATCCTTAATTGCTCCAGTTTTAAAAAAACAGGATACAATTGATTTTTATCGTTAACTGTTCCTGTTTCCATGAAACAAAATTGTCCGTTGAAAAGAAAGGGTAATATAGTGTCTCGTTATGTCAGGTATTTTTGACCATATATATCCCGCATCAATCTGTGTTAGCGCATTCAATAATAATCCGCATGAAACATAAACACGATTTTGCTGAAAACTAAACCGGCTGAAGGAATAATGTTCCATATACTCTTCCGACAACTGTATTTTAAAGTTTTTACTTAAAAATTTTGCAACGCCAATACGATACCGCAATCGTACGGCTGTATACTTCTCACTTTCCGACGTTTCGTCAAAAAAACGTTCTTCGATGCGTAACCTGTTTTGAAGCGTAAAACCATGCTTCAATTTTTTTTCAGCGGCCAGGTCCTGCCATATCCGAAACTCAGGAACGAACACATCGTCTGCCTTTGTAAAAGAATTACGGGTCAAAAACCGGGCAATCCCGGCAGAAGCTGACAATGAACTATTAATATTCCATCGCACACCACCGCGGAAAGTGTACTGGTATGCAGATGAAGAAAAACCAAGCGTTCGATAACTAACGTCTATCGGAGCCTGCCATTTTTGAGAAAAACGAACGGGCAGACTGATAGACGTCCAAATGATCTTCTCCTGCGAAAAAATATTTTGCGTATAACTAATCATGATTATTGATACGATAACCCGGCAACAGCTGGTAAGTTTCATACTAAAAATAGCCTATTTTTTTAGTCTATAAGACAGGTAGACTAAATATTTACTTGTCTTTTATCAAAACCTTCAGAAACTTCCCCTTACGCCCTTGATACACGACCTGAAGATTTCGCTTGCTTTGTTTCCTTTTGAATAAATGCTCCGGGCTTAAAATATTGCTCTGCACTGTTATTATTTCCAAGCCACGCAAACTGTTCATGCAAAGACACCACTTTACCGATAATGATCAATGATGGGGAAATAAATGCTTTTCCTCCAAACTTTTCAGAATAAGTATGTATTTCAGAGACATGAACATTTTGTAAAGGTGTTGTGGCCTGCTCGATTACTGCTATTAATTTTTCCTTTGCAATGCCAAAGCGGATTAAATTTGCTACAACGGCGTCTGCCGTTTCTGCCGACATATAAAACACCAGCGTATCGTCTGTATTTGCTAACTCTTTCCAATACTCATCTGTAACAACATCCGATTTGTAATAGGTCAAAAACCTTACCGCCGTTGTATATCCTCTTGCAGTCAGCGGAATTCCTGCATAAGCAGCAGCACCTAATGCTGCAGTTACACCAGGAATTATTTCGTAAGGAATTTTATGGGCAACAAGTGTTTCCAATTCATCCAGCACATTTGAAAAAATTGAGACATCACCACCTTTTAACCGAACCACTAATTTTTGTTGTGCCGCATATTCCACTATCAGTTCATTGATTGTTTGTTGCGGGGTAGAAAATCCCTTGCGGCATTGTTTACCTACGTAGATCACTTCTGCGCCCGGATTTACATAGCTTTTCAAAATATCATCGCTTACCAGGCGATCAGTTAAAACAACATCTGCCTGCTGGAGATAGCGTATAGCTTTAGCCGTTATTAATTCCGGATCTCCGGGACCGGCCGCTGCCAGAATAACTTTGCCATATTTTTTTTCATCACTCATAATGCGAGATAAAAATGCAGTTTATCCTGCTACCGGCGATTTCTTTGCGCCGTTGTTCCTGTCCTTTAATATTTCAACCACGGAATCTTTGAATGAAAATTTTTCTCTTTCCACCACTTCACTTTTATGATATACCAGGGAAAATGCCGGGATCGTGTACGTGATCCAGACATTAGCCCCGATAATACTGTCATGACCAATTACAGCCTTTCCACCAAGAATCGCCGCACCCGGATAGATGATGACGTTATCTTCTATGGTAGGATGACGCCGTTCTGTTGCCGACGCCTTTACTTTGGCCGTGTTTAATGCACCCAGCGTTACTCCCTGGTAAATTTTTACATTATTGCCAATCACGGTTGTCTCACCAATTACAATTCCAGTTCCGTGATCAATAAAAAAAGATTCGCCAATTTCAGCACCCGGATGAATATCAATACCCGTTTTGCTATGTGCATATTCCGTAAACAACCGGGGAAGTATACCTGTATTCTGCCGCCATAGCTGGTGTGCGACACGATAAACAGCGGTCGCATAAAACCCGGGATACGTAATTAACACCTCTTCAATGTTCTTTGCCGCCGGATCGTATTGTGAAACTGCTTCAGCGTCTTTCAGCAATTTTTCATAAATGGTAGGAAATGCTGCAAAAAAATCGTCGGCAATTGACTGGGATTTATCGCTGTCCCTTAATGCGTCATATACCAGCGTTGATAAATGACTCTTCAGGCCCTTATATTTCTTTTCAAAATCAGCATATTTCTCGTTTTGTCCGGTGCGGGGTATAAACGTCAGCTGAAACAACTGATCAATAAACTGGTAAGCAAACTCCCTGTCGGGAACGGCGAAGTTTGACTTCGTATTTTTATCGAATAGTTGTTTTATAAAACTGGTTCCACTCATTTTTTGTTTTCATTTATTGCAATAAGACAGCAGCGACAGTACTGTTACTTGTTTCATCTATCAAAATTGCACTTCCGTTCGTCCTGATCTTATTGTATGGATCAAAAGCAAGCGGTGCTGCTGTTTTGATTGTTGCTTTTACTACCTCATTTAATTTAACCGATTTCTCCACCGGCTGTTGCAGTAATGTATTTACGTCCAATTTATACTCTACTTTTTTAACAACTGCACGAACCAACCGGCTGTTATGCTGCAGGTAGTATTTATTGCCAGGAAGCAATGGCTTTTCGTCCATCCAGCACAACAATACTTCCAGTTCATTATTAACTGTGATTTCGTCATTTTTCTTTACAATCGTATCACCACGGCTGATGTCAACATCATCTTTTAATTGTATGACTGCACTTTGTGGCGCAAACACTTCATTCACTTCTTTTCCACCGATTTCGAGCTGAGAAATCTCCGATTCGATTCCCGATGGCAATATTTTTACCTTATCTCCTTTTTTGTAAATGCCGCTTATTACTTTACCCGCATAGCCCCTGTAATCATGCAGTTCCTCAGTCTGCGGGCGTATCACCAATTGCACCTGGAACCTCGAATCGTCGTGATTAATATCATTGTCAATCTCTATTTCCTCAAGGAATTGAAGCAACGGCTTTCCATCGTGCCAACTCATTTTTTCCGACTTATCTACCAGGTTATCTCCCTGCAAAGCACTGATCGGAATATAGGTTACATCGTTTAACCCTAACTGTTTGGCCACGGATGCATAATCAATTACGATATTGTTGAAAACATCTCTTGAAAACTCAACGAGATCCATTTTGTTTACGGCTATTACTACATGCGGAATCTTTAGCAATGAAGCAATAATAGAATGACGACGGGTTTGCTCCACCACGCCCTGCCGTGCGTCTATCAATATGATAATAAGATTTGCATTAGATGCACCAGTGATCATATTGCGTGTATACTGAACATGTCCGGGTGCATCAGCAATAATGAATTTCCTTTTTGGCGTGGAAAAATAACGATACGCCACATCAATCGTGATGCCCTGCTCCCGTTCTGCACGCAAACCATCGGTCAGCAAAGCAAGATCAATCGCACCGGCTTCTTTATTTTTTGTTTGTTTTTCTAATTGTTCAAGCTGGTCGACGAGTATATTCTTACTATCGTACAACAATCGACCGATAAGCGTACTCTTGCCATCGTCCACACTGCCTGCTGTTATAAATCGTAATAAATCCATTAAGCGTTTTTAGTTTTTTATCTTTTTGTTATGCGCAACATTGCTGCCGATCCGCGTTAGCTCACTGCTCATCTTCGTTGCGTCGTCCCGCAAAATGCGGGATGCATGCTATTCACCATTCACCATTGACCATTCACTTCAGAAATATCCATTCTTCTTACGGTCTTCCATAGCCGCTTCCGTTACCCTGTCATCTATCCTCGTTTCGCCGCGTTCACTTATCCTGGTAGCGATAATTTCATCAATCACTTCATTTAGCGTGGAAGCACTCGATTCGACAGCTGCAGTACAAGTCATGTCACCGACCGTGCGATAGCGAACCTTTTTCTTTATCACTGTATCCGTATCATCAAGCCTTATAAAATCGGAAACAGCCACCAACTGACCTTCATGTTCTATCACATCTCTTTCATGAGCAAAATAAATCGAAGGAAGATCAATGTTTTCTTTGCGTATGTAATTCCAGATATCCAGTTCTGTCCAGTTGCTGATCGGGAACACCCGCACATTCTCACCTTTATGTATTCTGCCATTATAAATATTCCACAATTCCGGCCGCTGCAACTTCGGGTTCCATTGACCAAACTCATCGCGGACAGAAAATATTCTTTCTTTTGCTCTTGCCTTTTCCTCATCACGACGGGCTCCGCCAATGCAGGCATCAAAATGAAATTCTTCAATAGTATCGAGCAGTGTATATGTTTGCAACCAATTGCGGCTTGCAAACTTTCCTTTCGGTTCAGTTAAATTTTTTTGCTTAATCGTATCTTCTACTTTACGTACCACCAGGGTTGCGTTTACTTTTCCAGCCAGCTGATCCCTGAATTCAAGCGCTTCAGGAAAATTATGCCCGGTATCGATATGCACTAAGGGAAACGGAATTTTGCCCGGCGCAAAAGCTTTACGTGCCAGGTGAACAAGTGTAATCGAATCTTTACCTCCGCTGAATAATAATGCAGGCCGTTCAAACTGTGCAGCTATCTCGCGAAAGATATGTATGCTCTCCGTTTCTAATTGTTCCAGGTAATCCAATTGATATCCGCTCATATTCTTTATTACTAACTGCGTTTCAGAAGAATTATTTATAGTTTGTCTTTTAATTCCACTTCTTCATGCACATGCAATCCGCATTCTTTCTTACTGCTGTCTTCCCACCACCAGCGCCCCGCACGAAAATCCTCACCGGGGCGAATGGCTCTTGTACAAGGTGCACAACCGATGCTGACAAAACCTTTATCATGCAAAGGATTGTATGGAATGTCGTGTTGCCTGATATATTCTTTCACATCTTCAGTTGTCCAATGCAGCAAAGGGTGAAATTTCAATACCTGGTTGGTACCATCCCACTCTATTTGTTGCATATCATGCCTGTTGAGGGAATGCTCTGCCCGTATACCGGTCACCCACAACTGCTTTCCTTTTAAGGCTCGTTGCAATGGCTCCACTTTACGAATATGACAACAGGCTTTTCTGTTATCAACGGATTCATAAAAGCTATTGGGACCTTTCTCTTCAACAAACGCCTGCAAGGAGACAGCATCAGGATAAAAAGCCGTGATTTTGTGCTGGTATTTTTCCAGTGTTCTCGTCCAGGTAGAATATGTTTCCGGGAACATTCTGCCGGTATCCAATGTAAAAATTTCAACCGGTAGTTGACCGGATGCAATCATATCGGTAATAACCTGGTCTTCGGCGCTGAAACTTGTTGAAAAAACAGATCCGCTCCGGAAAATGCCGGTCAAATACTTCAGTGACTCCGTTTCGCTGAGTCCGTTGATTTTTAAAAGTATTTCCTGTACACTATTTTGGCTTGAACTGATCATGAAAAAAGTTTAAAGAAAAGAATGCCGGGCAACGGGAATGCTTAACAACAGCAACAACAACATGCCATTGTATTTTGTTTGTACAGAAAATGTATGAATAGGAATCGTTGCATAGACAAGTCTACCAGACTAGTGGACAAAAGTAGGCTTATTCAGCTGAACCGTCAACTTTTTATTGTGAAAAACCGTTAAACAACAACTGTTAGTTTGCTGTTTCAAAAGAGAATTTGAAACGATTATTGAGCCCGTATTTTCGCGAAACATGTGATCAGGCTTTCTTTCCAGTCAATTAACGGCACATGATAGGTCGCCGAGATTTTCGCGCCATCAAGAACAGAATAGGCGGGACGGCTGGCTGGAGTTGGATACTGCGCCGTGGTAATCGGTTTTACTGTGCAACTGCTTTGGCTAAGTTCTTTAATCGCCATCGCAAAATCAAACCAGGATATAATGCCCTTATTCGTGTAATGATAAATGCCCGGCTCCCAATCTCCGGAAGAAATTATTTTCAATATTGCATCCGCAAGATCGCCCGCATATGTGGGTGATCCAACCTGGTCATTCACCACACCGATCTCCGGTCTTTCACTCATCAGGCGGAGCATAGTTTTCACAAAATTTTTTCCAAATGAAGAATATACCCAGGCCGTGCGGATAATAACCGAATCCGGGTTTTCTTTCACCGCATTATTTTCTCCCGCAAGTTTTGATTTGCCGTAAATGCTCACCGGGTTTGTTGGAGATTGATCTGTATAAGGCGAAGTGGCTGTGCCATCAAATACATAATCGGTGGAAATATGAATGAGCCGCGTGTTATGCGCTGCACACGCCGCTGCAAGTATACCAGGCGCCTTACCATTTATAAGAAATGCTTCGTCTGGTTCAGACTCAGCTTTATCAACCGCAGTATAGGCGGCGCAGTTAACGCAATAAGAAGGCGAAGACAAGCGAAAAAAATTATTAACGGAACCGGTATCGGCAATGTTGAATTCCCCTCTTGTTACGAATATAAATTTATACTGGGGAAAAACCGGTGCCAGTTGCTGCAGTTCCATACCTAGTTGACCATTGGAACCTGTTACCAGTATCGTTTGCCGCACGACCATTATTTTTCAAAAATGAAATTTGACTTGCAATCCTTTAGCGACGGAAGTATCTTGTCCTTATCCGAAATATTTTCTTCACCGGATGGTATCTGCCAGTCAATATGAAGATCAGGATCATTGTAACAGATGCCGCCTTCGCTTTCTTTATTATAAAGACTATCACACTTATAAAGAACAACCGCGTTTTCGCTTAATACAGAAAAGCCATGTGCAAATCCAACGGGGATGAGTAACTGCTTTTTATTTTCTTCTGATAATTCAACGCTAACAACTTTGCCATAATAAGGTGATCCTTTCCGGATATCCACTGCCACATCCAGAATTCTTCCATGCAACACACGGACAAGCTTATTTTGTGCATTAGGGTTTAGCTGGTAATGCAATCCGCGGATTACACCATACGATGAGCTTGACTGATTATCCTGCACAAATTTCAAATTGACGCCAGCGGTATTAAATGTCTTTTCATTATACGCTTCAAAAAAATAACCGCGGTTATCTCCATATACCGCAGGTTCAAATATCAGAACGCCGGGTATTTCAGTTTCAATAAAGGGCATATGATAATTATAAACTCCAGTAATTTCTGTTGGTGATTTTATTCCGATAAATCCCTTTGAGATCGGCGATTAAAGCATCAGTTTTTGTAATTCCTGTAAAATATTCGTCGCCGAGGTCATGGTAAGACCGGTGTGGAACGGCAATGATCACGGCATCATAATCATTCTTAATTTCACTCGCCAAACCAAAACCATATTCATGATATAATTCATCGGAGTCGGCAAACGGATCTTCTACGTCAACATTCAAGTAATATTTTTTTAACGCTTTTACTACGTCTGCAACCTTTGAATTCCGGATGTCGCTCACATTTTCTTTGAATGTGGCCCCTTTCACCAACACCTTCGCCGTTTTTACATTACCAACCGTTTTGATGATATGCATCACCACTTTTTGTGCCACCCGGTTTGCCATATCATCGTTAATAATGCGCCCGGCGAGAATAACCTGTGAATTATAACCAAGTTTCTTTGCCTTATGTGTAAGGTAATATGGGTCTACCCCGATGCAGTGTCCGCCCACAAGGCCTGGTTGAAATTTCAGGAAATTCCATTTGGTACCTGCTGCTTCCAGTACTTCGAACGTATTAATATTCATCATATCGAAGATGATAGATAACTCGTTCATCAACGCAATATTCAAATCGCGTTGTGTATTTTCTATAATCTTCGCGGCCTCCGCCACCTTAATAGAAGAAGCTTTGTGAACGCCGGCGGCTACAACTAATTCATATACTTTGGCGATTTGCTCCAGCGATTCGGCATCACAACCGGAAACAACTTTTATTATTTTAGATAGTGTATGTGTTTTATCGCCCGGATTGATTCTTTCCGGTGAATAACCGAGTTTGAAATCAGTGATATTTTTTAACCCGGAAAGACTTTCAATAATCGGTAAACAATCTTCTTCTGTACATCCGGGATACACTGTCGATTCAAACACGACATAATCGCCTTTTTTCACAACCTTACCAATCGTTTCAGAAGCTCTCGTTACCGGGGTAAGGTCAGGAACATTGTGTTCATCTACCGGTGTAGGCACAGCGACAATAAAGAACCGGGCTTCACGCAATGTTTCCAATGAATCAGTAAACGTAATATCACAACCGTCAAACGCTTCTTTTTCCAGCTCATTACTCGGATCGATGCTTTGCTTCATCAGTTCTATCCGTTTCGAATTGATATCAAAACCGATGACGGAAATCTTTTTGGCAAATTCCAATGCTATCGGAAGGCCCACATAGCCAAGGCCCACTACGGCTAATTTTGCTTTTTTATCAACTAGCGGCTGGTACATTAAACGATGGCTTTTTTATAGGTTTATTATTTCTTAACGAACTCCTTCGGTAATTTATTCCATTCCCCCGGCGGTAACGACTTAAAATAGTCATAAGTAATTTTTAAACCTTCCTTACGCGATACTTTCGGTTGCCAGTTCAGAATTTGTTTTGCTTTGGTAATATCAGGTTGTCTTTGTTTAGGATCATCAACCGGTAAGGGCTTGTAAATAATCTTTACTTTCTTACCGGTAAGTTCAAGTATTTCTTCTGCAAAATCTTTTAACGATATTTCATCAGGATTGCCAATATTCACCGGCATACTATAATCACTCATCAATAATTTATAAATACCATCAATCAAATCATCCACAAAACAAAAACTTCTTGTTTGCGAACCATCGCCAAATACTGTAAGGTCTTCCCCACGCAATGCCTGTCCTATAAAAGCCGGCAATGCTCTGCCATCATTCAGGCGCATCCGTGGCCCATACGTATTGAAAATGCGGACTATCCTCGTCTCTACGCCATGAAATGTATGATACGCCCGCGTGATAGATTCCATGAATCGCTTTGCCTCATCATATACACCTCTTGGTCCAACGGGGTTTACATTGCCCCAATACTCTTCTTTTTGAGGATGCACTAACGGATCTCCATACACTTCACTGGTAGATGCCACCAATATCCTCGCACTTTTTGCTTTGGCAAGGCCAAGACAATTATGTGTTCCCAATGCGCCAACCTTTAATGTTTGTATCGGTATTTTCAAATAATCAATCGGGCTGGCTGGTGACGCAAAATGAAGTATATAGTCAAGATTACCCGGAATATGAATAAACTTGCTGACATCATGATGATAAAACTCAAAATGTTCCAGCTTGAACAGGTGCTCTATGTTCTTTAAATCACCGGTTATCAGGTTATCCATTCCTATTACGTGATAATCCTCTTTTATAAAACGGTCGCATAAATGCGAGCCAAGAAAACCTGCAGCACCCGTGATTAAGATTCGTTTATCCGGCATTTGGCGTCTATGGTTTAATTGTTTTTCTTCCTATACTCACATAGTAAAATCCAAGCTCTTTCATCTGGTTAAGATCAAAAACATTTCTTCCGTCAAAAATCACCTTGTTCTTTAATATGGAAGATATTTTTTCAAAATCAGGTGTACGAAACTCACTCCACTCCGTAGCGATAATTAAAGCGTCGGCTCCTTCCAAAGCGGAGTATTGATCTTCTGCGTATCCAATTGCATTTCCCAGTTGATTTCGCACATTCTTTATCGCCTCGGGATCATAGGCCACTACAGAAGCTCCCTCACTTAATAAAGCATCTATAATATAAAGCGCCGGTGCTTCGCGAATATCATCGGTGTTTGGCTTAAATGCAAGACCCCACAGAGCAAAGCGTTTACCTTGTAAATTATTATTGAAATATTTTTTTATAGCCGGGATCAGGTGCAGTTTCTGTTTTTCATTCACCGTCATCACCGCATTCAGAATTTTAAAGTCATAGTTAACATCCCCGGATGATTTTACGAGAGCCTGCACATCTTTTGGAAAACAACTGCCGCCATAACCAATACCCGGGAACAAAAATCGTTTACCGATCCTTTCGTCACCCCCTATGCCGCGACGGACCATATCCACGTCAGCGCCCAATAGTTCGCACAAACTGGCCACCTCATTCATGAAGGTGATCTTGGTAGCAAGAAAAGAATTAGCCGCATATTTTGTCAACTCTGCGGAGCGTTCATCCATGAAAACAAGGGGGTTACCCTGTCGCACAAAAGGAGCATACAGGTCGCTCATTATTTTTTTTGCCCGTTCGGATGATGTGCCGATGACAACCCTGTCCGGTTTCATAAAATCATCTACGGCTACACCCTCCCGTAAGAATTCGGGATTACTCACGACATCAAAATCGCCCTTATAATTTTTGCCGATCGCAGCCTGAACCTTTTCAGCAGTACCAACAGGTACAGTACTTTTATCAACGATTACTTTATAAGTTGTCAGTATTTTTCCAAGATCTTCCGAAACGCCCAATATGTATTTCAAATCAGCTGACCCGTCTTCGCCTGGCGGTGTAGGCAGCGCCAAAAAAATAATGGCGGCATCTTTAATTCCTCCCGCAAGATCTTTTGTAAAGAATAATCTTTTTTCTTTAAGGTTACGGAGAAAAATTTTTTCGAGTCCCGGCTCATAGATCGTGATCTCACCGTTGCTCAATTTTTTGACTTTATTTTCATCAATGTCTATACAGGTAACCGTATTCCCGGTTTCTGCAAAACAGGTGCCTGTTACCAATCCAACATAACCTGTTCCTACTACTGCAATTTTCATTTACGAATTATTATTTATGAATTCAAGAACTTTTGACGATATAAAGGCAAGCTGATCGTCATCCAATTCCGTGTGCATAGGTAATGAAATAACCCTTTCCGTCAACCAATCTGTAGTTGGCATGTGTAGCGTTTTTGCACTGTATTGCTCAAATACTTTCTGCCGGTGACCCGGAACCGGGTAATAAATCATCGATGGTATGCTATTCTTTGCAAGAAATTCATTCAGCGCATCGCGAACCGTCGCCGGATTATTTATACCATCGAGTTGCAACGTGTATTGATGAAATACATGATAGCTATAAGGGGCACGGAAAGGCGTAATTATATTCTTATTGCCGGCAAATGCTTTGTCATAAAAATCAGCGGCTTTTCTTCGTGCTATGATATACTCATCCAGGTGTTTCAATTTGATATCCAAAATAGCGGCTTGAACAGAATCCAACCGGCTGTTGCAACCCACCAGGTCATGATAATAACGCTTACTCTGCCCGTGATTGGCAATCATTTTTAATTTAACCGCCAGTGCATCATCATTTGTAAATATCGCCCCGCCATCACCAAATGCACCAAGATTTTTTGATGGATAAAAAGACGTTGTACCGATATGACCGATACTACCTGTTTTTTTCTTTTTACCGGTTGAAAAAGTATAATCGCATCCGATGGCCTGTGCATTATCTTCAATGACAAATAAATTGTGTTTCGCTGCAATAGCCATAATTTCTTCCATAGGCGCCGCATGCCCGTAAAGATGAACCGGCACGATCGCTTTTGTACGCGGCGTAATTGCTTTCTCCAATGCAGCCGGATCCATACAAAATGTTTTGGGATCCACTTCCACAAAAACAGGTGTAAGTCTTAATAAAGCAATTACTTCGGTCGTCGCGATATAGGTAAACGAAGGCGTTATAACTTCGTCGCCGGGTTGCAGATCGAGCGCCATCATCGCAACCTGCAGCGCGTCGGTGCCGTTTGCGCAGGGTATTGTATGTTTTACATCAAGGTAAGAAGAAAGATGAGCGGCAAAATCCTGCACTATTTTCCCATTGATAAACGCGGAACTCTCCATTACCTGCAGCACGGCATTATCTATTTCCGGTTTTATTTTGTGATACTGGTTTTTCGTATCCACCATTTGGATTGGTCGCATTCAGGAGACTTTATATAATTTAAAGGCCGAACAACTATGAAGTTCGGGCGGGCAAAAATAGCAAAATAAATCCTGTAATTCAATCAGATGAATCAGGGCGAACTGCCTCAGTTTCCCACAAATGCAGCGGGAACACAAGAAAGCCTGATCAGCGTCAGCTGTTTTATGATCTGTGAGTCTTAGCAGGGTATTTTATCAAACGCCGTGGCAAAATGAGAAATCACAACCTTACCGGATTATAAAACAGGTTGATTAATTTGCCGGTTAATGTATTTATTCCTCTACAATATTTTCCTGCTTTTCTTTAATGCAGGAGTAAGGATTGCCGCATTAAAAAATGGTAAAGCAAAAAAGTGGCTGCAGGGCAGAAAAAACATTTTCAGGCAACTGCAGGAACAAATTCCAACCGGTGAAAAAATTATATGGTTTCATTGCGCTTCGCTGGGAGAATTTGAGCAAGGCCGGCCTGTGATTGAAAAAACAAAAGCCATTTACCCGAATTACAAAATCCTTGTTACCTTCTTTTCACCTTCAGGTTACGAGGTGCGAAAAAATTACGAAGGAGCCGATTATATTTTTTATTTACCAGCCGATTCACCGGCAAATGCAAAACGATTTCTTGATATCGTTCATCCGTCGCTGGTGGTCTTTGTGAAGTATGAATTCTGGTATTATTATTTTAAAAATATCCGGCAAAGGAATATTCCGTTTTTACTCATATCATCGGCGTTCAGGAATAATCAGCCTTTTTTTAAGTGGTATGGATTGCTGTACAGAAAAATGCTGGCTTGTTTTTCTCACATCTTCGTGCAGGATAGACAGTCGCTGGAATTATTGCAAACGATCGGAATTACGAAGGAGGTTTCAATCGCCGGTGATACAAGATTCGACCGTGTTGTCGAAATTGCTGGTAAGTTTGAACCGATTCCGACGATTGAGAATTTTTGCGCGGATCATAAAGTAATTGTCGCTGGTAGCACATGGCCCGATGATGAAAAAATGTTACAGGAAATTAATGACCCTTCAATAAAATTGGTCATCGCACCGCACGAAATCAACAAGGACCATCTCGATGAAATAAAAAAAAATTTCCCATCATCTATCTTTTATTCAGAACTGAAAGGCGCATCCCTCATCAATCATCACTCATCACTTATTATTGACAGTATCGGTCTCCTTTCCCGATTATATAAATATGCATACATCACATATGTTGGAGGCGGTTTTACGCGTGATGGTATACATAACATACTGGAGGCGGCCGTGTATAGTAAGCCGGTTCTGTTTGGCCCAAACTATAAAAAATATCGTGAAGCAGCTGAGCTGATTGACAACGAAGGAGCGATTAGTTTTTCAACTGAAGATGAACTTAAGAAAACGGTTCAAAGACTATTGACTGATAATAATGAGTATAATAATATATGTAATTCCGCAGGTCAATACGTAAAGCAGAATGCCGGCGCCACAACAACAATTCTAAACTATATTCAGGAAAAACGCCTTTTAACCAACTGATAGAAGTGTTTTACGGTTTCCGCATCAACATCCCATCCTAATTTTACAATCAACTCCCGGTTAATCCAATATTGAGCTTCGGGGAAAATATTGAAGCCATTTATCGTTTTAATGCTTCGTTCATACATCGGCTCATCGCCGCGGAAAAGCTCTGAAATAAATGTAAAGCGGTCATTGATACCAATTCCTTTACGCAGATCCTTTATCGGGGAACCTTTGAGTAATTCGCCCACTTCAGCATTTTGCTGCCTGAGCCTGTCATTCAGTGATTCCTGTTTTAAAGCTACAGTTTCATTAATTTCCTGCACACCGTTCTGATGTGAAAGAGTGGGTATCTCTACCAATGGATCAAACAACATAGGTGCCGGTTCTTTCTTCTTTACATAAGAACCGTTACTTCTTACAGGAGCATGCTGGCGTTCTTCCTGCTCTTCCTTCACTTCGGCCGCAGCCACGGAAGGTTTGGGCCCATATCTGTCAAACTCTGCAGAATTAAAAACAAGTGCAGGGGAAGATTTAGGAAGCATAACGGCTACTTTGGATGTGCCGAGAACTTGTTTGCCGTTTAATTGCTGTTGCAGCTCTGCCTGAAGCAATTGAACTGTAAAAAGCATTTGCGCGGAGTCAGCTTTTTGTTGAAGCTGATCGTTGAGCTTACTGATCAGAACTTGTATACGTTCCATTAGAATATGGTACTTTTGAAACCACCAAAAATTGGGTTTTCTACTGATTATAATGGAGTAACGTATTTTTTTCAATTCTATTATGCATCCATAAAATCAGCACAATAAAGTTACAAACAGTTTGCCATAAAAGCGATTGTGTAAAAATTCACAGGGAATATTAACAATGTTTATCGAACCGGATATAAGAGGACAGCGCCGAGGATGGATTGAAGTCATCTGCGGGTCTATGTTCAGTGGTAAAACTGAAGAACTGATACGCCGCCTGAAACGAGCCAAGATTGCCAACCTGAAAACTGAAATATTCAAACCAGCGATAGATATACGTTATGATGAAATAAAAATTATTTCGCATGATGAATCTGCGATCACGTCCACACCTATTGATAACTCTCAAAAAATATTATTGATGGCCCAGGATGCAGACGTGATAGGTATTGATGAAGCGCAGTTCTTTGATGAAGAATTGCCCAATGTCTGCGATGTGCTTGCTTTGCGCGGCGTTCGGGTTATTGTAGCGGGACTTGATATGGATTTCACCGGGAAGCCTTTTGGCCAGATCCCGAACATATTGGCAAAGGCAGACTACATTACAAAACTGCATGCGATCTGTATGAAATGCGGCAATATTGCCAACTACTCATACCGTAAAGTTCCGAATGAAGACCAGGTGATGATCGGTGCAAAGGATGTTTATGAGCCGAGGTGCAGAACTTGTTTTAACCTGGAGGATTGAGATCAAAGGCTGTAGGCTATAGGCGATAAGCTATAGGCCATACTTGCTTACAGCTGACAGCTTATAGCTTAAAGCCCACAACTTAAAACTTATACATCAGGTTATACGAAAGGTTGTAATAAAATTTAATGATCGGTACTACCGGCGCAGCATCATACAAATCGCTGAACTTTATATCCAATAAAAAATGTTTGGAAATGGCGGCATCAAAACTCAAATTGGAAGCAATGCGTGGCTGGAAAAAATGATTATACAATGCCTGGTAAAAAACGATGAAGGAGAAATTGCTGTTGGCTGAAATTTTTACATCCCATTTTATATAGCTGTTCGATTTTACATGGTCCGTTTGTACATCCGGATGATCGACGGGTGTTTTTGCAGAATCTACAGCAATATAATCCCATATTTCATGCTCATACATTAACCCCGTAGCAAAACTCATTTCCCAATTTTGATTTCTCCATAAATTATAGCGTATGTTCTCACCGGTAACAAACCGGCTTTTCATTCCCAGCTTATCGTCCCACTGGTATTGAATGTAGGTTTCGGGATGCCATTTATTTTTGTAATTATGGCGCCAGCGTAAATGTGCATAGCCGGTATTTAAAAAGTCGTTCGATCCATTGTAGGTAAACCGGTTACTTGCTGAAAGAATATAGAATTCATGATACTTCTGTAAAGAGAGGTCAAAAAAATTGCTGGCATCAAACAGGGTTTGTTTTTGTTTGTCTACTTCCAGTCCGAGCGAAATACTTCCGTTCAACACAGGCTTTTTTACATAAGCGGCTGTATCTGTTTTGTCAATATTGATAATTTGGGAAAAAGAATGGCAGGCGTTTAAACCAAATAAAATAAAGAGTACAACTTTCAAATGACTTTTCATGACGGAAATGATTCAATAAAATTAGCTGAATTCATTCTACTGAAGTTATTTTTGCGCAAAGTCGTGTTATCAAGTCACTAAAAAGCATATTCGCTCTTTTCAAAAAAGATGTATTGTTGGAAATCCGACAGCAGTATACATTTTACGGCATTTTGCTTTACATCGGTGCAACCATCTTTGTATTATACATGGCTATTGACGAACCGGAAAGCAAAGTGTGGAACGGGCTTTTCTGGGTGATTCAATTATTTATTTGTATCAATGCCGTGGCCAAAAGTTTTTTGCAGGAGAGCAGCGGCCGCATGCTTTATTTTTATTCCATTGCGAGCCCGAGAGATTTTGTTTTAGCCAAACTTTTATTCAATTCCCTGCTCATGCTCATTATGAGTATCCTGAGTCTTATTTTATTCGCTCTTTTTTTAGGCAATCCCATCGAAAAGGCCGCAACATTTACCGGTCTTGTATTATTAGGTGGTTGGGGATTGAGCCTTGTGTTTACTTTTTTGGCTGCCATTGCAGCAAAAGCCAGACAAAATGCGGCCATTATGGCTATTCTCGGTTTCCCGATTATTATTCCCCAGTTGATTCTGTTAATGCAATTGTCCCGCGCAGCTTTCAGCACAACAATGTCTGTACCGTTGCCAAATATTTTATTACTTATTGCATTGAACGGGATGGTTATCCTCCTCGCGGTTATTTTGTTCCCTTTTTTGTGGAAAGATTGATTGGTTAACCGAAATAAAGATGACGAACACCGGGTCAGACGGTACCCGTCAGACTGCTCAAACTAATGCTTTTACGGTACCGGTCAGACGGAGACCGTCAGACTGCGAACCAAATTTTATTTCCCGGTAATTCCTCTCCCCTTATTTTTGCGCCGGAAAAGTCAATGGACGGGTTGCTTGCGATCAATTATTACCCTCTTTTCTGTTGGCTATACAACTTTATTATGCAAAAATCCTGGTGGAAAATAGCAAGTGTAGTTTTACTGGTATACACTTTTACTGCCGGCCTGCTTCTCGATGTACCAAGATTACCCGCCCTGCAGGAAACGATCCGCAATCTTTATTTTCATGTTTGCATGTGGATGGCTATGATGACTTTATTTACAGTTTCTGTAGTCAACGCCATCCGGTATTTGCGAACCAATAACCTGAGATACGATATCTATTCAAGACAATACTCTTCAATGGGTCTTGTATTTGGCATTTTGGGCTATGCGACGGGTAGCATATGGATGAGTTATACCTGGGCTGATCCGAATAATCCGGCCGCTGCATCATTCAGTTCAATAGCAAGAGAACCCAAGCTTATCGGTACAGCTATTGCGTTGCTTATTTATTTCGCATATCACATCCTTCGCGATTCCATACCGGATATTGATAAAAAGGCACGGGTGAGTGCAGTTTACAACATTTTCGCCTATGCCATGTTATTCCCTACCATATGGGTAGTGCCCCGGTTATTACCCAGCCTTCATCCCGGCCGGGAAGGAAATCCGGCGCTGGACATTAATGATGTTGATTCCAGGATGAGGGTCGTATTTTATCCTGCAATTATCGGTTGGACGTTACTGGGAGTATGGATCACAACTTTAAAGATCAGGTTAAACTTATTAAAAGAACAAACGCTGATAAAATGAGCGAAACAAAAAAGCTTTTATTTTTTCTTATTGCAATACTGATTTCAGTAGCAACGTTTTCGCAGGATACAACCGATAAGACTGTCGGCATGGCCGATGAAATGAGAAGCAATGGGCGTATTTACGTAGTGGTGGCCGTTATGCTGACTATTCTTGCAGGGCTTATTTTTTATGTTGCAAGACTTGACAGGAAAATAAGTAAGCTGGAAAAAAAGAGTTAGTTATGAATGGAAGCTGACCATTCCTTCACAACAGCAGCGTGTACAGTTTACGTACACATTAGTCCCGATAGTTGTCGGGATCAGGATTTACAGAACGTACAAGTGTGCGATCCCGCAAATTGCGGAACAGGTAACAACCAAGGTTTAATAGCGATAATGTAGTTTGGATCAAAATAAATAACGAACGTTTATAAAAATGTCATATGTCAGAATATAGTTTTTTTGGCGCAGTTGAAAAGAGTTTCGACAAAGCCGCGAAGTTTACAAACTGGGATCCGGGTATTCTTGAACAGATAAAACAATGCAACAGTGTGTACCGCATGCATTTCCCGGTTAAGGTTGGCGATAAGATAGAAGTAATTAAGGCATATCGCGTGCAGCATTCACATCACAAGACTCCGTGCAAAGGGGGTATCCGCTTTGCTACCACGGTGAACCTTGATGAAGTAATGGCACTGGCCGCACTGATGACGTATAAATGCGCCATTGTGAATGTGCCCTTTGGTGGTGCTAAAGGCGGCATTTCCATTGATCCGAAAAAATATTCCGTATACGAGCTGGAAAAAATCACCCGACGTTATACTTCTGAATTAATCCGGAAAAATTTTATCGGCCCGGGTACCGACGTACCTGCACCAGATTACGGAACCGGTGAACGTGAGATGGCATGGATACTGGATACCTATTTAAGTATGCGGCCCGGTGAAATAGATGCACTGGGTTGTGTAACAGGCAAGCCGGTCACACAAGGCGGTGTTCGCGGCCGCCGCGAAGCAACTGGTCTTGGTGTATTTTATGGTTTGAGAGAAGTATGCGATATGAAGGAAGTGATGAATAAGTATGGATTGCATACCGGCGTAGAAGGGAAAAAAATAATCGTACAGGGATTAGGTAATGTGGGCTATCATAGTGCGAAGTTTTTCCAGGAAGCAGGAGCAAAAGTGATTGCCCTTGCGGAATACGAAGGAGCAATATATAATGAAAAAGGGTTTAAAATCGATGACGTGATGAAACATCGCAAAACGACGGGTTCCATCCTGAACTTTCCGGGCGCAAAAAACCTGGATAAAACAGGAGATGCGCTCGAAATGGAATGCGATATCTTGATACCGGCCGCACTGGAGAACGTTATCAATGCCGATAACGCTCCAAGAGTACAGGCGAAGATAATTGGCGAAGCAGCCAATGGTCCGTTAACACCGGAAGCAGATGAAATATTGATAAAAAAGGGTGTGCTTGTTGTTCCGGATATGTACCTGAATGCAGGTGGCGTTACTGTCTCTTATTTTGAATGGTTGAAAAACCTTAGCCATGTCCGTTATGGACGTATGGAAAAACGGTTTACTGAAAACCTGAACACCAATATATTGGGGCAGATGGAATATCTCACCGGCAAAAGGGTGGGGTCAAAAGCAAGAGAAGCCATTATGCATGGACCTGAGGAAGCAGATCTTGTATACAGTGGATTGGAAGAAACAATGATCAGCGCTACAAGAGAGATCATGGAAATGTGGAGAAGTAATCCGGCCATACCGGATATGCGCACGGCAGCCTACGTCGTAGCTATCAATAAAGTAGGTGTCGCATACGCTGAATTGGGAATTTTTCCTTAATATTTTTTTCAAATCGAAAATCAAAGGCAATAACTTCATAGTTGTTGCCTTTTTATTTACTGAATGAAAATAATCGCATGGAACTGCAATATGGCATTTCGCAAAAAAGCGGAAATGATACTGGCTTACCAGCCGGATATAGTTGTTGTTCCTGAATGTGAACACCCGGATAAACTAAAATTCAAACCCGGTATACCAACGCCAAAAGATATTGTTTGGTTCGGATCAAACACAAACAAAGGCCTCGGTGTTTTGTCGTACACAGATTTAAGATTCAAAGCACTTGATATTCACAATGAAAAATTACAACTGATCGTGCCCATTGAAGTAAGAAGAAGAAAAACTTCTTTTTTATTATTTGCTGTTTGGGCCAACAATCCAAATGACCCGGATGGGCATTATGTGGAACAGGTATGGAAAGCTATTCATTGTTACGATCATTTGCTCTCGGATAAAAAAATAATATTGGCCGGCGATTTCAACAGCAACACTATCTGGGACCGACCGCGTCGTATTGGTAATCATTCCGCAGTTGTAGAATATTTGAGCAACAAAGGGATTCATAGCACATATCATCACCATTTCAAACAAATACAGGGCAAAGAAGAACATCCTACTCAATTTATGTACCGGCATAAAGACAAGCCTTATCATCTTGACTATTGTTTTGCTTCCGGTTATTATTTTAAACGACTTGTATCTGTTGAAGTTGGAGACTATGATACATGGAAAATATATAGTGACCATATGCCGGTTATCACGACATTTTCGAACCGCTAACGTTTGTTTATAAAATGTTTTGCTATCGCCACTTGCAAACAGGAAACAGCAGTTTGCAAATCAGAAGCCGTTATCCGCGCAAGGGAATTCTAATTTTAAGTCAGAGCAAAAACTGACTACTATGCAAATTCTTTCAATACCAGAAAACATCCTGCTCTTTATCTCCGGGTTTGGAGTCATGCAGGGACTTCTCATGTCAGCATTGGTTTATTTCCACCCCAGGAGCAACCGGTCTGTAAATATCTTTCTTGCTCTTTATATAACCACTATATCGATTGTCATGGCAGGGCCGTTTGTATTAAATACATTCTCCTGGCAAAGCAGTTTCATTACGCAGCCTTTGCCCTTATTGATCGGGCCACTTTTGTATTTGTATGTCAAAAGTCTTCAGCAACAAATAAGTATTCGTAAATCACTGGTCCATTTCATTTTCTTCCCGGTTTATATTATTGCATCGTATTTCTGGTTTGTATATCTCAATAAAAATTATCCTTCAGGGTCAGCGTTACCAATTGAAACATTTCTCAAACCACAGGCTATTATACTTTGTGCCATCCCTTACCTGCACCTGCTATTGTATTATTTTATTGGCCGACGGGAAATGAAAAATTACCGCAGGTCAATCAGGCAATTATTTTCCGAAACTGCGAAAATGAATATGGGATGGATAAACTGGCTGATCAACGGTTTCCTGTTTGTCGTCGTATCCGGTTTGGTTATTTATATGCTCATGGTAAAATATCCCGAGCATTTCACCATGCTGTATTTCATCACCATGGCAATTGTTACTCCTTATATTTATATCACTACCTACAAAGGAATTACTCAATCTACTTTATGGATAAAACGGCAGGAGGCACCGGAAGAAAATTGTGAAAATCAAATGCTGTTCATACCTGCGGGGAAAAATATTACGGGGAAAAATAAACCGCAAAAAGAAGAAACAAACAATCCGAAGCTTGGCGAGTTAGTACGGAAGATAAAAACAGTAATGGAAG
>Ga0207645_10001207_pt1 | contig 21313 bp, 21 predicted proteins | sample KBSM53metaG_FD_184331 | JGI IMG/M metagenome (GOLD analysis project Ga0207645, IMG submission 184331) | Miscanthus rhizosphere microbial communities from Kellogg Biological Station, Michigan, USA - KBS M5-3 metaG (SPAdes) (version 2) | ecosystem: Host-associated > Plants > Roots > Rhizosphere >...
TCGCAAAGAACGCGTCGCTCTGAAGCCGGCCAATGTCACTTTCGAGCAAGCCGGAGCTGTGAAACATGCGGGACTCACTGCGCTGCAAGGGCTGCGCACAGGGAAGATCCACGCCGGCCAGAAAGTCCTGATTAACGGCGCATCTGGCGGCGTTGGGACATTCGCACTGCAGATCGCGAAAGCGTTCGACACCGAAGTCACGGCTGTGGTCAGCACGCGGAACGTAGAGATCGCGCGCAATTTGGGTGCCGATCACGTCATCGACTACACGAAAGAAGATTTCACCAAACGCGCGGAGCGCTACGACTTGCTTTTCGACAACGTCAACAATCACTCCATGGCCGAACGGCGCCGGATCCTTAATCCCGACGGCATCTGCGTTTTGGCTGGGATTGGGAGCGCCGGACCGATCGGACCGCAACTGGCACGAATCGCTCGTGGACTCGGTGCGGGCCTGTGGTCGCGCCTCACCGACCGCAAGTTTGCACAGTATACGACCACGATGAACCAGGCGGACCTGAAGTTCCTCAGTGACCTGATGGCGGCAGGCAAGGTCACGCCATTCGTGGAGAAAACGTATCGCCTTAGCGAAACCGCGGAGGCTCTGCGTTATTTCAACGAAGGTCACGCGCGCGGAAAGCTCGTCATAGCAATCGAGCAGTGATCGACAAAGTCTTATGAAGCTACTGAAGAGAATCCTTAAGTGGAGCGCAGCTGTCATCCTGCTTGCGCTGACCGGCTGGCTCTTCATCGCCTACTGGCTTTCGACGAACGACTGCGATCGCAACGCTGCAACGCCGACCACCCCAATGAAAGCAATTCTGAACTGCGAATATGGAGTCGAGAACCTTCAGCTCCGCGACATCGAAAAGCCGACGCCGAGAGAGAATGAACTTCTCGTCCACGTTCGCGCGGCTTCAGTTAATCCGGTCGACGGACATACGATCAGGGGCGGGTGGCTAATGCGGCCAATGAGTGGAATGCGCAAGCCGAAGAACACCCGATTCGGCACTGACTTCGCCGGCGTCGTCGAAGCAGTTGGGAAAGATGTAACCGACTTTAAACCGGGCGACGAAGTTTTCGGCGCGAAGAACGGAGCCGTCGCCGACTACGTCTGCGTCAAGGCGGATCGCGTTATCGTGATGAAACCGAGCAACATCACATTCGAACAAGCGGGTTCTGTCGCCGTTGCCGGGGTGACGGCATTGCAAGGTCTGCGCGACAAAGGGCACATTCAGTCCGGACAAAAAGTTTTGATCAACGGCGCGTCCGGTGGGGTCGGAACCTTCGCGGTTCAAATCGCTAAAGCGTTCGGCGCCGACGTCACTGCTGTTTGCAGCACGCGAAATATCGATCTTGTGAAATCAATCGGCGCCGATCACGTGATCGATTACACCAAAGAAGATTTTACCAAGACCGATCAGCGTTACGACATGCTCTACGATTTGGTCGGCAACCATTCATTCTCGGAGCGTCGGCGGATCTTAACGCCTAACGGCATTTGCGTGCTCGCCGGAATCGGCGGAGCCGGAGTTCATCCGGGAACGTTAGGCCGAATTGGGCGAAATTTTTGGAACGCTTTCCTCTCCAACTTTTCCAATCAGAAGTTTGTCTTTTACATCGCGAAGCTGACCAAAGATGATCTGAATGTTCTGCGCGACCTCATGCAGTCCGGAAAAGTCGCGCCGGTGATCGACCGCACTTACAAGATCGGTGAGACGCAGGCCGCGGTCCGCTATTTGGAGAAAGGTCACGCGCGCGGCAAAGTCGTAATCGTCACGGAATAATCACAACCAAATGACAACTAACATCGACAATTCACAACGCACGGCGGCAAAAGTGGCAGGCTGGAGCGGCTTGATCACATTCTTCATCGTCGTCTTCGGCAATTACATACTGCTCAATCCACTCGTCGTTCCGGGCAACGTGGCGGCGACCGCGCAAAACTTCATCGCGCACCAAACGCAAGTTCGCGTCACCGTCGTTTGTTTTTTGACTTACAGTCTTGGCGTTGTTGTCCTGCTCAGCGCGCTTTATGTCATTCTTAAGCCGGTCAATTCCGGTCTCGCTTTAGCTGGAGCGATTCTTCGGCTGGTCTTCGCGATGTTGTGGCTTCTCTCCACGTTCAATTTGCTGGGAATCCTGCGGCTGCTGAGTAACGCAAGTTATCTCCAGGTCTTTGAGCCGGATCGGTTGCAGGCACTCGCGAGGTTACATCTCGGGGCAAATTTCGATGACTACTATGTCGGCCTGCCGTTCTTCGGATTGGCCGCCACGGTTTGCGCGTGGTTGTGGTTGAAGTCGAACTACATTCCGCGTGGATTGTCGATCTTCGGCGTGAGTTCGTCCGCGTGGTGCGTGCTTTGCGCGTTCATTTATCTCATCTTCCCTAACTTCAACAAGATTGTGAACGACTACATCTTTGATTCACCGATGGCTTTGTTCGAGTTGGCCGTAAGTTTTTGGCTTCTGTTTAAGGGATTGAAAGAACCGGCCGCTCAGGCGCAGACTCATGCCACCTGACTTTTGCCGATGACCTATAGCTCTCGCTAACCTCAACATTCATCACGCTTATGAAACGCATATTAAAGAAGATTCTGAAGTGGACTTCGTTCCTGATTTTGCTCGCGTTATTCGTAGGAGTAATCCTCCTCTTTGTCGCCTACTGGAGATCGACCAACGACTGTGATCAGCTCGCCGCGGCACAAGGCGACACCATGAAAGCGATTGTATATTGCGAGTACGGCTCACCCGATGTTCTCAAGTTGGTCGACATCGCCAAGCCCGTTCCCAATGACGACCAGCTTCTGATTAAAGTGCGTGCCGCTTCGGTTAATCCGTACGACTGGCATTTCATCGAAGGCACACCCAAACTCATGCGCCTGATGGCCGGACTACGGAAACCAGCGGATACACGAATCGGCGGTGATGTGGCAGGCCAGATCGAAGCCGTGGGTAAGAACGTAACGCGGTTCAAACCAGGGGACGAAGTGTTCGGCATCTGCAATGGCTCCCTTGCGGAGTATTGCGTGGGCAGGTCAAGCTTGGCCGCCAAGCCGGAGAATATGACCTTTGAGCAGGTCGCCTCTGTTCCGGTCGCAGCCCTCACCGCCTTGCAGGGCATTCGCGACCACGGCAAGGTTCAGGCCGGACAAAAAGTATTGATCAACGGTGCATCGGGCGGCGTCGGCACGTTCGCCGTGCAAATCGCGAAAACGTTCGGTGCGGAAGTGACCGGCGTATGCAGCGGCAGAAACGTGGACATGGTTCGCTCGCTCGGCGCGGATCACGTGATCGACTATACCAAAGATGATTTCACGAAAAGTGGCGAGCGTTACGACGTGATTCTCGACAACGTCGGCACGCAGCCGTTGGCCGGATTCCAGCGCGTCCTGAAACCGAACGGAATCCTCGTCATGATCGGAGGCGGAGGACCAAACGAGGGTCAGTGGATCGGTCCCATGGCACGCCCGGTCAAGGCAATGCTGATGTCACCGTTCACAAGTCAGAAGATCGGCATGATGATGGCCAAACCAAATAAGGACGATCTGGCTATCCTGGCGGATCTGATGCAGTCCGGGAAAGTGAAGCCAGTCATCGACCGGACTTACAAGTTGAGTGACGTCCCCGAAGCGATCCGGTATCTGGAACAAGGCCACGCTCGAGGAAAGGTCGTAATCACTGTGGAATAAAAACGGCTGCAGCGACCCGACAACCGGCGCGAACCCGTCGAGTTTACTCAGAGGTGCGCCAACCCGGCTGCCGGTCGAGAGGGTTCGGCGCTTGACGCAACCGACGCTACCGTTGTTCGAGGAACTCGAGCGCCTTGTCGTAGCTGCGCCGCTGAAGATAATGCGCCAGTTGTGGATCGATTGGGTGTGGCAGTGTCGCTTGCAGTTTGTCGATCTTTTCCGAAACGGCGCTTAGCCGAGCCATGTGCGCTTCTGTATCGCGCCGGCTTTCTTGATCGTGGATAATCGCAAGGCGTTCTCTGAGAGCCTGCGCTAGATCGGTGAAACCGTTTTCTAATTTCATTAACCACGAATGAACACGAATGGACACGAATAATTGGGAGAATTCTTTCCTGAATTAGTGTTCATTAGTGGTTGCTGCCTTAGCTCAGCGGCGACCGGCCTCGGAGAGGAGTTGTCGCCTTGCTTCGAGCCAATCCGAATCCGCGTCGCCCGGCAGCGCAAACCTGCGGCGGCGTTCGGAAATGAAATAGGCCCGCAGCCGAATTTCCTCATCGGACGGTCCCGCCGTTGTTCCTGCCTCGGGAGGCATCTTGACGCTGGTTTTTTGCGCAGGCGCACTCTTCTTGCGAGGGAGCGAGGTGTTTTTTCCAGTCGTCGCCGGACGCCGCGCGCGAGACATTTTACCGCGTTTCACTTCAGGGAGCGATTCGCCGGCTTCCGCTGGCGCTTGTTTTTTATTTTGGACAATTTTGCTCTTTTTCGGCACAGATTGGTCGGTGTTGATGATTCCAATTCGTTTACTGCGCATCGCCCGCTTCGCAAGCAGTTTCTCGCACGTCTTCAGCGAAGTGATAGAATACAAAAACTTTCGAGGATGAAGCATTTCGTTTTCCGCTGGGCCATCACGACGATTGCGGTGATGGTCGCCTCGTCGATCATTCATGGGATCCGTTACGATACAGTTGCGTCTCTCATCGGGGCAGCCCTTCTGCTTGGCATTCTCAACGCGTTTGTTCGGCCGATTCTATTGATCCTCAGCGCGCCGCTTATCCTGCTGACCTTGGGCTTTTTCATTCTCGTCCTGAATGGTCTGATGCTGCTCGTCGTGCCGAGTATTGTGATTGGATTCCATGTGGACAGTTTTTGGAGCGCTTTCTGGGGCGCAATTGTGATCAGCATAGTGAGTTGGATTTTGAGTGCGTTTTTTCGTGGAAGCGACGGACACGTTCATGTGCTCACCCATCATACGCGAATTAAACGCGTTCGCGGCCGGGTAATCGAGCACTAGCGCTAGGGGAACTGTCCGCTCGGCATAAAGCAGCGATCCATGCTATTCGGTGCGTTCTGCCGCCCCTTCCGGGGCTGATTCGTACGGAGAACGCCAATTCCTCGGCTCACGCCCGGGGCTAATATCTGCCGCGCCTCCGGCGCTTTGGGTGGGCACATTGATTTTTACAGCGCCGCTGGCGAGCAGGAGCAGGAATAAGATCGCGTTGCGGTCCCTAACTCAGATATTTGCTGAGGCGTGAGCGCAGTTCTGTTCGCGCACGAAAGAGAACGCTTTTTACCGCGGGCACCGAGAGGTCGAGGACGTCTGCAATCTGCTCGTAACTGAGCTGCTCGTATCTCCGTAATACCAGAGCCATGCGCTGACTCTCTGGAAGTTGCATGATCGCCTCCTCGATTGCCTGCTGCAGTTCATCTTCCAGTAGGGAAGCGTCCGGGGCCGGGTTCGTTTCATCCTTCAGAGGGATTTCTTCTGCGCCGGGATCTGCTTGAAGGGGAACCTGCGCGCGGCGTTTGGCGCGGCGCAGCTCGTTGAAGACCAGATTGCGCGTAATTTTCAGCAACCAGGTGGTAAATTTGGCGCGCGGAACATATCGGCGAGCGCTTTTCCAGACTCGAATAAAGACTTGCTGCGCAATGTCCTCCACATCCGAGTTGCTGCCCAGCATACGCGCGGCCGTGCCGGCTACGAGCGCTTGATGCCGCTCTATCAATTCCTCAAACGCCCTCGTGTCACCCTGGGCCACTAGCCGCATCAGTCGCACGTCTTCCGCGTCCCCCTGCGATCTGCCCTGGTTTTCTGGATCTTTGCCAGACATCGCTCACTTAGACGTTTGCATTCGGCGGAATTTGCTTAAAAAAAGGGGAAGTGGCGAAAAACTGGCTCTTTGCCACATTCGTCGCCATGGTTTTTGTTGCAAGCTGGAAGCGCCCTGTGCATTCTTGATTGCCGGGGGCGAAACCCAGGGCCTATGAATTACGCGCTTATCTCAAAAGAGCTTAGACCGATCGCCGAAAAAGTTGAGGCGGAGCAACGGATTTCAGAGACGGATGGTCTTACTCTCTATCGTTCAAGCGATCTCAACGGGCTCGGGATGATTGCCAGCGTTGTTCGTGAACGAAAGAACGGCAACTACGCCACCTACATTCACAATCGATACATCAATTACTCGAACATTTGCATTCTCTCGTGCCAGTTCTGCGCTTTTGCCGCCAAGAAACGCGATGCGCACGCTTTCGAATACGCGATTGACGAAATTATCCGGGTCGTAAGCGATGCGCTCCCCCTTGGAGTCACGGAGGTGCACATGGTTGGCGGTTTGCACCCGACATTGAAGAAAGATTGGTATCTCCAGCTCTTGCGCGAGCTGCGTGCCCTGGATCCTGATCTCCACATCAAAGCCTTCACTGCCATCGAAGTGCGTCACCTTGCCCAACGGATCTTTCGGATGTCGATCCGGGACACCCTCGAAACTCTGCGCGCAGCCGGTCTGGGTTCAATAACCGGCGGTGGCGCGGAGATTTTCGATCCGGAGGTTCGTGACACGATTTGTCGCGGGAAAGAAACCGCTGCTGAATGGCTCGACGTTCATCGCACTTGGCACGAAATGGGCGGCCGCAGCACTTGCACCATGCTCTACGGGCACATCGAAACGCCGGCTCATCGCGTCGATCATTTGCGCCAGCTCCGCCAACTGCAAGATGAGACCGGTGGGTTTACCGGGTTTGTTCCTTTCGCTTTCGAACCGTCCCAATCCCACCGGGTCCTCGCCCACATAAAACGCGCCTCCGCGTTTAAGCAGCTTCGCAATCTCGCGGTTAGTCGCATTTATCTTGATAACATCGATCACCTCACGGCCTACTGGGTCAGCCTCGGTTTGCCGCTCGCGCAGGTTTCCCTCAGCTACGGTGTCGATGATCTGCACGGCACAATTTTGGAAGAAAAAATCTTCCACATGGCAGGGGCAACGACTCCGCAACAACAAAGCGTGGCATCGCTCGAACACACCATTCGGGAGGCTGGCCGCGAGCCTGTTCAGCGCGACAGCTTTTACCGTCATTTGCCCGCCTCTGCGCGAAATGGAGCAAAACCGGAATCGGCAGCGGATTCGGCGGAACTTGCTTGTGCTTGACGGTGAGTGAGAAATGAGAGGTGAGATGTGAGAAGTCTGCATCTCCACCAAGTCGGTATACACCTCTCACTTCTCACTAATCACGTCTCACGTTGAAACCTCCGCGCATCGGCTGCGTCAAATATCTCAACGCGCGGCCGCTGATTCGAGGGTGGGCAGGGGACGTGGATTTCGACCATCCATCGGCGCTATGCCGTAAACTTGCCGAAGGCGAGCTTGATATCGCCCTTGCCTCCAGCTTCGAATATCTGCGTAACCCGGTCTATCGCATCGTAGATGATGTTTCGATTTCGTCTGCCGGAGCGGTCTACAGTGTGGTAGTCGCGCATACCGGGCATATTTCCGAGATTGACGAAATTGAACTCGATCCGGCTTCGGAAACTTCGGTCAATCTCCTACGTTGCCTTCTCGCCGAGCTGAGGCAGACGCCTCGCCTGATTCAGAACATGGACTTGCAGTCTGTGCGGCCGGCGGAGTTGCTCCCTGCTGAATTGAAGGGACCGCACCGCGCGCGCCTCCTCATCGGCGATCAAGCTATCCGGTTCCGGCAAAGGCATGCCGGGGAATTTCATTTTTGGGACTTGGGCGAGCAATGGAACAAACTCGTCGGTCTTCCATTCGTGTACGCACTTTGGTTGATTCGGCCTGAAGTTCGCGATTCCAAGTTAATCGCCGAGCGATTGCGAAAGCTGCGCGATGAAAATCTGACGAAAATCGCTGAGTTGGTCGCCGGAGAGAAAGAATTCGATCACGACTTTTGCCGCCGCTATTACCGGGACAACTTGCATTTCAACTTTGGGAAAGAAGAAAAACAAGGATTGTCAGAGTTCCATAAACGATGCGCGAACCTGCAGCTTCTTCCGGCTAATGATTTCGGATTTGCAGCTGGAGATTTGGAGCTGGCTAGGCGCTGCCAATGAAACGCCGTGGCGGCGCGCTCCGCATCGGTATTTCTGGCTGGCGCTGTCCCGGATGGCGAGGGAAGTTTTTTTGCAGCGAAAATCGACGGTTGTTGAGTCCTGTCCGATGGGCAAAGAGGCCCGGATGTTGTCAGGAGATTGTCAGCGAATAAGCTGATTGGTGCAAAGCCGCGCAGAAGGCAAGCAAACCAATACAAAGCCGCCCGGAACCTTTGCGCGGCAGAGCCGCGTAACCACATTGACTTCACCCTTGCCAAATAGCGCGGCTTATACGCGGCAAAGCCGATGGATCATTGCGCCGCTTGAGGAAATGACTCCCGACGAGTCGGGAATTTCGTGGAATGAAATCTGTGGGTCAGAGTGCATTGCGCGGCTGCTGATGCGCAAGGGCTTTACCAGCGCCGAAGAGGTTGAGAATTTTCTGCGGCCACGTCTCAAGTCGTTAAGCGATCCATTCTTGCTGCCGAATATGGAAGCGGCGGTGATGCGAATTCTGGCTGCGTTCGATCGACAGGAGCGCATCGTCATTTTCGGAGACTACGACGTCGATGGAGTGACTTCGCTCGCTCTGCTTGCCGAAGCCTGCCGCGCTTACGGCTGCGCCCCAGAGCTGTTTTTGCCGCTGCGGCTGGAGGAAGGCTACGGACTGAGCCGCGAAAGTGTGGATCGCTGCGTTGAACAACATCATCCGCAACTTTTGATCACAGTCGACTGTGGCACGTCGTCTGTCGCCGAGATCGGCGATCTCGCTAAGCGCGGCGTGGAGGTGGTCGTGCTCGATCACCACGAACCAAAATCGGATCTGCCTAATTGCATGGCGATCGTAAATCCAAAGATCGATCCGCAGTCGCCGTTTCACTATCTTTGCAGCGCCGGAATCGTTTTCAAATTGTGTCACGCGCTTCTTAAAAGGCGTCCGATCGAGTTCGATTTGAAATCGAATCTTGATCTCGTCGCGCTTGGCACCGTGGCCGATATCGTCCCGTTGCAAGGTGAGAATCGGACTCTTGTTCAGCGCGGCGCCATCGAAATTGCAAGATCGAGAAGGCCGGGCTTGAAAAGGTTGATCGCCGTGAGCGGTGTGCGGCCACCGATTTTACCAGAGCACATCGGCTTCCGCCTTGGTCCTCGACTTAATGCATCCGGGCGACTGAGCAATGCCCAAAAATCGCTCCAAGTTCTGCTAACACAGGACGAAATCGAAGCGGCGTCGCTGGCCGATTTTCTCGACAGCCAAAATCGCGAGCGGCAGGAGATCGAAAAGCAAGTATTCCTCGCAGCTGAGGAACAAGTCGGTCGTCACTTTGATCCGATGCGAGACGCGGCAATCGTCGTCGCGGCGAACGGATGGCATCCAGGGGTACTGGGAATTGTCGCCTCGCGAATTTCCCGGAAATATCATCGGCCAACGATTGTGATCGGGTTTGAGGCAAACGGCATTGGAAAGGCCAGCGGGCGCAGCATTGAAGGGCTAAATCTCGTTGAAGCGCTGCAGCGTTGCAGCGGGACTCTGCAGAAATTTGGAGGGCACGAAATGGCGGCGGGTCTTACGATACAAGAGAAAGATGTCGCTCGTTTCTCCGAAGCTTTCCGTCGAGCGGCGCGCGAGCTTTTGTCGGACGAATGTTTGCAGCCTTGTTTGCGGCTGGATCATGAACTCGCGTTTTCAGACCTTAATGGTGATTTTCTCCGATGGCATGAAATGCTCCAGCCATTCGGGAACGGAAATCCGGCGCCTCTTTTTTTCGCACGCGACGTGGAGCCGGTGGGGCCGTCGCGGATGGTAAACGACAAGCATCGCATTCTGCGGCTGCGCCAGGGCAATTATCAACGGCGCGCGGTCTACTTCGATTCGGCAGACGTACTACTGCCCCCAACGCCGTGGGACATCGGGTTTCGGATTCGGGCAGATGAATACGAAGGCGAAACCGTGCTGGGCATACAGATTCAAGCTGTGCGACAAACCGTGTCGATGCAATGAGCGAGGTTCGTAAAGCGAAAGTTGGTGACGGCGAGGGCGCCGTTGCCAAGACGCTTCGGCGATCGTTTCCGAAGGGCTTCGAAGTCTCGCAGTTACTCGGTGAACTCGATTGGATCCCGCGACCGCGTTTACTCGCGCTTCGGCGTCTCGGGATCGAGACTGTCGAAGATTTGCTCACGCATTTTCCGCGCCGTCACGAAGATCGACATCAGTTTCCTCATTTTCCGCGCGAAGAGAGCGACGTTCCGATTTGCCTTTGCGGCGAGGTCGTTAAAACGTCCGTGCGCAGATTTGGCGGATGGAAGAAAATCTTTGAAGCGACACTGGAGGAGTCGAGCCCGAACGCGTTAAGCGAACCGCTCGTGTGCCGCTGGTTCAATTTGCATTACGTGCAGAAGATGATCGCGACCGGGCAGCGCCTCGTCGTGTTTGGCAAACCGCGCTTGCGCGGGAAGAGGATTTTCATGGATCATCCCGAGTTCGAGGTAATCGAGAATGACGAGGAGATCTCAATCCATTTTCGGCGCATCACGCCGATTTATCCTGCGACGGAAGGTCTTTCCCAGCGCGTCTTGCGCAGCATCATTTACCGCTTGTTGAATGAAATCGCCAGGGCGCCTCTGGAAATACTACTGCCAACAGACCTCGCGACTGGCGAACGAGGTGAGGCAATTCGCGCGATCCATTTTCCGGAAAGCTGGGAGGTGCGCAATGCCGCCCGCGAACATCTGGTGCTCTCCGAATTCTTCGCGATGCAAATGCTGATCGCATCGCGACGCGCGGGCTCATCCATTCGTATGGGCGAAGGGCACTGTGGACCTGGCGCACTGCTCGACAGATTTCTTAAAGCGTTACCATTTCAGCTGACGGACGCGCAGTTGAAAGTAATCGCGGAAATCCGGCGTGATCTCGCGGCGCGTCATCCGATGAACCGTCTACTCCAAGGGGATGTAGGCTCAGGCAAAACAGTCGTCGGCATAGCGGCGATGCTGCTTGCGGTCGAGGCGCGGTATCAGGCTGCGTTCATGGCGCCAACGCAAATTCTGGCTGAGCAACATTACGCAGTCTTGCGGCGTTGGCTCGAGCCGCTCGGCCTGCGCATGGCCCTGCGGACCGCGGCGAGGCAGGAAGACAGCGCGCCGCTTCCGCTGCTTGAGCGTGGGCGTAACTCGGGCAACGCGCCCATGGTTCTGGGGGGCGCGCCCGACTCGGGCGCTGGTGCTGTTGTCTCAACAGCACGAACTTCCAATGAACAACGGGGTCATGAGAAAAGTTCGTCGTCGCGAGACGCAACCACCCACACGCGAGACGCGTGCGCTACCCAGACAAATTCGCATTGCGACGAGCCGCAAATCATCATCGGGACGCATGCGCTGCTTTACGACAACGTCTCGTTCACAAATCTCGGGCTCGTTGTGATCGACGAGCAGCATAAGTTTGGAGTTGCTCAACGCGCTCGATTGACGGCGCGCGAACCGCCTCCCGATGTCCTGGTGATGACGGCTACGCCGATCCCGCGCACCCTGACGATGACGGTTTACGGCGACCTCGATGTTTCAATTATTGATGAGATGCCGCGCAACCGCGGAAAAGTAATCACCGCTGTGCGCGACATGTCAAAACTCGGCGAGGTCCTCAGTTTTCTGCGAGGAGAACTGGAAGCGGGGCGACAACTCTATGTAATTTATCCGCTGATCGATGAGAGCGAAAAATTGGACGTCAAGGCGGCGTCGGCGGAATATGAGTTATGGCGGGAACGGCTCCATCCGTATCCCTGTGAACTACTTCATGGCCGTATTCCGGCGGCCGAGAAACAGGGTACCATGGAACGATTTCGCCGCGGCGAGACCACGGCGTTAATCAGCACAACCGTAATTGAGGTTGGGGTCGATGTTCAGAACGCGACGATGATGCTAGTCGAAAACGCGGAGCGCTTCGGACTGGCGCAGCTTCATCAGCTTCGTGGGCGGATTGGCCGTGGCGAGCATAAATCGTTTTGCATTTTGTTGACGTCGGATACCTCGAAGGAGACATCGGCTAAGCTCGCTGTTTTGGAACGAACGAGTAACGGCTTTGAAGTGGCCGAAGCGGACTGGGATTTGCGCGGGCCGGGTGATTTGCTCGGGACGGCGCAAAGCGGCTTGCCCGCACTTAAGATCGGTAACCTCAAGAGCGATGCAGACCTGATGCGGCGCGCACGGGCAGCGGCGATGTCGATCTTCGAGGCGGACCCTTGCCTGAGATTGCCTGAGAATCAACGTTTCCAGCGTTTAATTGTCGAACAACAGGGACGAACTTTTTCGAACGTTAGTTGATGAAGAATCTCGCCAAATTCCTGCTTTTTGTCTTGCTTATCAGCGCCGGAATTTCCCTGCTCTACGATTACCGGCTCAAGCACGGCAAGTTGAGTCTGTCCCCGGGTCGAACGCCGGAGAAATATACGCTGGCTTCACAGCCCAGCGTGGATTCGAAGGAGGTCGCATCGCTGGAGGCATTGAACCGGGAGCGGCGTACTCTTGTCAACAGCGTGATCCCGTCCGTTGTGGCCGTGAAAACATCGAAGAAAATCGACATCCGGCGCGAGTACGGTATGGATCCTTTCGAGTTTTTCTTTCCTAATCAGCGGCGGTTTCGGAATCCGAACGACGAAGCGCTGGTGCAGAATGCGCTTGGCTCAGGGGTAATCGTGACAAACGAAGGCCATATCATCACAAACAATCATGTAGTCGATCACGTGGACGAGATTGAAGTGCAGTTGAGCGATGGCCGAACAAAGAAAGCGCAGTTAGTCGGGGCGGATTCTGAGGTCGATCTGGCGGTGCTCAAGATTGACGATCCGGAGGTCAAGCCGCTCAAACTGGCCGATTCGGACACGGTGCAGGTCGGGGACTTTGTTCTAGCCATTGGCAATCCCTTTGGATTCGAGGAAACAGTCACGGATGGAATCATCAGTTCAAAAGGTCGGCCGACCCGCAGCGATTTTTTTGGGGACCTTCTGCAAACCAATGCGGCGATCAATCCGGGAAACAGCGGCGGCCCGCTCATCAACCTGCGTGGTGAAGTTGTTGGGATTAACACGGCAATTATTTCGCGCAGTGGCGGTTCGCAGGGAATCGGTTTCGCGATTCCCTCGAATACGGTTCGGACCGCGCTTGAGAGTTTATTGAAGCAGGGCCGGATTATCCGTGGTTATCTCGGAATCCAAACGCGTGGATTGCAGCCAGGCCAAGGCAACGCAGACAGCGAAGGGGTGGTCGTCGAGGAGGTCATGCCGGGATCGCCCGCGGCTCAGGCGCAACTGCAACGAGGCGACGTTATCCGCAAATTCAATGGTCGCGACGTGAAGAACATCTACGCGCTGAGAAGTATGTTGGCGCAGACCGAGTTGAATAAGAACGTTGAGCTCGAAATTGCGCGGGCCGGCAAGCCGTTGAAGGTGACAACTCAAATCAAAGAGCAGCCGGTTGATTATCAAACATCCGGCGTTATCCCTCGACGGAGCCAACCACAGCCGCAAGCCCCGGGGCAGCCGAATGAGCGAGAACCAACCAACAACCCTCTCGCGTCAATTCAGGTTGACGAGCTGACTCCAGAGATGGCGCACCAGCTCGATCTGCCAAACAATGCGCACGGGGTCGTCGTTACAGGCGTCGAGCCTGATAGCGGCACGGCCGAATTGCAAAAAGGCGACGTGATCGAGGAAATTAATCAGCAGCCAGCCACGACAGTCTCGGATTATAACAAGATCGCTGCTTCGCTTGATCCGAGCCAACCGGTGGTCTTATCCGTTTGCCGTCATCGGGCGCGTTCGTTTATTGTTTTGCGACCGCGGTAAATGCTGCTGTAGGCGCCTCGCTGCGTCGAGGCGCTGCCCGCGCGCTAACGTGCACGGCGACATAGCGTCGTGGCTACAACCCTCAGGCGATATGCCTTAGCACGCGATCGCGTGACGGCGGCAAACGCCGGAAAGCAGTTGCCGGAGTGCGTCGAGAACGCGATTCACCGATTCTCTCACCGATTCAAAATTGTGATCGTCGATGTACGCGCCAAGCATTTTGCGTTCGGCCGCGGAATGCTCGCGATCAGCTTCGATGTGAACGCTGAAGTATTCGTAATGCTTCGGATCGGAGAAGCCGTAATGCTTTTTCAATCCGTCGATCTTCGATTCGCAGATTGCCGGAATCTGACTCTCGTAGGCATAGAGGGCCGCCAGACCTTCCGCTGTCGATCCTCGGCCGCAAACCGATCGAAATGTATCGATCAAATTTTTCGTCTCTGGTTGCTTGTCCGTATTTTGAACATCGACCTCGGAAACGCCGAGTGCTTCGGCGAATTCGAGCCAAAGATCGGGATGATTCGGCGAGCCCGCTTCTTCATCGATCAAATTGGACAGAAGTTGTTTCCGGGTCGCCTTATCGTCGCACCCCGCGTGCACCGCCGACACATACGTGGGAAACGCTGCGACATGGTGGTAGTACTGCTTTGCGTAATCCGCCAGCGCTTCCTTGCTCAGCTCCCCGCGCGTCCACGCGAGGTAAAACGGATGCTTCAACAGATGTTTTTCCGCGATGTCATTGTCAATCTTGCCGAGATATTGGTTCATAAATTTCCTCTCCGAATCTGAAATGTAGTTATAAACGTGGATTCGCAAGCCGCCAAATCGCGGTGCTGCGGTTAATGGCACCGTTCGTGGCAATTGTCCGCCTGCTTATTGCATCTATCCATGCAGGGGCCACGATTGCACTCATCTAAGCAGTGGCTGCGATTACATTCGCACTGCTGATTACAGTCCTGCACGTCGGAACAATCGCGCGGCCAATTGGCTGAGAACACTGCTGCGACGCCAAGGATACCACCTGCGAACAAGATAATCGCAATCCATGTTCTTACGATATTTCTCATAGTTTTTCCTCCCTTGTTAATGCACGACGTCAAATAAGGTGTAGTCGGAAATCCGGGCAAGACACCGGCTATCCCTTGCGAAACTTAATACTTCGCAGATATCGGCGGTTCGAAGATTACGGCTAAGCACTGGTTGGTGGCAAGACAAATTGCCGGGGCCAGATACGCGCTAAGTCGATTTTAAAATGTGTTTGATGCCGCGGATGGGAATGACGACCCAGTCGGGGCGATTGTTTAGTTCGTAACCGATTTCGTAGACGGCTTTGTCGAGTAGATAGGCTTCGAGCATGATCTGGAGGTCGTCGCTGTTTTGCGGGATGAAAATCGCGCCGGCGGTCGTTTTCAAATAACTTTGCAAAAAGACGCTGCTGATCTGGCGATACCAAAGGTCGGCCCAGCGCTCCAGGAATGGCACGTCTTCGCTGCGCATCGCTGGCTGCCAGAGCGCGCTATAGGCGGCGTACTGAAATGAGCGCATCATTCCGGCGACGTCACGCAGGGCGGAGCGCTTCAGTTTTCGCTCGCTGAGTGCGCGCGCGGGTTCGCCTTCAAAATCAAGAATGACGAAGTCTTTTCCTGTATAAAGCAACTGGCCCAGATGGTAGTCGCCGTGGATCCGGATTTTTGCGGCTTTCGTGCGACGATCAAGAAGCCGTTTTTCGCGCCCGAGTATTTCTTGTTCCGCAGCGAGCACTTCTTTGGCTTCGTCTCGAAATGTTTTGGGCAGGTCCGGCAATTTCTTTTCGAGAAACGTGAACGCGCGTCGCAGCGATGCGCGCATGGTTTGATAAACAGAGCGCTGCGCCATGGCGTTGAAGGGCTCGGGCGCAAAGGCGGGATCTTCCATGCTGGAGGCGAGCGCAAGATGCAGTTCACCGGTGCGTTGTCCCATCTGCCTTGCCTTGTCAGGATAAATGCCTCCGATCAGCTCATCTAGGAGGGCACCTGGCGGCGCAGTTTGATTCTGAAGATCGGCTTTCCGTCCCAGCACGCGTTCGTAGTAGCGGCCCATGGCATCCAAAGTGAGAGTCCAAACGTCGCCTTCATTCGTGGCAGCGCTTTGCAAGAGACAAACCACAGTCGGATCGGCCTTAGGCCGGCGATATTCGAGTGCTCCAAGGAACGCTGGCACATTTGGAAAATTGGCGCGTTCGGTGAGAAAGCAGTTTATTTCCACGTCGGGATTCACGCCGTCCTCCAATTTGCGATATAGCTTAAGGAAGAATTTGTTATCAAAGAGCACCGAAGAGTTGCTCTGTTCCCCGCCCAACACGTGCGATTTGTCTGAGATAACGAGAGCGCCCGGTTGGAGCGTCTTACGAGCGATGCCGACCAGATCGCCTCCCTGTCCCTTGATAATCTGGCCTTGCGCGATCGCCTCGAACAATTGAGAGCGAAACTTCCCGTCCCAGATCGCGTCCATGAGGATGGTTTCTTCAGTGCTCGCAAAACGCGCGATAATCGCTCCCGGCGTGCTCTGGAAAACAGCCCGCGCAGCGTCACCGGATGCAATCTTCACCGGGAGGGCATACGTTTCCGTCGGTCCATCGAGATAGCTCACTTCAACGAACCAAAGTCGCCCAGCATCAGCGTCCGACGAGATGGCAGGTTGCTCGATCACCCTAAGATGCCGCAGGGTCCGTGCTTTGGAACCAAACCAACGGCGAGTCTGGATGTAATTGGGAAGGATTTCCTTCTCCAGTTGTTCGCGCTGGCCATCGTTAAGCAAGGTACGCAATTCTGCATGGGCATGGATCGTCGGCACCAGGCGCTTCTTTGATGTCCGGCGGCCTTCGGTGGGCGCTTGCAGGGCGAACCAATAGTAGGCATGTGGGCCTAGCGTGATGACGTAGCGCGATTTCTTAATCGGACGAAACAGATTGCGGCTAAAGACTTCCATCGGGACACAGCCGCTGAAGCGCGAAAGATCGAGCTCGACCGACTGCGCGAAGCGCGAAAGGTTCACTACCACGAGCATTGTTTGATTTTCGTACCGGCGAAGGAAGGCCAGAACTTTCGCATTATCTGGATAGAGAAACTCAAGGGAACCGCGCGAAAACGCCTTAAAGTTTTTCCGCATCGCAATAACACGGCGCATCCACCACAGCAGTGAGGAGAGATTCTTCTGTTGATTCTCAACGTTGACCGCTTCGTAGTGATATTCCGGGTCGATCGTGACCGGCAGATAGAGCTGCTGCGGATTGGCTCTGGAAAATCCGGCGTTGCGGTCCGGACTCCACTGCATGGGGGTGCGGCAACCGTTGCGATCGCCAAGATAGAAGTTGTCTCCCATGCCGATTTCATCTCCGTAGTAAATGATCGGGGTGCCGGGCATGGAAAACAGGAGCGTGTTAAGCAACTCGATTTTGCGGCGACTGTTTGCGAGCAGCGGCGCGAGCCGACGGCGGATGCCAAGATTGATGCGTGCGTGAGGGTCGCTGGCGTAAACGCGATACATGTAATCGCGCTCTTCGTCGGTCACCATTTCGAGCGTTAGCTCATCATGATTCCGCAGGAACATTGCCCACTGACAAGTCCCCGGAATCGGCGGAGTTTGCTCGAGGATATCAATGATCGGAAAGCGATCCTCCATTTGGAGCGACATGAACATCCGCGGCATGAGCGGAAAGTGAAAGTTCATGTGCGATTCGTCGCCTTTGCCAAAGTAAGCAGCCGCGTCCTCCGGCCATTGGTTGGCCTCTGCGAGCAGCATTCGGTTTGGAAATTTTGCCTCCACATGAGCGCGCAGCTTCCGAAGATAGTCATGCGTCTCCGGCAAATTCTCGCAGATTGTGCCCTCGCGTTCGTAAAGGTACGGCACAGCGTCGAGACGGAGGCCATCAACGCCATGGCCGAGCCAAAAATCGCAAACCTTCTCGACCGCTTCGTGCACGGCCGGGTTATCGAAATTCAAGTCCGGTTGATGCGAATAAAAGCGATGCCAATAATAGGCTTTTGCAACCGGATCCCAGGCCCAGTTTGAGGTTTCGAAATCCTTAAAGATGATGCGCGCATCCTTGTATTTCTCCGGTGTTTCGCTCCAGACATAGAAGTCGCGTTCCACTGACCCAGAAGGAGCGCGTCGCGACTTTTGGAACCATGGATTTTGGTCGGATGTGTGATTGATCACAAGTTCGGTGATTACCCGCAGATTGCGCTCATGCGCCGCATCAAGAAGCGAGCGGAAATCATCGAGGGTGCCGAAGTTGGGATTAACGTCGAAATAATCGGCGATGTCATAACCGTCGTCACGAAGCGGTGACGGATAGAACGGCAGGAGCCAGATGGCGGTAATGCCGAGTTCCTGGAAATAATCCAGCTTTTCGATCAGGCCACGAAAATCCCCCATCCCGTCGCCGTCGCTGTCACAGAAGGTCTTGACGTGCAGCTCGTAGATGACCGCATCCTTGTACCACAGCGGATCGACACTGGTTTCGCGATCGTTTGCTGCCATGTGGTTAACCTTTGCCGCACAAGGCGCGCTGTGCAATGCACGGATTCGCGGAAACCGATCCCGAAAGCCGTTGGTATCAACTCAAATTCAATGTGCTACGTTCGACCAACCTGATTCCCTTTCATGCATCGCATATCCAAGAAACGTGCCCTGGCCGCAAAACCGAGAACCAGGAGACGTATGCGGGCCGCAACACCAACGACAAGGAAACGCACGCGAGCGGGAAAACCGAAACCGCGACAGTTCTCGGTTTCACCGCCACTTGAACCGGGAGCGCCCAGTGATCTGGATTTAATGCAGGCAATCCAAGCCGAGGACCCGGATGCGCTTGCCCAACTCTACGATCGATACAATGGCATTTTGAAGGCGCTCATTCTACGCGTTGTCCACAACGAAGCCGAGGCCGACGATCTTTTGCAGGAAATCTTCATGGAGATTTGGAACCAGGCGAAGAATTTTTCTGCCCAGAAAGGCAAACCTCTCGGTTGGATGGTTACCCTGGCGCGGCGGCGGGCGATTGATGGTTTGCGCAAGAAGCAGGCTTATGCCCGGGCGGAGGAACGGCTGCAAAACGAAACTGAGCAGCAACCTGATGCCTGGGTGCATAACGCGACTGAAGAAGAAATCGTGTTGGGCGATACACGGGTTCTTATCCGCAAGGTGATCAGCGGACTTCCACCCGCCCAGCAGCAGGCAATCGACCTCGCATTTTTTCAAGGCATGAGCCAGCGCGAAATCGCCGCAAAAACGAATACACCGTTGGGGACAGTCAAAACCCGGCTCGAACTAGGACTAAAAAAAATCTATGACGGGCTCAAGGAGTTGAAAGATGAGCTTTGAAGAATTCAAGAAGCACTCGCGGCTCTACGTCATTGGGGCGCTGGAATCCGAAGAACTGGAAGAATTCGAGAGAGCGCGAGCAAAATTCGGTAAAAAGGCCGAAGACTTCATCACAGAATGTTACGGTTTGCATGAAGCATTCGCCCTTAGCCTGCGCCCGGCGAAGTCGTCTGCTGCAATCAAGGAGCGACTCATGGCAATGGTGCGGGAAAAGAAGGGCACCTAACTGCTCGGCCCCTGCCCCCAACCGTCCAATTCGCGCAGGATAAATTCTTGCAGAAAGCCATAGAAGTTTACCTGAAATAAGCTCAGGTCCCGGCGCGATCCGATCGGTGAACGAAACTGGTCGCTCAACTCGCCATCGGTGAAGCGATATTTTGCGGCTATGACCAGCCGGGCCTGATTAAGCGCATTCAACCAGGCGTCGGCATGTTTCGAGGGAATGCGCAGGGTCCGATTGGCGAATTTTTTTTCGTTGCCGTTCAGCGGCTCCAGGTCTGCTACCACTGTTTCGGTTGCCGTTTGGAACAGCCGGCGCAACTCAGGCTGGACATAAAGTTTCCATTCCGCGCAGATCTCCGTCTCTTTCCCATTGGTTGGCGGACTAAAGATGCGTTCTTCGGCGGCTGGCACACCGTCTGGATTTGTGCTCGCTGGAATTTGCCGAAGAAGTTCGGCGAGAAACGGATCCAGCTCGGAGATCTCAATCTCATCGTTGCGTCGGCAAATTTCCATATCAACCAGTCTTTTCGAGGGTGGCGAGCAGGAGATAGCCGTGCAATTGCTGCACGTAAAGCTCGGCTCGCTCGCGCATGCCGCTCCACAAGATCGAGTGTCCTCGATGGTGGACCTCCAGCATGTGTCTTTCCGCTTTCTCGCGCGGATAGCCGAAAACGCGTTGGAAAACCATGGTCACGTAGCTCATCAGATTCACGGGATCATTGTGCACAACCACTTGCCACGGAAGGTCAAGGTCTTCTTTCGAACGCGTCTCTTTCTCGATCGTGGGCTTATCAACTGTGGAAGGTCCCGCGTTTTTCCAAGCAGGGAACAGGGTGATCGCTACGCCTTTATCCATTGCCACCCCTTTGCCAACGTGGCTCCGCGTTCATATTCAAAAGGCTAACATACGCCTCCTTCAGTTCAAACGCGGGGATGCGATTGAGATCGAGCGCCTCCTTTCATTCGTGGCTGTGAGAATTCGTTTTTGAATCTTCGCCATCCTGTGGGCGTCAGCACGCTTGCGATCGTCGAAACCATGCAGATGCAAAAGGCCATGCACGATGTACAATCGAAGTTCGCGTGCGAGCGAATTTCCGAACGTGCGAGCATGCTTTCGCGCTGTTTCAACGCTGATAAAGATTTCGCCATGTTGAAACGTCAGTACGTCCGTAGGACCCGTTTGATTGAGGAATTGCCGATGCAACGACGCCATTCGACGGTCGGAGACAAGCAAAACGAAAATCTCGGACAGCCTGGTTAGGTCCGTCAGTTTCCGCCGGGGCAGTCGCAGGCACGCGCGCAGCGCTTTCGCGGCAAATTGTTCAAGATCGGAGATGCTTACCGGAACAGTCCGTTGCAAATTGCGAACGGCGATCTGCGGAAGTGCTTCCAACTTCTGATCGCTCCTCATCGGATTCGCTAACCCTAGGGAAGCTGACAACTTTCCCTACCGCACATATCCGTTGTTCCCGTTCATCAGAAGATTCACGCCGGCGGCCGCGTTTCGGATTGAAAATTCCGCGTGATCAACCGCGCGCCCTTATTGAACGTAAAATATGCCCAGGCCCATTGGAAAAGCACCGCGAGGCGGTTGCGAAAGCCGACCAGAAAAATAATGTGCACAAACAGCCACACGAGCCACGCCGGAAGGCCACTCAGATGCACGACATTTAAATCCGCGACCGCTTTGTTCCGTCCAATCGTGGCCATGCTGCCTTTGTCCCAATAGCGGAATCGCTTCGGTTTGCGCCCCTTGATCATCGCTAAAATATTGCGCGCGGCGTGACGGCCCTGCTGCATGGCGACTGGTGAAACTCCCGGCAAGGGGTGTCCAGTCTGATGCGAAAAATTTGCGAGATCGCCAATCACCTGGACCTCAG
>Ga0207645_10001208_pt1 | contig 21313 bp, 21 predicted proteins | sample KBSM53metaG_FD_184331 | JGI IMG/M metagenome (GOLD analysis project Ga0207645, IMG submission 184331) | Miscanthus rhizosphere microbial communities from Kellogg Biological Station, Michigan, USA - KBS M5-3 metaG (SPAdes) (version 2) | ecosystem: Host-associated > Plants > Roots > Rhizosphere >...
ATGCCGACGCCGCGGCCCGACACGTCGGTGACCTGGTCGGCGGTGGAAAAGCCCGGCGCGAAGATGAGGTTCCACACCTCGGCGTCGGTCATGCTGTCGGGCGCGTCGATGCCTTTCTCGCGCGCCTTGCGGATGAGCTTGTCGCGGTTCAGGCCGCGGCCGTCGTCGCGCACTTCGATGACGATGGAGCCGCCCTGGTGCGAGGCCGACAGGCTGATCGTGCCGTGCTCGGGCTTGCCCTTGGCCAGGCGATCGGCCGGCAGCTCGATGCCGTGGTCGCAGGAGTTGCGCACCAGGTGCGTCAGCGGGTCGGTGATCTTCTCGACCAGGCCCTTGTCCAGCTCGGTGGCTTCGCCGTGCGTCACGAACTCGACCTTCTTGCCGAGCTTGGCCGCCAGGTCGCGCAGCATGCGCGGGAAGCGGTTGAACACGATGGACATCGGAATCATGCGGATCGACATCACCGATTCCTGCAGGTCCCGCGTGTTGCGGTCCAGGTCGGCGAGGCCGGCGGCCATCTGCTGGTACAGGGCCGGGTCCATCTGCTTGCTGTTCTGCGCCAGCATCGCCTGCGTGATGACGAGCTCGCCGACGAGGTTGATGAGCTGGTCGACCTTCTCGACCGAAACGCGCAGAGTCGATGATTCGAGCGCGGCCGCGGGCGCCTTGTCGGCGCGCGCCGGTGCGCGCGCGGCGGCCTTCGCCGTGGCGCCCGCGTCTGCCGGCGCTGCGACGGCCGCGCCGGCGGTGTCGCCTGGCGCGGTGGTCGGCGAGCCGGGCGCATCGTCGAAGAAGCCATAGCCGGGATCGCGCTGCTGCAGCTCGACCTCGGGCGGCGCACCTGGGCTGCCGGCATGGAAGCCGTAGCCGTCGGTCATCGGCAGCAGCGCGACCTCGTCGCGCGCGACATGGAAGGTGAACAGGTCCAGCAGGTCGCTGTCGGAGCTGGTCGTGATGACGCGAAAGCGCCGGATGCCGTCGCTCGGCTGGCCGCCGTCGATCGCCTCGATCGTGCCGAGGTCGGTGATCTCGTTGAACAGCTCGATCAGGTTGTTGGCCTGGGTCGGGTCCTGCAGCGGGCCGACACGCACCTCGAGCTCGCGCGCGGCGGGGCCGTCGGTCGCAACGTCGGTGGCGGCCAGCTCGGCCGGCGCCGGCGGCTCGGCCAGCAACGCCGAGACGACCGGTGCGGCGGGCGGCGTCGGCGCGGCCGGTGCCGCCTTGCCCGACGACATCGCGCGGATCGCGGCCAGCAGCTCGGTCGTGTCGACCTCGTCGCCGCCGGCGCCCTGGTGGCGGGCGAGCTGCGCGCGCAGCGCATCGCCCGACTGCAGCAGCACGTCGACCATCGCCGATGTCGGCGCGAGTTCGTGGCGGCGCAGCTTGTCGAGCAGCGTTTCCATCTGGTGCGTCAGCTCGGCCACGTCGGCAAAGCCGAAGGTGGCAGCGCCGCCCTTGACCGAGTGCGCGCAGCGGAAGATCGAGTTCAGCTCTTCGTCGTCGGCGGCCTCGATGTCGATCTCGAGCAGCTGCGCCTCCATGCGGTCGAGGTTCTCGCCCGCCTCTTCGAAGAAGACCTGGTAGAACTGGCTCAGGTCGATGCCCGCGCCGATGTTCGCGCCTTCTGATGTCATGTCACCCATGTGTTCCTCCCTGCGTGCGTCGCGTGCGCTTGTCGGTTCGCGATGGCGGTGTCGCGCGTCTGTCTAGCGGATGACCTTGCGGATCACCTCGATCAGCTTGGCCGGATCGAAGGGCTTGACCAGCCAGCCGGTGGCGCCGGCGTTGCGGCCGGCCTGCTTCATCTGGTCGCTCGACTCGGTCGTCAGGATCAGGATCGGCGTGGTCTTGAACTTCGGGTTGTCGCGCAGCTTCTTGGTCAGGTTGATGCCATCCATGCGCGGCATGTTCTGGTCGGTCAGCACGAGGTCGAAGTCGTTCTTGCCGGTCTTCTCGAGCGCGTCCTGCCCGTCGATGGCTTCGACGACGGTGTAGCCCGCGCTCTTCAGCGTGAACGCGACCATCTGGCGCATGGACGCAGAGTCGTCGACGGCGAGGATTGAATGCATGTGTTTCTCCGGAATTCCTGTGGTCTATTCGGTCGTTCGGCGGTGTTTCTTGAGATGCTTGGCGCTAGAACAGCTCGACCGAGCCCGCGTCCATCTCGTCCTGCGTGACCGGGTTCGGCCGCAGCGGCGCCTCTTCGACCACCGCGGTGCCTTCGTCGTCGCCGCCCATCGTTTCGCGGGCGATGCGATCGGCGCAGTTGCGCAGCCGCTTGTGGGTGTGCGCGATCAGCTGCGAGGCCATGTCCTGGAACTGCAGCGCGGTGATCGCGCCGCCGAGGTGGCGCATCACGCCGTCGAAGAGCTCGTTCGACGGCGATTCCTGGGCCGCCTCGACGAGCTCCTGGATCTGCTCGGCCGCGCCGTGAAAGCCCTGCATCAACTCGTCGCAGGCCTGCGCGAGCAGGGTCTGCAGCCGGTCGAGGTCATGCGTGGCGGTCATCAGGTTGTCCTGCAGGTCGGCGGCCGCGAGCAGGGGCATCGCCGGCGCGTCGCGCGCTTCGGCGGCGTGGGGGTTCAGCATCGTGCCTCCGTCAAGGGCGTGGGGGATCCGGTTGGGCGCATCACCGGGTTTTCGGCAAGGCGCCACCGGACCTGAGCGGAATCAAGGCCATGAATCCGGCCCATCTTCGACGCGAGGCATACTGCGCGGCATGCAGTCCCCGACCCCGACGCCGCCACGCGAGCTGCGCCTGCTCCACCTCGAAGACTCCGAGCTCGACCACCAGCTGATGCTGGCGCATCTGACGCGCGGCGGTCTGAAGGGGCGCGTCACGCGGATCGACTCCGAGGCCGAGTTCCGCGCCGCGCTCGAGGAGCACTGGGACGCGATCATTTCCGACTTCAACCTGCCCGGCTTCTCGGGCCTGGTGGCGCTCGACCTGCTGAAGGCGCGCGGCGTCGACCTGCCGTTCATCCTGGTCTCGGGCGAGATCGGCGAAGACACCGCGGTCGAGGCGATGCGCAACGGCGCGAGCGATTACCTGCTGAAGAACAACCTCGCGCGGCTCGTTCCGGCGCTGCTGCACGCGATCGAGGCGACCGAGACGCGGCGCGCCCGCGAGCACGCCGACCGCGAGCTGCACGCGTCGCAGCAGCGGCTGCGCGAGCTCGCCCAGCACCTGCAGACGAGCATCGAGCAGGAGCGCGCGGCGATCGCGCGCGAGATCCACGACGACGTGGGCGGCTCGCTGACCGCAGTGAAGTTCGACCTGGCCTGGATCGCGCGCCATTCCGATTCAGAGAAGGTGCTTGCGCGCGTCAATTCGGCGCTCGAGACCGTCACCTTGGCGATCGATTCGAGCAAGCGGATCATGCACAACCTGCGCCCGGCGATCCTCGAGCAGGGCCTGGTCGCGGCGCTGCACTGGCTCGCCGCGCGCTTCGAGCGCCGCACCGGCACGGTCTGCGCGATCCGGCTGCCGGCGCACGCGCCGGAGCTTCCGCCGGGCGTGCCGCTGGTCGCGTACCGCACCGCGCAGGAAGCACTGACCAACATCACCAAGCATGCGCAGGCGACCCGGGTCGAGCTCGACCTGTCTCTGGCCGGCGGCGTGCTGTCGCTCGAGATCAGCGACAACGGCCGCGGCCTCAGCGCGGCCGATCTGGCGAAGGCGCGCTCGTTCGGCATCCGCGGCCTGCAGGAGCGCGCCGGCACCGTCGGCGGCTGGGTCGAGCTCAGCAGCAGCGGCACGGGCACGAGCCTGATACTGTCGGTGCCCTTGTACGGGCCGGAGTTCGCTGATATACCTTCCGCGGCGGTGCCCGACGCCGACGATCCGAGCCAGTGGGGCACGCTGTGACTGTGACGCACGAGCAAAGGGCGATGGGCAACCGATGATCAAGGTGTTTCTCTGCGACGACCATGCGCTGATCCGGCGCGGCATCCGCGACACGCTGTCGGATGCGCCGGACATCGAGGTCATCGGCGAAGCCGGCGACTACGGCGAGCTGCGCGCGCTGATGCGCGACCACACCGCCGACGTGCTGGTGCTCGACATCAACCTGCCGGGCCGCAGCGGTCTCGATGTGCTGCATGTGCTGAAAGACGAGGTCGCGACGATGCGCGTGCTGGTCGTCTCGATGTACCCCGAAGACCAGTACGCGATCCGCGCGCTGCGCGCCGGCGCGTTCGGCTATGTCAACAAGGGCGGCGACCCGGCGCAGATCGTCGCGGCGGTGCGCACGGTCGCGCAGGGCCGCAAGTTCGTGACGCCCGAGATCGCGCAGATGCTGGTCGAGAGCCTGACCACGCCGATGATCGCGAACGCGCACGAGAAGCTGTCGGATCGCGAGCTGCAGACCCTGGTGATGATCGCGTCGGGCAAGCGGCTGTCCGACATCGCCGAGGAGCTGATGCTGAGCCCGAAGACCGTCAGCGTCTACCGCGCGCGCGTGCTCGAGAAGCTCGGCCTGACCAACAACTCCGAGATGACGGTCTACGCGATCCGCAACGGCCTGGTCGGCGCCGAATAGCAGCGCCGTGCGTCAGCGCGTCGCGCGGCGCCGCACGCAGTCGAGGTAACGCTCGCCGTCGGGCGGCAGCCCGCTGCGCTGCGAGGCCCAGATCATGTCGCCCAGGCACTCCATCACCTCGTGCTGCGCCTCGTGCGCCGAGCCGAGCCGCGCCCGCAGCAGTTCGTAGGCCTGCTTGATGCCGTGCGGCTGGTCGATCGAGAGTTGCTCGCTGATCGACAGGTGCATGGACAGGTGCAGAAACGGGTTCGTACGGCCGGACTCGACCTCGTAGACCGCGGCGAGCGCGGTCGGCAGGTCGGCCAGTGCGTCGTGGTACTCGGGATGCTGGGTGATCCAGTCGGCGGCCGCCGCTTCGATCGGCGACAGCGGCGCGCCGGCGCGCTGCTTGCGCCAGGCGTCGCAGAAGAACGTGCGCACGTCGTGCTGTGAGGGGCTGAACATCGCGTGCGATTTTGCACGCGCCGGCGTCTTGGCCGCGGAGCACCGCCCTTCAACCCCCGTGAACGCAGTCGACGAAATTTTCGGCGTCCGGCGCGCGCCGGCGATCGAGAATGGCCGCCATCCTCCGGACTCTTCAAGAAAGCACCGATGAACATCACGACCGAACAGCTGTTCGACAACGCCCGCACCCACAACGGCTTCGTGCCCGAGGTGATTCCCGAGCCGACCCTGCGCCGGCTCTACGACCTGGTCAAGTGGGGCCCGACCTCGGCCAACTCGAGCCCGGCGCGCTTCATCTTCGTGACCAGCCCGCAAGCCAAGGACAAGCTGCTCACCGCGATGTCGCCGGGCAATTTCGAGAAGACGAAGCAGGCGCCGGTCTCGGTCATCGTCGGCACGGACATGGCGTTCTACGAGAAGCTGCCGCAGTTGTTCCCGCATGCCGACGCGAAGTCGTGGTTCGTCGGCAACCAGCCGATGATCGACGCGACGGCGTTCCGCAACGCAAGCATCCAGGGCGGCTACCTGATCCTGGCGGCGCGCGCGCTCGGCCTCGATTGCGGCCCGATGAGCGGCTTCGATGCGGCCAAGGTCGACGCGGGGTTCTGGGCCGGCACCACGGTCAAGACCAACTTCATCGTCAACCTCGGCCACGGCGACCCGAGCAAGCTGTTCGGTCGCAGCCCGCGCCTGAGTTTCGAAGAGGCCTGCGCGATCGCCTGATCGCGGGATCGCCCGGCGGCTTTGCCGGGCTACTCAGGCCGGGCGAAGCCCGGCCTTGGGGGCGCGTTCAGCCGAGCTTGTCGGCCAGCGCATGCAGCACGACGCCGAACGACAGCACCACGACGAACCAGCCGACCGCGCGCCGGAAGCGCGCAGTCGCCGCCTCGCTGCGTCCGGCGCCGAGCACGCGGCACACCAGTTGCGAACTCGCGGTGCTGGCGATCAGCATGCCGCTCGAGAACAGCGCGCCGGCCACCACGCCGGCCCACCAGCCGCCGCGCTGGGTCGCGAACACGCTCCACGCGGAGACGTGCGCGAAGGTGTCGATCACGAGCGCGAACAGCAACCCGACGGCGACCGTTGACCACAGATCGGTGCGCTCGCGCAGCGCCGCCGGCATCAGCCGCATGCGCACCGAGTCGGGCCGGTAGGTGCCGGGCGTCAGCAGCGCGCGCAGGTTCCAGGCGCCGAGCAGGCCCAGCAGCAGCAGCGGCAGCCACTCGGTGATCGCGATCAGCAGCGGCGGCGGGGTGAAGCTGGCCGCGAGCAGGCTGACCGCCAGCGCGAGCACCGCGACCGCGGCGCCGTGGCCGAGCGCGAACAGGCTGCCGGTCCAGGGTGCGTGGCTCTCCTGGCGGTCGAGCGCGCGCACCGTCATGCCGTCGATCGCGGCGATGTGGTCGGGCTCGACGCCGTGGCGCAATCCCAGCACGAAGAACAGCGCCAGGCCGCCGGCCGGCAGGGTCTCGATCGCGGTCATGGCGCGCAGCTCGCGCACAGGCCGTGCAGCGTGATCTCGTGGGCGCGCACGACGAAGCCCTTCGGCGCCAGCTCCTGCATCGGGCCTGGGCAGGCGTGCAGCGCGTAGACGCGGTCGCAGGCGTTGCAGTGGAAGTGGTGGTGGTGGTGCGGGGCGCCGTGGTGGTGATCGTCGGCGCAGGCGGCTTCGAAACGCGCGGCCTGGCCCGGCAGCAGCACCTTGACGATGCGCTCTTCGTCCTGCAGCGCGCTGAGCTGGCGGTAGATCGTCGACAGGTTCAGGCTCGCCACCGAGGCCTGCGCGAGCGCCAGGATCTCGCTCGGCGTCAGCGCCCGGCCGGCCTGGTCGATCGCATCGAGCACGGCCTGACGCTGGCGGGTGTTGCGTTCCATGCCACGATGTTAATGCAAATCGATTGGCAACAAGACAGCAAGGCCATGGCGGCGGGGCGGCCCCGCCCGGGCACGCCGGATTCGTTCACACGTGGGTCAGTCGGCGGCGCGCCGCGGCGGCTCGTCGTCGTCGACCCAGCCGGCGCGGCGGTGTCGTGCGGCGGCTTCGTCGCGCTCCTGCGCAAACAACTCCTCGAGCTGCTGGCGGCCCTGCTTGGCCGCGGCGATCCACTTGGCTTCGTCCTTGCGGTGCGGCGCCATCCGGAACAGCTGCTCGATGTTGTGGCGCCGAAAGCGCAGCGCCAGCGTGCGCGCCTGGTGGCGCTCCCAGCCGAGCTGCTCGAGCACGCTGCGCGCGCTCATCAGCGCCGAGTCGAGCGTCTCGCGTTCGATCAGCCGCACGCCCAGGTCATGGAGCTGGAAGTAGTGCGCGACATTGCGCGCCCGCGCCACGATCGTCAGGCCGGGGAAGTTCTCGCGCACCATCTTCGCGACCGCGACGCTCTGGTCGACGTCGTCGACCGCGAGCACGAGGAGCCGCGCGCTCGCGGCGCCGGCGGTGCGCATCAGGTCGAGCCGGGTCGCGTCGCCGTAGAACACGCGCCAGCCGAACTTGCGCATGGTTTCGACCTGCTCGGCGTCGACGTCGAGCACGGTCGGCTGGATGCCGTTGGCGTACAGCATGCGGCCGACGACCTGGCCGTAGCGGCCGAAGCCCGCGATGATCACCGACTTGCTCTGCGGCTCGTCGATCTCGGCCAGCGTCTTGCGCGACGGTCCGGCCAGCAGCGGGATGATCCACTTGTCGGCCGCGAGCAGCAGCAGCGGCGTGACCAGCATCGACAGCGCGACCGCGGCCACCAGCAGCGACGACACCGGCGCGTCGATCACGCCGGCCTGGGCAGCGGTCTGGAACACGACGAAACCGAACTCGCCGCCCTGCGCGAGCAGGATGATGAACACCGGCCGTTCGGGCTTCGGCAGCGGCAGCGCGCGTCCGATGCCCCACAGCACCGCCGCCTTCAGCAGGAGGAAGCCCAGCACGAGGCCGGCGATCAGCAGCGGCGACGCGAGCACCACCGCGAAGTCGATGCTCATGCCGACCGCGATGAAGAACAGACCGAGCAGCAGGCCCTTGAACGGTTCGATGTCGGTCTCGAGCGCGCGCCGGTACTCGCTTTCGGCCAGCAGCACGCCGGCAAGGAAGGCACCCAGCGCCATCGACAGGCCGACCGTCTGCATCAGCGCGGCGGTCGCGACGACCAGCAGCAGCGCCGCCGCGGTGAAGATCTCGGGCGTGTCGCTGCGGGCGATCCAGCGCAGCGCCGGGCGCAGCAGCAAGCGGCCGCCGAGCACGATCGCCGCAATCACCGCGAGCGCCTTCGCAGCGCCGACCGCCGCATTGCCGTCGGTGTGGGCCTGCGTCGCCGCGAGCAGCGGCAGCAGCGCCAGGATCGGGATCGCGGCGACGTCCTGCAGCAGTGCAACGCTGAGCACGCTCTGCCCGGAGGTGGTGGTCATCAGGCTGCGCTCGTGCAGCACGCCGAGGCCGATCGCGGTCGACGACATCGCCAGGCCCAGAGCGGCGACCAGCGCGAGGCGCCAGTCGACGCCGAAGAGCACCGCGGCGCCGACCATCAGCGCCGCCGAGCCGAACAGCTGCACGCTGCCCCAGCCAAAGACCGCGAAGCGCAGCGACCACAGGCGGCGCGGTTCGAGCTCGAGGCCGACCAGGAACAGCATCAGCACGACGCCGAACTCGGAGAAGTGCAGCATGTCCTGCGGATTCGTCACGAAGGCCAGGCCCCAGGGACCGATGAGGATGCCGGCACCGAGGTAGCCGATGATCGACCCGAGGCCGAAGAACCTGGCCAGCGGCACCGCCAGCACGGCGGCCGCGAGGTACACCAGCGCGCCGGTGATCCACGAGGTGTGCTCCATCACGGCGCTCCCAGACGCAGCGGGTCGTTGGGCCCGGCCTCGGCATCGTCGGCGGGCCGTGCGTCTTCGGGCACCCGCCCCGGCAGCTGGTAGAGCAGCTCGTCGAGCTCGGGCCAGCGCGGGTAGCTGCGCAGCCGGTCGGCGTAGACCGCGAGATGGGCCTCGACCTCGGCGTCGGGCGCGCGGTGCGCGCCGTGCAGCAGCAGCGGCGGCAGGAAGCGCATGCCGCACAGGGTTGCGGTCTGCTCGTAGGGCGGCAGGAAGGCGTCGAAGAAATAGCGGTTGTAGCTGTTCGGGTGGTACGAGTCGGCCGGACCGCCGGTGGTCGCGACCAGCCAGACGTCCTTGCCGCGCAGCGCGGTGCCGCCGGGGCCGTAGGCCCAGCCGAAGGCGAGCACGTCGTCGAGCCAGAGCTTCATCAGCGGCGGCATGCTGTACCAGTGGATCGGGTGCTGCCAGACGATCAGCTTGGCCGAGGCCAGCAGCGCCTGCTCGGCGGCCGGATCGATCAGGTAATCGGGGTACAGCGCATAGAGGTCGCGCACCGCCAGGCGCGAGCCGCTGTCGGCGCCGACGCTTCGCGCCGTCCGCAGCAGGCGGCGGTTGATGCGCGAGTGCTCCATTTGCGGGTGGGCGGTGATGACGACGACCTCGGGGGCAGGCGCGGCCAGAGTGTCTGGCGGTGTGGGCAGTGGGTCGACCATGGGTTCGGGCGGCGCGGGTCGTCTCGCTGTGGGACGCTGAAGATGAAAAGGCCCGTTAACATAACCGAAAGCAATGTCAGGGCGAGGAGCTTGCATGCCGGTGATCGTGGTGGCCAATCCGAAGGGCGGCGTCGGCAAGACGACGCTCGCGACCCACATCGCCGGCTACTGGGCCTCGCGCGGGCACGCGGTGATGCTGGGCGATGTCGATCGGCAGCAGTCGGCACGCACCTGGCTCGGGCTGCGCCCCGCCAACGTGGCGCCGATCAGCACCTGGGAGACCGCGCACGACGAGGTCGTGCGCCCGCCGAAGGGCACGACCCATGTCGTGCTCGACACGCCGGCCGGCCTGCACGGCAAGCGTCTCGACGAGGCCATGAAGCTGGCCGACAAGGTGCTGGTGCCGCTGCAGCCGAGCATCTTCGACATCCATGCGACGCATGCGTTCGTGCGCGAGTTGCTGGCGCACCGGCGCAGCGATCGGGTGCAGCTCGCCATCGTCGGCATGCGCACCCGCGAAGGCACGATCGCGACCGACCATCTGCGCGAGTTTCTCGCCGGCGTGAAACTGCCGCTGCTGGGCTTTCTGCGCGACACGCAGAACTACGTCCACCTCGCCGCGCACGGGCTGACGCTGTTCGACGTCGGCGCGAGCCGCTTTGAGCGTGACCTGGCGCAATGGCAGCCGCTGACCGCGTGGCTCGACGCCTGAATCGAACGACACCGGAGACCCCGACCCATGAAGAGTTTCGAACATCTCGCCGACCTGCAGGCACTGGTTGGCCAGGAGCTCGGTGTCAGCGACTGGATCACGGTCGACCAGCACCGCATCGACCTCTTCGCCGACGCGACCGGCGACCACCAATGGATCCACCTCGATGCCGAGCGCGCCGCGAAAGGGCCGTTCGGCACGACGATCGCGCATGGCTTCCTGACCTTGTCGCTGCTGCCCGAGATGGCCGCCTCGGCATTCGAGGTGCGCGACACGCGGATGGGCGTCAACTACGGCCTGGGCAAGGTGCGCTTCCCGGCGCCGGTGCCGTCGGGCAGCCGGCTGCGCGGCCACTTCAAGCTGCTCAAGTACGAGCCGCTCGACGGCGGCGCGCAGCTCACGGTCGAGGTCACGATGGAGCGCGAAGGCGCCGACAAGCCGGTGTGCGTGGCCGAATCGCTGGCCCGCCGCTACGTCTGACGCCCGGTCGGCTTACGATCGGCGCTGGTTGGAGGGGATGGAGGCGACGTCCATGAAGGTGTTGTTGATCGATGACCATCCGCTGATCCTGCAAGCCCTGCAGACGGTGATCCAGGGCCTGGGCAGCGACACGACCGTCGTTGGCGCCGGCAGTGCCGGCGCCGCGCGCGACACGCTGAAGGCCGATCCCGACTTCGACCTCGTGCTGCTCGACCTGCATCTGGGCGATGCCGACGGCTTCGACGTCCTGGTCGAGTTCCGCGGCAAGTACCCGGCGCTGCCGGTGGTCGTCGTCTCGGCCTCCGACCGTCCGAGCGACGTGATCCGCGCGATCGACGCCGGCGCGATGGGCTTCGTGCCCAAGCGCGCCAGCAACGACACCTTGTTCGAGGCGCTGCACATGGTGATGTCGGGCGGCATCTACGTGCCGCCGATGACGATGGGCTCGGAGCCGCCGGCCCGGCCCGAAGGCGACACCGTGCCGAGCGTGCTGCGCGTGCTGCGCGACCAGGCCCAGGACAGCGGCTTCCAGACCGCCGCCGCGCCGCTCGCCGACCTCGGCCTCACGCCGCGCCAGACCGATGTGCTGGCGCTGCTGCTGAAGGGCCATCCGAACAAGCTGATCGCCCGCGAACTGAACCTCTCGGTCGAGACCGTCAAGGACCACGTCGCCGCGGTGCTGCGCACGCTGGGTGTCAGTTCGCGCACGCAGGCGGTGCTCGCGGTGGGCCAGATGTCGAGCCAGGGCGGTTACACGGCATGGCGCAACTCGGCGCGCTGAGCGCCGACGGCGCCGGGCCGTGGCTCGGTGACGGGCCGCGCGCGCGTGGGCGCTGAACTGACGATCCCGGCGCTCGAGCCGCCGGCTCCGGCCGCGGCCGAGTCGCACGACGCCGCGCGCGCCAAGCTCGCCGAGATCGTGCGCAGCACCTACGACTACATGCCGGCGGCGCTGGCCGGCTACCTCGCGGGCGTCGGCGTCGTCGCGATGCTGTTCTGGGGCAGCGCGCCGATGTCGGTCATCGTGCCGTGGATCGCCGCGTTCGTCGCGATGTGCGTGGTGCGGCTGGCGCTCTGGCAGCACTTCAAGCGCATCGCGCCGAAGCTCGTGGCCGACTGGCCGGCGGCGCGCTGGCAGCGCTGGTGTCTGCGCTCGAACATCGGCACGCTCGTCGCCGCCACGTTGTGGGGCCTGGCCGGCTGGGTCTTCTACGACCAGGGCAACGGGCTGCAGCGCACCGGCCTGATCATCATCATCTACACCTTCTGCGTCGTCGGCATTCCGGTGCTGTCGATCCAGCCGCGGCTGTATCTCGCGTTCGCCGGCCTGTGCCTGCTGCCGCTGGTGCTGCGCATCGCGCTCGGCGGCGACGCCGACAGCGCCCAGCTCGCCGGCGAGCTGCTGCTGATCATCAGCTTCACGGTGATCCTGGCCAACAGCTATCGACAGGCGCTGCAGCGCGTGATCGACCTGAAGCTGCAGGCCGACGAGCTCGCGGCGCAGCTGCGCGTCGAGTCGCAGGCGGCCGAGGCGGCGCGGCGCGAGGCCGAGATCGCGAACCGCGCGAAGACGCAGTTCTTCACCGCCGCGAGCCATGACCTGCGCCAGCCGCTGCACGCGATGGGGCTGTTCGCCGAGGCACTGCGCCAGCGCGTGCACGAACCCGAGGTCGCGCAGCTGGTCAACAGCATCAACGAATCGGTCGACGCGCTCGAGGGGCTGTTCTCGGAGCTGCTCGACATCACCCGCATCGACAGCGGCGGCATCGAGGTCCATGAGCAGCACTTCGAGGTCGGCGACATCCTGCGCAAGCTGCGGCTGCACTTCGAGCCGAGCGCGTTCGAGAAGGGCCTGGCGCTGCGGCTGCGCGGCGGCCACCGGGTCGTGTTCGGCGACCCGCTGCTGGTCGAGCGCATCCTGCGCAACCTGGTCTCGAACGCGATCCGCTACACCAACGACGGCACCGTGCTGGTGAGCTGCCGCCAGCGCGGCGACCGCGTGCTGCTGCAGGTCTGGGACACCGGCCTGGGCATCCGCGAGCAGGAGCAGGCGAAGATCTTCGACGAGTTCTACCAGGTGCCGGGCAGCCGGGCGCTCGACCCGGAGCAGCGCAAGGGCCTGGGGCTCGGGCTGGCGATCGTCAAGCGGCTCGCGCTGCTGATGAAGGCGCCGCTGGCGATGCGCTCCGAGCCGGGCCGCGGCACGGTGTTCACGCTGACCCTGCCGCCGGGCAAGACGCCGCGCGCCGCGGCGCAAGTGCTGCCCGGCAAGGCGCCAGCGGGCATCACGCTGGCGGGGCGGCTGATCGTCGTCGTCGAGGACGAGCCGGCAGTGCGCGCCGGCCTCGAGGTGCTGCTCAAGGGTTGGGGCGCCGAGATCGCGGCCTTCGACAGCGTCGCCGACAGCGCGCGCTGGGCCGAATCCAGCGACCCGGCGGTCGTCAAGCCCGATCTGCTGATCGTCGACTACCGCCTCGAAGAGGGCCGCACCGGCGTCGATGCAATCGTCGCGCTGCGCGGGCGTTTCGGGGCGGCGGTGCCGGCCATCCTGGTCACCGGCAGCACGATGACCGGCCACGACAAGGAAGCGCAGGCGCATGACTTCCATCTGCTGATCAAGCCGGTGGTGCCGAACAAGCTGCGCGCGATGATCGCGTTCAAACTCGGCGTGAAGGCGCTGGGCTGAGAACATGGAGCACCCGGCGCGGGGTACCGACGCCACCCGCCAGGCGGGTGCTCAGGCCGCTTGGGAGCGGCCCGGCGCTGGCCTGAGGCCCTCGACGACCGTCGAAAGGAGACCACCGTGCTCGAACTTCGACCGACCTGCGAGCATTGCAACAAGGCGCTGCCGCCGGCGGCCACCGACGCGCGCATCTGCTCGTTCGAGTGCACCTTCTGCGCGGACTGCGTCGACACGCTGCTCGGCAACGTCTGCCCGAACTGCGGCGGCGGCTTCGCGCCGCGGCCGGTGCGGCCGGCGCTCGATCGATGCGCCGGCAACAGCCTCGGCAAGTACCCCGCGTCGACGACAGTCAGGCACCGGCCGGTGGATCTGGCCGCGCATGCGGCGCTGCGCGCCGCGCTCGACGCGCTGCCGCCCGAGGCCCGTTAGGAGTCTGGCGCCTCAGGCCGGCGTGTAGGCGAGCCGCACGTAGATCGGCGCGAAGGCCTCGGCCTGCGTGACCTCGAGCAGGTGTTCGCGTGCCAGCTCGAGCAGCGCGATGAAGGTCACGACCAGCACCTGCGGCCCGCGCTGCACGTCGAACAGGTCTTCGAACAGCGCGAAGCGCCGCCCCTGCAGCGCGCGCAGCACGATGCTCATGTGCTCGCGCACGCTGAGCTGCTCGCGCGTGATCATGTGGTGCTGGTTGAGCCGGGCGCGCTTCAGGATGTCGGCCCAGGCGGCGCGCAGCTCGTCGGCCGCGACCTCGGGAAAGCGCGGCGCGAGCGATTGCTCGATCACGACCTGCGCCCGCAGGAAATCGCGGCCGATCAGCGGCAGCGCGTCCAGGCGTGCGGCCGCGAGCTTCATCTGCTCGTACTCGATCAGCCGGCGCACGAGTTCGGCGCGCGGGTCTTCGGGCTCGGCGCCGTCGATGCTCTTCTTCGGCGGCAGCAGCATGCGCGACTTGATCTCGATCAGCATCGCCGCCATCAGCAGATATTCGCTGGCGAGCTCGAGATTGGTCTTGCGGATCTGATCGACGTAGGCCAGGTACTGGCGCGTCACGCTCGCCATCGGGATGTCGAGGATGTTGAAGTTCTGGCGCCGGATCAGGTACAGCAGCAGGTCGAGCGGGCCCTCGAAGGCCTCGAGAAACACCTCCAGCGCATCCGGCGGGATGTACAAGTCGGTGGGCATCGCGAACAGCGGCTCGCCGTAGAGGCGGGCCACCGCGACATGGTCGACGACCTGCGGGCTGGACGAATCATCGCCGCGGTCGGCGTCGGCGCGCCTGCCCAATGGCAGCCCCGCTTCGGGCACCGCGTGTGCCACCGCTTCGTCGCTCACGGGATGCGGCGTGCCGTGCCGGTCAGCGCTGGGTCTGGTAGACGTAGGGTTGCTGCGGGACGCGCGCTTCACCGTACTCGGCCTGGGCGTCGCGGTCGATGTGCTTGTCCCACAGCAGCGCGCGGCCCTGGCGCTGCTCTTCCTCGAGCGTGGGCTTGTTCGCCTTCAGGTCCTGGATCAGGGCCGTGACGTCGGAGGTATAGGCTTTCCAGAACAGCGGCATGGAGCGGGCGCGCGGCAGCGCGTTCAATGGGTCGACCGGCGATTTTAGCGGCGGATGGCCTCTCACCCTCAGGCTTCGATCCGGCGCAGGTTGAGGCCGCCCTGCAGGAAGGCCTGCGGCTCGCCCACCAGCCAGCGCGCGAGCTCGTCCATGCGCGCGGTGCCGACCTCGATCGCGGCGAAGTCGACCGTCACGGTCTCGAAGCCGTCGAGGTTGACGAGCTCGAAGCGCAGCCGCGCCTGGGCATGGTCGGGCGTGATCGTGACCGCGCCTTCGAAGTCGGCGCTCAGCTCGTAGCGCATCTCGAGCAGCTTGAGGGTCTGCGGGTCGCGCACCGTCTCGGCATGGAAGGGCGCGCCGCTGCGGCGCAGCCGCGATTCGAGCTGCTCGATCTCGGGCATGAAATCCTTCACCAGCACCAGGCGCGTGCCGCTGGTCATGCGCCAGCGCAAGGTCACGTGGTCATAGGCGTCGCTGCCGGTGATCCGCTTCAGGCGCGCGTCGGCGCGGAAATCGCACAACTGCAGCGCCTCAAACGCATGGCGCCGGTCGAGCCGATAGACGACCCGCGACCGCAGCCGCAGCACGTTGAGCTGCTGGGCCAGGCTGGCGAGATAGGTCGATGCGGTCTTGCAGGCGGCATCGGCGAGCGCCGCATGGCGCTCGAGCTCGCGGCCGTCGGTGTTCTGGCGAGCCCGGGCTTCGTCGGCCTGGCGCTTGAGGTCGTCTAGGAATCCCACGGTCGACACGGTGTTGATGCAAAGCGCGCAGCTTAGCGCAGCCTCCGGCGCGTGACGCCCGGCGCCGCGCCGTCAGCGCAGCTCGCGCTGCAGCAGCCGCTCGAGCGTCGCGCGCGGCGATGCCTCGGGGCGCTGCTGATGCGCCACGTCGAGATAGAAGGTCTGCTCCATCATGTGCTGGCCGCCCATTGCGGCATGCAGCACCTGGTCGCTGAAGACGACCCAGGTCGTGCCCGGCGCGAAGTCGACGCGCGCCTGCGGGCTGCCCTGCTGGAAGGCCGCGTCGGCCTTCGCCCGATCGTGCAGCTGCAGCATCACGTGGTCGTATTCGGTGCGCCGGCGCTTCGTGATGCCGACGCGCTCCAGCAGCCAGGCCGACCCCGGCAGCGGCCTGCCGATCGCCGGCAGATAGCGCCGCGCATGCGCCTCGAACGGCTCGCCGACGCGCCACTCGCGCGGCCGCCCGTGCGGGTTGACGTTGCAGAAGACGCGCAGCAGCCGCGTGCCATGCATCGGGTTCGACGGGAATGCATCGACGTGCAGGCGCGTGTCGTCCTTGCGCCAGCTGGTGGCGCGGCCGCCGACATCGACCGGCCGGAACGAGGTGTTGCCGCGCCGCAGGTGGCCGCGGTAATGCGGGAACAGCCGCAGCGCGAAGGCCTCGCTCTGCTCGGCGTAGCGCCCGATCATCGCGTGCAGCTCGGCCAGGTCGGCGGCCGCGCCGACGGCGCCGCGCATCTCGCCGCGCGGGTTGCTGACATCCCAGCGCAGCGAGATGTTCTTCGCCTTGCCGTCGGCCCAGCGCGGGTCGAGAAAGCGGCGTTCGGGCTCGCTCAGCACGAACGGCAGCTGCGGAAAGCTCAGCACCGCGCCGCCTTCGAGCACCGACTCGACGCCGCGCGTCGGGCCGTCGTCGCCCCAGCGCGTGTCCGGGTACGTGCGCACGATGTCGACGCGGGCCGGGGGCGATGACATTGGCTGAGGTTCGCGGGCGAAGTGCGCAGTGAAGGCTCAGAGGCTGTGAGGCTTTCGCCCCTCAACCGCTGAATGGCCTCTGAGCGAGCCGACTGCGCTGCACAATTGCATAGGTGCTTCGCTCCGTCGGCTCAGCGCACCCGCATGCCCGGCGTCGCGCCGGGCCAGGGCTCGAGGATGTACAAGCCCGGGTCGGCCTTCTCGTCGGCGTGCGAGGCGGCCAGCACCATGCCGTCGCTGACGCCGAACTTCATCTTGCGCGGCGCCAGGTTCGCGACCATCACGGTGAACTTGCCGATCAGGTCGGCCGGCTGGTAGGCCGACTGGATGCCGCTGAACACGTTGCGCAAGCGTGGCTGCCCCTGCGCATCGTTGCCTTCGCCGGCGTCGAGCGTCAGCTGCAGCAGCTTGGTCGAGCCCTCGACGCGCGCGCAGTCGACGATCTTCGCGATGCGCAGATCGACCTTCGCGAAATCGTCGACCTTGATCTCGGGCGCGATCGGCTCGCCGCCCGGCGCCGCGACCGCGGCCGCCGGCGGGGCGAGCAGTGTGTCAAGCTGGGCCGCATCGACGCGCTGCATCAGGTGCTTGTACTCGCCGATCGTGTGCGCACCGAGCGCGTCGGCGGCGTGCGCGAAGCTCAGCGGGCCAACGCGCAGGAAGGCCTCGACCTGCGCCGCGAGCACCGGCAGCACCGGCTTCAGGTAGATCGTCAGCACGCGGAAGGCCTCGATGCAGGTGCTGCACACATCGTGCAGCCGGGCATCCTCGCCGGGGCGCTTCGCGACTTCCCAGGGCTTGTTCGCGTCGACGTATTCGTTGACGCGGTCGGCCAGCAGCATGATCTCGCGCAGCGCCTTGCCGAACTCGCGCGCGTCGTAGAGCGCGGCGATCGCGTCGCGCTCGCCGCGCAGCAGCGCCAGCAGCGCCGCACCCTCGTCGCCGACCGGGCCGAGCCGGCCGCCGAAGCGCTTCGCGATGAAGCCGGCCGCGCGGCTGGCGATGTTGATGTACTTGCCGACCAGGTCGCTGTTGACGCGCGCGATGAAGTCGTCGGGGTTGAAGTCGAGGTCTTCGACGCGGCCGTTGAGCTTGGCCGCGATGTAGTAGCGCAGCCATTCGGCGTTCATGCCGAGCTCGAGGTAACGCAGCGGCGAGATCCCGGTGCCGCGGCTCTTGCTCATCTTCTCGCCGCTGACCTGCAGGAAGCCGTGCACATGGATGTGCTTGGGCACCTTGCGGCCGCTGAAGTGCAACATCGCGGGCCAGAACAGCGTGTGGAAGGTGACGATGTCCTTGCCGATGAAATGGATCTGCTCGACCTCGGGGTCGGCCATGAAGGCGTCGAAGTCGCCGCCGGTCTTCGCGAAGTGGTTCTTCAGCGATGCGAGGTAGCCCACGGGCGCATCGAGCCAGACATAGAAGTACTTGCCCGGCGCATCCGGAATCGCGATGCCGAAGTAGGGCGCATCGCGGCTGATGTCCCAGTCGTTCAGGCCGACGTGACCCTGCTCATCGGTCGCGAACCACTCCTTGATCTTGTTCAGCACCTCGGGCTGCAGGCGGCCCGGCGTGGTCGTCCATTCCTGCAGGAAGTCGATGCAGCGCTGCGACGAGAGCTGGAAGAAATAGTGCTCGCTGCTCTTGAGCACCGGGGTCGCGCCGGTCAGGGTCGAGTAGGGGTTCTTCAGGTCGGTGGGCGCATAGACCGAGCCACAGACTTCGCAGTTGTCGCCGTACTGGTCTTTCGCGCCGCATTTCGGGCACTCGCCCTTGATGTAGCGGTCGGGCAGGAACATGCCCTTGACCGGGTCGTAGAACTGCTCGATCGTGCGCGCGGCGATCAGGCCCTGCTTGCGCAGCGCGCGGTAGATGTCCTGCGCCAGCTCGTGGTTCTCGGGACCGTCGGTCGAGTGCCAGTTGTCAAAGCCGATGTGAAAGCCGTCGAGGTACTGCCGGCGGCCGGCGGCGATCTTCTCGACGAACTCCTGCGGCGTCTGCCCGGCCTTGTCGGCCGCGATCATGATCGGCGCGCCGTGCGCATCGTCGGCGCAGACGAAATGCACCTCGACGCCGCTCATGCGCTGGAACCGTACCCAGATGTCGGCCTGGATGTACTCCATCATGTGCCCGACGTGGAACGGCGCGTTGGCGTAGGGCAGGGCGGTCGTGACGAAGAGCTTGCGCGGCATGCTGCGGGGCTTCGGCGTTGGGGAACCGGCAATTCTAGTGGCGCGTGCCGCGGGCGACGGCCCGCGCCGGCTCAGAGGCTGTGAGGCTTTCGCCCCTGAACCACCGAACGGAGCGCCGGGCCGCTCCCAAGCGGCCTGAGCACCCGCCTGGCGGGTGGCGTCGGACCCCCGGCGCCGGGTGCTCCATGTCAGCTGGTCTTGCGTTCGGCCAATGGCGGCGGCACCCATTCGTAGAGCCAGGTCTCGGTCAGTGCCTGGCCGTCGGCGCTGAGGAACAGGCGCAGCGCGATCGGCTCGGTGCTGGCGTCGGGCACCAGGTCGAACATCGCGCGGTAGCCCTGCACCGCGGCGAGCGGCCGCGCCGACGTGATCTCCACCTTGCCGCGTGAGGCGGTGATGACCGCCTCGACGCGGGTATCCGGGTCGAGCAGCGCCAGGTCGCCGCCGACGAAATCGACCGCGAAGCGGCGCGCGAAATGCTTGCGCTCCTGCCCGACGATGCCGCCGATGCCGGTGCGCGTCGCCACGCAACGCGCCAGCGCCGGGCGCAGCGGCGGCTCGCTGCACCAGTACAGGTGGTAGCCGAACAGCAGCTCCTGGCCGGGCTGGGGCTTCTCGGCCGGGTTCCAGAACGCGACGATGTTGTCGAAGGTCTCGTCGGCGGTCGGGATCTCCACCAGCTGGATCGCGCCGGCGCCCCACGGCGTCTTCGGCGCGACCCACAGGCTCGGGCGGCGCTCGTAGAAGACGCCGTCGTCCTGGTAGTTCGCGAAGTCGCGGTCGCGCTGCAGCAGGCCGAAGCCGCGCGGGTCCTTGTCGGCGAACGAGTTGAAGCGCAGCTGGTTCGGGTTGTTCAGCGGGCGCCAGATCCACTCGCCGGTGCCGCTGAGCATCGCCAGCCCGTCGGAATCATGGATCTCGGGGCGCCAGTCGTTGGCCATGCGGCGGTCGTTCTCGCCGGTCTGGAACATGCTCGTGCACGGCGCGATGCCGATGCGCTCGATCGCCTTGCGCGGGTACAGCGCGCAATCGACCTCCATCACGGTCGTGTCGCCGGGCGTGATCGCGAAGCGGTAGGCCCCGGCGATGCTCGGCGAATCGAGCAGCGCATAGACGATCAGCGTGTTCGAGGCCGCCGCCGGCCGCTCGAGATAGAAGTCGACGAAGTCAGGGAACTCCTCGGGCCGCGGCAGCGCGGTGTCGATCGCCAGGCCGCGTGCCGACAGCCCGTACTGGCGCGTGCCGCTGGTCGATCGGAAGTAGCTCGCGCCGAGGAACGCGACCACATCGTGCTTCGGCGCCAGGTGCACATTGACGCGAAAGCCCGCGAAGCCCAGGTCGGATGGCTGGCGCGAACCACGCAGGCCGCTCTTGCCGTAGTCGAACATCGCGGCGTCGTAGGCGAGCTCCTGCGCGCGGCCGCCGTTGACCTCGAACATGCGCACCGGGCGCTTGAAGAACAGGCCGAGGTGGAACAGCTTGACCTGGTAGCGCAGCTTGGCGTCGCTCCACAGCGCGTGGTCGGGCTTGAACTGGATCGACTGGTACTGGTCGTAGTCGAGCGCCGCGATCTCGGCCGGCAGCGCCGCAGTGGGCGTCAGGTGGCCGCTGGCGGCGAGAGCGCGCGCCTGGCCTTTCAGCCAGGCGTAGTCGAAGGGCTGGTCGCGGCCGAGCGGTTTCATGCCGGCGGCCTGCGCGGCCGGCGAGATCAGCGCGCTCGGGCCGAGCGCGGCGGTGGCGCAGGCTGCGCCAAGCAGGGTTCTGCGTTGCATGGGCTGGGCCGCCCGCATGGGCGGCGGCAGTTGTCGAAGACCCGGCATTGTGCTGTTTTCGCGCGCCGACCCTGGTGCGAGGCGGGCACGCCGAGTCCGCTAGACTGGCCGGCCATTCCCACCGAAGCCACCATGTCTGCTCCCACCGAAGCCGCGCTGCTCGACGCGTTGAAGACCGTCATCGACCCGAACACGGCCAAGGATTTCGTCTCGACGCGGCAGCTGAAGAACCTGCGCATCGAAGGCGGCGATGTGTCCTTCGAGGTCGAGCTCGGCTACCCCGCGAAGAGCCAGATCGCGGCGCTGCGCAAGGCGCTGATCGCCGCCGCGCGCACAGTGCCGGGGGTGGCCAACGTCAGCGCGGACCTCGCGACCAGGGTCACGCCGCACGCGGTTCAGCGCGGCGTGCAGCTGCTGCCGAAGGTCAAGAACATCGTCGCGGTCGCGTCCGGCAAGGGCGGCGTCGGCAAGAGCACGACCGCGGTGAACCTGGCGCTGGCGCTGGCCGCCGAGGGGGCCAAGGTCGGCATCCTCGACGCCGACATCTACGGCCCAAGCCAGCCGATGATGATGGGCATCGAAGGCCGGCCCGAGTCGGCCGATGGCAAGACGATGGAGCCGATGGAGAACTACGGCGTCCAGGTGATGTCGATCGGCTTCCTGGTCGAGCAGGACAACCCGATGATCTGGCGCGGTCCGATG
>Ga0207645_10001211_pt1 | contig 21295 bp, 18 predicted proteins | sample KBSM53metaG_FD_184331 | JGI IMG/M metagenome (GOLD analysis project Ga0207645, IMG submission 184331) | Miscanthus rhizosphere microbial communities from Kellogg Biological Station, Michigan, USA - KBS M5-3 metaG (SPAdes) (version 2) | ecosystem: Host-associated > Plants > Roots > Rhizosphere >...
CTTTGCGGGTGACGCCAACGGCGACACCCAGACCAACGACCTGATCTACATCCCGCGCGACACGTCGGAGATGAATTTCAGGCCGCTGATCGTCGCCGGCAGAACCTACACCGCCGCCGAGCAGGCCACCGCGTTCGAACAGGTCATTCAGTCGGACAAATACATGCGCTCGCACCGCGGCCAGTACGCGGAACGCAACGCCGTGTTCCTGCCGATGGTCCACCGCACGGACTTCAGCGTCAGCCAGGACCTGTTCGCGACTCTCGGAGGCCATCGCCATTCCGGCCAGGTTCGCCTCGACATCACCAACTTCACCAACCTGCTGAACTCCGACTGGGGCGTCGGCCGGCGTGTGATCAACACGCAGATCCTGACCAGCCCGCAAGCCGACGCCAGCGGCCGGCTGTCGTACAACCTGCAGACGCTGAGCGGCAACCTGATTACATCGTCGCTGCAGACCTCGGCGAACATCGCGTCGATCCCGAGCCAGGCGTCTGACGTTTACATCATCATGCTCAGCTTCCGCTACACCTTCCGATAACGATCGCCGTGGGGCGGAGGTTTGCTCGGCCCCGACATCTGTGGGGGCGGAGCTTGCTCCGCCCCCTTTACAATGTGGCGTGCCGCGCATCGACCTCCTCACCGTCGGTGAGGCCTTCCAGGATTTGATCTTCGTCGGGCTGCCGCATCAGCCGCGCAGCGGCGAAGAGCTCAAGACTGTCCGCTTCACCGCGACGATCGGCGGCGGCGCGGTGATCACCGCAACCGCCGCGGCGCGACTCGGCCTCGGCGTCGGGGTGGTCAGCGGCCTGAGCGACGAAGCGGCGCGCGGCCTCCGCCGCGAGCGCGTCCGCGTCGTCAACCTGCGGCGCAAGGCGGAGCCGCACGCGATCACCGTCGCGCTGTCCACCGCCCACGATCGCAGCTTCGTCACCTTCAACGGCGTCAACGACCGGCTGCAGCCGCGGCTGCCGGCGGCGCTGGCGCGCCGCTCCGCCGTTCACGTCCATTTCGCCTTCTCGCCCGACAACTGCATGCGCTGGACGCGCATCGTCGATCGGCTGCGCGCGCGCGGCACGACGACGTCGTGGGACTTCGGGTGGAATCCCGGGCTGCGCGGTCGGCCGGGCTTCGACCGCCTGGTCGGCAGCGTCGATTTCGTCCTGCTGAACGAAGCGGAGTCGGCGCTCTACGCACGTGCGCGGCGCGGCGACGCCGCGATCGCGCACTGGCGCCGCTCGGCGCGCAACGCGGTGGTGAAACTGGGCCGGCGTGGCAGTCGCTGGATTGCCGGCAGCCGCGATCTCTCGGCGCCGGCGCCGCGCGTCCGCGCCGTCGACACCACCGGCGCCGGCGACGCCTTCAACGGCGGGTTCCTCTTCGCCCTGCTGCGGCGCTATCCGCCGCGCGAGTGCCTGCGCATCGGCAACTTCGTCGGCGCGCGATCGACGCTGGCCGCCGGCGGCATCGACGCGCTGCCGCGGCGGCGTGAGCTGCCGTGAACGCGGGGCGGCGGTGAAAATCGCGGTCATCGGCGGCGCCGGCGTGCGGACGCCGCTGCTCGTCGAGGGGCTGACGCACTCGGATCTGCCGATCGATGAGATCGCGCTCTACGACGCCGACCGCGAGCGGCTGCCGCTGATTGCCGGCGTCGCGGCGGCGATGTCCGCGGGCGCGCGCGTCGCCGCCGCGGGGTCGCTGGAGGAGTGCGCGTCGGGCGCGTCGTTCGTGTTCACCAGCATCCGCGTCGGCGGCCTCGAGCGCCGGATTCACGACGAGGGCGCGTCGCAGCGGCACGGCATCGCCGGGCAGGAAACCGTCGGCCCGGCGGGGTTCGCGATGGCGTCGCGCACGATCGCGCCGATGGTCGAGTACGCGCGCGAGATCGATCGGATCGCGCCGGCGGCGTGGATCATCAACTTCACCAACCCGGTGGGCATGGTCACCGAGGCCATGCGGAGCGCCAGCAGCCGGGTGATTGGCATCTGCGATACGCCCACCGAGCTCTTCGAGGAAGTCGCGCTCGCGCTCGGGCTGCCGTCGAGCCGCTGCTACTTCGATTACTTCGGCCTCAATCACCTCGGCTGGCTGCGCGAGGTCTACTGCGACGGCACGCCGCGGCTCCAGCGCCTGTGGGACGAGCCCGACCGGCTGCGATCGATCTACCGGGTGGAGCTCTTCGATCCGCTCGAGCTTCGCGACCTGCGGCTGCTGCCGACCGAGTACGTCTACTACTACGACCAGCCGCAGCGGGCGTTCGAGAACGTCCGGCGCGCAGGCCGCACGCGCGGCGAGGCGATCGCCGCGCTGACGCGGACGCTGTTCGATCGCCTGCGCGCTCCTGGCGCCGACAAGGTTGCGCTCTATCACGGCTACCTCGCCGCGCGCAGCGCCGGGTACATGCAGATCGAGGCAGGCGGCCCTCCGCGAGCTGCGTCGGCCGCCGCCGAGCTGAGCGGCTACGACAAGATCGCGCTTTCTGTGGTGCGGGCGATTCATTTCAACGCCAACGCGATCGTCCCGCTCTCGGTCGCCAACCGCGGCAACATCCCGGATCTCCTCGACAGCGACGTGGTCGAGGTGCCGTGCCTGGTGAACGGCAACGGCGCGCTGCCGCTTCACGTCGGCCCGGTGCCGGCGCAGGTCAGGCCGCTCCTGCTGCGGGTGAAGGAGTACGAGCGGCGCACCGTGGCGGCGGCGCTGGCGCGGTCGACCGAGCTTGCCCGCGAGGCGCTGGCCGCCAACCCGCTGGTGTCTGACGCGGCCGCGGCCGACCGCCTCGTCGCTGATCTCTTGCCGCTGTGGTGACCCTCGATCGCGGGATGGGCCTGCTGCAGGCCACCGCCACCAACATCATCGGCATGGTCGGCGTCGGCCCGTTCCTCACCATCCCCTTCATGATCGCGGCGATGGGCGGCCCGCACATCCTCTACGCCTGGGCGTTCGGCGCGGTGCTGGCGCTGTGCGACGGCCTGGTCTACGCCGAGCTCGGCGCGGCGCTCCCCGGCAGCGGCGGCCCGTACGTCTACCTGCGCGAGGCTTACCGGCCGTTCGGCCTCGGCCGCCTGATGGCCTTCGTCTTCATCTTCGAGATCATGCTGGTGGCGCCGCTGTCGATTGCCGGCGCCGCGGTCGGCTTCGCCGACTACCTCGGGTTCTACTGGCGTTCGATGGACGCGGCGAGCCACAACCTGGTGGCGGCCGGCGTGACCATCGCGGTCACCGCGCTCCTCTACCGCGACATCCGATCGATCGGCCGGCTCGCGGTGGTGATGCTGGCGCTGGTGCTGGCGACGGTCGGCTGGGTGATCGCGGCCGGCCTCTTCAACTTCTCGCTGGCGCAGGCGTTCGACTTCCCGCCCGAGGCGCTGCGGCTCGACGGCGCGCTGCTGCGTGCCACCGCCGCAACCGGCCTGCTGGCGATGTACAACTACGGCGGCTACAACAACATCTGCAACATCGGCGACGAGATTCGCGCCCCCGAGCGCACCATGCCGCGCGCGATCGTCCTCTCGATCGTGGTGGTGGTCGTCCTCTACGTGGTGATGAGCACGGTGATCCTCGGGATGGTGCCGTGGCGCGAGGCGCAGGGTACGCGGACGATCGCATCGCTGTTCATCGCCAGGACGTTCAGCGATCCGGAGAGCGGACGCATCGCCGCGATCGTGATGACGGCGCTGATTCTCGCCGTCACGGCGTCGTCGCTCTACGCGGTCATCCTCGGCTACTCGCGGATTCCGTTCGCCGCCGCGCGTGACGGCCAGTTCTTCCGCGTCTTCGGGCGCGTCCATCCCGAGAAGCACTTCCCGCACGTGTCGCTGCTGACGATCGGCGCGGTGGCGCTGCCCTTCTGCTTCTTCTCGCTCGGCCAGCTGGTGAGCTGGCTGATCCAGGTGCAGATCCTGCTGCAGTTCGTCTGGCAGTGCGCGGCGGTGATCCTGCTCCGCCGCTGGCGGCCCGACATCCCCAAGCCGTTCCGGATGTGGCTGTACCCGCTGCCGGCGCTGGTCTCGCTGGCGATGTGGCTCTACATCTTCGCCGCGTCGCCGCTGCCCGGCATCCTCTTCTCGATCGCGTTTCTCGCCGCCGCAGTAGCTGCCTACTTCATCTTTCAGCGACGCGTATCCGAGCGAGGCGCAGCGGTTTAGCGCGGCCGCGAAGCCGACTATCTCGAGGCTGCGGCAGCTCTGCGCATCCCTTCAGTGATGATGCCGACGCGGTCGACGCCGGCGCCCTTGGCGGCGTCGAGGACGTCGACAATCGCCTGGTAGGGCAGCGACGCCGCGCCCATCACGTAGAGCGTCCGATCGCGACGCGTGGCGTAAATGTCGTGAAGGCGCGCCTGCAGCCCGGCGAGCGCGACGTCCTGATGGTTGATCGACAGCCTTCGGTCGGCGGTGTATTCGACGACGATCTGGTCGTCGATTCCCTTCGCGTCCGCCGGATGCGTCTGCCGGGGCACCGTGCTGTCGATGCCCTGCTGCGCCAGCGGCAGCGCCGCCAGGAAGATCACGAGCAACACCAGCAAGATGTCGACGAGCGGCGTGATGTTGATGTCGGCGCGGGCGTGCGGCGATGCGGGACGGACGACGGTGTCGGCGCCGTAGTGCCGGTGCGAGTGTGGCACGCGTGGCCTCCAGCGCCTTAGACACCACGCAAAAGAAAACGGCCGCTCCCGTGAGGAAGCGGCCGACTAATCCCTAATCCCTAATCCCTAATCCCTAATCCCTAGTTGCTGGTCGAAGCGCCGCCGGCCTTACGCATCCCTTCGGTGACGATGCCGACCTTCTCGACCCCGGCGCCCTTCGCGGCGTCGATGACGTCGATGATGTCCTTGTAGCGCAGCGTGCCGGCGCCCATGATGAACATCGTCTTGTCTTTCCGCTGCTCGAAGATGTTGCGGAGCCGGGTCTCGAGCTCCTGCACCGTGATGTCCTGGTTGTTGATCGAGATGCGCTTGTCGGCGGTGTAGTTCAGCACGATCTGGCTGACGTCGGGCGTGACGTCGGTGGTGCGCTTGGTCTCCGCGGGGAGGTTGATGTCGACGCCTTTCTGGGTCAACGGCAGCGCCGCCATGAAGATGACGAGCAGCACCAGCAGCACGTCGATCAGCGGCGTGACGTTCATGTCCGAACTGGCGTGCGGAACCTCCGCCTTGACGACCTTCTCGGCGCCGAGGTGTTGATGCGCGTGTGCCATTACTTGCCTCCCGCGCCTTCCGCGCCCTTCTTGCGCTCGGTGATCAAACCGATGTCCTCGATGCCGGCCTGCCGCAGCTGGTCCATCGCCGCCATCACCGCCCCGTACTCGACCTCTTCGTCCGCCTTGATCAGGACGATCTTCTCGGTCTTGTTCTCGAGCAGCTCGTTGACGCGCGTCGCCATCTCGGCTTCCTGCACCGGCTTGGCGTTGAGGTACATCGACTTGTCGCGGCCGATGGCGACCACCGTCTGGCCCTGCACTTCAGGCTTGTCGACGGTGTTGCTGGCGGTCGGCAGCTTGACGCTGACCCCCTGCTGCAGCATCGGGGCGACCAGCATCATGATGATGAGCAGCACCAGCATGACGTCGACCAGCGGCGTCACGTTGATATCGGACTTGACTCCGCCCTTGGCGCCGCCAAGATCCATTGCCATAGTTCAATCTCCCGCGAAAAGCTGATCTGGTTACGCAGTCTTCTTGATGAAGTAGTCGACCAGCTCCGACGACGAGTTGTCCATTTCGACGTTGAAGTACTCGATCCGGCCGCTCAGGTAGTTGTAGAACCACACCGCCGGGATGGCGACGACCAGACCGAGCGCGGTCTCGACCAGCGCTTCCGAGATGCCGACCGACACCGCGCCGATGCCGGCCGAGCCGCTGGCGCCGATGCCCTGGAACGCGTTGATGACGCCGACCACCGTGCCGAGCAGACCGACGAACGGGGCGGTCGAGCCGATGGTGGCGAGCGCCGAGACGCCCTTCTTCAGGTCCGACGCGGTCAGCGCCGAGGCGCGCTGAATCGAGCGGCGGACGGTGTCCATCAGGTCTTCGCGCGTCAGGCTGCTGCCGCTCTCCTGCTGGAACTGGTATTCCTGCAGGCCGGCGAGCACCACCTTCGCGAGGTGGCTATAGCGATAATTCTTGGAGGAGGACAACGCGATCGCGTCCTTGAGGCGTCCCTCCTTCAGGTGCTTCGCCACCTGCGGCGCGTACAGCTTCGACTGGTTGCGCGCCTGCGTGTAGGTGAAGATGCGCTCGATCGCCACGCCGAACGACCACATCGACATGAAGAAGAGAATGAAGGCCACGGCCTTCGCCACGAACCCCATCGACTGCCACATCTGCATTAAATCCACGGTCCATCCTCCATCGAGCCGAGCTCGAAGCGCGAAAAAGCGACGATTGACGTGTTACTGCAAGGTGAAGTTCACCGTCACGGTCATGATGACGGGGACCGGCACGCCGTTCAGCAGCGTCGGCGTGAACTGCCACTGCCGCACCGCGTCGAGCGCGGCGGCGTCGAGCAGCGGGATCGAGCGGAGCACCTTCGCTTCCTGCACCGCTCCGTTCGGTCCGATGGTTGCCTCGATGATGACGACGCCCTGGACGCGCGCCGACTGCGCGATCGCCGGGTAGACCGGCTTGACGTCCTTCACCTTGGTCGGCTGCTTGATGTTGCCGCCGACGCGGACCGGTGCGGGCGGCGGCGGGGGCGGAGGAGGCGGCGGCGGCGCGGCCTCGAGGCCGCCGACAATGCCGCCGGTCACGCCGCCGACGACGCCGCCTTCGACGCCGCCGACCACGTTCTTCACGCCCTGCTCGATGCCCGTTTCAGCCTTGATCTCTTTCGGCGCTTCAACCGGTGCGGCCGCCGGGTTGACGTCCATCACCGGCTTCGGCGCGGCGGCAGCCTGCGGCGGCGGCGGCGGTGGCGGCGGCGGTGGCGGCGGCGGCGGTGCGGCGACAAACGCCATCATCGACGGCGGCGTCGGCAGCACATCGGCGGCCATCAGCGGGATGATGACAATCGCCGCGATGATCGCCGTATGCACGATGATCGACAGCGGGACGGTATACCACTTCTGGCTGCCCACCTTGATCGACGGCGTGACGACATCGCCGAACATGTCACGTGGCACGGGCTGTTCTCCTTACGCCGCCGCGCGGGCGCGTGACGGCGTTCCTCCTCGAAAATGTTTCAAATCGACCGGCGTGAAAGACGCCGATTATAGTCAGTCCAAAAACTGAGAGTCAACGCAAGACCGACCATCCTGCCGCGCAACGTAGGCATCGACCTGGCCCCGGCCGACCAGGCGCAGGCGCAGGAATCCCGGCGCCTCGTCGCATCCTGCCTGGCGACCCTGAACTGTTAGACACCAGGATCGACGAAATGGCCATCCTTCGACTCGCCCCGAACAGACCCGCTCGCTCAGGCAGGTCCTTCGACTCGCGCGCCCGCCGGCCGGCGGCGCCCCGCCGCGAGACCGGACTATATAACAATGTCAGGCCTGCAGGCCGCCGCTCCCGATCCGCATCCCGTAGAACGAACGATGGACGAAAATCATGGAAAGCACGAAGAAAACCGCGGCCAGCGCGTGGCTCAGGGTCGGCCCCTGCTCGGTCGACAGCTTCACCGCCAGCTGGACGGCCAGGAGGCCGAACAGCGTCGTGAACTTGATGACCGGGTTGAGCGCGACCGATGAGGTGTCCTTGAACGGATCGCCGACCGTGTCGCCGACCACCGTCGCCGCGTGCAGCGGCGTCCCCTTCATCTTCAACTCCACCTCGACGATCTTCTTCGCGTTGTCCCAGGCGCCGCCGGCGTTGGCCATGAAGATCGCCTGGTAGAGGCCGAACAGCGCGATCGAGATGAGGTAGCCGATGAAGAAGTACGGCTCGACGAAGGCAAACGACAGCGTCGCGAAGAACACGGTGAGGAAGATGTTGAACATCCCCTTCTGCGCGTAGCGCGTGCAGATCTCGACCACCTTCTTGCTGTCGGCGACCGACGCCTTCTCGACCGTGTCGAGGCGGATGTTCGCCTTGATGAACTCGACCGCGCGATAGGCGCCGGTGGTCACCGCCTGCGCCGAGGCGCCGGTGAACCAGTAGATCACCGCGCCGCCGCTGACCAGGCCGAGAAAGAACGGCGGGTGCATCAGCGACAGCTTCTCGATGTTCGCCGTCAGCCCGGCGGTCAACAGGAAGATGATCGAGAAGATCATCGTCGTCGCGCCGACCACCGCCGTGCCGATCAGCACCGGCTTCGCCGTCGCCTTGAAGGTGTTGCCGGCGCCGTCGTTCTCTTCGAGCAGCTCCTTGGCGCGCTCGAAGTGGACGTCGAAGCCGTAGTCGCGGCGCAGCTGCTCCTTGACGCCGGGGATGCTCTCGATCACCGACAGCTCGAAGACCGACTGCGCGTTGTCGGTGACCGGCCCGTAGGAGTCGACCGCGATCGTCACCGGCCCCATCCCGAGGAAGCCGAACGCCACGAGGCCGAAGGCGAACACCGCCGGCGCGTGCATCGCGTCGCCGAGGTTGAAGCCGTTGCTCACGAGGTAGGCGATGCTCATCAGCGACACGATCGCCACGCCGAGCCAGTAGGCGCTGAAGTTGCCGGCGACGAAGCCGGAGAGGATGTTCAGCGATGGCCCGCCTTCGCGCGACGAGATCACCACCTCTTTCACGTGCCCCGATTCCACCGAGGTGAAGACCTTGACGAATTCCGGGATGATCGCGCCGGCCAGCGTGCCGCAGGTAATCACCGTCGACAACTTCCACCACAACGCGCCGTCGCCGAGGTCGGCGATGAGGAAGTACGACGCGATGTAGGTGATCACCACCGAGACGATCGAGGTCAGCCAGACCAGCGCCGTCAGCGGCGCCTCGAAGTTCATCTTGTCGGCGTTGCCGTAGCGCCCCTTGGCGATCGCCTCGTTGACGAAGTACGACAGCCCGCTGGCGATGATCATCATGATGCGCATCACGAAGATCCAGACCAGCAGCTGCACCTGCGTCCGCGGCTCGGCAACCGCGAGCAGGATGAACGAGATCAGCGCCACGCCGGTGACGCCGTAGGTCTCGAACCCGTCGGCGCTCGGGCCGACCGAGTCGCCGGCGTTGTCACCGGTGCAGTCGGCGATCACCCCGGGATTGCGGGCGTCGTCTTCCTTGATGTTGAAGACGATCTTCATCAGGTCGGAGCCGATGTCGGCGATCTTGGTGAAGATGCCGCCGGCGATGCGCAGCGCCGCCGCGCCGAGCGACTCGCCGATGGCGAAGCCGATGAAGCACGGGCCGGCGAGGTTCCCGGGGATGAACAGCAGGATGCAGAGCATCAGCAGCAGCTCGACGCTGATGAGGAGCATGCCGATGCTCATGCCGGCGCGCAGCGGGATGGCGTAAATCGGGAAGGGCTTGCCGCGCAGGCTGGCAAACGCCGCCCGCGAGTTGGCGAACGTGTTGACGCGGATGCCGAACCACGCGACGCCGTAGCTGCCGGCGATGCCGATCAGGCTGAAGAGCAGGATGATCAGCACCCGCATCGCCTCCAGCCGCTCCAGCACGCCGAAGTAGAACACGATGATGACGCCGATGAAGAGCTCGAGGATGAGGATGAATTTGCCCTGGGTGATGAGGTAGGTCTTGCAGGTCTCGTAAATCAGCTCGGAGACCTCGAGCATCGATTGGTGCACCGGCAGCTTCTTCAGCTGCGTGAAGGTCAGCAGGCCGAACAGCAGGCCGAGCCCGGAGATCACCAGCCCGCCCATCAGCAGCGTCCGGCCGTTGACGCCGCGGAAATCGACCGTCGACAGATCGGGCAGCACCAGGCTGGCCTCGCCGCCCGCGTGCACCGGCGCCTCGCGCTGCACCTCGGTCTGGCCCGGCTGGGCCGCCTCGAGCGGCCGCGGCCACGCGGCAAGTGCGCCGCAGACGACGATGCCCAGCGCCAGCATCGTCAGCCGCCCGAGCAGTTTATGAACGGTCACAATCATTGCACCTCGCGCAAACGGGGGATTATATTCGCAGCCGGGTCGGGAGCGCCATGCCGCCGGTCAAGAAAATCCGGATGCCGTCCTCGACTGTGATCTCGGGGAACGTCGCGTGCGCCGGATCGACGATGACGATGTCCCCCAGGTAGAGATGGTTGGTCGGCACGTAGACGGCGTAGAACGCCTCCGCACCGCGGCCGCGATCGACGGTGAACTCGCGCGTGAGGAAGCCGAGCACGAAGCCGCGCTTCGCATCCTCGATCAACACCACCCGCTTGAAGCCCGACTCGTTGTCGGGCGAGAAGGCGGCGACCAGCTGCTTCACCGGCGCGTAGACGGTGCGGAATCCCGGGATCTTCAGCAGCCACGATTCGCCGCGCTGCAGCGCGCGCCGGCCGATGACGTTGCGCGCGATCGCGCCGACCAGCACGATCACCACCGCCGTCGTCGCGATGCCGAGGCCGGGAATGCGCCGGCCGAGGGCGCGTTCGTAGAGCGGTGAGGTCCAGCCGTCGACCAGACCGAACACCCAGATGATGGCGACGACGCTGACGAACAGCGGCACCACCACGAAAAACCCGGCGATGAAGCTGCGGCGGAGAAAGTGCATCGCTACACCCACCCGGCGGCGAGCGCCGCCAGAAGCAGAACGCCGAACGCGATGCGGTACCAGGCGAACGGCGCAAAGCCGGCGCGGCGGACGAAGCCGAGGAACGGCCGCACCACCAGCGCCGAGGCGATGAACGCCATCACGAAGCCGACCGCAATCTCCAGCACCCGCTCGGCGCCGACATGGCCGCGCAGGTCGAGGAGATCGTGAAGAAAGGCGGCGCTCATCGCCGGCATCGCGAGAAAGAAGGTGAACTCCGCCGCCGCCGGCCGATCGACGCGCATCGCCATCGCCGCGACGATGGTTCCGCCCGAGCGCGACACACCGGGGACGATCGCCAGCGCCTGGAAGCACCCGATCGCGAACGCTCTCCCGGTCGGGATCTCGTCGACGGTCAGCACCTCGGGTGCCGGCCGCACGCGCTCGACGATCAGCATCACGATGCCGCCGACGATGAAGGCGGTCGCGATCACGATGATGCTGCCGTAGAGCACGCCGCGGACGAAGCTCCCCAGCAGCGCGCCGGCGACGAGCAGCGGCAGCGTCGCCAGCGCGATCATCAGCACGAAGCGCCGCGCCTCCGGCCGCGTCGTCAGCCCGGTGGCCACGTCAATCAGCTTGGCCCGGTACAGCCAGACCACCGCGAGAATCGAGCCGAGCTGAATCATCACGGTGAACACGCCGCCCGGGTCGTCGTAGCCCAGCGCCCGGCCCGCCAGCAGCAGGTGGGCGGTCGACGACACCGGCAGGAACTCGAACAGCCCCTGGACGACGCCAAGGATCGCGGCTTTTACGAGCGTGGGCATGACGCGATCGGGGCCGGCCCCGGCCGGTGCGGACCGGGCCGGGGCGAGCGCGGCAGTCGTCGCGGGCGGGGCAAGCGCCGCCTACGAGGCGCGCACCTTGCGCTGGGGCTTCTGCTTGCGCTGCGGCTGCTGCGGCGCGGGCGCGGTGGTCGCCGGCGCGCGCGCCGCGGCGCGCGTCGTCGTGCCGCGCCAGAAGCTGACGATCGCCGCGGCGATGAAGATGCTCGAGTAGGTGCCGGTGATGATGCCGACCACCATCGTGAACGCGAAGCCGTGCAGCACCTCGCCGCCGAAGAAGAACAGCGCCAGCGAGGTCAGGAGCGCCGTGCCGGCGGTGATGATGGTGCGGCCCAGCGTCTGGTTGACCGAGGCGTTGATGATGTCGTTCAACGAGTCGCGCCGCATGCCGCGCAGGTTCTCGCGCACCCGGTCGAAGATGACGATGGTGTCGTTGGTCGAGTAGCCGGTCATCGTCAGGATCGCGGCGATGACGTTGAGCGACATGTCGTAGCGGAAGATCGCCAGGAAGGCGAGCGTCACCAGCAGGTCGTGGATCGTGGCGACGACGGCGCCGACGCCGAAGCTGAACTGGAACCGGAAGGCGATGTAGAGCAGGATGCCGATGAGCGACAGCACCGTCGCCCAGATGCCGCGGCTGCGCAGCTCGCGTCCGACCGCCGGGCCGACGATCTCGGTGCCGACCTCGGTGAACTTGCCGACGTTGTTGGTGGTCAGCGCGTCGACGACCTGCTGCTTGGTCGAGCTCAGCGCCGCGCCCGACTCGGCGCCCACCGAGGGGACGCGAATCATGTACATGTTCTGCGACGGGTCGCCGTAGCTCTGGATGATGATGTTGTCGGCGCCGCCCGGGAACGACTTGTCCATCGCCGCCCGCACGTTCTGCGCCGGCACCGGCTGATCGAACTTCACGATCACGGCGGTGCCGCCGGCGAACTCGATGCCGAGCGGGATCCCGCGGGTGAAGAAGACGAACGCGCCGGCGAGGATGACCACCCAGGACAGGGCGATCGCGTGCCAGCGCCAGCGGAGGAAGTCGAAGTGGGTGTCTTTGAAAATATGCATGGCTAGATGGACAGGGTATTGACCTGGCGCCGCTCGGCCAGCACCAGCTCGAAGAGGGTCTTCGACGCGAAGATCGACGTGAACAGGTTCGACAGCAGGCCGAAGAAGAGCGTGACCGCGAAGCCGCGGATCGGGCCGGTGCCGAACTGGAACAGGAACGCCACCGAGATCAGCGCCGCGATGTGGGTGTCGACCAGCGTCCAGAAGACGCGGTTGAAGCCGGCGTTGATCGAGGCGCGGACGCCGCGGCCGGCCTCCAGCTCTTCCTTGATGCGCTCGAAGATCAGCACGTTCGAGTCGACGCCGATGCCCATCGTCAGCACGAAGCCGGCGATGCCGGGGAGGGTCATCACCGCGCCGATGTACGCCATCAGCCCGAGCAGGATGACCAGGTTCAACACCAGCGCCACGACCGCGTTGACGCCCGAGAGCTTGTAGTAGACGAGCATGAACACGACCACCAGCATCAGGCCGACGACCGAGGCGAGCACGCCGGAGCGGATCGAGTCGGCGCCGAGCGTCGGCCCGATGGTGCGTTCCTCGAGATAGGTGAGCGACGCCGACAGCGCGCCGGAACGGAGAATCAGCGCGAGGTTCTGCACCTCCTCGGTGGTGAAGCTGCCGGTGATGCGGCCCTCGCTCCGGATCTGCGACTCGATGCGCGGCGCCGACTGGACGCGGCCATCCAGGATGATCGCGAGCTGGCGGCCGATGTTCTGTGCCGTCGCGTTGCCGAACTTGCGGCCGCCCTCGTTGCTCAGCGTGAACGCCACGGCCGGCTGGTTGTTTTCGTCGAGCGACGGCCGCGCGTTGCGCAGGTCGGTGCCGCTGACGACCGCCGCCTTCTTCACCAGGTAGTACATTGTGCCGGCGTCGCCTGGCGTCGCCGCCGCGCCGGGCACGATTTCCATGCCGGCCGGCACCTGGTTGTTGGTCATCAGCCCTTCCTTGGTCGGCGAGGGCCCGTTCTCGACGATCTTCAGCTCGAGCAGGCCGGTGGAGCGGATGATCTCCTTCGCCCGGTTGACGTCGGTGACGCCCGGCAGCTGGACGAGGATCTGATCGCCGCTCTGCCCCTGCTGCGCGATGCTCGGCTCGGTGACGCCGAGCTCGTTGACGCGCCGCTCGATCGTCTCGCGCGCCTGCACCACCGACTCGTCGCGCAGGTTGATCTGCACGTTCGGCTTCATCGTGAAGACGTAGGTGCCGTTGGTGCCGGCGCTGCGGTCGAAGTTCGCCTGCACCTCGGCGGCCGCGTCGCGGAACGCCGCGTCCTGGGCCGGCGCCACGCCGTCGACCTTGAAATGCGTCGAGTCGGTGGCGTCCATCGCGCCGGTGGCGATGTTCCTGGTCTTCAGCGTCTCGCGCAGCCGCTCCATCTCCTGCTGCGTCGTCAGGCGCAGCGCGTCGTCGGTCTGCACGCGCAGCACGAGGTGGACGCCGCCCTTGAGGTCGAGCCCGAGCTTGAGCGCCTTGTCCATCAGCCACGAAGGCTGGGTGATGCCGTAGCGTTGCGCGATCAGCGGCCAGACGCCGACCGCGAAAAAGATCACGGTGACGGCGACGACGGTGATGACCTTCCAGCGAAGGTTGCTCATAGTGCGTTCTTCTATCTATCTAACGGGGTTACGGGTTCGTCTCGACGACCGGCGGCTGGCCCTGATATCCGCCGATGGCCGCCTTGGACACGTCGATTCGCACTTTGTCGGCCACCTGGAGCTGCACCCGGTCGCCGTTGATCTTCGCGATCTGGCCGTAGATGCCGCTGGTGGTGATGACGCGGTCGTTTTCCTTCAGGTTTTCCAGAAACGCCTGCACCTTCTGCTGCCGTCGGCGGCTCGGGAGCAGGATGATGAAATAAAAGATGCCGAGGATGATGGCGAACGGGATCAGTTGTACCAAGGCGCTGCCACCTTCGGCATTCAACTGCATCGCGAAGGCGCGGCCGGCTTCGTGAAACATCATGACTCGTGGGAGAGGCGGGACAAGCTCTGATGGAACGCCTGCCTGAAAATTTCAAACCGCCGGAACACTATAGCGTCCCTAATCCGGTTGAGGGTGTCAAGGTAAAAGTTGAGGTTATGCAACGTGTTAAGGGTCGCCCCGTTCATCTCGTTCGCCATGTACAGATGCCGCAGATACGCGCGCGAACAGGTGCGGCAGGTGTAGCAGGAACAGGCCGGGTCGGGCGGCCGCTCATCTTCAGCGTAACGCGCGTTCTTGATGTTGAGGCGCCCCTCGCTCGTAAAGAGTTGGCCATTCCGTGCATTCCTGGTGGGGAGCACGCAATCGAAGAGGTCGATGCCGCGTGCGACCGATTCGACGAGGTCGGCCGGCGTTCCCGTGCCCATCAGATATCGAGGCCGATCGGCAGGTAGGCACGGGGTCGAGCGCGCCACCATGTCGTACATCACATCGATCGGCTCGCCGACGCTGAGGCCGCCGATCGCGTAGGCCTCGAAGCCGATATCGACCGTCTGGCGCGCGCTCTCCTCGCGCAGCGCCGGGAAGACGCTGCCCTGCACGATGCCGAACTGCGCCTGTCCCCGGTTGCTCACGACGACATCGGGAACCAGGCCGTCGCGCAGCGAGAGAAAGCGATCGCGCGCGCGACACGCCCAGCGCAGCGTGCGCTGCATCGACAGCCGCGCGGCGTGCTCGTCGGCAGGATGCGCGAGGCACTCGTCGAGCACCATGGCGATGTCCGATCCGAGCTGCGCCTGGATGTCGGTGGCCTTCTCCGGCGTCAGCAGGTGCGCCGAGCCGTCGAGGTGTGACTTGAAGTGCGCGCCCTGCTCATCAATGGTGCGGCGTGCGGCGAGGCTGAAGACCTGGTAGCCGCCGCTGTCGGTGAGGATCGGCTTCGACCAGCCGATGAAACGGTGCAGGCCGCCGAGGCGGGCGATGAGATCGTCGCCCGGCCTCAAGTAGAGATGGTAGGTGTTGCTCAGCAGAATCTCGGCGCCGAGCGACTCGAGATCCCGGTGCGTCACGCCCTTGACCGCGCCCTGCGTCCCGACCGGCATGAAGGCCGGCGTTTCGACGATGCCGTGCGCGGTCTGCATGCGGCCGCGCCGCGCAGCGCCGTCGGTGTGCGTCACCTCGAAACCGAAAGACACGTGCTAAGTTTAGCCTGTGCGAAATGAGCGACATCGACGCACATCCCGGCAACCAACCGACGATCAACGCAGAGCCCGCAGAGCCCGCAGAGAAGACTCCCCCCGACTGATGACCATGCATTCGTGGAAGTCGCCGGGCGACCGCCAGGCCGGCGAAGCCGGCCGTGACCCGGACCGGAGAAGACCGCAAACACAAACCGAATCGCGAATGGCGGGTTTGCGTTTGCGGTCTTCTTCGGCCCGCGCGCCGCTACGCGGCGGCGGTCGCCGCATCTCTGCGTGCTCAGCGGTCTCTGCGTTCCCCCGTCCGTGGGCGCGAATGCAGCGTGACGTCTCTCGCGGGAGCCTGCCGTGAAAAAACTGCGCGTCGGGGTCATCTACGGCGGGCGGTCGGGCGAGCACGAGGTGTCGCTCGCCTCCGCGGCGGCGGTCTTCAAGAACCTCGATCCCGAACGCTACGAAGCGATCCCGATCCGGATCGAGAAAGACGGCCGCTGGTCGCTGCCGCGCCGGGCGCCGACGCTCATCTCGGCCGCCGACGTCATCGAAGCGGCGAAGGCAGACGATTCGGCGCCGGGCCTGCCGGCCGACATGGCCCGCGAGGCGCACCTCGTCGCCCACCCCGGCGCGGAGACGCTGCTCACCATCGAACGCCACGACACCAACCCGATCGTGTCGGGCCTGGCCCTCGACGTCGTCTTCCCGGTGCTGCACGGTCCCTACGGCGAGGACGGCACGGTGCAGGGGCTGCTCGAGTTGGGGAACATCCCCTACGTCGGCGCCGGCGTGCTCGCCTCGGCGGTCGGCATGGACAAAGCGGTGATGAAGCTGGTGTTCGCCGCGAAGGAGCTGCCGATCTGCGACTACGAGGTGGTGATGAAGCGGGACTGGCAGCGCGACGAGCGCGGCATCCTGCAGCGCGTCGTCAACAGCCTGGGGTTCCCGGTGTTCGTCAAGCCGGCGAACCTGGGGTCGAGCGTCGGCATCTCGAAGGCGAAGCACGTCGCCGAGCTGCGCACCGCGATCAGCCTGGCCGCCCAGTTCGATCGCAAGGTGGTGGTCGAGGCGGCGGTGCCCAACGCCCGCGAGATCGAAGTGGCGGTGCTGGGCAACGACGCGCCCGAGGCGTCGCTGCCCGGGGAAATCATCCCCTCGAAGGAGTTCTACGATTACGAGGCGAAGTACCTCGACGGCTCCTCGCGCGAGGTGATCCCGGCGCAGCTGCCGCCGGAGCTGACCGAGAAGATCCGCGCGCTCGCCATCGCCGCCTTCACCGCGGTCGACTGCGCCGGCATGGCGCGGGTCGATTTTCTCCTCGACGGCGTCAACGGCACGCTGGTCCTGAACGAACTGAACACCATTCCCGGCTTCACGACGATCAGCATGTACTCGAAGATGTGGGCGGCGAGCGGTCTTCCGTATCCCGCGCTCGTCGATCGACTGATCGCGCTCGCCATCGAACGCCACGCCGACAAGCAGCAGCTGCGCACGAGCATGTGATCGCGCGCGAGCGATCGCGCGTCGACAAGATTTTTTGACTTTTCATGCACGTTTGTGCTTGACACCTGCGCGCGGAGGTTCATAATCTACATCTGGTATGAGGACGGTCCACTTAGACCATCCCTAGTGAACCTCGACTGGAAAGTTGAGTTCGCTCCTCTGACGCCCACGCGCCGGGGGTACCTGCAAAAGCGACGGGCGCCGACATCGGGTGAGCGTGCCAGGCGGCAGCCACACTGATGCGCGTGAGCGCCACTCGCAGTATCCCAACATGAAGGGGGGGATAACAGACAATGGCGAAGAAAGCCAAGGGCGGGAAGAAGAAGGCCGGCAAGAAACGCTAAAGCCAGCCTCTCCCGTCGAATAAAAGGGGGTGGCCGTCACCCCCTTTTCAATTTCCCGCCTTCGCTCGATCGATCCCCGCGAGCGACGGCGGGCAAGCACGTGACGAAACCCTCACGCGACCCGCAAGACCTCACTTACCCGACCCAACCTACCTACCCGACCTGCTAGACCCACTCGACCTGCCGGTCATCTGTTGCCCGTCCCACACGCGCACCTGCCGGATCACATCCCACTGCTGCAGCTTGTCGACCACGTCCATGCCGGCGATGACGCGGCCGAACACCGTGTAGCGCGCGTCGAGGTGCGGTTGCGGCGAGTGGGTGATGAAGTACTGGCTGCCGCCGGTGTCACGCCAGGGATCCAGCGCCATGCCGACGATTCCGCGGAGATACGGGCGCTGGTTGATCTCGTCGCGGATGGTGTAGCCGGGGGTGCCCTCGCCGTCGCCGCGGGGATCGCCGTCCTGCGCAACGAAGTCGGGCACCACGCGGTGGAAGGCGAGGCCGTTGAAGTAGCCCTTGCGCGCGAGCGTGATGAAGTTGTCCACGGTGAGCGGCGCATCCAGCACGGCCATTTCGAGCTGAATCATGCCGCGGTCGGTCTCGATGTACACCTGGGTGGAGAAAGACGGGTTGATCAGGCGCGCCGCCGAGTACACCTCCGGCGCGACGGTGGTCGGCGCGGGGCGAATCTGCCGCTCGGCCTCAGCGCCCGCCGCCTGATCGAGCTCCTTCAGGAGCATCGCCGCACGAACGCGCACCGCCCAGTCCTTGTCCGCGAAGGCGCCGCGCAGGACCGGCGACGCCGCAGCGGCGCCGTACTTCGCCACCGCCGCAAGCGCGGCCGCACGTGCGGCGTAGGTCGAGTCGCGCTCGCCGAACTTGTAGGCATCCGCAAGCGCCTGCGGGCCGGCGGGCGGCTTCAGCTCGCCGATGCCGTTGGCGGCTGCGGCGCGCACGACCGGGTCGTCGGCTTTCAGCCGCTCGAGGAGAATCGCCGCCGCCTTCGGCGCTTTCAGCTTCACCAGCGCGCCGAGCACGAAGGGAATGACGCGCTGATCCGTGTCGGTGAGCAGCGCTTCGAGGCGCGGCAGCCCGGTCTCGAGCGGCAGCGTGCCGAGCACCGTCGCCAGCGCCGCGCGAACGCTCCAATGCGCGTCCGGGTCGAGGCCCGAGAGCACGGTGATGAAGTTCTCCGGGTCGGCGGCCGAGAGCGAACGCAGCGCGGCGGCGCGCACCGGCGGGCTCGAGTCCGACAGCAGGTCGAGCAGCGTGTCGTTGATGTCCTGGGTGTGGATGGTGCCGGCGGCGGTGACCGCTTCCAGCCGCACGTGGGGGTCGGCCTGCGGGTCGCGGATGAACTTGAGCAGCGGCTCGGCGGCTGACGCGTCGCCGATCGCGCCGAGCGCGCGGATCGTCTGAATCAGCACCGAGCGCTCGCCGCTGCTCAGGAGCGGCATCAACACCGGCAGCGCAGACCGGTCCTTCAGCCCGCCAAGCCCTTTCACCGCAAAGGCGCGTGCGTAGGGGTGCTGATCGCGCGCCAGCGTGAGCAGCGCCGGCAGCGCCCGCGCGTCCTCGAGCCGCTGCAGCGCGAAGGCGACCGGCCACCATTTCACGCGCGGCTGCGCGCTGGCGTCGAGCACCGCGGCCGCAAGCTGCGGGTACGCCTTCAGCCGAACGAGGGCGAAGATCGCCAGCCGCGCCGCCGCGGCCGGCGTGTCGCGCCGCGCGTCGTCTTCTTCGCCTGGGGTCTGCGCGAGCGCGCCCGATTGCACGATCTGGCCGAGCAAGCGACCGACGGCGTCGGCGGCGGCCGTGTCGCCGACGAGGCCGAGCGCTTCGGCCGCGCTGCCCTGCACGAGCGGCGACTGATCGGTAAGCAAGCGGACGAGCGGCTCGCGCGCGCTCTTGTCGCCGATCAGCCCCAGCGCAAACGCGGCAACCTGCCGCACCTCGACCTCGGGGTCGTTGAGAATCGCGACCAGCGGCGCGACGCCTTCGGCCAACCCGACCCGGCCGATCGCGAGCGCGGCGCGCCGGCGGATGCGCGCTTCCTGATCCGAGAGCATCCGCGTGAGATCGGGCGGGGGCGGAGGAGGCGGCGGTGCAGGCGGCGCTGCCGGTGCTCGACGGCCGCGCACCGGAGCCGGCGCTGGTGCGGGCGTCGGCGCCGGCGGCTGCGGATCGCGCAGCATGCGCTGATCCTCGAGCCGCAGAATCGCCGCCATCTTTTCTTCGAAGCTCGCGCCCGGCGGCGGCGGCGGCGGGACGGCGGCCGGCCGTGGGGCGCCGGCGCATGCGGACGCGGCGAGGACGAGACACGCGAGCGAGAGGCGTTTCATCACTGCGAAGGCCGGCTGAAGCCGGACGCTACGACGTCAGCGGCGCAGCGCCGAGCGTCGAGACCTGAGCCTTGAACATCGTCTTCTTCAACGTCGCGTGGTCGACCCGCTCCTGGCGAATCGTCACGCCGAGCCCCGGCCCGGTCGGGACCGCAATCGTGCCGTCGGCGGCCACCTCGATCGGCGGCTCGATCAGGTCGGGGTCGAAATAGCGCCGGCTGGCGGCGACGTCGCCGGGCAGCGAGAAATTCGGCAGCGTCGACAGGTGGATGTTGGCGGCGCGGCCGATGCCCGACTCGAGCATGCCGCCGTGCCACACCGGGATGCCCTGCGAGGCGCACAGATCGTGCAGCCGGATCGACTCGCCGAAGCCGCCGACGCGGCCCGGCTTGATGTTGATGATCCGGCAGGCACCGGCCGCAATCGCCTCGCGCGCGACCGCCACCGTTTTGATCGATTCGTCGAGGCAGATCGGCGTCTTCAGCCGCCGCTGCAGCGCGGCGTGGTCGGTGATGTCGTCGTACTCGAGCGGCTGCTCGATCATCATCAGGTCGAAGGCGTCGAGGACGGCGAGATGTTCGGCATCGTCGAGCTGATAGGCGGCGTTGGCGTCGACCATCAGCTTGATCGCGCCGAAGCGCTGGCGCAGCGTTTCCACCGGGCGCACGTCCCAGCCCGGCTTGATCTTGATCTTGATCCGGCGATAGCCGGCAGCGAGCTCGCGTTCGACCTTGGCCACCAGATCGTCGAGCGTCGCCTGGATGCCGACCGACACGCCCGAGGCGATGCGATCGCCGCTGCCGCCGAGCACACGCGAGAGCGGCTCGCCGCGCTGGCGCGCGAACAGATCCCACATCGCCATCTCGACGGCGGCCTTGGCCATGTTGTGGCCGCGAATCGCCTTCAGCGCCGGGAAGACCTCGCGCGGGTGATCGAACTCGACGCCGAGCACGCGCGGCGCGATGAACTCGGCGATGATGTGCCAGACGGTGTCGTTGGTCTCGGCGCTGTAGTACGGATCCTTCTCCGCGACGCACTCGCCGTAGCCGCTGACGCCGTCGCCGTCGACGCGCACGAGGATGAAATGTTTGTCGTCGACGCGGCCGAAGCTGGTCTCGAAGAAATGTACGAGCGGCAGCCGCAGCAGCCGCAGCTCGAGGCCGTCGATCTTCACGGCGCGATGATATCATCGGGGCCGCCTTGCAGTTTCGCTACCTCGCGATCGAAGGCCCGATCGGCGCGGGCAAGACCGCGTTGGCGGAACGGCTCGGCACGAGGCTCGATGCGACGGTCGTGCTGGAGGAAGCCGACAATCCGTTCCTCGCCGACTTCTACGCCGAGCGTCCTGGCGCCGCGCTGCAGGCGCAGCTCTTCTACCTGCTGAACCGCCACCGCCAGCAGACCTCGCTCCGTCAGGCCGACCTCTTCAGCCAGTCGACGATCTGCGACTACGTGTTCGACAAGGACAAGATCTTCGCCTACCTCAACCTCGACGACAACGAGCTGTTCATCTA
>Ga0207645_10001215_pt1 | contig 21249 bp, 15 predicted proteins | sample KBSM53metaG_FD_184331 | JGI IMG/M metagenome (GOLD analysis project Ga0207645, IMG submission 184331) | Miscanthus rhizosphere microbial communities from Kellogg Biological Station, Michigan, USA - KBS M5-3 metaG (SPAdes) (version 2) | ecosystem: Host-associated > Plants > Roots > Rhizosphere >...
CCATTAAGGAACAGTTGAAAGAATTATTTGCCAAAGTTGGTTCCTTTTACCCTGTTCGCGAGAACTTCCGCTTGACGCCTGAGGTGAAAGCAAAGTTCACTGAAAAGTTGGGGAAAGATCCGACGGAGTTCGCAGGCCAGAAGGTCGTCGAGGTTGTTCGTAAGGATGGCCTCAAACTGGTCTTGGCGGATGGTTCGTGGGTTTGCTACCGGCTCTCAGGAACAGAACCGGTCGTACGAGCCTATACGGAAGCGCGAACTGAAGCAGGACTGAGTAAACTGGGTGCCGCGGCGAAAGAATGGATTTTTCAGTAGATCGCATCACGAAAATTCGGTCGCTTGCGAAGCCGGAAGACCGGTTGCGCGCGGTTATGCAACGTGCCCCCCAGGCGGAGGCGGTCGCTGCCCGTGCGATTGAAAAAACGCGGCCCGTCTGGTCCTGGATTTACGAAGAGCGCCGCCGCCTTGCGACCGCCTGCGTTGTGGTTATCACAGCTTGGCTGTTTCTCCACGTCACGTTCGGCAGTAACGGGATGGTCGTCTATCGTCAGAAAAAAGCGGAATTGCGCGCCCTGCAGACCGAGGTCCAAGGCCTTCAGTCCGACAATGATCAGTACGTGAACCAAATCAAGGAATTGAAGACTGATCCAAAGGCGATTGAGCGCGAAGCCCGTGAACAAATGCACTACACACGACCTGGGGAAGTTGTTTATGTCCGTCCGCCCGCCCCCGCCCCTGAAAAGCCGGCGACGAAGTCAGCCTCGCGAACTAAATAGGCGGCCGCCGCTTGTTCTCCCATTTCTGGCATCGAATGTGATAGGCTTTCCTCAATTCTAACGAGCCGCTCGTCTCAAACGCGGTAACTTGATTCCGGCCTCATGTGGGTCCCTTGGCGCATGCATCTGCAGAGCCGCCAGGCGGTGATTTCGCAGCTCAAGGCTGCATAAGGAGAATCATCCATGAAGAAGTTGCTAGTAATTTGTTTCTTGGCATGTGTGGCGCTTGTGCTGGTAGGTGCAGCATTCGCCGGTGACATGGGCAAGAGCGAGACGGTCAACGGCTGGATCAGCGACTCCAAGTGCGGTGCGAAGGGCGCAAATGCCTCCGCGGCTGATTGCACAAAAAAATGCCTGGCTGAGGGCGCCTCAGTTGTTGTCGTCACCGATAAAGACCAGAAGATTCTGGCCGTCGATAACCCGGATGCGTTGAAAGGTCATGAAGGGCATCACGTCGCAGTGACCGGCCATGTCGAAGGGGACAAGGTCCACGTCGAAAGCGTCAAGATGCTGTAATCGAAAATTTACCAGAACGAAAAAGGGGCGGCAGAAATGCCGCCCCTTACATTTGCCGTTCTAACAGCCCTCAGCGGACAACTCCCTCCACCGGCGAACTCGCCGTGGCGTAAAGTTTCTTCGGCATTCTTCCCGCCAGAAAAGCTTGTCTACCCGCCGCCACAGCATTTTTCATTGCTTCCGCCATCAGTACCGGCTCTTGCGCGCCGGCAATGCCTGTGTTCATCAGCACCGCGTCGGCGCCAAGCTCCATTGCGATCGCCGCATCCGAGGCCGTACCCACGCCAGCATCGACGATCAAGGGAACATCGGTGATCACCTCGCGCAGAATCCGGATGTTCGCTTCGTTTTGAATTCCGAGCCCGCTGCCAATTGGTGCGCCGAGCGGCATTACTGCCGAAGCTCCGGCATCAAGTAGCCGCTTCGCAAAGACCACGTCATCGGACGTGTACGGCAGCACGGTGAAACCTTCCTTTACCAAAACTCGGGTTGCCTCCAAAGTCGCCTGCACGTCGGGATAAAGCGTTGCTTGGTCCCCAATGACTTCCAGCTTCACCCAATCGGATAGTCCGACCTCGCGGCCCAACCGGGCCGCTCGAATCGCCTCATCCGCCGTATAGCACCCAGCCGTATTCGGAAGGAGAAAGTACTTCTTGGCATCGATGTAGTCGAGCAGCGATTCCTTGCTGCGATCAAGGTTTACCCGTCGCACGGCGACGGTCACCATGTCCGCGCCGCTGGCTTCGAGTGCCCTCGCCGTTTCCTGAAACGATTTGTACTTGCCCGTGCCCACGATCAGCCGGGAACGAAACTGCCTGCCAGCAATTATGAGTGGGTCCATGATGCAACTATTGTAATGAAAACTTCGAAGTAGCGAAGGGCGCTACGATACCGGCGTAATTTCAGCCTCTAGGTAAATCGCGTCGATTTGGCTCTTGTACCGTTCTTCGATGCCACGGCGTCTCACCTTCATCGTATGAGTAAGCGTGCCGGTCGCGGCCGAAAACTCTTCATCGACGATGATGACCTTTTTCAATTGCTCAAACTTCGCCATGTTGTGATTAAGTTCAGAAACAATTCCCTCGTAAAGTCCCCGAACCTTCACATCGCCAACAAGCTCCGCTCGCGATCCAAAGGATATGCCGTTCACGTGAGCCCATTCTTCGAGGAGCGGGAAGTGGGGCGAGATCAGGACGGCGGGAAACTTGCGTTTGTCACCCAGAACCACCGCAGTCGCAATCAGCGGATTCAATTTGAGAGAGTTCTCGATCGGTTGTGGAGCAATGAATTTTCCGCCTGATGTTTTTATCAGATCTTTTTTTCGATCCGTGATCGACAAATAACCATCGGCATCCAGATGTCCAATATCCCCCGTCTTGAACCAATCCCCCTCAAATGCTTTTTGCGTTTCCTCTGGTTTTTTCCAGTAGCCTTTGAAAATCGATGGTCCGCGCACCAGCACTTCTCCATCTTCGGCGATCCGAACCTGCAGATTTGGTAACGGCTTGCCCACAGTCCCAATCCGATGCGCGCGCGGATTGTTTACCGCGATTACGGGAGATGTCTCCGTCAGTCCATAGCCTTCATGAATTCGTATTCCGATCACCGCAAACCAGTCGGCCAGCTCTCGTCCTAGAGGTGCCCCTCCCGAGATGAACAGCTCGACTTTCCCGCCAAGGCCCGCGCGCACTTGCGAATAAACAAGTCGGTTCGCCAATCTCCACGCGAACGACCTTGGAACCCGCCCCGCCAGCACCTCGTTCTCGTGCTTGTTTCCAACTCCGATCGCCCATTCGTAAATCGCGCGCTTGGGAAATGCTCGTGTCTTTTGCACCACCTGCATGTAAACCTTTTCATAGAATCGTGGCACGGCTACAAAAACGGTGGGATGAACCTCATTTAACGCCTTCGGCAACATTTCCATCGAGGAGCAGTAGGCAAGCGTCACACCGTGGTACAGCATCGCAAAATCTACATGCCGCGCTGTTACGTGTGACAGTGGCAAAAACGAAATACTCGTTTCGCCCTCACCCACCCCGAATTCGAACAGCGAGCATTCAATGTTCGAGGCCATATTTGCGTGCGTGAGCATCACACCCTTCGAGTCACCTGTCGTTCCGGATGTGTAGATGATGGTGGCCAAATCCTCAGGGCCGATACTCCGGGCGCGCATATCAAAGTCCGCATCGCGCTGTTGCGGACCCTGGAGCATCAGTCGGTGAATCGGGTATGCCTGCGCGCTTTCGACGTGGTCCATCACAAGGATTCTCTCGAGAAACGTCTGCTCTCGGACGCTCAAAACTTTATCGAGTTGTTGTTTTGTCGAAACCGCGATGGCCCGAACTCCCGCATCGCGCAAAAGATTCGCCGTCTGGCGATCCGTCAGCGTCGAATAAATCGGAACCACAACCGCGCCAATCGCAAGGCAGGCAAAATCCGTGATCGTCCACTCTGGACGGTTCTCGCTCAAAATCGCGACTCGGTCGCCTTTCCCAATCCCCCAACCTTCAAGCGCACGCGCCACTCCGACCACGTTCCGATAAAGTTCTTCGGCAGAGATTGACACCCACTCAATGGCCTCGCGATGCATCATCACGCGAGGTCGCCTGCTGTCTGCGAGGGTCAGGAATATGTCGTTGAGCGTTCGGAGGCTCATGGTGTGAACCTGTCGAGCAGCACGGCCGACAACGACAAAGCGAAGAGGGGCACCGACTCAGAATTTAGCTGGTTCAATCCCACTCCGGCAAACCAATTCGTTTTGACTTCGCAGCTGGACTTGAAATCAGTACCTTGGAGCCTGCTACACTCCCTTCGAAGTCACCCTAATTTTGTGGGAAAGGTACGTCGATGCGTAAGTTCATACCTGGAATCATCCTGACACTGGTGGTCCTACCCATCATAGGAATCGGAGCCGCCTTGTTGGGTCTCATCAATGCAAATGCCGACCAGGCCCCGAGCAAGGCCGAGCGTTGGCTTTCCATGCGGGCTCTCGATGCTTCGGTGGAGCGCCGTGCTCCCCATGACCCCAATCCCGTGCCGGTAAACGACGCCACGCTCATCGAGGGCATGAAAACATACGTGATGGCATGCGCCGAATGCCACGGCAATCTCGACAAGAAACCAAGCCAATTCGGAGTTGAGCTATATCCACGCGCGCCGCAACTGATTATGCATGGGGTGCATGACGAAGAGTGGCAGACCTTCTATGTGATCAAACACGGTGTGCGGAATACCGGCATGCCGGCCTGGAAAAACTTGATGTCGGATATTGATATTTGGAAAATGACTGCCTTCCTGAGCCGCGTAAACAACCTTCCGCCTGCGGTGCAGGAGGAGTGGAACAAGGCCATGCAACAGCACTAATGCAGAAGGACTGAACGTTTCGATCCGCACGTCAGCGTTGTGAGGGCTTCATCTGTGGACATTTTTCTTTAGCCCGCCAGCGCTGACGTCTCGGACAGGATCGAGCCACAAACCTTTCTCGTCGGGCGCTGCAAACCGCTTTGTTCCCGCCTTCCTAATCTCTTCATCGGCCACCTTTGCCAGAGGGGTATAGCGCGGGTGGTGAGACTCTTTATATGGATCGTTCCGCGCTGCGTTGTAACAACAAATCATCGACCAACGTGGGTTGTCGGATCGATTTTGGTCCGAGCGGTGCAGCAAATTTGCGTGAAAGAAGAGCGCATCTCCAGGATCCATTTCGACGTGGACAAGGTCGAGCTTCTTTAAAATCTCCTGCACTCGATCGTTGTCGGCTCCTGCTTGTTCACCCGTGAGCACGTGTTCAATGCGCCCGAGTTCATGCGATCGCTTGATCACTTGCAGGCATCCGTTCTCCCGCGTCGACGGATCGATTGCGATATAGGCGCTCGTCAAGAGAGGGAACAGCACGCCGTTCTGATACCAATACCCGTAGTCCTGGTGCCAAGTCCAAGCTCCGCCAACTCGCGGATCTTTCATGATCATCTTCGAGTGGTAGTGATAAACCTCGCCTTCTAATATCTTTTCAGCCGATCCGACAATGGATTCGCTTCGCGCCACCATGCCATAAATCGTATCCGTCGGATGATTCCACAACGAGAGTCGTACAGTCCCGCCCTCGCCGTCCGCTCGTCCAAATGAATGTTGATCGAGAACCCGGTCCTCACGCGCAGCCCTGCCCAGCAATCCGATTTCTTCGCCGTCAAGCATTCCGCGAACCAGGACGAATCCATCCCTGCGATAAGCCTCGACATCGGCGTCGCTTATAACTCCCTTTGCCATAGCGTCCTCCTTTATCTTTCTTCGACGCGTGACGCAACCCCAAGCGTTGGCCCGGACGCCGGCTTTGTCCAGAAGGCTTCGATCTCTTCGAGCGGCGTGTTCTTGGTTTCCGGTACGAAATACCAGGTAAACACTGCCTGCGCTAGCGCCATGATCGCAAGAAATCCAAACGTGACCGCCTTTCCAATTCGATTGAAAGCGTACGGAAAAAAAAGGACAACAAGTGCATTAGCGACCCATTGGGTCAACACTGGCACCGTCATCGCGGTCCCACGAATGTTGTTCGGGAAAATCTCCGGCACGAGCGTCCAAAAGACCGGCCCGATACATGAGCAGAAAAACCCCAGGTAGCTGAGAATTAGCCCCAGAACGATCGGTCCTCGAAAGTGCCCGCTCAACACCACGCCCATCAACGCAATCAGCGCCGCCGACATGCCCAACGATCCGACAATGTAGAGAGGCCGTCGCCCGTAACGGTCGATGATCCAGAACGAGACGATTGTCAGTGAGAAATTTGTGAGACCCACAATGAACGTTGAGAACAACGCGGCGTCGATTTCCCACCCCGCAGCGCGAAAGATAGCGGGCGCGTAATCGATGATCGTATTAATTCCCGAGAAGTGAATCAGGATTGCCAGGCAAAATCCCACCATCACTGCGCGCCGGATTCCTGGTCGAAGCAGATCTCTCCAGGAGCCTTGTCGAACTTGAAAGCTCGCTTCCATCTCCCGCATTTCAAATGCTGCGCTCTCCCCTCCCCCAATCCGTTCCAGGATCGTCCGCGCTTCCTCGTGCTTACCAGTCTTGAAAAGAAATCGTGGAGTCTCTGGCGCAAACAGCAACAGCACAAACAAGATCATCGACGGTATGACGCCGGTCAAAAACATCCAACGCCAGTTGTTGGGCCCGGAATTGCGTAGCAAATAGTTAATGCAGTATGAAACCAGAATACCCGTGACAATCGACAGCTGGTACAAAGTGCCTAGGCGTCCGCGTAGTCTGGGTGGCGATACTTCGGATACATACATCGGAGAAATTAGAGACGCTGCTCCAACCGCAAGCCCGCCGAAAAAACGTGCGGCTACAAAATTAGTGAAAGTCGAGGCGAGACCGGTTGCAGCGGACGTCGCTGCAAACGTGACCGACACGGCGAGCAGCACTTTTTTGCGCCCGTACCGATCTCCCAGTCGTCCGGCAAATGCGGACCCAAGCACGCATCCGAACAGAAGACAGCTGAATGCCCAACCAAGGCTCAATTCTGTCAACTTGAAGTGTTCGAGCAGGAATGGTCCAGCGCCCGTGATGATGGCAATATCGAACCCAAACAAGAGTCCGCCGAGCGCGGCGGTCGCGGCCAGAAAAATGACATACCGCAGATTGACGTTTTCATCCACTGGAGATACCGCGCGAGGCCCAGAGTCTACTAGGAAACAACCCATGCTGAAAGGTTTCAGCCGACGAACAGGCTTTCTATGACTGAGTTGGAGCCGTATGGCCACATGTCCACGGGGAACTGATCCATAAACTGTTCGAAGCCGGCCGACTTGCCCAGCCAAAAGCCTCGGCCTGTATCATGGCGTTCGCTGCACACGCCTCCGTGGGGATGGTAGAAACTCTCGCGCAGCTAAGCGTAAGTCAGCGTAAACTTGTCTCACTCGCACCAAACTGTGCTTGACAAGGCTAGAAAATCGATATTTGATAGAGCGTCACGTTCTACTAATGCGATTTAGTAGGCCTGTTCCGTGTCCATACTTTCATTTGCACATCAATTTCGATCGGGACCGTCGCTCGCCTTGAACCAGATTGCCCGTTATTTCTGTCTGAAAAAAATGCCCGGAGCGCTTAACTCATAATGATCCGACGACTAAGTGCAGCAATCGTCATTTGCGCTTTTCTTGCCACGCAGACCATCTCAGCGCAAACTCCCGCCGTTGCTTTGGCACAGTCAGGATTGCCGGTCGGCACCGGCATCTACGACCCAAGCATCGATGCCAAAGTTGAAGCGCTCTTGCGCAAGATGACCCTCGAGGAAAAAATTGGGCAACTCGTCCAGTACTCCGCGGGCCAGCCCACCGGTCCCGGCACCGGACGCTCCGACTACAACGAGATGATTGAGCGCGGCCAGATCGGCGCCCTTTTCAATATCTCGACGGCCAAAGAGACGAATGCTTATCAACGGATCGCGGTCGAAAAATCCCGTCTGCATATCCCAATCATCTTCGGCCTCGACGTCATTCACGGATTCCGCACAGAATTTCCCATCCCGCTTGGCCTCGCCTCCACCTGGGATCCTCAAGTTGTCGAGAAAGCCGCGCGTGTTGCCGCTCGCGAAGCCTCAGCCACCGGCATCCGATGGACGTTCTCTCCTATGATTGATATCGCCCGCGACGCGCGCTGGGGCCGCATGGCCGAAGGCGGCGGCGAAGATCCATTCCTGGGCGCGCAGTTAGCAGCCGCATATGTTCGCGGGTACCAAGGCTCCCGCCTCGATGCCCCCGATAGCATCGCGGCCTGCGCCAAACACTACGTCGGATACGGCGCCGCCGAAGCTGGACGCGATTACAACACCACGGAAATCTCCGAACATACGCTGCGCGAAATTTATCTCCCGCCTTTCCACGCTGCAGTCAACGCCGGTTCCGCAACCATCATGAGCGCGTTCAACTCCATCAACGGAGTCCCAGCCTCCGCCAATCCATTCACGCTAACTCAGGTCCTCCGCAAAGAATGGGGTTTTCGCGGCATCGTCGACAGTGATTGGACCTCGGTCGCCGAAATCATGGCCCACGGAATCGCCAATGACGGCGCTACCGCCGCTCGCAAAGCCTTCATGGCCGGTGTTGACATGGACATGGCCAGCAGCCTCTATCACGACCATATGCTCAAACTCGTCCAAGCTGGCCAGGTTCCGCAAGCAAATATCGACGAAGGTGTTCGCCGCGTCTTGCGCGTGAAATTTGCTCTCGGATTGTTCGATCACCCCTACGCTGACGAGTCCAAAGAGAGTCAGGCGATGCTGCAGCCGGAAAGCATCGCGCTGGCACGCACCGCGGCCGAACGATCATTCGTTCTCCTGAAAAACGCAGCCGCCGGTGGCTCGCCGCTTCTCCCTCTCTCTGACAAAACACGGAACATCGCGCTCATCGGTCCATTGGCCGACGACTCTCCAAACATGCTTGGTTCTTGGGCGGGACTCGGTCGCGGCGAAGATGTCATTTCTTTCCACGCCGCCCTCGCAAAACACGTTGGGGAAGAGCATCTCTTCCACGTAAAGGGATCCGGCATCACGGACGGCACAGATGCAGACATTGCCGCCGCCGTCGCCGCCGCTGGCAAAGCGGACCTCGTCGTTCTCGCGCTAGGAGAAAATGCAGGAGAGATGACCGGCGAGGCCGCTTCACGCGCGCACCTGAAACTCCCGGGCCGTCAGCAGGAGTTGCTCGAAAAAGTCGTCGCTGCTGGCAAGCCAGTCGTTCTGATTATCTTCAGCGGACGGCCTCTCACGCTTCCGTGGGCGTTCGAACACGTTCCGGCTGTGATCGCCGCATGGTTTCCTGGCATTCAGGCAGGACCTGCCCTCGTTCGTACGCTGTATGGCGAATCCAATCCCAGCGGGCGTCTCGTCGTCAGCTGGCCGCGAACAGTTGGACAAGAGCCTCTGTACTACAACGCTCTCAGCACGGGCCGGCCCGCTGTTGCGGGTTCTGATCCAAAGTACGTCTCACGCTACATTGACGAAGAAAGCACGCCTCAATTTCCGTTCGGCTTCGGACTTTCCTACAGCACGTTCCAGTACGGTGCAACCGAGATAAACTCAAAAACTCTGAAGGCTTCTCAGCTACGCTCAGCGCTCAACAAAAAAGTCGCACCCGCTCTCACCGCGACGGCGGCAGTGACGAACTCTGGCTCAGTTGCCGGCGAGGAAGTTGTACAGCTTTACGTCCGCCTTGAAGGAACCAGCACCGCTCAGCCCGTGCGCGCCCTCAAGGGATTTCAGCGTGTGTCTTTAGCTCCGGGCGAAACGAAGAAAGTGACGTTCAATCTCGCGCCTGATGCCTTCGCTCTATGGAGTATCGACAATCAATTCACGGTGGAAGCAGCCAAGGCCACCGTCTGGATCAGTCCCAACTCTGCGGCAGGCACTGGCACGCCCTTGGAAATTACCCCGTAAATGCTGAGCTCGACGTCTCGCGCAGATTGGCTCACTTCTGCTTCTCTGTCGCCGCGTCGAGTTTCTTTAACATCTCTCCAATTTCCGGATTCGCCATGAAGTTCTTCCACACCAGGCCCGTCCGATAATTTTCAATCATCACCGTGATTGGCGCCTGGTTGAGCCCCATGTAGATCGGTGACACCCATTTCTGTCCGGGATTGTAAGCATCCCGCGGCCCATAAATGTCCCACATCTGCGCGCCCAGATCGCGATAGTAGTGCTTGAACGCCTCCATCGATGCTTCAGGCGTGTAAGGAAAAGACGACAGCGCTCCGGTCGGTGTCATCGTGCCCTTGTCGTTGGCATCATCCGGAGCATGCGCGACGTATCCCCACGGACCATCACTCGCGGTGAGTCCCCACGCGTTCGCTCCATAACCCTCAAACTTTTTTGGGTTCGCGATGCAGTAGGCTCGGTTGATCAACGCAATATTTCGATTGTTTTCGAAATACGATGACGTCCACTTGTCGTGCAAGCTGTGCGGATCGAAACCAAAAAACGAGTAGTGCGTGAAGAACAACGGTCCTCCCGTTCCCACTCCAACATCAAGCTTGATCCCGTAATAGGTGTGCCCGTTGCCGTAATGATCGCCGTCCGTGCTGCCCGACCAGCCAGCTCGGTACTCAAGTGCTCTCTTCCCCTGTCCTGCCCATCCGGAGTAGTACATCTCCACCGGCACACCGTGCGTTGGCGATGCCATCGGCAACAGATACGTGATCATCACTTCGTTGAATCCAATCAACGGATGATGAATCTGCCACGACCACTGCTTCGACCAATGCCAGTAAAGGTAGTCGCTGTCCGGTGTCTCGCGATACCAATCCCACTCCACGGATTCCCACAAATCCGTGATTCGCTTGTACAGCGCTTTTTCTTTCTCGCTCGAACCTCGAAAGTATTGCCGCGCTGCCAGCAAACCCTGCATTAGGAATGACGTCTCGACCATGTCTCCGCCGTTGTCGAACATTCCAAATACCGGCATGGTCTTTCCGGTGCTACCGTCCATGTAGTGCGACCAGACGCCGTGATAGCGATCTGCTTTCTCGAGAAATCCCACAATTTTTATCAAGCGGTCCACACCCTGATCGCGCGTGATGAACCCGCGGTCCGTGCCGACAATGATCGCCCCAATCGCCAACCCGCTTGCCCCCGTTGCAACAATCCGATCGTCGCCCGGAATGTTCTCCCGCGCCATCCCCGAATGCGGATCACCGCCGTCCCAGTAGTAACGGAAGCAAGCTTCTTGCAGCATCGTCAGCAACTCGTCATCGGACATCTCACGAGTCGATGCACTGGCTACTTGTGACATCGCAGACTCTCGATACCCGTCGTCCGATGCCGTCACTTTGTACTGCGCTTTCACCTCGGCTTTACCAAGAAAATCCACGTAGCGCTGTGTCCCCGGCAACTGAATTCCTACCGGATCAAACTTCCCGCCATCCACAGACCGGTAGATCACGTAGCGCCCCAACCTCGCACTCTTCACCTCATCCCAACGCAACTCCACATGCCGGTCGTATCCGATCGCCTTAAGGTTTTGCGGTGCCGTCAGCGGATCTGCGCGCCGCGTCGCGGTTTCATCATCACCAATTCGAATCTCATCGACGATCAGCGTGTGCTTTACTCCATCCGCTTTGCCCTGATGGAAAATCACATTGCGCAGCTCTTCCGGATGGAATGGGTAAATCGAGGCGGCTTGCAGATCCTTCAGCGGAATTCGAACCTGCATCCATTTCCCCGCGGGAATGTCGCCGGCATATTTCCCGAGCGGGACGGGCGCGGTGAAACTTCCAGGGAACTCGGCCACTTGCAAACCTTCCGCGCGATTTGAGAGGACCAGCATCGGAAGGTCACCCGCCGCGATGGCCTGCGGCGCATAACACCAGATGTAGAGAGTTGTTCCTTTCACTCCAGGCAAGCGATTGCGGAAATTCAGTAGTCTTACTTCCGCGCCCCACACGCCGCCAGGATTCGACTGCCATTCCACACGCAGGGCATTTGGCGGTGTCCGAAAGATTTTTGTCTCAACCGGCAGGCGCTCGTTGATTTTTTCAACAACACTCGGTTTCACCTCTCCCGCGCCACTGTAATAGTAGAAATCCGGTGTAATGCTGTTATCGAAAACAGTATGTCGGTAGTAGTCGGTCTGGGCGAACCCAACACCTAGCAGCGCAAGTGTCACAACAGAAACGTTCAGGATGGTCTTGAAGGACTCGATAGATTTAATGCGCATACAAATTTCGGAAGAATTGCGGCTCCACAATTTCATACTTTCGTGCCTCACGATCTGTTCTAAAACGATCGAGTCGTAACCAGGGAAGAACCACCCTCACTACCACGTTTCCATTTTGTTGACAACATCTTGGGGGCTCAGTATACTCCGCGGCGGTGAGGTACTAACGCGATTTAGTAGCGTGGGGACGCTAGTCCGTTAGTGGTGCAAGCAAATCCGTTCAGGGTGAGGAACACTAAGATGAAATCACGCGGAAGCGCGTCTTCGGCGACGCTCGTGTTGGTGTGCGTCGTTGTGCTGATCACGGCAGCACAAGCTCAATATCGCGGAACTCTCCAAGGCACAGTGACCGACGCCCAAGGCGCGGTAGTTCCCGGCGCGAAAGTGACGCTCACGGACAAAGAAACCAATCGTTCGCTGGAAGGGACGACCGATGGTGCAGGCATTTATGTTTTTAATGGTCTCGCGCCGCGTCCCTACAAAATGGAGGTCGTGAAGGACGGCTTCAAGAAAAAAGCCCTCGACGACATCACCATCATCGCGGATCAGGCAAATGCGCTGAATGTCGCGCTCGATATCGGACAAGCTACCGAGACTGTGAACGTCACAGACGCTGCTCCATTGATCGACACAGCCACTGCGAACATAAGCGGTACAGTGACGGCCGACAATATTCAAAAGCTTCCTTCCTTTGGGCGTGACGTGTTCCAGCTCCTCTATTTGGCTCCGGGAGCGTTTGGCGATGGCTCGCGAGACGCGGGCGGTGGCACAAAGAATCTCCCTGCTACCACCATCGGTGGCACGAGCAACACGGCTGGCGTTTTTAATATCGAGAATGGTGGACAGGTAATTGCCAACGGTGCTCGCACCGGTGAAAACAACTACCAGATCGATGGCGTCGGCGTAACCAGCGTTTCGTGGGGCGGCACTTCTGTCATCACTCCAAACGAAGACTCGATTAAAGAAGTCAAAATCGTTACCAATAATTACGACGCCGAAAACGGGCGCTATCGTGGCGCGCAGGTAAAAATCACATCCCAGAATGGATCGAATAATTACCACGGCAGCGCGTTTTGGAAGGCAGATCGACAAGGGTTGAACGCGTATCAGAGGTACGGAGGATTTGGTAAAGCTCCACAGATCAACACCGGCCGGTTTAATGACTTTGGCGGTACCGTGGGCGGACCCATCCTTCGTAACAAGTTGTTTGGCTTCTTTTCCTACGAAACGATCAGAAGCGATTCTCCTATCGACAGTCAGGGCTGGTACGAAACATCTCAGTTTCTGAGTAGCGCAACACCCTCTGGCAGCAATGCCTCCAAGTATCTAACGTTTCCTGGATTTGCGCCGGCACCAGGTACCATCCTTGAGACCGGTCATAGCTGTACTGATATTGGTTTAGATGAGGGATCCAATTGCGCCACCATCGCCGGCCAAGGGTTAGACCTCGGTCGTCCACTTGATCCCGCCTTGTTTCCGCTCGGGACGAGAGATCCTTCGGGCGTTCTGCCAGACGGGACTCACGATCGATTTAACCCAGGCCTCGGTGGTAACGGTACTGGCAGCGCCGCGAACCTGGATGGAATTCCGGATTTAGTTTTTCTTGTCAATCGCGGTCCCAACACATCGACCCAAACTCAATACAACGGGCGTGTGGACTACAACCTCGGTGCCAAGGATCTGATTGCCGGCAGCTTCTATCGTGTTCCTCAAGTAAGCGACAGTTTCAACGGTACCAACCGGCCGATGAATGCTTTTCACCACACGACCATAAACGAAGCGGAAACCGTTCTCTGGAACCACACGTTTTCGCCCACATTGCTCAATGAAGCGCGTGGCAACGCCGCTGGCTGGCGATGGAAAGATTTGGAGAACAATCCCAATAGCCCGTGGGGTCTTCCAAAAGCTTTCATGGATAACGTCAACTGCTGTTCGGGTGTGATTGGAACTATCCATGATCAGAGCAAATTGGATTATGGAATTGGGGCGCCTGGCACATTCGACCAATGGACCTACGCTGTAAAAGACACTCTTACTAAGGTCTACAAAAGCCACACGATCAAGCTGGGCGGCGAGTACACGAGACTGACGTTTGTTGATAATGCTCCCTGGAGTGCCCGTCCAAACTACTATTTCAACAACATGTGGGACTTCCTCAACGATGCGCCCACAACCGAAAACGCAACGTTCAATCCTCAAACCGGTACTCCAACAGACTTCCGCAAAGATACGCGCCAGGGACTGTACGCCGCATTCGTGCAGGACGACTACAAAGTTAGACAGAACCTCACCATCAACCTGGGATTGCGTTGGGAGTACTTCGGTTCAATTTCTGAAAAGCACGACAACATCAGCGCCGTCGTTCTTGGAAGTGGCGCCAACACGTTTACGGACATGCGTCTTCGCTTGGGAGGCACCCTCTACAATTCCGACAAAACGAATTTCGGGCCACAGCTTGGATTTGCCTGGAGTCCGTCAAAATATAACGACCGGATGGTCGTCCGCGGCGGCGTAGGGATGGCCTTCAATGGACTCGACCAGGCTATTTCTTTGAACGGCAGAAGCAACCCGCCTTTCCTGAATGCGTCTGGCAACCTGACGGGCACTCAGATTGTTTATCAAAACAGCTTCCCCGCAGATGTCACTTCGTTTTTTGGGTACGCTTCCAACCCCGCCACGATTGCTAATTTCGATCCCAACACAAATCTTCCGATACCGGGCCCCAACTTCTCGCCCGTTGACGTTACAGGGTATCCCTCCCATTGGCCTTCGACTCGCTCTGTGCATTTCTCACTCGAGACACAGTACGACCTGGGGAGTGATTGGGTGGCGACGATCGGTTATCAGGGAAGTCAGACTCGACACTTAACCAGGCAGTACAACCTTTACGTGCCCTTCTCGACATCGAGCACACCTTTCAATCCGGTTGTGCGCCACTTGAACTACTACGCCAATGACGGAACTGCTAACTTCAACGCTCTGCTCGGTCAGCTGCGCCACCGCTTCAGTCGTTCGTTTGAGGCTGATGCTCAATACCGGTGGAGCAAGAGCATGGATGCAGGTTCCAACAACTTTGCGAACGGCGACTATCAATACATTCCCTCAACCCAGTACGGTCCATCTGATTACGATACAACCCACGCATTTAAGCTCTACGCGGTCTATTCACCGACAATCTTCAGAGGCAACAAGGGCTGGGTCGAAAAAATTGCAGGTGGTTGGACAGTCAGCGGCATCCTCAATGCTCACAGCGGCTTCCCGTGGACACCTCTCACAAACAACGCCTGCGATGCCGTTTATCAAGGGAGTTGCGGTGGCGGTGGAAACGGATCGCTGCGGCCGGTAGCTTACCTCGGCGGCGCCGGTACCAGTTCGAGCACAGATACTTTCAAACAGCCGAACGGCAACTTTCCCAACGGTGGCTTGGCATACTTCACCCCTGCGACCGTTACACCTGGCCCGAGCTTCGAAGACATCGTGGCTGGCGTTGCCAGCCCGGGCCCCATCCCACCACCACCGGGGATTGGGCGCAACTCGTTCCGAGGGCCTCGCTACTTCGGCGTCGACGCGACGCTCAGCAAATCATTCGGCTTCCCGGAAATGCGAGTGTTAGGCGCCGGGGCAAAGCTCGAAATTCGAGCCAATTTCTTCAACGTGTTCAACAAGCTCAACCTCTCGAATCCACAGGTTGATATCAACAACCCGAATTTCGGCACCGCTCAGGATGCTCTCGGCGGCCGAACCATCGAAATGCAAGCTCGCTTCAGTTTCTAACTTACCTTCTCTCTCGGGCGCACTGATCCAGTGCGCCCTTTTTTTGCGCAGCCCGGCTCACCAACCTAGAGTCTAGATATCACCGTCGGTGTTGCGGTATGTCTTTGTTGATGGGCTTTCTAGATCGGACTAGTATCCTCTGTGGGATTCTAAAATCAGGTTCGACTGCCTTAAGAGGAATGAAGCGCCTGTGGAGCTGGATCTTTGGGGTTCAAATGACGGGTTAGAAAACGACACAGTTCCCGCTGTGGATTCCGGCGATCTCAAAAAGGTGTGGCTTCTTCTTCAAGAATCTCGTGGCGTTGCCATTGGTGAGGAATCGGCAATTGGTTTAGGTTCCATCGAGCGTATTTGCAATAGCGGGGTGAATGTGCGCGCTGTTTGGTACCGCGCTTCGCTACTACTCCTACCGTCGGCGCGGTCTGGTTTGCTTTCGCGGTGGACAAGCGAAGGAACGCCGATCGACGCGGTATTCAAAGTCGCCGCCGTCTTTCCAGTCGAAAAGCTTCAGCCAGGTGTTGTGCACTCGGGGATACCGTTCGATGTAACAGCTTTCTTACAGGCAATCGAAAAAGAGTCACAGAAGTAGGTCATATCCCTAAGTGTCAAGCCATCACAAAATCTCTTAGGCGCGCACGTTCGCTGCCAACAATTTGCGCGAGATGACCACTCCCAGCCTGAAACGCCTGCCTTCGAACCCCTTTGCCGCGAATAACTTGCAGGGATTTACTATAGCTTTAAGAAAAGTCAAGTGTTCCACGTGGAACATTACGAAAATGCGCTCTCTCTTTTACACTAGGGCAGTGTTTGCTCCTCGGCTGATCCCTGTTGACCCCGGTCCCACTCGCCTCTGGCAGAAGTACGTCCTCTTAGCTGCTCTATCTTTATTACTATTCTTTACCAGCTTGATCGGTCGCGCCCAGACGGCGAAGCCTGCTGCTTCCTTCGATCAGCTCTCCGCCAAGGCGGACGCGGCTCGCGACGCCAATCAACTCGAGCAAGCCATCCCGATCTACCGTAAGGCGCTTGCCTTGCGTCCCACGTGGAAGGAAGGGTGGTGGTCTCTCGGTACCATCCTCTACGACCAAAACTCCTACGCCCCCGCGGCGCGAGCCTTCACCAAGCTCGTATCACTCGATCCGAAAAACGGCACGGCCCATCTGATGCTCGGCCTCTGTCAATATCAGTTGAACCTGAATGACCCTGCGATGGCGAACATCCAGGCAGCGAAAGATCTTGGGATACGCAAGGAAGAGCAGCTCGAAAATGTTTTGCAATATCACGAAGGCATGCTGTTGCTTCGCAAGGGAGACTACGAGCGCGCCATCGAATCACTTCAACTGCTCGTCTCAAAGGGCGTGCAGAGCGAAGCGTTAGACACAGCTCTCGGCATGTCAGTGCTTTTGATGTTGCCCAAAAACGCTCCCGCAGAGAAATCGCCCGAGCGGCAGATTGTCATCCGTGCCGGCCGCGCCGAGCATGACAGCTTGTTAAAGAAAACGGACGACGCCAAGAAAGAATATCTAGCCTTGACCCAAGAGTTCCCGGACTTCCCAAACGTTCACTACGCCTTCGGACGATTCCTGTTAACCATTCAGGACACGGAAGAAGCAGTGCCAGCATTTCAGGAAGAGATCAAGCGCAACCCGACTCACATCCGCGCGCGAATGCAGATTGCGGCCACGCATTACCGGGTCGATTCCGCGGCCGGTATTCCAATCGCTACAGAGGTGGTCAAGCTTGAGCCGAAGTATCCGTTCGGACATTATCTTCTCGGGCTGCTCTATTTCGATTCTGGTGACGTCACCCATGCGATTCCGGAACTTGAGACCGCCGCGCGCATGTCGCCTCGCGAAGCTCAATTCCAATTTGCTTTGGGTAACGCATACGCGAAGGCCGGGAGAAAAGAAGATGCGGCACGCGCGCGCGCCGCATTCCGGAACCTTGGAGGCGCCAAAGAGTCTGCAAGCAAGTCCACCACGTATGGCGATCGGCCTCCCAGCCTGGACCATGCTGCTGGTCCGGCGCCGCAGAGTTCAGAAAGAAATCACCCGTGATGCGAGTGCCGAGCCGGAGGGACTTCCTGCGTCTCATGGCCGGATCGTTGCCAGCCTTGGCAGCTCCGCTGGCGCGCGGACATCTTCTATTTCCCACAGCTCAAACTTCGTCAGCAGGGAAGAAGGACCTCTTCGAATTGGTTCCCCCAGCGACGAGCGGTATCACGTGGCGTCATGTAAACGGCCGGTCTCCTAACTATTACCTTCCGGAAACAACCGGAGCAGGTTGTGCCTTCATCGACTACGACAACGATGGGTGGATGGACATCTACCTCGTCAACAGCGGTCGCTGCGATTTCTACGATCCAAAACCGCCGCTCCGCAATGCGCTCTATCGCAACAATCGCGACGGCACCTTCACGGACGTAACCGAAAAATCAGGAGCGCTCGGCGGAGGCTATGGCATGGGGGTTGCCGTTGGCGACTACGACGGCGATGGCTTCCCCGACATGTACGTGACTCAATATGGCAGCAGCATTCTCTACCACAACAACGGCGATGGAACATTTTCAGATGTCACTGCGAAAGCGGGAGTGGCCGCCCCCGGATGGGGCTCGAGCGCAGTGTGGTTCGACTACGACAACGATGGGCGTCTCGACCTGTTCGTTTGCCGTTTCGTTGAGTTTGATAAATCCGCGAACAAGTTTTGCGGGAACGAGCACACCGGCGACCGCTACTACTGCGTTCCGCGCGTGTATCCACCGACTCGAAGCTGGCTCTTCCACAATAACGGCGACGGAACATTTACCGATGTCAGTAAAGAGTCGGGCATTGCGAGCGTGCTGGGAAAAGCCTGGGGAGCCGTAGCCACTGACATTAATAATGATGGTTGGCTTGATCTGTTCGTTGCCAACGATACTGCACCGAATTTTCTGTTCGTCAACAAACGCGGCAAATTTACGGATGCGGGGCTGGAATCAGGCGTGGCATACAGTCAGGACGGCCGCGCTCGATCGGGAATGGGAGTCGATGCTGCCGATTACGACCAGGACGGATGGCAAGATCTGTTTGTGTCCAATGTTGACCAAGAGATGTATTCCATCTATCGCAACAACCACGACATTACGTTTGATGATATGGCGGGTCCTCTTGGCGTGGGGATGACGACTCGATTGATGAGCGGATGGGGAGCGAAATTTTTCGACTACGATAACGACGGGACGCTGGATCTTTTCATCGCCAACGGCCATCCCGATGACAAGATCGAAGAACACTCCACTCACGTGAAGTACAAAGAGCCGTTGTTGCTGTTTCACAATGATGGTAAGAAATTCATAAGTCTTGGCGAAACTGCAGGTCAGGCCTTTGCCGAGGACCACGCCGCAAGAGGCTTGGCGATTGGAGACTTCAATAACGACGGCGCCCTCGACATCCTGGTCTCCATTAACGATGGACAACCTCTTCTGCTGAAGAACCATGCCGCGCAGCAGAATCACTGGTTAGGGCTCAAACTCATCGGCAAGAAGTGCAACGCCGATGCGATCGGCGCCAGAATCGTCTGGCAGGCTGGAGACCTGAAGCGAAGTCGTTTCAAAAACGGCGGAGGGAGCTATCTCTCGTCGCACGATTCACGCGAAGTTTTGGGAATAGGTTCCCGCACGCGGATCGACAAGTTAGAAATTCATTGGCCTCAACCAAGCGGAAGGGTAGAAATCATCACCGACGTTCCGATCGATCGCTACGTAACGATTGTCGAAGGCAATGGAATTCAAAAAACGTGAAGTTGAAGAGGGCGCAAGTTTGACGCCCCGAAAAACGGTTGTTATCATCGAAATGCGGGGTGGAGCAGTCTGGTAGCTCGTTGGGCTCATAACCCAAAGGTCGGTGGTTCAAATCCACCCCCCGCAACCAAAGAATCAATAAGTTGCGAGCTTTAAGCGCTCCGAGCGCAGGTCCAAAAAGGTCCATTAAGAATCCGCACTCGTAAGATCAACTGAAAAGGGCTGCCGCGAGCAGCCCTTTTTCAATTCCTGACTGCTTTTGCAGACTACGCTTGTGCTTGTTGCAGGAGCGGACGTGCCATGCGAACGACCTTGCTGTTCGCGTCGCGCTTCGATTCCATCAACGCGTTGCCGTACTTCATCGTGGTGCCAACATCAGCATGACGAAGAAGTTTCTGCTGCACACCGACCGGCGCACCAGTTGCATCCAGCCATGTGCGATAGGTGTGGCGAAAAGTATGCCACCCCACCGACTCGAGTCCGAGCTTCTTGCCGGCAGGACGGATGTAGTCCTGCTGAATCGGACTTGCGTGATAGCAGCGATCGGTGAACGCACTCGGAAAAACCCAGTCGCCGGGTGATGAAGGGCACTTCTTCTTCCAAGCCTTCAGCACTTTTGCAAACTGAGGATCGATTGGAAGCTCGTCTTCAGAGTATTCGGTTTTGACGCGACCGATACGCTCGTTGACGGCCTTCACCTTCACCATCATCGTCAGCTTGTCGAAATCGATTCGACTCCATCGCAGCGCAAGAATCTCGCTCACCCGACATCCGGTGCAAATGGAAACAATCACCATCGTCCGATACGGGTCTGGCAAGAAAGAAATCAGGATCAGGCACTGTTCAACAGTGAGCACAATCGGCTTTTTGGACCGCTTGCTCACACCCTTGATCGTGACGAGATCCATTGGGTTGCGCTCGAAAGACGCGGGTTGGCTTGCTGCGGCCACTGCGGCAAAGCAGGCACATCGGTTCGGAACCGATTCAGTGGATCATGTCAGATCACAACTCCTGGCACTATCGACGTTTCTTGCATCCAGGCAGAACCCAGACATGAAACTAGGGGAACTCCTATTATCGGCGGCTTTTGAGCTCTTTGTTCGGGACGGAACTCTCTCTTCCGACGAGCGGCTCAATTCGACCGTACGGATCCTTGAAGATGTGGTCATGCGCTGGCCCGCACTAGCAGGACGCTGCAAGAAATTTGTCGACAGCATGGTCGATGATTTGCCGTCGATCCAAAGTCGCGTGTTATGGCCACTTGCAGTCAAGCTGCGCGCAATTGCATAAGAACCGTGGTTCGTGCACTTTCCGCAAAGCGCGGCGGGCGAAGAACGCCGCCATCTGCATCGCAGTCGCGAACCTCTCATCCTTTCGTATCCATTTATTTAGGGATCAGGAACGCTCCCGGCGAGGTACGCGTTGGCGTCGCCTCGCCGGACAAACGGCTCACTTCGTAATGCCGCTGGATAGGAATGCCTGTATAGACTCCCCAAACGGAGGACGAAATAAAAACTCTGCCTGTGGCGACTTACTCTGCCGATAAATAGCTCGAGCATGGCTAAAGGTAAGAAATCCCTGTCTGCCATGATAGGCACCCATGCCCGAAGTGCCGATACCGCCAAACGGAAGGCTGTTGTCGAAAGCATGTGTCATACAGTCGTTTACCGTCACGCCACCCGACGTTGTGCGGTCGA
>Ga0207645_10001216_pt1 | contig 21235 bp, 15 predicted proteins | sample KBSM53metaG_FD_184331 | JGI IMG/M metagenome (GOLD analysis project Ga0207645, IMG submission 184331) | Miscanthus rhizosphere microbial communities from Kellogg Biological Station, Michigan, USA - KBS M5-3 metaG (SPAdes) (version 2) | ecosystem: Host-associated > Plants > Roots > Rhizosphere >...
CCGGTTAATGCTTCGAGACTCATTGCACCGATTATGTCTGCGGCTTCGAGACAATTGTGCATACGCTGCACGGCTTTCACTGCAAAACTTAAGATGAACTGCGTGCCGTTGATCAATGCAAGCCCTTCCTTTGGTCCCAGTTGAAGAGCCGGCAACCCATATTGCTTCAACGCATCACTTGTATTTCTTTTCGTCCATTTATTTAAATCATCTCCGGATTTCATGTATAATTCGCCGAGACCAATTAACGGTAAAAATAAATGGGCTAACGGTGCTAAATCATCGCTTGCTCCGACACTGCCTTTTTCAGGAACAACAGGTATTATATCATTTTCAATATGCCAGGTAATGCGCTCCAGCGTTTCCAGTTGCACACCGCTATATCCCTGGGCTAATGCATGCACTTTTGTTATCAACATAATCTTTGCGACTTCAACCGGGATTGGATCACCGACGCCTACGCTATGACTTTGCAAAATCTTGTGCTGCAAGGTTGCCGTATCTTCTTCAGAAATTTTTGTATTGGCCAGGATGCCAAAGCCGGTGTTAACACCATAAACAGTTTTATTGTTCTCAACAATCTTTTGAACATGCTGCTGGCTGGCTTTTATTTTACGGATAGCAGTATCGTTCAGTGTTGCCTTTAATTTTCCGGAAGCGATTGCAATTACCTTTCCAACCGTCAAATGATCCGTTCCATAGTTAAATACATCATTCATATGTGCAGCGTTTTCGGGATGCAATGTAAAAAATATCCCTGTGCTGCACAGTTTTAATAACCGTAACTTTAAGTATTGTTTTTTATCCAAAAATGCAATCAGTAAAACGATTATTCGGTCTTGTTGTATGCGGTGGTCAAAGTAGTCGCATGGGCATGGATAAAAGCCTGCTGGACTATCATGGCCGTCCGCAACGCTACTATATGTATACAATGCTCGCGACGCTATGCGATGAAACATTTATTTCCTGCAATGCCGACCAGGCGCCGACGATAGACAAGCAGTATAAAATGATTGTAGATGCCCCGATATACGCAGGCCATGGACCGATGGCAGGGCTGCTTTCAGCATTTGATCTTTACTCCGGTGCCGATTGGTTGATTGCGGGATGTGATTATCCGTATATAACGCGGCACGTACTGAATGCGTTTATCAAAAGCATTGATACGAAAAAAACGGCGGCCGCCTTTTACCACGCAAAAGATAAAGTATACGAGCCCATGCTGGCGTGGTATTCTTATCCTGCATCGGATGAATTGAAGAAAATGTTTGCCGGAAAAGAATATTCATTGCAACATTTTTTACGGAAAACAGGTGCCGGTAAATATATACCCGCCGATATCCGGGCTATGCATAGTGTGGATACAATGGAGGAATATCAAAGAATAAAAAAGGAATTAGTGGAAAAAGAGCTGCAGGAAATTTCGCAACGGTTTACAACCGAGTAACGTGTCCCATTTACGAAGAAGTTTTTTCCATATTCAAACCAAATAACAAAAAATGGATACAGGTTCAATCGAATCAGCAAAAATTAAAAGAGTCGGCGTCGGCGTTATAACCGATATAGAAGATGAGTTGGCGATAGAAGAACCACTGGAAATACAGCTGGCTTATGAATCCGGCACAGGATTTATAAAAAAGAATATTGCAGTAACCATGCGGACGCCCGGTAGCGACGAAGAGCTGGCTGTTGGATTTTTATTTACCGAAGGGATAATAAAAAACAGGAACGAAATAAAAGGCATTGATCAGCCAAATGAAAACAGTGTGCTTGTACGGCTGAACGAAGGTGTGAAGAGACAGTTCAATACTATATCGAGAAATTTTTATACTACGTCCAGCTGCGGTATCTGTGGTAAAGCAAGTATCGATGCAGTCACGGTATTATCTGAGTATTATTACGCCAATGACGACATTGTTCTTCCTGCCCGGCTATTTCATGAATTGCCTTTGAAGTTAAGAAAGCAGCAAGAGATTTTTAAAAATACCGGTGGTCTTCATGCTGCGGCCCTGTTTGATTTGAATGGAAATTTTATAGAGCTGCGCGAAGACGTTGGCAGGCATAACGCATTGGATAAAATAATTGGTCGCTCGCTTATGAACGAAAACATGCCAATGGACAATGTTATTTTGTTATTAAGCGGCAGGGCCGGTTTTGAATTAATACAAAAGGCAATCATGGCAGGTATAAAAATCATAGCGGCGATAGGTGCACCTTCCAGTCTTGCTGTTGATTTTGCAAGGGAATGTAATATCACATTGATAGGTTTTTTGAAAAATGAGCGATTCAATATTTACACGGGCGAACAAAGAATACGGATGAGTTTATGAGCGATGAAAAGACACACACGTCAAATTCTGAAAACCCTGAAAAATTTACCGGGTTAAAACTTGGAAACGTAAAAAAAGTAGCGGCCGGTATTCCCGCTGTATTATCAGGCTTCAAATATGCATTTGGGGAACCAGGCGTGATTCGTGGATGGACTGCATTATGGCATTTGAATAAAAAAGGAGGCTTTGATTGTCCCAGTTGTGCATGGCCCGATCCTGATGACGAACGAAGCCGTATTGCTGAATATTGCGAGAACGGTGCGAAAGCAATTGCAGAAGAAGCAACAGCAAAGAAATTGACGCCGGAATTCTTTGAACAAAATTCGGTAAAAGATCTTGCCGCATTGAGTGATTATGAAATTGGTCGCAAAGGGCGTATTGCGCAACCGATGTATTTGTCAAAAGGAAATTCGCATTATGAAGCGATAACCTGGAACGATGCGTTCAAAAAGATTGCAATTGAATTAAACAATCTCGATTCGCCTGATGAGGCCATCTTTTATACGTCAGGCAGAACCAGCAATGAAGCTGCTTTTCTTTATCAATTATTTGTGCGTGAGTATGGCACCAACAATCTTCCTGATTGCAGCAATATGTGTCATGAGAGCAGTGGCGTTGCATTGTCAGAATCATTGGGCATTGGTAAAGGCTCTGTAAAACTGGAAGATTTTTATGAGGCAGAAGTAATCATGATACTGGGGCAAAATCCCGGTACCAATCATCCGCGCATGCTTACTGCATTGCAAAAAGCAAAAGCGAATGGCTCAATTATTATTTCTATCAATCCATTACCGGAAACAGGATTGATGGGTTTCAGTAATCCGCAAACTGTGAAAGGTATTTTAAATGGGGACACAACATTGACAGATATTTTTTTGCCGGTAAATATAAATGGCGACATGGCTTTGCTGCAGGCTATTGAAATGTTGTTGTTGAAGGAAGAGCAATTGACCCCCGGAAAAGTATTTGATACAAATTTTATCAAAAAAAATACAATTGGATATAATGAATTCGTATCGCACCTTGAACAGCAAGATATAAATGTATTGGCCTCATTAGCCGGATTGGACATTGCGCAAATAAAAGATGTGGCCAATTTGCTGAAGAATAGAAATAAAATTATCATTTGCTGGGCCATGGGACTGACGCAACATAAAAATGCAGTAGATACAATTAAAGAGATAGCTAATCTGCTATTGTTGAAAGGCAGTATTGGGAAACCCGGCGCAGGCACCTGCCCTGTTCGCGGGCACAGCAATGTGCAGGGGGATCGGACAGTTGGCATTTACGAAAAACCTTCACCAAAATTTTTAGATGCAATTGAACAGAACTTTAATTTCAAACCGCCCCAAAAACATGGATATGATACTGTAGAGTCTATCAAAGCGATGCATGAAGGGAAAGCAAAAATTTTTATCGCTATGGGTGGTAATTTTTTGTCTGCTGCTCCCGATACAAAATATACAGCCGACGCATTACGAAAGTGCAAACTAACAGTACATGTATCCACGAAATTGAACAGAAGTCATTTGGTGCACGGTGAAGAAGCATTGATATTGCCTTGCCTGGGTCGCAGTGATAAGGATGTATTGAATGGTGAAGAGCAGTTTGTTTCCTGCGAAAATTCGATGGGTGTGGTGCAATCTTCAAAAGGTGTGTTGAAACCTGTATCAGATGATTTATTGAGTGAACCGGTTATTGTTTGCCGGCTTGCCAACCAGGTTCTGGCGGGCCGTGGCAAAGTGAATTGGGATAAGTACCTGCGGCACTATGATCATATCCGTGATGATATCGGGAAAACAATTCCGGGTTTTGAAAATTACAATCATCGGGTAAGGATGCCCGGTGGATTTTATTTGCCTAACTGTAACCGCGAGGGAAAATTTGATACAGCCTCAAAGAAAGCTCATTTTAATATTGCTTTTCCTGCAAAAAAAAAATTGAAGAATGATGAGCTGATCATGATGACGATCAGAAGTCATGACCAGTTTAATACAACGATATACGGATTGAACGACCGCTACCGGGGAATATATAATGAGCGACGTGTAATACTTATGAACCAGGGTGATATGAACCGGTTTAATTTCAAAAAAGAAGAAGTCGTTGATCTTTACAACTACGATGGAGGCATTGAAAGAGTTGCACATAAGTTTATCGTTGTCCCCTATCCTATCCCCGCGGGATGTACTGCTACCTATTTTCCTGAAACAAATGTATTGGTACCGCTTAGCAGCGTTGCAGAAAAAAGTAATACGCCGACGTCGAAGCTGGTAGTCATAAAAGTGAAAAAAGCCGGCTCCAAATAAAAAGCCCGGATGCTTATTCTCCCGAATTAAAATCTTTGAAGGGCTTCGGCAGATATTTAATATTTGTAAATTCAACAGTACATGAAGGGCCAAGCGGTGATTGCGCATAAAATCCAAGCCGCATAGCCGGTCTCGATTTGAAGGCGAACGTTCTTACTATATTCCATTTCGCACCATCGGTTGAATAATAAAAGCAGATCGTTTTTCCTGAAGTAGCCACTTTAAGATATACTTCTGTGCCGCTTATGGCAATGTGATAGTTGTCATCGGTTTGTTTTTGACTGATTACGGAAGATGTAACCATGATACTGTTTGCTTCTGCTTTTTCAAAAAGTAATTTGGCATAGTTACCGGCATCGGCATACAGAAGGATTGCCCCACCGTCATACAGGCTGTCAAACGGCGTACTGACTTTTACAGAGAAAATAAAGTCTTTGTCCGGTTTAAATAACAGCTTTGGTGCGTTGTTGGCTTCGTACTTCCCGTCCAGTGCAACATACTGATCTGTCCCTTTTGCAGCTTTGATGCTGACAGCATTTTCGTTGGTGGTAAAACCGGCTGGCTTATTTACCCAATTCCAGCTTTTTGAGAGGCCCGGAATTTTTATTGACTCCTGTGCAACCAACGGCAAACACGCTGAATCTAATATTACAACCAAGATCAAACAAAATGAATACTTCATATAACGGCAGTTAGGCTGCGCAAATGTAAATCCTGTAATTCGAATTTTTCAAAATTTCCTGAATAAACAGATCGGTGAATGTCAGTAGGCACGAAAGTGCTTAGGTGGCTGCTGTTTTACCCCGTGCGATCATTCACCAGCACTTCAACCAATTAGATTTTCTGTAGGATACAATGTTGTCAAACGGTGTGTAAACACCGAACGGGATCGTATTGTCTAAAGCTATTAATAAATCAGATATGGGACTTAAAAATTTTCTTAAGCAAAACGGGTTTATAGAAGAAAACCCCACCGCCAAAACAAAAAAGAATATAAATGACGACGGCAACGTACAAGGCGGTAGTACTTATGTATCGCCAAGATACTTTCCTATAACTTCTGCTGTTGCCGATGCGGGCCAGGCAATGCCATCCACAAGCAGCAATAATCCGTCTTTTGTTGTTGCCAACTCACAGCAAGCTGTAAGCGCAAAAGAAGAGATTGATCCATCCTTCATAAAATTCTTTGAGGATGAGCTGACCAAATCAAATCTGCCCGGTCCTGATTATTTCGAGTTCAGGCAATTGCTGCTAAAAACACAGCAAAAAATGACCGCAAAAGGTATGACGGCCCCGGAAGTCATCCTGCAGGCGGTGCTGACAAGTTTCGAAGCCCAGGATATTCCCCGTGCAAAATTGATTGAAGCGGCACGTCACTATAAAGATGTGCTGAAGAAAAAGAGCGATGATTTTTTAAAAGGTGCCGCAACAGAAAAGAACAACCAGTTGCAAAAACGAGAAGCTGTTTTACAGGGACACAACGAAGCGATACAAAAAATACAGCAACAACTGCTTCAACTGGAACAACAACGAAAGCAGTTGGAGCAAACAATGAATAAAGAAAAAACGCAGATGGAAGTAGATAAAACATTGGGTAAAGAAGGCATTGAAAAAATAGAAAAAGCCGAACGGTTGATAACACTGGCTCATGATTATATGCAATCGGCAATCAACGCAGATATCAATACCCTGCAACATTCATAAAACCACTTTCTAAATAAATCACTTTAAACAAATCAAACTATGGAGAGTTCATTAAGAAGTTCATCGGTGTATACACTGGAAACACGCGATGAGAAGAAAATGCGGATGTTTATCACCGCAGCAATGATAGCGGGCTTTCTGCTCGTTGGATATATACTATTGCCATTTCTCACTAAAATGATCCGCAACTGGATCGACTTCGGTATAGAAGTCGGTAAGCTGCTGTTGATGGCCGGTATTATAGGAACGATCGTACTGATGCGCAATGTGCTTATTGCACGATACAAAAGTGCTATCAGAAAGATGACCAGGTTTTTAATAAAAACGGATTTACCCGGCTTGCTTGAAGTCGTGGTAGCAAACCGTCGCTCCGTACTGTCAAAGTTTAACGTCAGTATTAAAAAGATGATGACTGCTATTTCGCTGCATACAACGAAGATGGATGAGCGGAAAGAATCTATGCAGAAAAATCTCGACTATGCTACACAGTTTGGTAAACAGGCGAATAGTGAAAGGCTGGATCAGCACGTCCGGGATAAGGCCAAGGATCAGATGATCCACTTCAGCCGCGAAGCAGCCGAAGATGAAAAGCTGCTGAAGATTATGCAGGAAGACAAGCAAAAAATGCTGAAGAGTTATAATTTCTTCGACAGGCTTTACAGCAATCTTGAAAGCAGCACCGAATCAGTTGCAAATACCATCGGTCGTTTGCGTGACCAGTTGCAGGCATCCAACACCTGGAGAGAGGCGGCTCACAGCGCTTCTTCCCTGCTCGGCGTATCCGAATTTGAAACGATCACCCTCGAAGAAACACGTAACCGCATAGCCGAAAATGAATCGGAAGTGATGTCGATGATACACGATCATGAAACATTGCTGATGAAAATGGAAGCTGAAAATGGTATAATGGACGATGCGGGACAAAAGTTGCTCGAACAATACAGCAACAAAGTGGATGTGTTTGCTTTTATGAAACCGGAAGAAAACAGCAAGAGCGATGCAGTTGCAATAACTGATACGTCCTGGCTAACCGCAAATAAAGATTTACTCAAATAAATTATTCAAACGCTTTTAAAAAATACAATCATGGAACTCACAGATAAAGGAAGAAAAACCGTAAATGCAATTCGCAATGTGGTCATATTTATATTGATTTTGGTAGTGGGCTATTTCGCCTTTAAACAATGGGGAGGAAAAGAAGGTAAACTGCCGATAGATGGCAAATCAGGAAAGCCGGATATTACTGTTGCCTACAACACATTTACCGGCGTGGAAGGATTGGTATTGATGAATGGAGGAATGGAACCCAATGAAAATAGCCCGATGTATAAGAACTACGGCATTAAACTGTTGATAAAACAAATGGATGCCGTAAAGGATACAAGAGCAGGTCTCCACGCAGGCGATCTTGATCTTGTTTATTGTACAACGGATGCATTATCTGTTGAGATGGGATCAGGAAGCGAACTTATTGCCGATAATGTAGTGCAGATTATGCAGGTGAATCAATCGCATGGCGCCGATGCTATTGTTGTAAGAAAAGGAATTGATAACGTCGAAGGATTGAAACGTAAGAAAATCGCCTATGCTGTCGGTACAGCTTCGCATACGCTTTTGTTAAACGTATTGGAATCATCCGGTTTAAAGATGGCGGATATTGATGGATACCAGGTGGCAGACGGTGTGGAAGCTGCAAATGCATTTAAGAATAATCAATGCGATGCCGCTGTTGTATGGGCGCCGGATGATGAAGATTGCGTGGCATCGCAAGCCGGTGCAAAAGTATTGGTGAGCAGCGCCGTCGCCAGCCAGATTATAGCTGATGGATTATTGGTCAAACAATCGGTGCTGAAAGATAAGCATGATAAGATCGTGCAGTTGGTAAAAGCATGGTTAGAAGGTAATTCCCGGATGAACACTGATGCGGTTGCGAAACGGGAAGCCAATACTCTATTTGCAAAAGGATTTAAGTTTCCCGAAGACGTAGCGGCAAAGTCGGCTGATAAAGTGTATTTCTCAACGTTAGGTGATAACATAAATTTCTTTGGTCTTAACAGCACGTATACTGGCATGACGGGCGACCGGATGTATGGAAGAATGGCTATTAAATATACAGAGATCGGCCTGGCAAAATCGCCCGCACCATGGAGAAACGTTTCTGATCCGTCGGTTATACAGGAGTTGTCCAATGATAAGAATTTTGCAAGCCTCGTTGCACAGGATGCGATAAAACAAGCTGCTTTTAAGCCTGCAACCGATGAAATTAAAAAGCAGCAATCGCAAAGCAGTAAGATCGTAAGCCTTGGGTTTGCCACCAATTCTGCGCAATTGGACCAGGATGATAAAGTAATTATCGATCGTGAAATAAAAGAACTGGCACAGGGATTTGCCGGCGCATACATCAGGGTGGAAGGGAATACCGATAATGTTGGAAGTACAGTGGTTAATGATAAACTATCACTGGCGAGGGCGAATGCTGTGGTAAGCTACCTTATCAATGAACACAAGTTTGATGGAAATAAATTCATCGTTGCAGGTAATGGTTCGGGAAAACCGGTAACAGGATGTGAAGACAATGCGGACGAAAACTGTCGAGCAAAAAACCGTCGTACCGAGTTTCAGTTTATCTGGGGTAAGGTGGCTGCAAAATAAAAATCATTTCAACGAAACTATATCGGCATGAAAGATAAACGCAACGAATCGATGGGCATAACTATTAAACGATTTCTGAAAAAGAACCTATCACTTTTGCAATTGTCCGGCTGGATTATACTTTTCGCAATATGGTGGATCGTGACAAACCTGGGATTGATCAATAACCATGTAATGCCAACACCACAAAAAACATGGAACGCATTTCTTGATATGAAGGCGAATGATGATCTGGGTAGCAATATTCTTTTTTCTGTGCGTATAAACCTGTTCGGTTACCTGAAATGTATAATTGCAGCACTTGTTGTTGGTTTTGCAATCGGTCTTTCTCCACAGGTCAGAAAGATGTTCAGTCAGCAGGTGAATGCCTTGCGTTTTGTGCCTATTACTGCACTGATGGGAATTTTTATAGCCATAAGCGGTTTAACCATTCAAACCAAGATCAACTTTCTTGCATTCGGCATCTGGGTATACCTGGTACCGGTAGTCGTGCAACGGATTGATGAAGTGAATGAAACACATCTGCAAATGATGAAAACATTAGGTGCAGGTTTTTGGCAAACGGTAAGATATGTAACATGGAGATCGGTAATGGCTCGGCTATCTGATGACATACGCATCCTCGTCGGCATAAGCTGGACGTATATTATAGTGGCGGAATTAGCCGGTATACAAGGTGGCCTCGGCAGTTTAATTTTTCTGGGCGAACGTCAGAGCAATGTAGGAAAAGTATATGCAGTTATTTTCATCATCGTATTGATAGGAATTATCCAGGACGTTTTGTTCCGTTTGTTGGACAGGCTATTATTTAAATTTAAATACCAGTAAATGACCGAAAAACAACATATCGCCAATCCACCGGTATTGGAGTTGCGTAACATACATCAAACTTATTTCGATGAAAAAACGATGAAGGATTTTATTGTCTTCAACGATTTCAATCTTGCGGTAGAAGATTATCCCGGTATCGGGCAATTTATCGTGATCATGGGTAAGTCAGGCTGTGGAAAATCCACTCTCCTGCGTTACTGGACGGCTCTTCAAAAGCCAACTTCCGGTGAAGTATTTGTGAATGGCAAACCCATTGCTGAAAAAGATAGTATACCCATGGTTTTTCAACAGTATTCTTCATTGGAATGGTTTTCGGTGTTGACAAATGTAGCATTGCCGCTTATTTTAAAAGGTGTTTCAAAGAAACAAGCTGAAGAACAAGCAATGGAAATGATAAAAGTTGTAGGATTAGAGGGGCATGAAAATAAATATGCAAGGATGCCGCAGCTCTCCGGTGGACAGTTACAGCGGGTTGCAATTGCGAGATGTCTTGTTGCCAATCCAAACATGTTGATGCTTGATGAACCTTACGGAGCGTTAGATGGGTTTACCCGCGCGAAAATGCAATTCTTTTTATTGGATATTTTTCAAAAAAGAGAATTATTGGACCTGAACCCCACTGTCGTATTGGTAACCCACGATCCACGGGAAGCTGTATTGCTGGGAAATGATATTTATATAATGGATGCCAATCCGGGCAGAATTATCAAACATATCAAACCGGATTTGCCTGATAACCGGGACAGATCAATCCGTAAGCAATCCCGCTTCATAGAGATTGTATCGTATATCGAAGATGTGATTGAGGGTATTATTCAATAAGGGTTGATAGAATTTACTACTTCGTTAACAGCATTAATTTATGGCGACAAAGAAAACGAACTTTGCACATGTACTGCAAACAATTGAACATTGCGTAAACAGGTTAGGCCTTGCCGTACAATACACCGACAATCTCGATCCCTTTTTCAAAGGAGATATAGATGGCAAAACTATTTTCATCGGTAAAAATTTATCTGCGGAAGAAAAATTATTTAACCTGCTGCATCTTGCCGGTCATTGTATACAATGGAACGAGGATGAACAGTTGCGTAGGCTTGGCTCAAAACTATATTGCAGGCCGGATAATGAACTTTTGCTACAGCTGCAGACTTATGAGTGGCAGGCCAATTGTTATGGACTATCAATTTTACATAAAGCAGGACAGTTTAAACTGGATAATTGGCTCACCCGGAAGTATATTATTGACATGCTGCACCTCACTCATTTTTATAAAACAGGAGATAAATTGAAACGCATCACGCAGATGGCGAGAGCCTATCCGTTCAGGCGCGAACTTCAGCCGAAAGAAGTTCCGCATTTCGTCCCGAGGGCAAGTAAGCGAACCCGGAATGGGATCGTGATATCGTTCTAAAAAAGAGTTGATTAAGGCTGATTTTCCTTTTTCCCCGTTCTTAATTTCAATTATCTTTGCGCCTCGGAAATAATTTCATTGGTTTGGTAGCTTAGTTGAATAGTGCATCCCGTCTTAAACGGGAAGGTCAATGGTTGAGTTACTTATCGATTGAGAAGTTTTATAGAAATATGGTCCGGTAGCTCAGTTGAATAGAGCATCCCGTCTTAAACGGGAAGGTCAATGGTTGAGTTACTTATCGATTGAAAGGTTTTATAGAAATACGGTCCGGTAGCTCAGTTGAATAGAGCAACTGCCTTCTAAGCAGTAGGTCATTGGTTTGAATCCAATCCGGATCACTTAAGCGAAGTCGATGACTTCGCTTTTTCAATTTATGGTAGCGACTTTTTATATATTATACTCCGCAAATTTAGACACTTATTATATCGGGCACACTGTAGACTTGATACAGGAGCGTCTCCGGAGACATTTATCCAATCACAAAGGCTATACATCGAGATCCAAGGATTGGGTAATTATTTACAGTGAAATCTTTCAGCTTAAAGCGGATGCGTACAAAAGAGAGCGTGAGGTCAAAGGCTGGAAAAGTAAGCAACGGATCAAAGATTTGATTTTAATGGGGAAATAGAGCATCCCGTCTTTTAAACGGGAAGGTCATTGGTTTGAATCCAATCCGGATCACTTAAGCGAAGTCGATGACTTCGCTTTTTCAATTTATGGTAGCGACTTCGTATAATTCTATATCTATACTATGCAAAGTTGGAATGATATTATATCGGACGCATTACGGGAACCGTTAACTTAATTTTAACACTTCATTTCTCCAGCAAATAACGTTCCCCATCGTATATCTACGACTATATGATGCCGATAGTGGATTGTTGATGTCATTTTTCCCCTTCCAGGCATCTCCATTTTATTTGTGAATTAATAGCTACAATAATACAAGTGTTATAATTACACTTGTCTCAGATCAAACTTTTTTAAATAAATTTCAAATCGTAAAAAAACCATATCGTCTAAAATTATTTTATAGATAGATAAATTTTTGTTCTGATAATGCGGCAATTAGCCGAATTCGTTTTTCAACAAAAAAAATATTTTCGTCAAAAAACTTATCAACAGGTTATTTAAATCTCCCAGATTGGCACAATTCTGAATAATAAGTTTTGCTTCTCTGTCAAGAGTAATTCTACGAGAAGCCAAATATTTTTTTGGACGTAAAATTTTAAAATCTAATACGATGAAAAGCCGCGTAGTGCAAATTCTTTTGCTCACAGGGATCGTCTCCTGTACAAAGAATTTTGAGTCACTCGAAACTAACTCTACTTCCCAATCGGTTTTACCGGTATCCACCTTCATCAGCTCCGATACAGTAATCGAAAGCAGTTCATCCGACGCAAGAACTTATTACGCCACAAAAACATATTGGCTTACCTCTACAAGCCCGGTTGCTGAAGGCGCGACTGTTTCTATAGTCATGCATACAACAAATGTTTCCCAGGGTACCAGCATTCCCTACACACTTTCAGGAACAGGCATAACTACAAGCGATTTTACTTCAGGTGCTTTGACAGGAAATTTTATTATTGGAAGTGATGGCACCGCAACAGTCAAGTACACCTTAAAGTCGGATAACATTGCGGAAGGAACAGAAGTAATGAAGGTTACTGCAAATACCGCGACACTTAATATTTCAATTACTGATCCCCTCACCCAGACATTGGCAGCAGCAACTTCTTTTATTCTCGATACAATTCTTTACAGCGATATTGACGTCATTGCGCCCGGCAGAGGTGCTAATACATTTTCTACTTATACACAATCTGTAAAAATACCCGATGCAAGTGTTGTGAACTGGGCATTGGATAACGATGTTCGTTTTACATGGATACAGATGCAGCCAAACTCAACATCCACGTATTATGACTGGAGTGTTTTTGACACCAATATAAATTATTCGATCAGCAAAGGTCAGCGCTTTTCTTTCAGAGTGATGACGCTTGATACAGATGCGATGACAGGCTATAGTGCGCAAACATACGGTGGCAATAAACTGACCTATCCCATCTTCGTGCACAACTCCATGCAGGGAGAAAGTGTGAAAGACTGGGCATATGGCGGCTCATGGATTCCTAACTGGAACAGTTCATCTTATTTAACTGCATGGGAGAATTTCCTGAAAGCATTAGCCAGTCATATCAATTCAGGAAGCTATAACGGTGTTCCTTATAAAAATGCGGTTTATCATATTGATATATCCGGCTTCGGCAATTATGCTGAGTTCCATTCTTATCCTTTTATTAATTCATATCCATCTACCGCACAAAAATTAACGGATGCTTCTTTCAAAAGAATCGTCGACGCGCATGTTACAGCATTTCCCAACTTCCCTCTCATTGCAAATATTAACATGCTTGTTGGCGAAATGAGTGCTTACGACGGATGGTATGCATTGACAGCATCAAACAGCTGGGGAAAATTTGGATTCAGAACCGATCATCTGGGTAACAGTCCGAATTATTATTATGACACACGCGACAACACAAGATCCTATAACGGTCTTTCATTTAAAACAGAAATATATAATCGCTGGCAATATTCACCAATGTGTGGTGAGCCGTTGAACAGTGCCTCCACTGTTTCTTCCGGCGGCTCCTGTGCATTTTGGGATTTGGAGAACGAAGTTCGCGGTCTCCATTTGAGCCAGTTTAGCAATACAAGTGTAACAGCAGGTACAACCTGTGCAGATAATAATTTCAGGGCGGCAAGTAAAGCGTCGGGTTATCGCCTGACTGTAAAGAGCGGTTCAATTTCCGGTTCTACAGTTACATTGAACTGGTCAAATGCCGGTATAGCTCCGGTGTATGAAAACTGGGATGTTTATCTCGAGGTGCGTAATGGAACAACCGTTGTGTGGAGTGGTATGTCATCATTTAAACCAAAATTATTTTTACCAGGTACTAAAAGCGTAGCTACAACATTGGGCACCATCGCAGCTGGTACCTATTCGCTTTATGTAATCGTGAAAGATCCGCTTGGCTATAGAAAACCATTGGTATTAGCCAACAAAAACAGGCAATCGGATGGCAGTTATAAAGTTGGCGATATTAAAATATAATGCAGTTCACAATTAACTATTTGTTCATTAATTATTAATAACCGAATTGATCCGGTATCAAACACACCCGATCAATTCTAATTATAAAAATTTTATTGTACCGTTGAAGATAGAATCATCCATATTATCAACCTTATCTTTTCATCAGCCTTTTTTCAGGCTTTACAACAACCATTTCCACATTCACTTTTGCATGCTGCCGGATATTTTCTTTCCGGAAAAATCCACGAACTACAATCCCATTTCAGAAACCAAATGCTTTGCTTATGGAGACAATTTTAAAAAACAAAAATTAAGTCATTTGAAAAAATTTATGTACTGATAAAAAACTGAAGTACATAAGATGTGACGCACTTGAAAGTGCACCAGGAATTGTTGATACTTTTTTTAATTTTTTAAAAACTAGAAACTATGAGAAGCCGTGTAGTGCAAATCATTTTGCTAGCTGTTTTAGTGTATTCTTGTCGGAAAAATTTTGAATCTATTGAGGGAGAGAACGCAGTACTTCAAGCTGAACAGGATCTGACGATCATCAGCTCTGATACTGCAACAGAAAGTACATCGTCGGCTGATGGAAGGGCGATCACTATGTCGTATTGGCTTACTTCGAAAAGTTATGTGGAAGGAAATGCTCCTTACGTTGTCAGAATGAACACCAAAAATGTTGCGAAAGGTACCGTGATCCCGTATACAATTACCGGTATTGATTCCGGTGATATCAGTTCGGGAAAACTGACGGGCAATTTTGTAGTCGGTGAAAACGGAACCGACTCAACAACGCTGGTTTTGAAACAAGACAGTATCACCGGGAGTACTGATGTTATGAAAACAAGTGTAAAAACAATTTCACTTTCAGTGCCGTTGAATGAAACAATAAGTGCAACTGCAATAACAAGTTTCTACCTGGATACTATTTCATACGGTGATATCGATGTGATTGCCCCCGGCCGCGGAGCAAACATGTTTTACGATAAAATCGGGCTCAACCTGCCTTCATCATCAACGTACACTATGCCGTTTGACCGCGACGTGCGATATACCTGGTGGCAATTACAGAAAGGACAAAGCACCTATGACTGGTCAATTATTGATGCAGATTTCAAAACCTGTATCTCAAAAGGACAAAAACTTTCCTTCAGGGTTATGACACTGGATACTGATGCCATAAGCTGGAGTTCAACATACACCGGTAATAACAAAATTTCTTACCCGCTGTTCCTTCATAGCCAGATGCAGGCCGAATCTGCTAAAGACTGGACCTATGGTGGATCGTGGATACCCAACTGGAATAGTCCTTCATATTTATCAGCGTGGAGAAATTTTTGCAGTGCTCTCGCCAGCCATATCAATTCAACTTCTTATAATGGCGTATCATTTAAGAATGTTGTATTTCACATTGATGTATCCGGCTTTGGTAATTATGGTGAGTTTCACTCCTATCCGTTTATAAATAATTATCCATCGTCAGCACACAAATTGTCCGATGCATCTTATAAATCTATTGTTGATGCACAGACATCAGCTTTCTCAAACTTTCCGTTGGTTGGAAATATAAATATGTTTGTTGGAGAGATGTCTTTGTACCAGGGATGGTACTCGCTTACTGCCAGCAACGCGTGGGGTAAAATCGGGATCAGGAATGATCACTTTGGCTGGACTTCCACATTCAAAAACGACATACAAAACAATACAAGATCATATAACGGGCTTAGTTTTAAAAATGAAATTCTGAACAGGTGGAAGTATGCGCCCGTATGCGGAGAACCAATGAATAGTGCGAGTGCTGTAACAAGCGGTGGCTCGTGTGCATTCTGGAATCTTGAAACGGAAGTAAGAACGTATCACGCATCACAGTTCAGCAATCAAAATAATACGGGAGTTACATCATCATGCCTTGATGATAATTTTCGCCGCGCCAGTAAGGCATCAGGTTACCGGCTCCTCGTAAAAAGTGGTACGATATCCGGCAAAACAGTTACGCTGAATTGGAGAAATTCAGGTATTGCGCCGGCATATGAAAATTGGGATGTGTATCTCCAGGTACGCAGCGGTTCAACAATTGTATGGAGCGGCATGACTTCATTCAAACCAAAATTCTTCCAGCCGGGTACTACAACTGTTACGACAACATTGGGAACCAGCGCGACCGGATCATATTCTCTTTACGTAATTGTAAAAGATCCATCCGGTTACAGGAAACCATTGGTATTAACAAACAAAAACAGGCAATCTGATGGCAGTTATAAAATTGCCGATATAAAAATCTAAAATAGCCCGGAGAAACAAAATGTTCATTAAAGAAGATTAAAACCCGAATTGTTCCGGTATCAAAACATCGAACCGGAACAATTCTTAACTATAACTAATTATTTCCGTACCCTTGAAAACATTATTATCCATAATACCAGCCTTATCTCTTTACCAGCCTGATACAAGGCTTTTCAAAAACCCTTTCCACATTCGATTTTGCTTGCAGCCGGATAATTTCTTTCCGGAAAAATCAAAAAACGATAATGTCTTTTTGTATCCAAACCCTGTTTGCTTATTGAAACAATTCTAAAAGTTAAAAATCAAACGAATCAAGGTTGATTATGTGCTGACAAATAACCGCAGTACATAAAAATGTGACGCACTTGAAAAAGTGCACCAGGAATTCTATGTACCTATTTTAAAATCAAAAAAATCTAGAAACTATGAGAAGCCGTGTAGTGCCAATCCTTTTGCTGGCAGGTTTAGTGTTGTCTTGCAGAAAAAATTTTGACTCTCTTGCGGAGCAGCAAGTTCCAACTAAAGCAGTTGCGCCTCAACAGAGCGCAGGTTTTATAAGTTCTGATACTGCTGTCGAAAGTGAATCAGTGCAAGACGGAAGAGTGATAACAAAATCCTATTGGCTTACTTCAAAAAGCCCTGTGAACGAAGGTTCTTCTGTAACCGTGAAAATGAACACAACGAATGTTCCAAAAGGAACAGCAGTGCCTTACACCATCACCGGTATTGATTCAAACGACGTTAGTTCCGGTAAGCTTTCCGGTAGCTTTGTCATTGGCAATGATGGTACGGACTCAACAACGCTGGTTTTAAAAACAGATACTGCAGCTGAAACTGCAGAAATAATAAAAACTTCTGTGAAATCTATTTCACTGGCAGTCGATGTCACAGACGTATCACCAGCTGTAACGGCATCCACACTTACCAATTTTTTATTGGATACAATTACGTACAGCGATATTGATCTGCTGGCGCCGGGCCGCGGAGCCAATATGTTTTATAATACACAGGTATTAAGTATTCTTTCCGCCAGTTTATCAAATGTCACATCACTGGATAGAGATGTGCGGTATACCTGGTGGCAATTGCAAAAGGGAGCAGGTTCTTATGACTGGTCTGCAATCGATGCAGATTTTAAAACCTGCATTTCATTAGGACAACGGATTTCTTTCCGTGTAATGACGCTGGATACCGATGCTACCGGTTACAGTTCAACGTCAACAGGTGGAAATAAAATCACCTATCCTCTTTTCCTGCACAGCCAGATGCAGTCGGAGTCTGCGAAAGACTGGACCTACGGTGGATCGTGGATTCCTAACTGGAACAGCCCGTCTTATTTATCTGCATGGAAAAGCTTTTGCAGTGCACTCGCGGGTCATATCAATAGTACATCTTACAATGGAGTGCCATTTAAAAACGTGGTATTTCACGTCGATTTATCCGGCTTTGGTAACTATGGAGAGTTCCATTCATATCCTTTCATAAACAATTATCCTTCGTCGGCACAGAAGCTGACAGATGCATCGTATAAGGCAATTGTCGATGCGCAGACATCGGCCTTCTCCAGTTTCCCATTGATTGCCAACATAAATATGTTTGTGGGTGAAATGTCAGACTACCAGGGATGGTATACACTCACTACCAGTAATGCATGGGGTAAAATTGGACTAAGAAATGATCATTTCGGATGGACCTCAACATTTAAAAACGATATACAAAACAATACAAGATCATATAACGGGCTTAGTTTTAAAAACGAAATTCTGAACAGGTGGAAATATGCGCCGATATGCGGTGAACCGATGAATAATGCAAGTGATGTAACCACCGGCGGTTCCTGTGCATTCTGGAATCTTGAGAATGAAGTAAGAACATATCACGCTTCCCAATTCAGCAATCAGAACGGAACAGGCATCACCTCATCATGCCTTGCTGATAATTATCGCAATGCAAGTAAAGCTTCTGGTTATCGCCTTGCGGTAAAAGGTGGCTCAATTTCCGGTAAAACGGTTACACTGAAGTGGACCAATTCAGGAATAGCACCGGTATATGAAAACTGGGACGTGTACCTCGAAGTGAGAAACGGGTCTTCAGTTGTCTGGAGTGGTATGACTACATTCAAACCTAAATTGTTTCAACCAGGTACAACAAGTGTTACCACAACATTGGGAGTTGCAGCAACAGGTTCATACTCTTTATATGTGATTGTTAAAGATCCTCTCGGTTACAGGAAACCGTTACCTCTTGCCAATAAAAACAGGCAGACTGACGGAAGTTATAAGGTGGCCGATATTAAAATATAATTCCTGCCAATTAGTATAATCCGACAAGCCTCCGGTTTCAACCGGGGGCTTTTTTGTTTGAAGTTGTTATCATTTTCAACAGTACCGAACGGGAAATAATTGAGATAGGATTAAATGCTTAGAGAGATTTAATCCTTTTGTCCCATCCCGCTAAATGTTTTCCTTATTGCTGTCTTGTTCTTATTAGCGAACGAGTATTTTTTTAAGTATAAAGTCATAACATATAAATAAAATTCTATGCATAATAGAAAGTATTTCTAAAAACGCTACCCCGATTACGATTGATCTTGTGGCGGAATTCAAATTCATCCGTATAACGATGGATTGAACAACACAAAAACTTTATAAGAGGTTTTTGCAATTGTAATCTATAAAATCCAATATCATGAAAAGCCGTTTAATGCAAATCATTTTGCTTGCAGGATTGTTTTCCTGTAACAAAAACTTCGACTCATTCGAAACACCCGTTCCGCAAACTAATTTACCTAACCCGTCATTTTTTGTCAGTTCTGATACAATAGTAGAGACGGAAGAAATAGTTGATGGAGGTCGTTACATTTTCCGATCCTACTGGCTTACTTCTACCAGTCCTGTTAAAGAAGGAAATTCTGTTACTATTAAAATGAATACAAAGAATGTTGTAAGAGGCGCAGTGATAGCTTACACGATCACGGGAATTGACAGTAATGACATAACATCCGGAAAACTTACCGGTAATTTTATAATTGGCAGTAACGGTACCGATTCCGTAACATATATACTGAAGGCTGACAATAAAACGGAAGGTACCGAGACGATGAAAACAAGTTCAAAAGGTGCATCCTTATTAGTTTCAATCAGCGACTCGTCGCAAACACCCGCTGCTCCGCCTGTAACGCCGGTTCTAACCTCTGCCAATTTTATAGTTGATACCATTCCTTATGGCGACATGGACTTACTCGCACCGGGCAGAGGAGCAAATATGTTTTACGATAAACAACTGATCAATATACCCGATGCATCAAAAAGCATAATCTCGTATGACAGGGATGTAAGATACTCCTGGTGGCAACTGCAAAAGACCGCAAACGCCGGTGATTATGATTGGTCAACTATTGACTCCGATTTTAAAGCCTGTATATCGCAAGGACAAAAAATTTCTTTTCGTGTAATGACACTGGACACCGATGCTACAAGCTGGAGTTCTACAACCTACGGCGGAGCAAAGCTTACGTATCCTGTGTATGTTCACAATGCGATGCAGGCGGAAGCTGCAAAAGACTGGACCTATGGTGGTTCATGGATTCCAAATTGGAACAGTTCTGCTTATTTATCAGCATGGCAAAATTTCTGTAAAGCATTGGCGGATCATATCAGCAACACCTCGTACAATGGCGTTCCGTTTAAGAATGTAGTATTTCGTGTTGATTTATCGGGCTTTGGTAACTATGGCGAGTTCCATTCATACCCCTTTATAAACAGTTATCCTTCTTCTGCACAAAAATTAACGGATGCTTCTTATAAGTCGATTATTGACGCACAGACATCAGCTTTTCCTGATTACCCCCTCATTGGAAACATAAATATGTTTGTTGGTGAAATGTCTGCTTACCAGGGATGGTATTCGCTCACTACCGGTAATGCGTGGGGTAAAATAGGAATAAGAAATGATCATTTTGGATGGATAACAACTTTCAATAACGATATACAAAACAATACAAGATCGTATAACGGACTTAATTTCAAGAGCGAAATATTGAACAGGTGGAAATATGCGCCTATCTGCGGTGAACCGATGAATGACGCGGCGGCTGTGACCAATGGCGGCTCCTGCGCATTCTGGAATCTTGAAAATGAAGTTAGAACGTATCATGCATCGCAGTTCAGCAACGAGAATGGTACCGGCGTTTCTACTTCATGCCTTAACGACAACTATCGCATTGCCAGTAAAGCATCCGGTTATCGTCTTGCATTGAAAGGCGGAACAATCTCCGGATCAATAGTTACACTCAACTGGATCAATACAGGTATAGCGCCGGTATATGAGAACTGGGATGTGTACCTCGAAGTAAAAAGTGGTACTACGGTTGTGTGGAGTGGCATGACTTCGTTTAAGCCAAAGTTTTTCCAGCCGGGTACGACGACTGTTACTGCAACGTTGGGAACAATTGCACCGGGTAGCTACTCATTATACGTAATTGTAAAGGACCCTATGGGTTACAGAAAGCCATTGCCTCTCGCCAATACGAACCGCCAGGCAGATGGAAGTTATAAAGTTGCTGATATTAAGATGTAAGGAAGGAGTTAATTTGCAGAATGGTAAG
>Ga0207645_10001218_pt1 | contig 21216 bp, 16 predicted proteins | sample KBSM53metaG_FD_184331 | JGI IMG/M metagenome (GOLD analysis project Ga0207645, IMG submission 184331) | Miscanthus rhizosphere microbial communities from Kellogg Biological Station, Michigan, USA - KBS M5-3 metaG (SPAdes) (version 2) | ecosystem: Host-associated > Plants > Roots > Rhizosphere >...
TCGTGGCCACGATGTACACCACCTTCATCTTCAGCTTCACCGAGCTGTCGACCGCGATCCCGCACGCGGGCGGGCCGTTCGCCTATGCGCGGCGCGCCTTCGGGCCGACCGGCGGCTTCATCGCGGGCTTTGCGACCCTGGTGGAGTTCCTGTTCGCGCCGCCCGCCATCGCGCTGGCGATCGGGGCGTATCTGAACGTGCAGTTCCCCGCCCTCAACCCGAAGCTGCTGGCACTCGGTGCGTACGTGATCTTCATCGCACTGAACTGGGTCGGCGTCGGCATCGCGGCGGCCTTCGAGCTGTTCGTCACGCTGCTCGCGATCTTCGAGCTGCTGATGTTCATGGGCGTGGTCGCGCCGGGCTGGTCGCTGGCCCACTTCGTCGCCAACGGCTGGGCCGGCGGCAGCGTGCTGAACGGCGCTGCGATCTCGGGCATCTTCGCGTCGATCCCGTTCGCGATCTGGTTCTTTCTGGCGATCGAGGGCGCGGCCATGGCGGCCGAAGAGGCGCGCGATCCGCAGCGCACGATTCCGATCGCCTACACCGCCGGCATCGTCACGCTGCTGGTTCTGGCCTTCGGCGTGATGATCTTCGCGGGCGGCGTGGGCGACTGGCGCAAGCTCGCCAACATCAACGACCCGCTGCCTCAGGCCATGAAAGCGGTGGTGGGAGACCACAGCGGCTGGCTGCACATGCTGGTGTGGATCGGCCTGTTCGGGCTGATCGCGTCGTTCCACGGGATCATCATGGGCTACTCGCGCCAGATCTTCGCGCTCGCCCGCGCCGGCTACCTGCCGGCAACATTCGCCGCCCTGAGCCCGCGCTTCAACACGCCGCATCGCGCGCTGCTGGTCGGCGGCGTGATCGGCGTGGCGGCGATCTTCAGCGACGAATGGATCCAGTTCGGCGGCCAGACGCTCACCGCCAACATCGTCACCATGTCGGTGCTCGGCGCGATCACGATGTACCTGATCTCGATGGCCGCCTTGTTCAAGCTGCGCCTCAGCGAGCCGCTGCTGGAACGCAGCTACCGCGCGCCTTTCTACCCGGTGTTTCCGGCGATCGCGCTGGGGCTGGGCGTGGTGTGCCTGGGGGCCATGGTCTGGTTCAACACCATGCTCACGCTGCTTTTTGTGGCGCTGATGGCGCTGGCCTATGCGTACTTCCGCCTGACCGCGGCGCAGCGCGAGGCGGCGGCACCGGACGAGATGCTGGCTGGCGTCCAGAGCGCCGCCTGATCCCCGTCGACGCTCAGTGCCGCCCCGGCCATGCGCTACCGCACCACCATCGAAGGGCAGGTTCACGCCTTTGGCGATCTGCGCCAGGTCATGGCCATGGCCAGCCCGGCGCGCTCGGGCGACTACCTCGCGGGCGTCGGCGCGGCCACCGCGCAGCAGCGCATGGCGGCGCGCCATGTGCTCGCCGACACGCCGCTGTCACGATTTCTCAACGAGGCGCTGGTACCTTATGAAGACGACAACATCACGCGCCTGATCATCGACACGCACGACGCCGCCGCATTCGCAGCGGTTGCCCACCTGACCGTCGGCGACTTCCGCAACTGGCTGCTGTCGGACCTGGCCGACACCGCGGCGCTGACGACGCTGGCACCCGGGCTCACGCCCGAGATGGTGGCGGCCGTCTCCAAGCTGATGCGCAACCAGGACCTGATCGCCGTAGCGCGCAAGTGCCACGTGCTCACGCGCTTTCGCAACACCATCGGCCTGCCGGGCCACCTGGCGGTGCGGCTGCAGCCCAACCACCCCACCGACGACCTGCGCGGCGTGGCCGCGTCCACGCTCGACGGCCTGATGCTGGGCGCCGGCGACGCGATGATCGGCTTGAACCCGGCTTCCGACAGCCTGCCGACGCTCGGGCGGCTGCTGCACATGTTCGACGAGGTGATTCAGCGCTTCGAGATCCCGACGCAGAGCTGCGTGCTGACCCATGTCACCAACACGCTGCGGCTGGCCGAGGCCGGCGCGCCGGTGGACCTGGTGTTCCAGTCGATCGGCGGCACCGAGAAGACCAACCGATCCTTCGGCGTCACGCCCGAGTTGCTGGACGAGGCACACGCGGCGGTGCTCGCGCTGAAGCGCGGCACCCTGGGCGACAACGTGATGTATTTCGAGACCGGTCAGGGCAGCGCGCTGTCGGCCAACGCCGACTTCGGCGTCGACCAGCAGACCTGCGAGGCGCGCGCCTATGCGCTGGCGCGGCGCTACAAGCCTTTCCTGATCAATACCGTGGTCGGCTTCATCGGGCCCGAGTACCTGTTCGACGGCAAGCAGATCATCCGGGCCGGGCTGGAAGACCACTTCTGCGGCAAGCTGCTGGGCCTGCCGATCGGCTGCGACGTCTGCTACACCAACCATGCCGAGGCCGACCAGGACGACATGGACAACCTGCTGGTGCTGCTGGGCACGGCGGGGCTGGGCTTCCTGATCGGTGTGCCGGGCGCAGACGACGTGATGCTCAACTACCAGAGCACGTCGTTCCACGACGCGCTGTTCCTGCGCGAGACGCTGGGCCTGAAGCGCGCGCCCGAATTCGAAGCCTGGCTGCAGCGCATGCAGATCACGGGTGCCGAAGCACGCCTGCTGCCCGCTCAGGCCAACCGCCTTCTGGCCGGCATGGGTGAGCTGGCCGCACTGGAGCATTGATGCACGACGACGAACCGCGGCCCGCATCCGTCACGCCCAGCCCCTGGCAGGCCTGGCGCGCGGCGACACCGGCGCGGCTCGCGCTGGGCCGCGCGGGCAACGGCATGCCGACCGACGAAACCCTGCGCTTCGGCTGGGCCCACGCGATGGCACGCGACACGATCCATGCGGCGCTCGACGTCGATGCGCTGGAACAGCTGCTGCAGGCGCAGGGCTGGCCCGTGGCACGTGCGCGCAGCCGGGCCCCCGACCGCACCGCCTACCTTCGTCGCCCCGACCTCGGCCGCCAGCTCGACGCAGGCGATGCCGCACGGCTGCGCGAAGCCGCGGCCGGCGAGCGCGGTGATGCGCCCGACGTCTGCCTCGTCGTCGGCGACGGCCTGTCGTCGCTCGCGATCGAGCGGCACGCGGCGCCCATGCTGGCCGCGCTGCGCCGGCGGCTGCCGCTTGATACGCGCTTCGCGCCGGTCGTGATCGCCACCCAGGCGCGCGTGGCCTTGGCCGACGAGATCGCCGAGCTGTTCGGTGCTCGGCTGTCGGTGATGCTGGTCGGCGAGCGCCCGGGCCTGAGCTCTCCCGACAGCCTGGGGCTGTACCTGACCCACACCCCGCGGCACGGTCGCCACGATGCCGAGCGCAACTGCATCTCCAACGTGCGATCCGAAGGCCTGTCCTATGAGGCCGCCGCCTTCAAGCTGGCCTGGCTGATGCGCGAGGCGCTGCGCCGCGGCCTGACCGGCGTGGGCCTCAAGGACGAGAGCGACCAAGCGGTGGTGGACGCCGCAAGCATGCCGGACGCACTGCCGGCGCCCTGATCGAACCATCCTGATTCAAGCTTAACTTCGAGGAGAACCATGAAACGCAGAGTCGTCCTTCAGCTGCCGGTGCTGGCCGCGTTCGCCGCGAGCGGCTGCGCCAGCATCGTGCAGCCGATCGCCGCGGGCCAATGGGACGGCTTCAACCGCGCCCAGATCGACGCGCTGATCGCCCGTCGCGGCAAGGGCAGCCCGGGCTACGACCCGGCCAGGCCGCCTTATGCGGTGTTCGACTGGGACAACACCAGCGTGTTCCTGGACATCGAGGAAGCGGCGTTGATCCATCAGCTCGAGAACCTGGTGTTCGGCGCCACGCCGGCTCAGCTCGAGCTTGCGCTGCGCAAGAACATCCCGGCCCGCGACTTCGTGCCCGAATACAACAACGCGGCGGGCCAGCCGGTCAACATCGAGCGCATCGTGCCCGACATCGTGGCCAGCTACACCTGGCTCTACCAGAACTACAGCGGCCTGAAGGGCAGCCAGTCGCTCGCGAGCGTGAAGCAGAGCCCGCACCACCAGGCCTTCGTGACCAAGCTGCGCTACCTGTACGAGGCCATCGGCGACACCTTCGACCACGACACCTCCTACCCCTGGGTCACCTACCTGTTCGTCGGCATGAAGGAGGCGCAGGTGCGCCAGCTCACGGCCGACACGGTGGCCTGGCAGCTCACCCAGCCGATCGCCAAGGTCAAGTGGACATCGCCTGCCGAGCTGCCCGGGCGCGCCGGCGTGGTCTCGGTCAGCTGGAAGAACGGCCTGCGCCTGGTGCCGGAAATGCAGGGCCTGTACGCCACCTTCCGCGACGCCGGCTTCGATGTGTGGGTGTGCTCGGCCTCGTTCGTCGACGTGATCAAGGAGATCTCGTCGAACCCGGCCTTCGGCTACAACAATCCGCCCGAGCGCGTGCTCGCGATGGAGCTCGAGCGCGACGCGGCCGGCGTCATCCAGGCGGAATTCCGCCGCGGCTACGACCAGACGCAGGGGCCGGGCAAGACGAGCAACATCAAGCGCTTTCTCGTCAGCAGGTACGGCTACGGTCCGGCCTTCGTGGCCGGCGACAGCGAGGGCGACCAGAACATGATGGCCGACTTTGCCGATACGCAGAAGGTGCTGATCGTCAACCGCCTGCGCAGCCCCAAGACCGACATCGGCAAGTTCTCGGCGCTGGCCGTGCAGAACTACGGCAAGAACGACACGCGCTACCTGCTGCAGGGGCGCGACGACAACAGCGGCCTGTTCGTCACATCGCAGCTGCACACGCCGCTGGGGGCGACGCAGGGCAGAGCATTGCGCTAGCCCGACAAGCCCGAGGCCTCACTTCAACTCTTCTCCGGAAAACCCATGTCGAAACTTCATCATCCGCGGCAGTCCGTCAGCCTGTGCCTCTCGGCCCCTTTGCTCTTGCTGACTGCCTGCGCCAGCGCGCCGCCGGCCGCAATGCTGCAGACGCTGGACGGCAAGCCGCCGCTGGTGGCCGCGCACCGCGGCGCTTCGGGCTACCTGCCGGAAGAGACGATCGAGGCCTATGTGAAGGCGATCGAGCTCGGCGCCGATTTCATCGAGCTCGACCTGGTCTCGACGAAGGACGGCGCGCTGATCGCGCGCCACGACCCGAACCTGGCGCTCAATACCGACGTGGCCAAGCACCCGGAGTTCGCCGCACGCAAGCGGACGACGAGCGTCGACGGCGAAGTGCAGACCGGCTGGTTCTCGAGCGACTTCACGCTCGCGGAGATCAAGACCTTGGGTGCGATCTCGACCGACGCGCAGCGCCCGCAGGAGTTCAACGGCAAGTTCCAGGTGCCGACCTTCCAGGAAGTGATCGACCTGGCCAAGCTCAAGGCCAAGGAGACCGGCCGCAGCATCGGCGTCTACCCCGAGACCAAGAACCCCAGCCACTTCAGGCTGCTCGGCCTGCCGCTCGAAGACAAGATGCTGGCCGCGTTGACCGCGGCGGGCTGGAACAGCCGCAGCGCGCCGGTGATCCTGCAGTCCTTCGAGCCGGGCAGCCTCAAGTACATGCGCAGCAAGGGCACGACGCTGCGCATGGTGCAGTTGATCGACGGCGACAGCGTCGACCTGAAGACCGGGGCCATCACCTACGACGTGCCCTCGGACCGGCCGTACGACTGGACGCTCGCGGGTGACAAGCGCAACTTCGATGCGATGGTCACGCCCGCCGGCCTGGCCGAGATCAAGACCTATGCCGACGGCATCGGCCCGTGGAAGCGCTACATCGTCAGCGTCAAAGGCAAGCTCGGCGCCGACGGCAAGGTGCTGGACGCGAACGGCGACGGCAAGATCAACGACGCCGATGCCGTCACGCTGGCGCCCACGACGCTGATCGCCGACGCACACAAGGCCGGCCTGTTCGTCCATGCATTCACGTTCCGCAACGAGGGCCGCCGATTGGCCGCCAGCTACAACGGCGATCCGAAGCAGGAGTACCTGCAGTACTACGCGCTCGGACTGGATGGCCTGTTCACCGACTTCACCGACACGGCCCTGGCGGCACGGGCCGAGTATCTGCACCAGGCGAACGCCCGGAAGTGACCCCGCTGCGGCGATTCAGCCGAGCTCGTGCACCCGCAGGCAGGCGACCTGCTGCCCCCCGCCAAGGTCTTCGAGCACCGGCAGCTCGACCCGGCAGCGCGCCTGCGCATGCGGGCAGCGCTTGTGGAACGCGCAGCCGCTCGGCGGCGCGAGCGGCGAGGGCAGCTCGCCGCTGAGCACCTGGCGCTGCAGCCGCGCGGTCGCGTTGATGCGCGGCGTGCTCGCCAGCAGCGCCTGGGTGTACGGGTGGCGCGGTGCCTTGAACAAGGTCGTCTTCGGGGCCCGCTCGACCACCTTGCCGAGATACATCACCAGCACCTCGTCGGCGATCAGCTCGACCACCGCGAGGTTGTGCGAGATGAAGACATAGGCCACGCGGGTCTCGTCCTGCAGGTCCATCAGCAGGTTCAGCACCTGCGCCTGGATCGAGACATCGAGCGCCGAGACCGGCTCGTCGAGCACGACGATGCGCGGGCTCAGCATCAGCGCGCGCGCGATCGCGATGCGCTGGCGCTGGCCGCCCGAGAACATGTGCGGATAGCGCGCATCGTGCTCGGGCCGCAGCCCGACGCGCGCCATCATCGCGCGCGCGCGCTCGGCGCGCGCGGCCTTGGGCAGATCGGTGTTGATCGCGAGCGGCTCCTCGAGCGCGAGGCCGATCTTCTTGCGCGGGTTCAGGCTCGCGTACGGGTTCTGGAACACCATCTGCACCTGCTGGCGCAGGCGCTTCTTCAGTGCCGCATCGGCCAAGGTCACGTCGGCGCCGTCGAGCAGCAGGTGGCCGCCGCTCGGCGTTTCGATCATCGTCAGCTGGCGCGCCAGCGTGCTCTTGCCGCAGCCCGATTCGCCGACGACCGCGAGTGTCTTGCCCACGTGCAGGTGGAACGACACGCCGTCGAGCGCGCGCGCCAGCAGCTTCGGCTTCAGAAATCCGGTCGAGACCGGGTAATGCTTCGCGAGCGAACGCGCCTCCAGTACGACATCGGGCGCGACAGTCGGCAGGTTCATGCGGGGACCCGGATCAGCGGATAGAAGCAGCGCGCCTGCGCGCCGATGTCACCGTCGAGCGCAGGCCGCTCGGCGCGGCAGCGCGGCTGCACATAGGGGCAGCGTGGCGAGAGCAGGCAGCCGGCGGGCCGGTCGAACGCGCCCGGCACGATTCCGCCCATCGAGCGCAGCCGGCGCTGGCCGATGTTGTGCTCGGGCAGCGCCGACAGCAGCGCCTCGGTGTACGGATGCCGCGGCGCCTCGAAGATCTCGGGCACGCGCGCGGTCTCGACGACCTGGCCGGCATACATCACCAGCACCCGCTGCGCGACTTCGGCGACGACGCCGAGGTCGTGCGTGATCAGCACCAGCGCCATGCCGCGCTCGCGCTGCAGCCGTAGCAGCAGCGCGAGCATCTGGGCCTGGATCGTCACGTCGAGCGCGGTCGTCGGCTCGTCGGCGATCAGCAGGCGCGGGTTGCAGGCGATCGCCATCGCGACCATCACGCGCTGGCTCATGCCGCCCGACAGCTGGTGCGGGAAGGCCGACAGGCGCCGCTGCGCATCCGGGATCTCGACCTGCTTCAGCAGCTCGAGCGCACGCGCGCGCAAGGCCTTGCGCGAGCCGCCTTCGTGCAGCCGCAGGGTCTCGACCAGTTGGTACTCGACCGTGAAGCACGGGTTCAGGCTCGCCATCGGATCCTGGAAGATCATCGCGATGTCGCGGCCGAGCAGGCCGCGGCGTTCCTTCAGCGGCATCGTCTGCAGATCGCGGCCATCGAACATCAGTCGTTGCGCATGCACGCGACCGGGCTCGTCGATCAGCCCCATCAGCGCCAGCGCGGTCACGCTCTTGCCCGAGCCCGATTCGCCGACGATCCCGAGCACCTCGCCGGCATCGACATGCAGGCTGACGTTGTCGACAGCGCGGAAGGCACCGAACTCCACGCCGAGATCCTGGACTTCGAGCAGCGCCATGTCAGTGGTCCATGGCGCTGGGCGCCTTCCGCGACGCATGAAGCGTCGCTATGAAATTGGGCGTCTGCTCGCGGGCCACAGCCGAACCTCGACGTCTGCTTGTGCGAGCGCCTGCACGAGCAAAGGCGCGCCCGGGCAGGCCGCTCCGCTTCACCTCGGCGGTCGGTGCTGCGCACCGACTGCCCTGCGCTTCTCGGTCGCGTGGCCTGTCGCCAAACTCACTGCGCTCACTTCGTTCGCTGCGTTCAAACAGGCGGCGACAAGTCAGTTGACGAAGCGCGCCGCGCGCGCGGCCACACGCCCTGCGATGCTCGGCGCCTCCGAGGCGCTGCGCAGCCTGCCCGGGCGCGCCTTTGCAGGCACGGTGGAGTGCGTTCGGCGAACAGCAACAGCCGTGGCGACGCGCGGACGATGCACGCAAGCGGCCGCTCGCACGTGTCAACGACGGGCCGCAAGCAGAACCCCGATTCGCCCCGCAGCCGCCGTCGACCAGTCGTCTCATCGCGCTCAGCGCTTCAGGCGCGGGTCGAGCGCATCGCGCAGCCCGTCGCCCATCAGGTTGAAGGCCAGCACCGCGATCAGGATCGCGAGGCCGGGCAGCGTCACGACCCACCAGGCGCTCTGGATGAATTCGAGTGCGCTGGCGAGCATCGAGCCCCATTCGGGGGTCGGCGGCTGCGCGCCGAGGCCGAGAAAGCCCAGGGCCGCGGCATCGAGGATCGCGGTCGAGAAGCCGAGCGTCGCCTGCACGATCAGCGGCGCAGCGCAGTTCGGCAGCACGGTGTCGAACATCAGCCGCACCGTACCGGCGCCAGCGATGCGCGACGCGGCGACATAGTCCTTGCCCATCTCGCCGATCACTGCGGCGCGTGTCAGGCGCACGAAGTGCGGCAGCATCACGATCGCGATCGCGATCATCGCGTTGTTGAAGCCCGGCCCGAGGATGGCGACCACCGCGACCGCGAGCAGCAGGCTCGGCAGCGCGAGCATGATGTCCATCAGCCGCATGATCGTGAACTCGAGCCCGCCGCGGAAGAAGCCGGCGAGCAGCCCGAGCAGCACGCCGCCGCTCAGCGACAGCGTCACCGACACCAGCCCGATCAGCAGCGACAGCCGCGTGCCGTGGATCAGCCGCGACAGCAGGTCGCGGCCGACCGGGTCGGTGCCGAGCAGGAACACATGCTCGCCGATCGGTTGCAGCGATGGCGGCTTCAGCACCGCGTCGGTGAACTGCGCGCGCGGCGAATACGGCGCGATCACGTCGGCGAGCAGCGCGCACAGCACCAGCGCGACGATCACGGCCAGGCCGATCATCGCGCCGCGGTTGCGGCGGAAGTCGCGCCACAGCTCTTTGAACGGCGTCGGAGGCACCGGCCCCGGGGTGGCGATTTCCGCGGTGCTCGGCAGCGCGCTCATTGGTGCCGAATCCGCGGGTTGATCACGCCATACAGCACGTCGACGAGCAGGTTGACGCCGATGATCACGCTCGCGCTCATCAGCAGCCCGCCCTGCACCGCGGGATAGTCGCGGCGGCCGATCGCCTCGACCAGCCACTTGCCGATGCCGGGCCATGAAAAGATCGTCTCGGTCAGGATCGCGCCGGCCAGCAGGGTGCCGACCTGCAGCCCGACCGTCGTGGCGACCGGGATCAGCGCATTGCGCAGTGCATGCACGCCGACCACGCGCAGGGTCGAGGCACCCTTGGCGCGCGCGGTGCGCACGTAGTCCTCGCGCAGCACCTCGAGCATGCTCGAGCGCGTCATGCGCGCAATCACCGCCAGCGGGATCGTGCCGAGCGCGATCGCCGGCAGGATCAGGTGCGAGACCGCACTGCGGAACGCGCCCTTGTCGCCGCTTAACAGCGCGTCGACCAGCATGAAGCCGGTCACCGGCGGGATGTCGAACTGGATCGCGATCCGGCCCGACACCGGCGTCCAGCCCAAGGTCACCGAGAACGTCAGGATCAGCAGCAGGCCCCACCAGAAGATCGGCATCGAGAAGCCGGTCAGCGACGCGCCCATCACCGAGTAGTCCCAGACCGTGTTGCGCTTGACCGCCGCGATGATGCCGGCCGGCAGCCCGATCAGCAGCGCGAGCAGCATCGCGCAGCACGACAGCTCGATCGTCGCCGGGAAGCGCGCGATGAACTCGCGGAACACCGACTCGTGCGTGATCGTCGACAGCCCGAGGTCGCCGTGCAGCGCGCGCCAGACGTATTCGAGGTACTGCACCGGCAGCGGGCGGTCCAGGCCGAACTCGTGCAGCAGGCGCTGGTAGCGCGCCGGGTCCATGCCACGCTCGCCCGACAGCGCCTCGACCGGGTCGCCGGGCAGCAGCCGGATCAGCGAGAACACCAGCAAGGTGATGCCGATGAAGGTCGGCAACACCAGCCCGAGGCGGCGCAGGACGAAGCTGAACAAGGGGATCGCCTTCGGGGCGCGCCGCGGAGGGAACCGGCCGGATTACTTGTCGGCCAGATCCACCTTGGTGAAGTAATGGTGCGCGGTCGCGTCCATCTTGTAGCCGACCACTTCTTTGCGCACCGGGTCGAAGCGCACCGAGTGCGCGATCGTGATCCACGGCGCCTCTTCCTTCGCGATGACCTGCGCCTTTTCGTACAGCGCGGCGCGCTCGGCCTGCTTGGTCACGCCCTTGGCCTTCTGCACCAGGTCTTCGAAATCCTTGTTGCACCAGCGTGCGACGTTGCCGCCGCCTTTCACCGCCGAGCAGCCCAGCAGCGGCACGAAGAAGTTGTCGGGGTCACCGTTGTCGCCCGACCAGCCGAACATCATCGAATGCTGCTCGCCGGTCTTGCTGCGCTTGCGGTATTCGCCCCATTCGAAGGTCACGAGCTTGGCCTTGACGCCGATCTTCTCCCAGTCGGACTGGATCAGCTCGGCCATGCGCTTGCCGTCAGGGTTGTACGGCCGTGTGACCGGCAGGTACCAGAGGTCGACCTCGGTCCCGTTCGGGTAGCCGGCCTGCGCGAGCAGTGCCTTCGCCTTGGCCGGGTCGTAGGGGTAGTCGGCGACTTTGTCGTTGTAGCTCCACAAGGTCGGCGGGATCGGGTTCTTCGCGACCTGCCCTGCGCCCTGGAACACTGCGTCGAGGATGCCCTTCTTGTTGACCGCCATGTTCAGCGCCTGGCGCACCAGCTTGTTGTCGAACGGCTTCTTCTCGACATTGAACGCGATGTACCCGACGTTGAGGCCTTGCTGCTGCTCGAGGCGGATGTTCGGGTCGGTCTTCATCAGCGCGACGTCGGCCGGCTTCGGGAACGCCATCACATGGCATTCGCCGGTCTTCAGCTTCGCGTAGCGCACCGAGGCATCGGTCGTGATCGCGAACACCAGGTTGTCGATCTTCGGCCGGCCGCCCCAGTAGGCGTCGAAGGCCTTGTAGCGCACGACCGCGTCCTTCTGGTACGAGACGAAGCTGAACGGCCCGGTGCCGATCGGCTCGCGGTCGATCACGTCGGGCGTGCCGGCGGCCTTCATCTTGTCGAAGTACTCGGCCGACAGCACCGAATTGAAGTCCATCGCCATGTTGGCCATGAACGGCGCCTCGGCCTTCTTCAGCACGAACTTCACCGTCATCGCGTCGACCTTCTCGACGTGGTCGACGATGTTTTTCATGTCCATGTCGTCGAAGTACGCGTAGGTCACGCCGGGCGTGGTCTTCGGGATCGACGGGTCGGCCATGCGGTTGAACGAGAACAGCACGTCGTCGGCGTTGAACTCGCGCGTCGGCGTGAACTTGGCCGACGAATGGAACTTCACGCCCTTGCGAAGCTTGAACGTGTAGCTCAGGCCGTCGGCCGCGGCCGTCCAGCTCTCGGCCAGGCCGGGCACGATGTTGGTGGTGCCGGTGTCGAACTCGACCAGGCGGTTGAACATCGGCACCGAGACGGCGTCGAAGGTCGTGCCTGTCGTGTAGTACTGCGGGTTGAAGCCCTCGGGGCTGCCTTCGGAGCAGTAGACCAGCGTCTTGGCCGCGAAGGCGGGCGTGGCGCACGCGAGCGCGGCGGCCGCGAGGATCGTCAGAACGGTCTGATGGTGCATGCCGCGAGCTTTCATGGGTGGTTCCAGAGAGTGAATGAGGCGCGCTCCTTATGGGAGCGGCGCTGATGATAGGCGCGGCCGGGCGCGCCGCAGGCTCGGGTTCCCCCCAAGCAAGTGGCTTGCCCGACCCGTGGTGCATGGTCGATGGCGCTTCGTGCGACGGTCGACGCCGGAGCGTGAGCAGGCCGCCGCGGCGCTCTGTTCCGCTCATGTCCCCCGGCGCCGGGGACTTGGCTTGCTCGGTCGTTGCATACGAGCAGCGGCCGAACGACTGCACTGGGCCGACAGCCGCTGCACCCTCACAACACCACACGGTGAATTCACTTCATGCCAGCAGCTTCAGCACGGCCAGCCACAGCGGTGCGGTGACCACGAACGCGAGCGTCGAGAACACGGTTGCCGCGGTTGTTTCCGCCTCGATCGTGCGGTAGCGCTGCGCGAAGATCAGCGCGTTGCTGCCGATCGGCAGCGCCGCCATCATCACGACCACCGCCAGCGCGACACCGCTCAGGTGGAATGCCCAGTGTGCGATCGCCAGCACCAGCGCCGGCAGCACCAGCAGCTTCAGCGCACTCGACACCAGCGCGTGGCGCCTCGCGCCCTGCGTGCCGTAGTAGGCGAGCGACATGCCGATCAGCACCAGGCACAGCGGCACCACGGCCTGGCCGAGCGTGGCGAGGATCTCGTCCGCAACCGTCGGCACCGGCAGCCCCAGTACGTTCCAGCCGAGGCCGACCAGCACCGGCAGCACGACCGGGTGGACGATCGTGTGGCGCGCCGTTGCCCGCAGGGTGCGGCCCAGGTGCAGCTCGCCCGTGCCGAGCGTGTGCCGCACGCGCGCCAGGTCGAGTTCGACCAGCGCCGTCGTCAGGGTCAGAAGCGCGAGCGCATGCAGGCTGACGATCGCCAGGTGGATCTGCAGCCCGCTCTCACCGAACAGCGCCGCGGCCATCGGGATGCCGACCTGCACCGTGTTGCCGAACGACGCCGAGATTGCCCGGACCGCGGGCACTGCGGTCTCGTCCGTTCGCGCGGGCACCGCGGCCTCGCCGGCCGGCGCGGGCGCCGACGCTCGCCGCAGCGCGAGCTTGTGCCAGCCATAGACGAGCAGCAGCATCAGTTGCAGCGGCGCGAACACCGCCACCAGCGTGCCCCAGGGCATCGTCGCGAAGTCGATGCGCGCGGTGGTGCGAAACAGCAGCGCCGGCACGAAGATGTAATAGGCCGCATTGGCCAGCGTACGCGCGGGGTCGTGGCGTTCGTCACCGAGCCACTTCAGGCGGCCGACGATCCAGCCGATCGCGACGATGACGAAGATCGCGAGCAGCTTGAAGAACACCAGCGTGGACATGGCCGGCAGTATCGGCCACGCCCTCACGCGGCGGCCGATGATCCGCCGCGCTGCGCATGCGCGACACTGCGGCCCGATGAAGACGAGCACGACGACCACCGCGACCACCACCGCGCCCGCCGCACCGGCGCCGGACAACCGCCTGCTGTGGGGCCTGCTCGGCATCGCGGTGCTGACCACGCTGCTGCAGCCGCGCGCGCCGTTGGACTGGCTCGCGCTGGTCGACTGGCCGACGATCGGCGCGCTCGCCGGGCTGCTCGCGGTCGCGCAGGGCGTCGAATCCAGCGGCGTGCTGCAGTCGGCCGCGCGGCATCTGCTGTGGCATGTCACCGAGTTGCGCCGCCTGGCGCTGCTGCTGTGCGCCTGCGCCGCGGTGCTCGGCGCGCTCGTCACCAACGACGTGAGCCTGTTCCTGCTCGTGCCGCTGACGCGCGTGCTCGCCGAGCAGGCCCATCTGCCGCTCGCCCGCCTGGTCGTGCTGGAGGCGCTCGCGGTCAATGCCGGGTCGGCGCTGACGCCGATCGGCAATCCGCAGAACCTGTACCTGTGGCACCGCAGCGGCGAAAGCTTCGGCGGCTTCGTCGCGATGATGGCGCCGACCGTCGCGGTGATGCTGGTGTGGGTCGTCGTCGCGGTCTGGTGGCTGGTGCCGCGCACGCCGATCGCGCTGAAGGAGTTGCCCGACGATGCGCCGGTCGTGCCGCGCCTGCTGTGGCTGTCGGGCGCGCTGTTCGTCGGCTTCGTCGTCGCGCTCGACCGCCACTGGCTGCTGGCCGGGCTGGCCGGCGTGTTCGGCGCGTTGCTGGTGTGCTACCCGCGCGTGCTGCGCGCGGTCGACTGGGCGCTGCTCGCGATCATCGCGCTGATGTTCATCGACCTGCGCCAGCTCGCGTCGCTGCCGACGATCTCGCAGTGGCTGCAGCAGGCACCCATCGAGGCCGGCTGGCGCGCCTATCTGGCGGCGATCGCCGCGTCGCAGCTGATCAGCAACGTGCCGGCGACGATCCTGCTCGACGGCCACGTGCGCGACCTGCCGGCGCTCGCGGCCGGCGTCAGCGTCGGCGGCTTCGGTTGCGTGCTGGGCTCGCTCGCGAACCTGATCGCGCTGCGGCTGGCGCGCGTGCCGCACGGCTGGCGCGCGTTTCACCGCATCAGCGTGCCGTTTCTGATCGCGGTCGGATCGACCGCGTTGTTGCTGCGCCTCGGTTGACGACATGGCGCACCCGGCGCAGGGGTACCGAACCCGGCGTTGGCCTGAGGCTGAAGCTCAGCCGAGCTCGGCGCGCCGCGGCATGTCGGCGCCGCGGCGCGAGCAGGTGATCGCGGCGGCACGCGCGGCGAACTGCAGCGCGTCGCGCAGCGCGGCTGGGCCGATTGCGCTGAGCGCGGGCCGCGTCAGCGCCGCGTGTTCGGCGAGCCAGGTGATCAAAGCCGCCTGGAAGGTGTCGCCGGCGCCGACCGTGTCGACGACCTGCACCGGTACCGGGTCGACCGCGACGCGCACTTGCGCCGTCGTGCCGACCGCGCCCTGGGCGCCGCGCGTCACGACGACCAGCCGGACGCCGGCCGCGAGCGCGTGCGCCGCGAATGCCGCCACCGATTCGCCGGGGCGCAGCAGCGCGAGGTCTTCGTCGCTGATCTTGAGCAGGTCGGTGCGTGGCAGCATCCAGTCGAGCTGGTCGCGCCAGCGCGCCAGATCGGGCTCGACGTTGAGCCGGATGTTCGGGTCGAAGGCGATCAGCGCGCCGGCCTCGCCGCGGGCGCGCTCGCGCGCGATCAACGCACGCTGCGCCGTGGCGACCGGCTCGACGACGCTCGCGTACGAGCCGACATTGACGAGCGCCACCTCGGCCGGCACGCGCGCGACATCGTCGGCATGCACGAGCCGGTCGGCGCAGCCTTCGCCGTAGAACGCATACGACGGCACGCCGTGCGCGTCCAGGCCGATCAGGCTCAGGGTGGTCGGCGCGTCGTTGCGCACGACCGCCCGGGTGTCGACGCCTTCGTCGGTGAGCGCGCGCATCAGGCGCTCGCCGGCAAAGCCGGTCGAGACCGCGCTGAAGAACGCGGCCGGCTGGCCGAGCCGCGCCAGCCCGACCGCGAGGTTGAACGGCGAGCCGCCGACGTTCGCGTCGAGCGTCATCCCGGTGCGCGTGGGCTCGCCCTGGAACACGTCGAGCAGGGCCTCTCCACAAATCATCAACATACGGTCTCCATGGGTGGCGGCGCGCCGCCGGGGCGGCCGCGGGTGGCAGCTTCGCGCGATCGGCGCGCGGCGAATATCCGGGTTTTCCATTAATAAATCAAGTTGATTTATTAAACAACCTTGGCCACAATGAAGTCACCAGATCGACCCTACGGAGACCCGACATGACCCTGTTCACTTCCTGCACCCGCTTCACCCTGTCTGCCCTGGCGCTCGCCGCCCTGAGCGCCGCGGCCGGCGCGGCCGACCAGCCGGTGATCGGCCTGATCACCAAGACCGACACCAACCCGTTCTTCGTGAAGATGAAAGAGGGCGCGCAGGCCGCTGCGACCGCGAAGGGCGCAAAGCTGCTGAGCGCCGCGGGCAAGGCCGACGGCGACAACGCCGGCCAGGTGACCGCGATCGAGAACATGATCGCCGGCGGCGCGAAGACGATCCTGATCACGCCGAACGACTCGAAGGCGATCGTGCCGGCGATCAAGAAGGCGCAAGACAAGGGCGTGATGTTCATCGCGCTCGACAGCCCGGCCGACCCGATGGAGGCGACCGATGCGCTGTTCGCGACCGACAACTACAAGGCCGGCGTGCTGATCGGCCAGTATGCGAAGGCGGCAATGGCCGGCAAGCCGGCGAAGATCGCGACGCTCGACCTGTTTCCCGGTCACCCGGTCGGCGCGCAGCGCCACAACGGCTTCATGTCGGGCTATGGGCTGAAGGCCGCGGATGCGAAGAGCAACGAGCTGAGCAAGAGCGCCGAGATCGTCTGCATGGCCGACAGCTTCGGCGACCAGGCCAAGGGCCAGACCGCGATGGAGAACTGCCTCCAGAAGAACCCGGACATCAACCTCGTCTACACGATCAACGAGCCGGCCGCGGCCGGGGCCTACCAGGCGCTGAAGGCAGCGGGCAAGGACAAGGGCGTCGTGATCGTCTCCGTCGACGGCGGCTGCGCCGGCATCAAGAACGTGAAGGCCGGCGTGATCGCCGCGACCTCGCAGCAGTACCCGCTGAAGATGGCCTCGATGGGCGTCGACGCCGGCGTCGAGTACGCGAAGGGCGGCAAGAAGGTCAAGGGCTACACCGACACCGGCGTGACGCTGATCACCGACAAGCCGATGGCCGGCGTCGACAGCAAGGACACCAAGGTGGGCACCGACCTCTGCTGGGGCAACAAGTAAGGGATGCCCGCATAGGCCTACTGCGCGGGCCGGGGCAACGCCTGCGGTGCTCGCCGCACCCGGGTACGGCTGCGCCCCTCAGCGCTGCCGCGACCCGCGCGCTACGGCCTCTGCGGCGCTCCCGCACCACATCTCCCTGGAGAATCCATGACGTTCGTCAAAACCTCGAAGCTGCCGCCCATCGCCACGCTGGGCCCGCTGATCGCGCTGCTGCTCGCGGTCGGCTTCTTCGCGACGCAGAGCGACCGCTTCCTGTCGGTGCAGAACTTCTCGCTGATCCTGCAGCAGGTGATGGTGGTCGGCACGATCGCGATCGGCCAGACCTTGATCATCCTGACCGCAGGCATCGATCTGAGCTGCGGCATGGTGATGGCGCTCGGCGGCATCGTGATGACCAAGCTCGCGGTCGTCTCCGGCATGAACGCCTACCTCGCGATCGTGTGCGGGCTGCTCGCCTGCATGGCCTTCGGCCTGCTCAACGGGCTGCTCGTCACGCGCATCAAGCTGCCGCCGTTCATCGTGACCCTCGGCACGATGAACATCGCGTTCGCGCTGACCCAGCTCTACTCCGGCGCGCAGACCATCACCGACCTGCCGCCGGCGATGACCTTCTTCGGCAACACCGCGTCGATCGGCAGCGCGGCGTTCAACTACGGCACCGTGTTCATGCTGCTGATGTACGGGTTCATGTGGTGGGGCCTGCGCGACACGCAGCCCGGCCGCCATGTCTACGCGGTCGGCAACAACCCCGAGGCGACGCGCCTGACCGGCATCGCGACCGACCGCGTGCTGCTCGGCGTCTATGTGCTGGCCGGTGCGTTCTACGGCATCGCGGCGCTGCTGTCGGTCGCCCGCACCGGCGTCGGCGACCCGAACGCGGGCCAGACCGAGAACCTCGACGCGATCACCGCGGTCGTGCTCGGCGGCACCAGCCTGTTCGGCGGCCGCGGCATCATCCTCGGCTCGCTGCTCGGCGCGGTCATCGTCGGCGTGTTCCGCAACGGTCTGACCCTGATGGGCGTGCCCTCGGTCTACCAGGTGCTGATCACCGGCGTGCTGGTGATCCTGGCGGTTGCGACCGATCAACTCTCACGCAAGGGAGCCCGCTGATGAACACCATTCCGCTCGTGATGGAAGCCCGCGGCCTGGTCAAGCGCTATGGCCAGGTGATCGCGCTCGACGGTGCCGATTTCGAACTGCGCGCCGGCGAGATCCTCGCGGTGATCGGCGACAACGGCGCCGGCAAGTCGTCGCTGATCAAGGCGCTGTCGGGCGCGACGATTCCCGACGAAGGGGAGATCAAGCTCGACGGCCAGGTGATCCACTTCAAGTCGCCGGCCGATGCGCGCCGCGAGGGCATCGAGACGGTCTACCAGGACCTGGCGGTCGCGCCGGCGATGACGATCGCCGAGAACCTGTTCCTCGGCCGCGAGATCATCCGCAGCGGCTTCGTCGCGAAGTTGCTGCGCATCATCGACAAGAACAAGATGCTCGAGGAGAGCGTCGCGCGCATGAACGAGCTGAAGGTCGGCATACGCTCGATGACGCAGCCGGTCGAGACGCTCTCGGGCGGCCAGCGCCAGTGCGTCGCGGTGGCGCGTGCGGCGGCGTTCGCACGCCATGTCGTGATCCTCGACGAGCCGACCGCCGCGCTCGGCGTCAAGGAAGGCAACATGGTGCTCGAGCTGATCCGCCGCGTACGCGACAAGGGCCTGCCGGTGATCCTGATCAGCCACAACATGCCGCATGTGTTCGAGATCGCCGACCGCATCCACATCGCGCGCCTCGGCAAGCGGTGCTGCGTCGTCAACCCGAAGACGATCAGCATGAGCGATACCGTCGCGGTGATGACCGGCGCGAAGCGGCCCGACGAGCTGCCGGTGGAGTGCCTCGCGTGACGAGGAAGCGATCGTGACCGTCGAGGCGGATGCGGGCCGAGCGCCGGGCCGCTCCCAAGCCGGCCCGCATCCCCTCGGGGGATCGGCCGACGTACCCGGCGGACGAGGGGCTCCCTTGCGGCCTCGAGGGTCGAACCAGATCGGCATGCGGCAGTTCAACGAGCGCGTCGTGCTGCAGGCGATCCGGCTGCACGGCAGCCTGCCGAAGGCCGAGATCGCGCGCCTGACGCGCCTGACCGCGCAGACGGTGCAGGTCATCATCGCGCGGCTCGAGGCCGACGGCCTGGTCACCAAGCTCGAGCCGGTGCGCGGCAAGGTCGGCCAGCCGTCGGTGCCGATGGCGCTGAACCCCGACGGGGCGTTCTCGATCGGCATCAAGATCGGCCGGCGCAGCATGGACATGCTGCTGCTCGACTTCACCGGCGCGGTGCGCGAGCGGCTGTCGCTGGGCTACGACTTCCCCGACCCCGACACGTTGTTCGACGAGATCCAGGCGCGGCTGCAGCAGCTGACGCAGACCCTGCCGTTCAAGCTGCGCTCGCGCCTGCACGGCGTGGGCATCGCCGCGCCGCTGTCGCTCGAAGGCTGGCACGAGGTGCTCGGCATTGGCCGCAAGCAGGCTTTGAGATGGGCCGGCGTCGACATCCGCGAGCGCATCGTCGCGATGACCGACCTGCCGGTCGAGTTCGTCAAGGACACCGCGGCGGCCTGCGTCGCCGAGCTCGTCGCCGGTCGCGGGCGCAGCATCGGCAGCTTCCTGTACGTGTTCTTCGACACCTTCATCGGCGGCGGCCTGGTGATCGACAGCCAGCTGCGCGCGGGCCTGCACGGCAACGCCGGCGCGATCGGCTCGATGCCGCTCGGCCTGGCGCGCGGCGTGCGTCCGGCCGCGCCCGATCAGCTGCTCAGCCATGCCTCGCTGGTCAGCCTCGAGGCGCGCTACGCCGCGGCCGGGCTCGAGCCCGACGCCGCCAGCGACCTGCGCGCGATGCACAAGCCCTGGTGGCCGCACACCGAGAAATGGCTGCGCGAGGCCGCGCCGGCGGTCGCGTTCGCGGCCAACAGCGCGGCCTGCCTGCTCGACCTCGACGGCGTGATCATCGACGGCTCGTTCAGCCGCGAACTGCTGCGCGCCGGCCTGGCCGCGGTCAACGACGCGCTCGACCAGTACAGCTGGGAAGGCGTCGCGCGCCCGGCGGTGCTCGAAGGCACGATCGGTTCGGATGCGCGCGCGATGGGTGGCGCGCTGTTGCCGCTGTACGCCAATTTCGCGCCCGACCGCGAGCTGTTCCTGAAGCTGGGCAGCTGAACACGACGGGCGGCACAATGGCCGCGCACATGGAGCCCGCATGAACATCATCACGGTCACCACCCAGCCGATCGCCGGCCAGCGCCCCGGCACCTCGGGCCTGCGCAAGAAGGTCGCGGTGTTCCGGCAGCCGCAGTACCTCGAGAACTTCGTCCAGGCGATCTTCGATTCGCTCGAGGGTTTCGCCGGCCAGACCCTGGTGGTCGGCGGCGACGGCCGCTTCCACAACGACGCGGCGATCCAGGTCATCCTGCGGATGGCGGCGGCGAACGGCTTCGGCCGCGTGCTGGTCGGCCAGCACGGGATCCTGTCGACGCCGGCGGCGAGCTGCGTGATCCGCCGGCACGGCGCGTTCGGCGGCATCATCCTGTCGGCCAGCCACAACCCCGGCGGGCCCGACGGCGACTTCGGCATCAAGTACAACACCGGCAACGGCGGCCCGGCCCCCGAGAAGATCACCGAGGCAATCTACGCCCACACCCAGCGCATCACGCGCACCTTGACGGTCGATGCGCCCGAGGTCGACCTGGCGGTGCAAGGCAAGACGCAGGTCGCCGGCATGGCGGTCGAGGTCATCGACGCGGTCGCCGACCACGCAGAGCTGCTCGCCACGCTGTTCGACTTCGAGCGCATCGGCGCGCTGCTGCGCTCGGGCGGCTTCCGCATGTGCTTCGACGCGATGCATGCGGTCACCGGGCCGACCGCGCACGAGATCTTCATCAAGCGCCTGGGCGCACCGGCGGGCAGCGTGATCAACGGCGTGCCGCTGCCCGACTTCGGCGGTGGCCACCCGGACCCGAACCCGACCTATGCCGAGGACCTGATCAAGGTGATGTTCTCGGACGCATCGGGACCGGCGAGCGCGCCCGACTTCGGCGCCGCCAGCGACGGCGACGGCGACCGCAACATGGTCGTCGGCCGGCATTTCATCGTCACGCCGAGCGACAGCCTCGCGGTGCTCGCGGCGAACGCGCAGCTCGTGCCCGGCTATGCGAACGGGCTGAAGGGGGTCGCGCGCTCGATGCCGACCAGCGCGGCGGTCGACCGCGTCGCCGCGGCGCTCGGCATCCCGTGCTTCGAAACCCCGACCGGCTGGAAGTTCTTCGGCAACCTGCTCGATGCCGGCCAGGTCACCTTGTGCGGCGAAGAGAGCGCTGGCACCGGCTCGGACCACGTGCGCGAGAAGGACGGCGTCTGGGCCGTGCTGTTCTGGCTCAA
>Ga0207645_10001224_pt1 | contig 21131 bp, 15 predicted proteins | sample KBSM53metaG_FD_184331 | JGI IMG/M metagenome (GOLD analysis project Ga0207645, IMG submission 184331) | Miscanthus rhizosphere microbial communities from Kellogg Biological Station, Michigan, USA - KBS M5-3 metaG (SPAdes) (version 2) | ecosystem: Host-associated > Plants > Roots > Rhizosphere >...
ACCCTCGGAATGAAAGCGTTCTGGTTCTGCGTCAGGCCGCTGAGCGACCACGAGGGTCGCCCCTACCCGCACTCGCTAAACCCACACACGTGGCACTTCATGCAGCCCTCCGCGAACTCCAGCTGCGAGCCGCAATCGGGGCACGCACCCGTCAGCGTCGGCCCGATGTTGAGACCGATCTGCTCCGCCTCGGGAATCATCCCACCCTGAACCGGCGGACGGCTCACCACCTCGACCACCGGGAACTCGCCGGTGTTCACACTGGGCAGCAGCTCCTGCTGGATCCCCTGCTTCTCCTGCAGCCACTTCTCCATCGCGATGCCGACCGCGTCGGGCACCGAGAGGACCTTGTTCGGTCCCAGACCCATGACCCGGTCGGAGCTGATGCCGCGGAGCTGGCGGTGCAGCTCCCGCATCGGGATCCCGGAGCGGAGCGCCAGGCTGATGAGCCGGCCCATCGCTTCCACGTCCGCCATCAAGGCACCACCGGCCTTGCCGAGGCTCATGAAGACCTCGAACGCCTGTCCGCGATCGTCCTCGGTGATGGTGACGTAGAGCGTACCCAGCGGGGTTTCGACTCGGCGGGTGACACCCTTCAGCGTCTCCGGCCGCGACCGCTTCTGGCGCCTTTGCAGGTTCTCGGCCTCGAGATCATGCACGAGTCTCCGTAACCGGTCGTTCTCCGCGCGAATCTCTGCAATCTCGCCACGTAGGTCGGCGGTCAGGGCGGACCGGACGGACGGGGCGGTCATTTCTTCTCCGCCCTGTCCGTCTTGTCCGTCCCGCCCGCCCCGCTCCTGTCCGCCCTGTCCGCCCTGTCCGCCTTGTCCGACCGCCTCCACAACCTTCTTTGCTGTGGAGCCCGTCGACAAGACCTGCATGTCCCGGCTGCCGTCGCGATAGACCGTCACACCTTTGCAGTTGAGCTTGTATGCCAGGCGATAGATCTCCTCGACGTACTCCTCCGACGCGTCGTGGGCGAAGTTGCAGGTCTTGGAAATCGCCGAGTCGTTGTATTCCTGGAAGGCGGCCTGCATCCGGATGTGCCACTCCGGCTTGATGTCGTTCGCAGTGGTGAAGACCCGCTGCCACTTCTCCGGCACTTCCGGATAGACGATCGATCCGGTGGCCGCGATCCGCTGCATCAGCTCGTCGGAGTACCAGCCTTCTTTCTTCGCGATGGCGATGAAGTCCTCGTTCACGTCCGGCATCAGGACGCCGGCCTGGTTCCGCATGAACGCGACCGCGAAGAGCGGCTCGATCCCCGAGCTGCATCCGGCGATGATCGAGATGGTCCCGGTCGGCGCCACGGTGGTGACGTTGCAGTTCCGGAGCCGCTTCATGGGACGGATCCGCTCGCCCAGCTCGTTCCGGGCGCAGGTGCCATCCAGGCCCCAGATGCTCTTCTCCCACTCGTAGAACACCCCGCGCTGCATGGCGAGGCGCTCCGACTCCACCTTGGCCTCGTCGTCCACGTACTTCATGATCTTCCGGCCCATCTCGACCCCTTCCTCGGAGTCATACGGAATGCCGAGCCGGACCAGCAGGTCCGCCATGCCCATGACGCCGAGGCCGATGCGGCGGATCCGCTTGGACAGCTCGTCGATCTCCACCAGCGGGTAGTTGTTGGCGTCGATGACGTTCTCGAGGAAATGGGTGGACAGGTGGATCACCTGCCGCATGTGGTCCCAGTCGATCACCCCGTCCTTGACGAAGTACCCGACGTTGATCGAGCCGAGGTTGCAGACGTCATAAGGAAGGAGAGGCTGCTCGCCGCAGGGATTGGTGGCCTCGTAGGCGCCGAGGTGGGGGACCGGGTTGTAGTAGTTGGCGCGATCGATGAAGAAGACGCCGGGCTCGCCGGTCTTCCAGGCGCCGTGGATGATCTTCTCCCAGACCTGGCGGGCCTTGAGCTTCCCGACCGGCTCCTTGGTCTTGGGATGGATCAGGTCGTACTCCCCGTCATCCTCGACGGCCGCCATGAAGGCGTCGGTGACCGCGACCGAGATATTGAAGTTGGTGATCTTGGTCGTGTCGTCCTTGCAGGTGATGAAATCCATGATGTCCGGATGATCCACCCGCAGGATGCCCATGTTGGCGCCCCGCCGGGTGCCGCCCTGCTTGACCACGTCGGTCGACGCGTCGTACAGGCTCATGAAGGAGACCGGACCCGAGGCGACGCCCATCGTGGAGCGCACGATGTCGTTCTTGGGCCGGAGCCGGGAGAAGGAGAACCCGGTGCCGCCACCAGACTGGTGGACCAGGGCCATCGCCCGGAGGGTGTCGTAGATGCCGTCCCGGCCATTGGAGAGGGTGTCCGCAACCGGCAGGACGAAGCAGGCCGAGAGTTGCCCCAACGGCCGGCCCGCATTCATCAGGGTCGGCGAGTTGGGCATGAACATCCGGTTGGCCATCAGTCCGAAGAACGCCTCGGCCACGGCCTCGACGGCGCCGGTGGACGCTCCATACCTGCGATCCGGCTCCGCCACCGTCCGGGCTACTCGCCAGAACAGGTCGGCGGCCTCTTCCACCGGCTGGCCTGCGTCATCCTTGATGAGGTAGCGCTTTTCCAGCACGGTGAGAGCGTTGGGCGAGAGCTGCAGGGAGCGTTTCGAAGCGGGAGAAGTCGCCATGGGCCTGTCACTCGTTCGAACGAGTGTCACAAGGGTATAACCGAAAGATAACGGAGTGATCAGCGGGAAGAAAAAACGGAGTTCAAAGGTACGGAAGCTGGTTGATCGCATCAATACGCGGGAAACTGGCGGAATTCCGCGCCGGATGGGTTTTCACATCACAAATGTGGTGGACACGACGGGATCCGTGATGAGGAGAGAGGGAGTAGGGAGTGGGGAGTAGGGTGTGGGGTGTAGAGGTTCTAGTCGATTCGAAGGCAACTCGCCACAAAGGCGACAGGGGAAGGGGGACAGGGGGTTAGGTAAACTCGGAACTCGGAACTCGGAACTGGTACTAGGTACTCGGTACTCGGTACTTGTAGTTCTTCGCCTGCTCAACGTAATGCTGCCAAGTCCCTTGAATCCGACGAGCAAGCTCCTCATCCACCACCCGCACCACCTTCCCCGGCACTCCCATCACCAGCGACCCGGGCGGCACTACCATCCCTTCCTTCAATACCGCGCCCGCTGCGATCACGCTCCCCTTCCCCACCACGACACCGTTGAGCAGGATGCTGCCCATTCCGATCAGACACTCCTCCTCCACCCGGCAGCCGTGAAGGATCACCCGGTGGCCCACGCCGACCCGGGGGCCCACGATGCAGGGCTGGCCCTCGTCCACGTGGACGATGGTGCCGTCCTGGATATTGCTCTGCTCTCCGATCGAGATCGGCGCCATGTCGCCCCGGAGAACCGCGGTGAACCAGACGCTCGACTCGCTGGCCAGCGTCACGTCGCCCAAAACCACCGCGCCCGGAGCTACGAACGCGGTTGGATGAATGTTTGGCATCTGATCATGGTGAAGAGGAATAGGCGACGAAGTCGCCCCGAGCAAAGCGAGGGGGCCGGGGGTTAGGTATCAGCGTTCGGAAGGATAGAAGGCGAACTGGGTCCAGCCTTCGACCGGGGTGCCGTTCTTGGCCGCCGGCTGCCACTTGAGATTCTTGGCGAAGGCAATCGCGAGGTTATTGAAGGCTGCACTGCTGGACGGCGTATTGGTCTGGACGCTGACGGTGCGGCCATCGGCGGAGACCTTTACCAGGAGCACCGCGGGAGACGGTGTGCCGGTGATGTCGTCGGTGAGCGGAACCCTGGAAGGCCCGTCCGGGAGCGGCGGCTTGTCGTAACAGGCGCGCCCGTACCGGTTCGCCGGACTCGGCGCCGAGCAATCGAGTGCGGCCGGCGGCGTCGCGGGCTTGGCGTTCGGAGCCGTCCCGATCGGCACCAGCTCCGGGGCGAAGACCAGCATCTGCCCCGCGGCGATGTCTACCGTATCGGTGAAGAAGGTGTAGCGGGGTGCTGAGATCGCCACCTCGTGCGCGCCTACGGGGAGACGGGTCTCGGGCTCGAGCAGCGGCTTCGAGTCCACCATGACCGTGCTGCCCTTGGGCAGATTGGTGAGCCGGAGCCCGCCGCTATCGGTGACGACCGGACCGACGATTGGCGATGTAGCCGTCGTGTCCTTGGGACTCGAAGCCTTGGTGGAGTCATGGGCGGCGAGCACCGAGTCAACCGCCCTCCTGGTTGATTCGGCCAGGGCCGCCGGGTCCTGGGTCACCGGCGACGACGTGGTATCAGCCGGAGTCGGTTTCGCGGTCGCCTCGGCGGAGTGGCTATTCCTATAGTAGAAGAAACCCAGCGCCCCGCCTGCCAGGAGCAGCACCAGCACGATCCATCCCACGGGAAAGTCCCGGCTCGGTGTCTGGGCGATGGATCGCTGCGCTACCGGTCGGCGTTTGCCGCTCTGCCGGACCGGGATCGGTGTGCTCGACCTGGGGGTGATCGGCCGACCCACTGGTCCGCTCGGCCGGCCAACCGGCTGGACCTCCTGAGAGGTCGGCAGCGGAGAGGTGGCTTGTGCCGCCATGCCGACCTGTGAGATGGTGGGGCGGCGCAGCGTGGTGAACGGCTGACCCTCCAGCGCCCGCATCAACTCTTCGGCATCCTGGAAGCGATCCTGCGGATCCTTCATGATCATCTTCCGGATGATCTCGAAGAGCCGTTTCTCCTCCGGCGTATTCAGCGGGGGCGACGGGATCGGCTCCATGATGTGCTTGTAGCCGATCGAGAAGCTGTCTTCCCCGTCGTACGGCACCTCGCCGACCAGGCACTGGTAAGCGACGATCCCCAGACTATAGATGTCGCTCCGGCCGTCGATGGGCTGGGCCCGCGCCTGCTCCGGGCTCATGTAGTGTGGCGTGCCGATCGACATGCCGGTGCCGGTGAGGCGCTGGCCACTGCCCGCCTTGGCGATGCCGAAGTCGGTCACGACGCAGAGCCCGTGCTCGTCGAACATGATGTTGTCGGGCTTCACGTCGCGATGCACCGTGCCGCGTGCGGCGGCATATCCCAGGGCGCTTCCCACGTCCACCAGGATCTTCTGGATCTCCGTGGGTGTGAGCTTGGGCCTTTCGGACATGATCTTGGAGAGCGACGAGCCGCGCAGATACTTCATGACGAAGTAAATGACGCGTCCCGCTTTGCCGACCCGGTAGATCGGGATGATGTTGGGATGTTCGAGCTGGGCCGCGGTGCGCGCCTCGCGCTGGAAGCGCTCGACGAAGTCCGCGTCGAAGGCCAGCGAGAAGGGCAGCACTTTGACCGCCACCTCCCGGCCCAGCTGCTTGTCCATCGCGCGGTACACGATGGCCATGCCTCCGCGGCCCAGCTCCTCGACGATCTCGTACTCGGCCTGCAGCGCCTCCCGAACTATGTCGAGTTCGGTGACGTCGCCGGTCGCAATGGCTTGGATGGGAGTCGTGACCCTGAGGTCGAGACCGCAGGATGGGCAGAACTGCGTCGCCTTCTGGACTTCTTGCCCACACCGGGAGCAGAACATTGCCCGAAGCTAGGCGGGGAATCCCAGTGGTTCAAGGGGCGGATTTGGGAGAAGGGAGAAAGGAGACGGGAGACGGGAGACAGGAGACGGGAGACAGAATAGAGAAGAGGGAACAGGACAACTCAGAGAAGAAAGCCCCACTTTCGATCACAGCTGTTCCAGTGGAACAATCCGCCCTGAAAACCGTCGCCTGTTCCCCCTTCCCTGTTTCCCGTCTCCCGTCTCCCGCTCTTAATCTCTGACTTCGAACGGCGCCCTCGACCGCTGCTGGCTTCCGTTGAAGGCGGTGACCGTGACCTCGAGCCAGTACCTGCCGGAGGAGAGCTTCTCCAGCCCGATGCTCCGGTGCACTCGGGTGAGCTGTCCTTCGGATTGATCCTCGAAGTTCAGCTTGATCGCGGCCTTCTTGCCGCCAAACATCCCGAACAGGCCGCCTCCGCCGTCCTTCGCGACCACCACCTCGGTCTTGTATCCCGCACCCTGGAACAGGCCGTACACCTCGTAGTACAGATCCATCGCCGCGCTCTTGCGGAAGGTGCCGATCGGATTGAAGAAGACCGTATCGTCCGCGGTGGGCCGCCAGAAGACCCGCGCCATCGGAGTGCCCAGTACCAGGTCGCTCAGCGTAAAGCTGTTTCCGCTGAAGTCTCCCGCAGTAGTGGTATCGGGAGTCATCAGCAGCCCGCGATCGTCTCCCTCTTCCAGCGCCACCCGATAACTCAGGCGGCCGGCCGGCACCGGCACCGAAACCCGGCCCACCAGGAACTCGCGCTCCGGCACCGCGACCTGGGCGACGAAGAGCCGAGTCGTGTCTACCCGCGCCACCGTGTTGCCCCGCGCGTCCGCGATGCTGAGGCGCAGGCGGACCGGATAGACCTGCCCCCTCGGCGAGGCGACGCCTTGCAGGCTCGAGCCGCGGAGAGCGTAAGAGAGATGGAACAGACCGTTCACCGAGTCGCGGCCTACCACGGCGACCGACGTGTTCACCTCGAGCGGCCGCGGATAGCGCAGCTCGTAGCTGTCGGTGGTGGTCCCGATCAGGATGCTCTCACGCCCCATCTTCCGTTCTTCGGTGAGATAGCGCTGAGCCGCGGCCTCGCCGCCGCCCAGGAGCTTGCTGTAGACCGGGGAGAGTTTCTCCCGGGACAGGAGCAACTCGTTCGCGACCAGGCTCACGTCGGTACCCCGGATCGCGGTAGCACCCTCGAAGCCCAGCACATCGAACAGGCTTTCCACCAGCTTGAAGTCCTGGACGTCTTCCCGCGCGATGAAATGGAAGACCAGATCGCCGTCGGAGCGGTTGTAGCGCCAGGATTCATTCAACTCCATGCCCGGGCGGCTGAAGGTGGCGCGGGCGTTGGGTTCGCCGTGGCGGATATAGATGATGCCGCGGTCGTCGTAATCCCGGCTGCCGGAGCGGTATCGCTCGATGATGTCGTAGTGCCGGTTGTTGCTGACCAGTTGGAAGTGCTGCCGAGCGTAGTAGATCCTGCGGTAATGCTCCCGGAGGCGTTCGCCGTCTTTTCGCAGGTCGGCACGGTCCCGCTCTGCCCAGAACCGGTGGAGGAATCCGGCGCGGTTGGGTCCCGCCAGCGCGTCGAACTCCGCCAGCGCGCTGTCCGACGCGATCACGGCCAGGTCGGAGCGATACTCCTTGACCGTCACGGGGTCGTCGCTCGCGGCACCTTCGTAATAGGCCGGCTGCCCATCCTGAGTACCCTGCAGGAAGAGCGCGCGGGCCAGCTCGAGTTGGCCCAGGCTGGGATTGTCGCCCTTCTCGATGTAGGTCTTGAAGGCGGCAACCGCGGAGTCGATGTCTCCTACCTCGCGCTCCACCCGTCCCCGATACAACAACACCTCGGGACTGGATGAGGCCGAGGTGTTTGCCGCCTGCCGGAGTGCTTCCCGGGCGACGTCAATCTTGATGTTGATGCGTTGCCGGAGTGCGGTGGCCGAGAGCTCGACCAGGCCCTGCACGAAGGAGGGGTCTACCTGAATCGACCGGGTGTAGGCGTTGGCGGCGCGGGTCAGGTGATCCTTGCCGAACATTGCCTGCAGTCCCGCGACCAGTGAGATCTGGGAGTCGCCCACGCCGTCTTCGGCGATTCCCATTCCATACCAACCCCAGGGCCACTGCGGCTGCAGGTCCGTCGCCCACTGGAACTCGCCAGCGGCGTCGTCATAGCGCGACTGGCTACCCAGGTCCGCGATGCGCAGCGCCACGAACCCCAGGCGCAGGTGATTCATCGCGTTGTCCCGGTCCGCCTTTGCCACAGTGATCAGACTGGCTTCGAGCTTGACCAGGGCACTGGTGTCTTCCACGGCCCGGAGCGAGTCCCGGAACTTCTCGAGGGCAGCGCGATCCTCGGGGGACTGGCCGGCAAGGGGATGGGCCGCTCCCATCAGCATCAGGAGGAACAGCGGCGCTCCCGAACGGCGGAGGAAACCAGGAATCATTCGCTCTACTTGGCTTGTGTGCCTAGGGGACGTCAGCACCCCCCTCCCCCGCCACATCCCGCAAGAACGTTTCAATTCCATCAAAAACAGCCTCGGCGTACAACGCTTGTCCCGCCTCCGACCGGAGCGCCGCCTCCTGCTGCGGGAGCATCATGAATAGTCCTTCAGTCAGGACCGACGGCATCCAGGTGGGCCGGACCAGGGCGAGATCTCCTCGGCTCACCCCCAGATCACGAATCCCCAGCCGCCGAACCAGTGCCCGCTGTACCGCCATCGCCAAGGGGACGCTTCGTGGCTGGTTGTAGAAGACACTGGATCCGCTGTTGGTGAATGGATTCAGGCCATCGGGCAGCGCATTGTTGTGAATCGAAACCAAAAGCTCCGCGTTCACCGTGTCGGCGAGCTTGACCCGGGGCCAGAGGTCAACCGCGGAATCGGTGGTGCGGGTCATGATCACCGTGGCGCCCTTGGCCTGGAGCAGCTCCCTGAGCTTGAGCGCCACGGCAAGGTTCGCCTGTGCCTCACGGAAACCGGACGGCCCCATCGCACCGGCGGGAGGGTGGCCCGGATCAACCACGATTCGCCTGCCTTCGAGCGGGGCATCCTTATCTATGTGCGGTGGCCGCCGCACCTCGAAGATCAGATCGTTCCCGCTCCATCTGGTGCGATAACCCCAGACCGGTCCGGCGAGGTCCAGCCGGATGGTGACCTCGTCATTGGTCTCCTGCTCCCAGCTCATCCGCTTCAAGTAAGGATCGGTCCCACCGTAGCGCATCCAGTCGAGATCGCCCAGCGAGTTGTAGAGCCGGAGGGTCAATTGCTTCTCGCCCTCTTCGACCCGGAAGGGGATGCGTTGCGACAGGGGGACCCGGAGCGCGAGCCGGTCGGTGAAAGGGGTGAGGGTGACCGAGCTGACCGTCGCCCGGAGCGCCGGCGTCCCGGTGGGGAGCTGGAGCGCGTCCGCGGCCGGTACCCAGGCCTCGGTTCCCTTGGAGAGTCTCACCCTGAGATCGTCGCCCAGCCGTCCCGTCGCGACCGTGCGCGTGCCGGTGGGCATGAACCAGTGATAGGTTGCGCCCGGCCGCGTGCGTCCGATCGTGAGGCTGTCGGTGTCTCCCTTGTGCGCCGTGTCGTCGTTGAATTCCACGATGACCGGCGTGCTGTCGAGGAGTGCGAGCCGGAAATTCCAGGTGGCGCGGGCGGTGTCGGCTCCAACGATGGCCTCGACTATGGCGGACGAGACGGTCGGGGCGGGCGAGGCGGTCGCGGCGGGCGTTGCAGGTTTGTTTTGACCGCCCTGACCGCCTTGTCCGCCGAGCAATGGCCCTGGATACTCCCCGACCACCACGCCTCTGATTGCTCCCACATACCGATCTGCCTTCCGCGGCAATACGAGATTCGTCGTGTCGCGATCAAACGCTCGGACACCCCACGGCGCGTCCTCATTCTGCGGCGACGCTCGGAGCGGGACGATGGTGCCGTTGGGGAGCAGCACCCGCACCTCCGCACCCTCCACTGCGCGGACGCTCACCGGCAGAAACTCGTCCGACGGCCACCACGCACTGCCCCGTGGAGTCATCGAGGTGGAATCGAGCCAGACGCCTTGAGCCGGCGGGGTAAATCGAAAGACCCGTTTCGCGGTGTAGACCAGGTGCGCAGAGTCGGTCGCGGTACGGGCGGTGATGTCGTACTGGATGACGGAATCGGCCGGCACCGGGAGCCATGCGATCCAGGTGCCGTTCGGCTCGACCGGTACCCCGCGACCATTGATGAACAGCGTCGCATCGCCGGTGCCGAGCGACCCGAAGATGAAATTGGAATCCCGCGCATCAACGAGGTCGCTGGTTGACGGGTAGATCACACTGATCGCCAGCGGGCCGCGCGCTGCAGGAACCGGCGGGAGCTTCGCGCCGATCGTGTCGGGACGATCCGTCCTCGCGCCCTCCACCGGTGCAGCGCCTGCCACAGGGCTCGGCGTGGGTGATGGCCTGGAAGACGAGCCGCACGCCGTGATCAGGATCAGGAGGGTTACTTTTTTTACTGTCATGTCGCCCAAGGTACACCAGCACTATGACTTACGCCAAGCGCTCTGTTGACGCTCTCCTTGGCCATTCCTAGATTCCCCGACAACTCCTTTTCCTCACACTGAGGTCCGTCGCGATTTCATGAGGCCGGCGCACCAAGGTCGGTATCACGAAGGCCGCCTGATGCTCCGGGAGATCCGGTGACTTCAGGACCCTCGGACCCGCCGCGCGGAGGCTCCGCTGGTGTGCCCGGTACCCGGGCACACTCGCCGGTGAGCGCGCCTCTCATGTCCCCGTGTCCCGCCTGCGGGAGTCCGGTTCAAAGCGACCTGCCCTTCTGCGGCAAGTGCGGCAAGCGGCTCAGCAGCGCCGCGGCGGCCCGCGCCTGCCCCAACTGCGGCCGGCCCAACGATCAGGGCTTCGCCTTCTGTCCCGCCTGCGGCACCGCGATAGCCGGACCGCCGCCCGAACCAGCGTCTCCCTTCCAACTCGCGACCAAGAAGGCAAGCAAGGGAGCCGAGCTCTTGCTGCTCGACCGGGGCGGAGCCACCACCCAGCGGTACCCGCTGCTCACCTCGGTCACCACCGTCGGACGACAGGGAGCCGACATCAACTTCCCTGACGACGGATACCTCTCTCCGGTGCACGCCCAGTTCCTCCTGCTCGACGGCATTCTCAGCGTGCGGGACCTGGGCAGCAAGAACGGCACCTGGCTCTACACCGACCAGCCGCACAAGCTCCTTGATGGTGACATGATTCTCATCGGGAGCCAGGTCTTTCGCTATCGCCGGCTCGGGTACCCCGGTCCGCGTCCCCCCGAACAGGACCAGACTCGAAGGCTGGGCAGTCTCACCCCCAACGCCGACATCGCCAATCTTGCTCAGATCCGGGCCGATGGCAGTCCGCGTGACATCGTTCACCTTTCCCCAGGCCGCTCCATCAGGATGGGCCGGGAATCGGGCGATTGGCAATTCCCCTACGACACCTCGATGAGCGCGATGCACGCCATGATTCGCAGTGAGGACGCGGACTTCGTGCTGGTGGACCAGGGGAGCCGCAACGGTGTTGCGATCGCGGTGCGGGGTGAACGGCAGGTGGTGCACGGGTCCCGCCTCCTGGTCGGGGATCAGATGCTGCGGGTGGAGCTGACGTGAAGTTCTGCACCGCATGCGGCGCCGAGTACGGCGATGAAATCCTCTTCTGCCAGAGGGACGGCACTCCACTCCGGGCCTCGGAAACGGCGCGCGATCTGATAGGACAGATCGTCGCGGAGCGCTATCACATCCAGAAGAAGCTGGGCGAAGGCGGGATGGGCCAGGTTTATCTGGCCGAGCACGTGAAGATGGGCCGGCGCTGCGCGATCAAAATCATGGCGCAGAGCATGATGAACGACGCCGATGCCATTTCCCGCTTCAACCGCGAGGCCGCCAATGCGAGCCGCATCAGCCATCCCCACGTCTGCGCGGTCTACGATTTCGGAGAGACTCGCGAAGGGCTCATCTACCTCGCGATGGAGTACATCGAGGGGAAGAGCCTGAGCGCGCTGCTGGATGAAGGCGGGTCGATGCCCCTGCCCCGCGCCACCGGCATCATCACCCAGTGCGCCGACGCACTCCAGGCCGCCCACGACCTCGGCATCGTTCACCGCGATCTCAAGCCCGACAACATCATGGTGATGACCGCCCGCGGGCGGGACATCGTGAAGGTGGTGGACTTCGGGATCGCCAAGGCCACCGACGCCAAGTCGAGCGGGCAGAAGGTCACCAAGACCGGCCTCGTGGTCGGCACTCCCGAATACATGAGTCCGGAGCAGCTCTCGGGCGACCCCTGCGACGGACGCTCCGATCTCTACTCGCTGGCGCTCGTGTTCTATCGCATGATTACCGGCAAGCTGCCGTTCGAGGCCGATACGGCGCAGGAGACGATGATCAAGCGGCTTACCGACGAGCCGCTGCCGCTGGCCCTGGCGCGACCCGACCTGCGCTTCCCGGTCCTGCTGCAGACCGTGCTCAACCGCTCGCTCACCCGCTCACCGGCTGATCGCTACGCGACGGCGGTCGAGTTCGGGCGGGACCTCGCGACGGCGACCGCTGCCATGACCGGAGTGGATCTCGAGGCCGGGACTCAGGTGGTGAAGCCGGAGGAGATGGATCGTCTGTTGGCGACGGTTCCCCCGACCCGGGTGGATCCTGACATCCAGCGGATTTCGCAGGGGTTGAAGACGGTGGTGGCCAAGCCGGACAGGGCGGGAAAGAAGATTCCCGTGGCACCGATCGCCGCCATTGCCCTGATCGCAGTCGCCGGAGGAGCGTACGCGATGCGAGGGACTCTGTTCGGCGGGACGCCGATTCAGAAGGTAGATTCGCTCCCCGCGCAGAGCAGGCCGGAAACCACCACAGTGCTCGTCGCCGGACGGGTGGACACGACCAATTCCCTCGGCGCGGCGAGCCAAACGACAACGAAATTGACCGGGGCTTCTGGACTGGGAACCCAGTCGCCTCCTGATTCCGTCAGGACCGTCAGCAACCCTTCGATCGCGACGAGCAATCCGCCGGTCGATCTCAGCAAGATGGCGAGCCAGGTGCACGAATTCGCCGACGACCTGGAGTTCGCCGACAACGACGCCCGGCGCTCTCAGGGAAAACAGCTCGGGCAGAAGGCCTACGCGACCGAGGGGTTGCCCGACAAGTCGCGCGCCGAAGCGGCGTTTGTGGTGAGTCAGGCGCTGATAAAGGAAGAAGATCGAGACGGCGCCAGGTTGTGGCTTCAGCGGGCGTACGACCTCGATGCCCGACCGGTCTGGAAAGACATCCTCGAACGGTATTAACTGAGGCCCCTTGGCTAACGTCCTCGTCTCCGTTTTCGGCAAGACCGACCTGGGTCGCACCCGCGACCACAACGAGGACACCTTCCTCGTCGCGGACCTGAGCCGCAAGGTCGCGAACCTCCAGGCCGACATGCGCAATCACGCGGTGGGGCCGAGGGGATCGCTGTTCATGGTCGCCGACGGGATGGGCGGTGCGGCGGCCGGCGAGGTGGCGAGCAGCATGGCGACCGACGCGATCTTCGGCCACATGACCACCGTGTGGCCGGATGATCCTGACGGATCAGGCCAGCGTTTCGCCTACCGGCTCAAGGAAGCGGTCGAGCTCGCCAACAACCGGATTCACGCTTATGCCCGCGAGCATCCCGAAGTGCGCGGCATGGGGACAACGGCAACCGTTGCGGGAGTGTTCGAATCCGACCTCTATCTCGCCCAGGTGGGAGACAGCCGCGGGTATCTGATCCGCAACGGCCACACCAGCCAGCTGACCAAGGATCAATCGCTGATGCAGCGCCTCGTCGAGGCGGGCGAACTTACCGAGGAGGAGGCGGAGCAGAGCGAACGGCGCAACATCATTCTCCAGGCCCTGGGCCCGGATCCCCGGGTCAAGGTGGACCTCACCTATCTGCCCCTCCGTCGCGGCGACCTCATCATCCTCTGCTCGGATGGGCTCTCGGGCCAGGTAAAGAAAGAGGAGATCGCCGAGGTGGCGCGCGCCACCTCCGACCTGGCGCAGCTGTGCGCCAAGCTGATCGATCTGGCCAACGAGCGGGGCGGACCCGACAACATCACTGCGGTGGCGGTTCGGTTCGAGGGTGAAGCGCTTCCCGAACCGGCGGGAGAAGACAACGCCGGCTACCAGGTGTACCCCCTCAGCGAGGTGGACACGACCACCGAGCCGGTGCCGGTATATACCGGTAGCCCTCCTCCGACCCCGATCGGCGAGAAGCCGCCGGTGCCCTGGTGGGTCGTGGCGGGCAGTCTCGTGGCCCTCGGGCTGGGACTCTACTTCCTCTTCTTGCGCGGCTAGGCCGCCAGGAGGCCGGTGAAGGCCCAGTTCACAATCCAATCGGGAAGTCGGGCCGGTCAGATCGACGTCCTGAGTCAGCCCTTCATCCTGGTCGGGCGCCACCCGCAGTGTGAGCTGCGCTTCGACGCCGACCAGGATCTCGATGTCTCCGCCCGCCACGCCTCCGTCACCCTGGCCGGAAAACTCTACGTGCTGCGCGACCTGGGCAGCACCAACGGCACCATGGTGAACGGCCAGCGCCTGACTGGAGATCACGTCCTGGCGTCCCAGGACATCATCCAGTTCGGCACCTCGGGACCGCGGGTCGAGTTCGCTTCGATTCCCGATCCGCCGCCGAGCGCGCTCCCTGTATCGCCCACTCCCCCGGTAATGGAGACCAGCGCTTTCCCGGGGGCCAGTCCTGCGCATCAGCAGATTCTCATCCCCAAAAGCGGATCACCGGGATCGTTCAAGCTGCCACATCCCACGCCGGGCAGTGCCGGTGCGACCACGCGGATCAAGATCGCGGTACAGGAGCAGACCAAGAAGCATCGCACGGTGCAGTACGTACTGTTCGCAATGCTGTTAGTGGTGACGGGCGCCTACTTCTGGTCTAATTCCCTCAACGCGCGCCGGCTGGCGGCCCAGCGCGAGCTTCTGCTGGGCCAGGTGGACAGCCTCGTGGCCCAGATCGGAACCCTGTCGGGTACCACGCAGGCACTCCAAGGCGCCCTCGACTCGGCGAAGACGGAAGCCCAGCGGCTCAAGCAAAGGATCAGTGCCTCAGGCGCCACCGGGCCGGAGATCGCGCAGCTCAAAGCCCAGCTCACGGCAGCCACCCAGCAACAGCGAAACCTCGCCCAGGTGGCGACGCTCGATGGGGCTGCCATCGCGGCCGCAAATCGGGACGCCGTGGCCATCGTGTTCGTGCAGTTCCCCGACGGGCGGAGCTTTACCGGCACCGCGTTCGCGATTCAATCCGATGCCAACGGAGGGCTCCTGGTCACCAATCGTCACGTCGTCGTCGATTCGGTGGGACACCTCCCGGAGAAAGTCGGCGTCGTATTCAACGGCTCGAATCAGAATTTCAAGGCCGACGTCGTCGCGATGGGCCATGAGACCGATGTGGCGCTGCTCAAGACGTCGGTGCACCGGGGAATTCCGGTGGTGAAAGGCCTTGCGACGAGCAGAGCCGAAGTCGGGGAGCCGGTCGCGGTAATTGGCTTCCCCCTCGGTTTGGATCTTCAGAAGGGGGCAGACTGGCGCCAGCTGGGCGTCGCGGCCACCCTTACACTGGGGACGGTGTCCCGGACCCTGCCTGACCTGATCCAGCTCGACAGCTACGGCGCACAGGGGTCCAGCGGAAGCCCGATCTTCAACCGGGCGGGGATGGTCGTCGGACTGATCTATGGTGGAGAAAAGGGAAGCAACGGCAGGATTGTCTACGGCGTACCGGCCGGCGCGATCAAGGAACTGCTGCTTCGCCGGGAGTAGAAACACAACGCCCGGTCCAGTGCGTTTGCACCAGCCGGGACGATGGTTCTTGGCAGGTTCATCACCCGGTCTGCTCTGTTTCCCCGGGGCCCGAAGGCTATGTCATACGTCGAAGTGAATATAAGGACCCCCACCCCAAAATGGCAGTCCCCCCTGATTTGGGCCCAGACCAGGGCCAAAGGCCGGGTTTATGAAAGGCATCGTGTGGACGGTCGGGGCGACGGTGGGCGGGGCGGTCGGGTGGTGGATCGGAGCCCGGTTCGGCTTCATGACCGGCTTCATCCTGAGCACCGTTGGGAGCGGGATCGGGATCTATTTCTCCGGGCGCCTGGCGGCGGAGTATCTGCCCTGACCCAACTGCTTACCGCGGATGACGCGGAAAACACGGAAGAACGCGGCAGGGACTGAGGGGAACAACCACAACAGCTCTCCGCGTGCTCCGCGTATTCCGTGGTAGGCTTTGGGCCGAACAGTAGGGCTCTAACTGCTTACCGCGGAGGACGCGGAAAACACGGAAGAACGCGGAAGGGCCTGAGGGGAACAACCACAACAACTCTCCGCGTACTTCAGCGTGTTCCGCGTACTCCGCGGTATGGTTTGTTGGATGGCCTCGGAGCAAGGCCCTCACTGCCTAACGCCGAACACGTAGCCACATCATCAGTGCTCTTTTCCGCGTACTCCGCGGTAGGCTTTTAGGGTCAATAGTTTGCCAAGGATCGTTCAGACGCTGCCATGCCATTTAGCCGGGAAGACATTCGCGCATCGGTCGAGCGGGCGGGGGACGAGCACTGGAACGCGCTGATAGCCCACCACGAGGACCCCTACCCCCGCCCCACCCCGACTCCCGGTGCCATCTGCAAGGCCGAGGCGGAGCGGCTGAACGAGCTTGGCCTGGCGGACAAACCCGAGCTCAAGCTGCTGGAAAGTCGGGTGAAGAGGGTCGGCGAGGAGGTCGAGCTGATTCACGTCTTTGAGCAGGCCGGCAGGCCGGAGCGGTTGCTCACAGAGCCATTCCGCAACTACGCACCGGATCCGGCATAGCCGGCTTGTCAGTTCCCTCCCGCCCACTTATCACCTAGCTTCAATCGGGCTGGATGGACGGCCATCCGTCCGGCCCTGTACTCAACTCACGTCCGAACGGTCAGGTGTATGACCATTCCCGAACGGCTTCGCCCCCACCCTCAGGATCGATTCCGCGATCCGGCCCAGCTTTTCGACTTGAAGCAAGCTGCTGCACGCTTGCGGGCCGAGCCGCATGCCGCCGTCGAAGGGCACCGGCAGATCGCGCTGTTCCGCCACGGGCAGGTGACCGTGGTGCTGTACCTCTTCGAGCCCGAGGGCCACATCAGACAACACGAGACCGAGGGAGTAGTCACGATTCACGCGCTGGTCGGCCGGCTGCTCGTCACGGCCGACGACTCTACTCATGAGGTATCCGCGGGACAGATGGTAGTGCTGGCGCCCGGGGTACCGCTTACGGTGCGCGCGATGGTGGCGAGCGAAATGCTTTTCACAGTGCATCACACCGAAGAATGAGATCCATTCCATGACGTTCGACGTCACCGCCAGGCGGCACGAGATTGCCAAGCGCGCCCGGGCGTTTTCCGAGGGGAAGCTTCCCCGCAGTGAAGTGTTGCGGGATGTCGAAGCCCAGGACTATGCCGACCCGGTGTTGCGCCCCTTGCTCGAAGCTATTCAGAACCTTCCCAAGAAGTCCCGCTTCTCGGGACTCTGGGGGCAAGCCTACGACGCCTATCTGGCCAAGACTCGCAAACTGATCGAGGCTGCCGAACGTTGAACCCACTTGCGCTGCCAAAAGGAGGAACTGTGCGCGCTGCATTCATAGCGGTTTCTGCTCTCTCGATAAGCCTTCTTTCCAGTCCCGCCATTGCCCAGGTCCAGGGGCCCGGTCTCATGGGACCCTCGGTTCAGACTCTTCAGGCCACCGCAGCACTCCGTCCGGTCGCCACCGCCACGGCTGCTACAGACAATTCGGCGAACCTTGCCACGGTCGCGGTCACTCGGGCCTCCAAACGGACCGGCACGGCCCTCATGATCGCCGGCGCCGCCGCCCTCGTCACCGGGCTCATCATCGACGAGGATGTGGTTACTGTCGCCGGTGCCATCGCGGCCGGTGTCGGACTCTTCCTCTATCTCAGGTAACCAGCCTTTGGGCAAACAACCCCGCGCGATCGGCCACATCGGTCTGATCGTCGCGGGGCTTGTGCTGCTCGTCCTCGGCGTCCTCGCCGGGCTCACCCTGAGTCGCGCCTCCTCACTCTTCGAGAGCAGGACCCGGGTCGATCAGTCGTCCGTGGTCGAGCAGCTCAAGAGTGTGGCCAAGCTGGTCACTACCGAAGCCACGGTGCGGGACGTGATCGTCTACGAGAACACCCGGTTGGGGTCCACCAAGCGCTCGCTGGTTATCGTAACCGGCAAGGCCCTGGTGGGTCTCGATCTCCAGCACCCGCCCCGGGTTACAATCGACTACAAGGCGAAACGGATCTCGCTCGGTCTGCCCCATGCCCGGCTGGTCGGGGTGGATATCCAGGATCTCAAGATCTACGACGAGAGCCGCGGACTCTGGAATCCGTTCCGGCCCGCCGATCGCGACACGATTTTCCAGCTCGCCCGGCAGCACCTGGTCTGGGCCGCGCGGGACATGGCGGTGGTGGCGCACGCGGAACAAGGCGCCCGCCAACTGCTCACCGGCCTCTTCGCCCCGCAGGGGTACAGCGTGGATGTAGTGTTCGAGCCGTTCGTGCAGGAATCCAAAGACTAGTACCTACGGAAGTACCGAGTACCGCGTACTCACATCTTCCCCGAAGGTCGATTTGGGGGCCGGTGAACAGCGCCCTCCAAGTGATCCTTTCGAAAGAAGGTACTCGGTACTCGGTACTCGGTACGCGGTACCCGTTACCCGGAACGCAACAACGCCGGGACAGCCACTCGGCCATCCCGGCGCTGCCTACCAACTGGCTCGGGTTAGTACCCCGGGTTCTGCACCAACCCCCCGGCTACATCGATTTCACTCTGCGGAATCGGGTACAGCGTCTGGTACGCCGGCACCCCGGGCAGCACCTGCTGCCAGCGGCCGGTGCGGACCAGGTCGGGCCACCGGTCGCCCTCGGCAAACAATTCCAGCCGCCGCTGCAGATCGATTTCATCCAGGACTTCCTGCTGACTGGTCACGTCAACCCCTAAGACGTGGGGAGCCAGACCGGCCCGCACCCGGATCTTGTTGTACTCGTCGACCGCGGCGGCGAGCTGGTTCTGCCGCGCCAGGGCCTCCGCCTTGATCAGCAGGATTTCGGCGAAACGAATCACGTGAATGTCCTCGGCACCCGCCGTGGTCGGGTACTTCCCGCCGGAGGTGTCGTCGGGAGTCGGGATGTAGACATTCCACGCCAGGCGCACATCGCTCGGATCATACGCGCCGACCAGGCTCGCCGTCGGTGCCAGCTCGGCACCACCACCCTGGGGATCCGACCACCAGTAGTACATGTAGTTGTACTGCACATCGGTGAAAGTCACCTTCCAGATGTCCTCGACACTGTCGTTTTCGTCGCTGGGGAACAGATCCGAATAGACCGGATCGAGATCGTAGCCCAGCGCGATCACCTCATCCGCCTTGGCCAGGGCGTTGGCGTAGTCCCCCTGGTACAGGTAGACCCGCGCGAGCAGCGCCTTGGCGCCACCGACAGTCGCGGTGTTGGTCGGCCCCGTCTGGTCGCTGATGAGCGTCTCCGCCTGCTGAAGGTCGCTCAGGATCTGGGCGTAGACTTCATCCGACGTGGCACGGACCACGCTGTTGGCATCCTGGACGCTCCCCGGCGCCTTGAGAACCAGCGGCACTCCTCCGAAGAGTTTGACCAGGTTGTGATAGTGTAAGGCTCGCAAGGCAAGCGCCTCGCCCACGATCTCGTCTTTGTCGGCCTGGGCAATCGTTACCACACCCGGCACGTCGTTGATGAGAGTGTTGGCGCGTGCGATCGCGATGTAGATCGCGGACCAGATGTCGGTGATCGAGACATTGGTCGGCTGCAGGTTGTGCCTCTGGGCATCCTTGTACGAGTTGAAGGTGCCGATGTCCTGGGCGTTGTCCGAGGACAGGTCGCCAAAGAGCTCAAAGTCACCACCGTAGTAGCTGTCCTCCTGAAGCCCGGCATACGCGCCGGCCAGGAACGCCTGCGCCGACGGAAGGTCGGTGATCGCGCCATCCGACGGCACTTGGTCCTTCGGCTGCTCGTCGAGGAAGGTGTCGCATCCCGCGACTCCGAAGACCATCAGCAGCAACGGAAGTATCAGCCTTTTCATGATCGGAGTCCGCCGAGCGGTCGCGTTAGTATGAGTAGTCATGGTTCACCACCCCGCCTGAATGCCGAGAATGACAGTCCGCTCCTGCGGGTAGGCATAGAAGTCGTTGGCCAGCGACACGTTGGTCGACGACCCTCCGCTGTTCACGTCAGGATCGTATCCACTGTAATCGGTGATGACGAACGCATTCCGCACTCCGGCATAGAGTCTGAGACTCCGGGCTTTGACGCCGGCTGCCCAGTTCTCCGGGAACTGATATCCCATGGTGATCTCCTGCATGCGCAGGTAGGATCCGTTCTCGAGGAATCGGCTGGTAGGATCGCCGTAGGCGCCGGACACACCGTCGTAGCTGGCCCGGGGGACGTCGGTCTGGTCGCCGGGCTTCTGCCACCGCTTCAGCTGGTCCTTGAACTGGTTGTCGAAGTAATAGCCGCCCGATGCGCTGTACGTCCGCATGTCGTTGTAGATCTTGTTGCCCTGGCTGAAGGTCATCAGGAAGCTCAGGTCCACTCCCTTCCAGGTGAACTCGTTGGTCAGGCCGCCGCTGTAGTCCGGATGCGGGCTGCCCACGAAGGTCTGGTCGTTCGAGGTGATGACGCCGTCTCCATCGACATCCTTGAAGATCGCGTCGCCGGTGGCTGGATCTACGCCGAGGAACTTGAGCATGTAGAACTCACCCAGCTCATGCCCGACCTGAACCCGGTTCACGTAGGAGCTGAACGGCTCGTTGTTGGCCAGCTTGGTTACTTCGTTGCGGTTGATCGACAGGTTGAGCCCGGTCCTCCAGTTGAAGCCCTTGGAATCCTTGGCCTGGATGTTGACCGTCTCGAGTCCGATCTCGAAGCCCTTGTTCGTCATGTCCCCGACGTTGTCGAACACCGTGGTGAATCCGCTGGTGTTGCTGATCGGACGTGCCAGGAGCAGGTCCTGGGTGTTCTTCTTGTACCAGTCCGCCGTCAGGAAGACGCGACCCTTGAAGAGCGTGAGGTCGACCCCGACATCGACCTGCTGGGTGCTCTCCCACTTGAGCGCCGGGTTGGAAAGCGAGGAGTTCGCCAGTCCGGGTGTGCCGCCGTAGTTCGAGGTCCCCGCCGTTCCCTGATAGGGATACAGATCGGCGGGCTGATTGCCGGTGAGCCCCCAGCTGCCGCGGAGCTTCAGTTCATCGAGCCAGCTTGACTCCTTGAACAAATCCCGGGTCATGACCCACGCCCCGGAGACCGCTGGGAACACGCCCCAGCGTGAGTCGGGACCGAACCGGGACGAACCGTCGGTCCGCAGGCTGCCGCTCAGCAGGTAGGTGTCGTTGAGCGAGTAATTGGCCCGGCCGAAGAACGACACGAGGGTCGAGCGGGACTCGGTCCCGTCGAACACCGTCGGAATCGTCGTATTACGTACCTCGGTCAGCTTCGGGTCAGCCAGTCCCTCACCCCGAATGAAGTTGAGGTCGTTGTTGGTGTACTCGATGCTGTTGCCGGCCGTGGCGGTCAGAGCG
>Ga0207645_10001225_pt1 | contig 21129 bp, 25 predicted proteins | sample KBSM53metaG_FD_184331 | JGI IMG/M metagenome (GOLD analysis project Ga0207645, IMG submission 184331) | Miscanthus rhizosphere microbial communities from Kellogg Biological Station, Michigan, USA - KBS M5-3 metaG (SPAdes) (version 2) | ecosystem: Host-associated > Plants > Roots > Rhizosphere >...
GCTGAACAAGAAATCAACAATACCGGCGCGTTGTCCGAGCAGTTCGTTACGATCGGCGCTGCCTCACTGGCCCTGCTTGTCGTTGCGGCGATCGCCGTCCTGATTGGAATGGCTTGAATCGCTTTTCGAGCTGATTGAAGACGGTTCCGATACCTGCATGCTCTTGTGCGATACCCCGACCTCGAAACGAGGGTAGGGGTGCTCGCCTGTTCGGCGCTATGCTAGTGGGCAAGTCATCCCGAGGAGAGCCATGCCGCAGACGATCACGACAGGTTACAAGGCCTTGTGCGAGGCCGCGGAACAAGAAATCGAGACCTTGCCGGTCGAGGAGGCGATCAAGCTGGCGGGGCGTAGCGATACGGTGCTCGTCGATATTCGTGACGTCCGTGAGCTGCAGCGAGAGGGCAAGGTGCCAGGCGCTTTCCATTGTCCGCGCGGGATGTTGGAATTCTGGATCGATCCGCAGAGCCCGTATCACAAACCGATATTTGCGGACGACAAGAAGTTCGTATTCTTCTGCGCGGGCGGACTGCGGTCTGCGCTTGCCGCCCAAACGGCACAGCACATGGGATTAAAGCCCGTCGCCCACATTAAGGGTGGATTCGGCGCTTGGAAAAAGGCCGGCGGCCCGGTGGATACGACCGAGTCTGATTCCGCGCAGACCAAAAAGTGACAACCATTCACCGGCCTGTTCTGGTCGATCAGAAAATTTCGCTTGTTGTGTTTTCAAGCTTGCCGCAATTTCTGCGCGCGTGGAGGACGGGTTATGGCGCTGACACTGATTATTGGTAACAAGAACTATTCGTCATGGTCGTTTCGGCCCTGGATTGCCATGAAAGTGGCGGGGATCGCCTTCGAGGAAAAGGTCGTTCCCCTTTATGAGCCGGGTAGCCGCGAACAGATCTTGCAATACTCGCCGGCCGGCAAGGTTCCTGTCCTCGTGGATGGTGACCAGCGGATTTGGGAATCTCTCGCTATCCTCGAATATCTGGCAGAGAAATTCCCCAAGCAGAAGCTTTGGCCTGACGATCCGCGTGCGCGCACACATGCCCGGATCGTGGCGACCGAAATGCATGCTGGCTTTCAGCCTCTGCGCAAAAGCTGTCCGATGAATCTTTGGCTACCGGTGAAGTCGCGGCCTCAGTCGGAAGAGGTGATGACCAATGTGCGGCGAATAGAATTCCTGTGGGCGGATTGTCGCGCGCGGTTTGGGCAGGGTGGACCGTTTCTGTTTGGCCCCTTTGGAGCGGCGGATGCGATGTATGCGCCTGTAGTTGCACGATTGCACTCGTACGGCCTTAAGGTCGGCGATGGAGCATGTAACTATATGGATGCGGTGATGGCTTTGCCGGCTTGGGCTGAATGGCGGACAGCTGCGCTCAAGGAGAACTGGATTCTAAAAGACGATGAACCGGAGTGGCCCATGGTGCGCGGGGTTCCTGTCGCCTGATGGTGTGCCGCAGTTTTCTGCGCGGGCATCGCGAAAGGCGAGGGCGTAAAGTCAAGTCGACGAGGACTTGCCGCCTGCTTTCAGATGCCGGATCAGGTCATCGATGAAAGCGCACTGACCGGGCAGGATCTTTCGTCGAGCTTGTGTCACGCTGAAATAGGCGACACGGTCGATTTCGGGAAAGTTCTGTATCTTTCCCGATCGCGGCGGCCATTCCATTTCGAAATGGTTGCTGGAAAACCTGCTCAGATCGAAATCAGCCTCCATTGCGAAGGCGTGGACCATTTTCCCGCTCTTTTGACGTAGTGGCGTGAGGGCCGTGAAAGGTCCGGTGGGCGTAAGGCCGGTTTCCTCGTTGAATTCGCGCTTTGCGCAAGTGAGCAGGTCGCCGGATTCGACATTGCCCTTCGGGATCGACCATGCGCCTTCATCCTTGTTGCGCCAGTAGGGACCACCGGGATGCGCAAGCAGCAATTCAAGTGCCGACTTTCGTCGGAAAGCGAGAATGCCCGCGCTGACCTCCGATCGACGCGGCACGATCGTTACCAGGGCCGCTCGACAGAATTGGTTACGTGGTCACGATCCGGCGAAGTAAAGCACAGACCGACGCAGAGGTAGGGCAGCTCCGGATGCGGGTTGTGCCCACGATGAAATTTGGCGATCGGCTCGGAATAACATTCGCCGGCTTTCGCCTTCACCAGAACGCCCTCCTGGAAATGCGCTTCGAACAATCCTTGCAACGCCACGAAAAATGCCGCGCCGTTGTGGCAATGCCAGTTGGTGTATCCGCCGGGCACTATTTCGGCATTATAGATCTGCACTTTTACCTGCGGGTCGCGCGGCAGCGACGCATAAAGGCAATCGAGAAGAAGATTGCGATGGAAACCATGTCCGAGCGGCACAATGCCCTCGAGCTTGAGTTTCAGATCCTTGTAATTGTCGGTCTTGGCATGCATGTCGTCGCCCCACGATCTGAGAAGGGAGCGAGCCTAGTACGGCGACAGGCTTGAAGTGAAGGTCGCACGCGCACGCACACGCCCCGTGCCGGTCGCTCCGGCACGGGGTGTGTCACACACCCGTAACGCTACGCTACCGACACTACTGCTTTGAGCCGGTCGTGCTCTTCTTGGGATTCGGTGAGCAATTCAGGTTCTGCGGCTTGGCGTCCTTTTCGCACGCCGCCAGACTCGCATATTTACAATTCAGCGATCCGCCTGGAGACGTTGCAATGCAGAATGCGCCAGTTCCGGTGGCCTGTGGCGCCTGCATGCCGCTACCGGTCTGTCCCATTGTGCCTTGGGCCTGCGCGATTGAAATGCCCGCAACGAGAGCCGCTACAGCGGTAAATGTAGTCAGGATTTTCATCATCTGCCTCCTCGGGAGAATGAGTGCCGCAACCAGATAACGGCACTTCGGAACAACGGAGGCGCAGCGATGCTGTTCCCGGAACCCGGACTTTGGATGCTAAAAAAGTTTTCAGTTTTGCAAAACGGCAGGCGGCCGGGAACTTCCCGGCCGCCGTCGAGAATCGTTACAGGTTGAAACTACGCCTCGAGGATCGCCACGATTTCGTGTGTCCGTGGGTCGATGACGACGATCTGGTCGCCAACTAAGATGTAGTTAAAGCCTCGCCACGCTGGATAGACCTCCACTACCTGCACGGGGAGCGGGTAAAGGTGAACGCTCGCCGGGATGCGGGTGCCAACGCTGATCGACACATTCAACTTGGTCTGCTCGACTTTGTGCTCCTTGATGACCGAGGTGATTTTCGTGCGCTGCTCGGTCGACAGTTTGGCTGAACCGGAAGCAGCGCCCTGGCCAGTGGTGTTCGAGCGGTTCTGCTCCGTCGTACTCTGAGTGGACTTCGGCGAGCCGCCGTTCTGCTCAGACTTGGAGCGCACGTCCGCCTTGCCGGGTGCACTGGACTTATCCTTGTCCATCGCGCCTGCCTTGTCGGGGGCTTCCGACTTCGGGGACTGTCCAGTTGTCTCCGGTGCCTTGCCGGTTGCCTTACTGTCCGGTGTCGCTTGGCCGGTCGTCTGTGGCGACTTTTGGTCGCCGGCTTTCATAGACGGCGCCACCTTCTCAGCCGGCGCAGTTTGCTGTGCGGCCGGAGCGCGTTCCGGCGGCTCCTTGCCCATTCCTTGTGCCGAAACGGCGCCGGCGCTCAGTAGCAACGCCATGGCGGCGGTCGACAACAGTTTTGTTTTCCTCACGGGATGTCTCCTCTGGATGCCCCTCGAAACCCCGACGAAGTCGGGACCTGGCTGGAGAAACGTTTTGTTCGACTTGCCGGTTCCGAAACTTACGGATTTGCAATGAAAGTGCCCCGCCATTGCGTTCTGGGTTCCACCGAGGCACCTTTCTGGCTGTCCAGGGAGGACGTTTTGGCGATTCCTTCGTCGTCGATTGACAAAAGCAGTCCCGAATATCGCGCCAATGCCGAACGCATGCGCTCGCTCGTGAGCGAGCTGCAAGCACGGAGGGCCGAAGCGGCTTTAGGGGGGTCCGAGCGTTCGCGCGAGCGGCACGCGGCCCGCGGAAAGTTGCTGCCGCGCGACCGGGTCATGAACTTGATTGATCACGGATCGCCTTTTCTGGAGCTGTCGCCGCTTGCCGCTAATGGGATGTATGACGAAGCAATCCACAGTGCCGGGCTGATCACAGGCATTGGGCGTGTGGAAGGCCGCGAATGTGTCATCGTTTGCAACGATTCCACCATCAAGGGTGGCACGTACTTTCCGATGACGGTGAAGAAACACTTGCGCGCGCAGGAAATTGCGCGCGAGAACCGCTTGCCCTGCCTCTATCTTGTCGATAGCGGCGGCGCCAATCTGCCGCATCAAACCGATGTTTTTCCCGACCGCGAGCATTTTGGTCGTATTTTTTACAATCAAGCGACTTTGTCATCGCTTGGCATTCCACAAATCGCGATCGTAATGGGATCATGCACGGCGGGTGGCGCTTACGTGCCGGCGATGTCAGATGAGACAATCATCGTCAAAAATCAGGGGACCATCTTCCTCGGCGGTCCGCCGCTCGTGAAGGCCGCGACCGGGGAGCTCGTCAGCGCGGAGGATCTAGGCGGCGCGGACGTTCATGCCCGCAAGTCGGGGGTAGCAGACCACTACGCCCAGGACGATCATCATGCGCTGAGCATAGCGCGCCGTATCGTCGCAAATTTGAATACCAGGAAAAGCGTCGACATACCTCTCGTAAAGCCGCGCGAGCCTGTTCTCGACATCGCGGAACTTGACGGCATCGTGCCGGCCGACCTCAAGAAACAGTATGACGTGCGAGAAGTTATCGGGCGAATTGTTGATGCGTCCGAGTTTGACGAGTTCAAAGCGCTGTATGGCACCACGCTTATAGTCGGATTCGCGCATATCCACGGAATGCCCGTTGGAATCCTGGGCAACAACGGAATCCTGTTTTCAGAAAGTGCACTAAAGGCGGCGCATTTCATCGAGTTGTGCTGCCAGCGACGCATTCCGTTGCTGTTCTTGCAAAACATTGTGGGATTCATGGTAGGGCGCGACTACGAGGCGGGCGGGATTGCCAAGGATGGCGCGAAAATGGTTACCGCGGTCGCCTGCGCGCAGGTGCCGAAGATCTCTCTCATCATTGGCGGCTCATATGGCGCAGGTAACTACGGGATGTGCGGGCGCGCCTACGGCCCGCGCTTCCTTTTCACTTGGCCGAATGCACGCATATCGGTCATGGGCGGTGAGCAGGCCGCCAGCGTGCTGGCGACGGTCAGGCGCGAAAACATCGAGGCCAGCGGGGGCAAATGGTCCGAGGTCGAAGAGGAGGAGTTCAAGCAACCGCTGCGTGACCAGTTTGAACACGAAGGCAATCCGTACTACGCGACGGCGCGACTTTGGGATGATGGAATTATTGCACCATCGGAGACGCGTCGGGTGTTGGCGCTTGCGCTTTCCGCGGCGCTCAATGCGCCCGTGCCGCCGACGAAATTCGGCGTGTTCAGAATGTAGCCACTGCGCCAGCACAACCGGAATTCAGATTAGACAAATTCCAATCTTGCTCTTCCAGACTTGAATTCACCGGGATGAGGTGACAGTGGTATGTCGCGCCACGTGGCGTTTATGAACATTGAAAGAGTTACGCCGTGCGACGTTCAATCCTCATTTCGCTCGTGATTGCCGGAATTTCGATGCCGCTTGGCGCGAGCGCGCAACAATCAGCGCCTGGTGCGGCAAAAGAAGCGGCAAGCGATGCCGCGAAGAATGCGCCCAAGACCTATGTGCCGGGTCTTGAGCAATTCATGAACGTTATTCTGATGGAGCACAATAAACTATGGTTTGCGGCCAAGGCCCGCAATTGGCCGCTCGCCGAATATCAACTCGGTGAAATCAAGGAGGTGATGGGCGACGTACAGGATCTCGTGCCAACGTTCAAGAATCTGCCGTTAGCCGACATGCTTGACGCTGTTATCACCAAAGAAATTGTCGCGTTGGAAAAATCGATAGAAGCCAAAGACTATAAGGCGTTCGTCAGTGGTTACGACAAGCTGACCCAAGCTTGCAATGCCTGCCATCAGGGCACAGAGAATGGCTTTATTGTCATTCAACGCCCGGCGCGGCCGGCGTTCACCAATCAGGTTTATGAAAAGCGTCGATGACTTACGTCGCCTGCTTGGCGCCATAGCGGTATATCGCCGGTCATGCTAGATGCACCGGGATGACCAGTCCTGCGGATCTCAAACAACTCGCTCCTACCGGGACGTTGCGTGGCGGCGTCGTTACGGCACCCGCAGCATCCGCCTTTTTTGCGATCAGAGACGGCGGAGGAGAGGTTAAGGGCGTTACCGTCGATTTGATCCGCGGGTTTGCAGCGGCGCTAAAATTGCCGCTGGCTCTTCAGGTCTACGACAATTCCGGCCAGGTGACCGATGCGGTCGCCAAAGGTGACTGCGATCTTGCCTTCATGCCGCAGGATGCCGAACGTGCGAAGCGCGTCGATTTTGGCCCGGCATATTATGTTATCGAAAGCACATACTTGGTGCCGGCTGGCTCGAGCATAAAAAGCATCGAAGAGGTCAATCAGCCGGGTCGCCGGATCGTTGCAATTTCGAACACGACGACGGCTCGCAGTGCCCGTCGTACTGCCCCGAATGCCAGCGTCGAAGAGGTGCCGAGTGTCGACAAGATGACTGAAATGGCGCGGCAAGGGCAGGGCGATGCTTTTGCGCTGTCGCACGATTCATTTGCCGGGCTTTTGCCGAAACTCCCAGGGGCGCGCGTTCTTTCCGGCAATTTCCAGCAGACCGGGATTTCAGTGGCCGTGCCGAAAGGGCGGGCAGTCGCGCTGCAGATCGCGAGCGAATTGGTAGAGGTTGCGAAGACGTCGGGCCTCGTGCGCCGCGCGCTCGACGCAGCCGGGTTTCCGGAAGCCGTGGTGGCCCCGTCAGCGTGACGTCGGCCGCGACCTTATGGCCTCATAAGTACGTTACCGAGGCTTCCACGTTCGACGGCTTCATGAGCGGCAGCGATGTCGTCGAGCCTGAACGTCGGCTGCGCCACGCGATTGAGCAACACGCCTTGCTTCAACGCACTGTCGATGGTCGCAATGGCCCGTTCACGCTCAGTCGCGTCAAGCTCGTAAACCAGGAAAAACTGCAATCGGATCGAATTGACCAGGCAGAAAGCCGCCGGAATGGTCGCCTCCGGCCCGGTGCCATAGACGATGACGTTGCCCTTGGTTCGTAGGACCGCCGGAAGCAGTTTGGCATTGGCGGTTAAGTCCATATCGATTACGACGTCGACGCCGCGTTTTCCGGTGAGTTCCATGACACGATCACCGACGCTGTCGCGCTTGTAATTTATGATGTGGTCTGCGCCGGCCTCTTGTGCGGCTTTGGCTTTGTCAGGAGAGGATATCGTTGTGAGGCAGACCGCGCCTTTGGCCTTTGCAAACTGAAGGACGTATTGGCTGACGGCGCCAGCCCCACCGGAAACCAATATCGTTGTGCCTTTGCCGACGTCTGCGAGGGCAATCGCATGCGCGGCAGTCATTGCGGGGATGCCGAGGCATGCGCCCGCATCGAAGCTGACCTTTTCGGGCAACACGACGGCCTGGGTCGCAGGCAGCACAATAAATTCGGCACCTGTGCCAAAAGGGCGCTTCCACTGTCCGTTCCATACCCAGACTCGTTCGCCGATCCGCGTTTTCGAAACTCCGTCACCGACCTCGTCGATGACACCGGCACCGTCGCTATGAGGTATGACCCGTGGGTAGGTGATTTTTCGCGTGGAGCCCTGACGTGACTTTACGTCCGATGGATTGATCCCTGAGACGGCGATTTTTACGCGAACTTCGCCGGGGCTTGGATGTGGCGTTTCGACATCGCCGACCATAAGGACGTCGCGAGCGCTGCCATTGCGTTCGTAGTAAGTCGCTTTCATGTGCCATCCCCTTTACAATCACGATAGCACGCTGTTCCGGATAAGAAATCGCCGCCGGAAACCTCGTGGCATCTCGCACGTTGTGTTTGTTGGGCAAATTCGATGGGGGGAGTGGGCCGCATCGCGGCTCCCAGCCACGAGGTTCGTCATGACTTATCGCGTCTACAGCGGGCCAAAAGGGTCCGCAGATGTATCACCGCTAGAAAAATCGCAGTCGCTGTTCAAGCAGCTGCATACGCTCGACGAAGCGCTGTCTTGGGCGAGACACTTGGAACGTACTGACAGGATACCGCTGCTGATCGAAGGTGACGACGGGACAAGAATGGACCGCCGAGCAATCGTGGACGCCTTGCGAGTCGGAATGCGTGAGGACGTTGACGGGTCGGCGCGCGCCTAGTTCTGTCACGCTAGCTTGAGCTAGCAATCCGATTCCATTCCGCCCGCGCCCGCGCAGTGAGATGGTTCCACTTCGTACTGACCACATCCCAGTTTACCATTGGGCGCTGCGCGCTGGCCGATGAAGTGGCCGCGCCTGGAACCGTGCGGGAATCGTACAGATATGCCCCGCCGACGGTCAGGACGGCGCCAAGAATGATCCCGATGAGGACTCGCATGAAATTTCTCCTCGTACCCCACCCAAAACGCCGCGCCCAATAGCTGGTTCCAAGCCTCGCCCCGACCGATTTTGGCCGCAAACCAGACAATTTTGGGTCATGCGCCGTTAACCGTGGATACTCACCAAGCGCGTTATAACTTATTGAAAATACAAACGTTATTGCGGAAAAAACTTTGCCCGCAAACAAAATTTGCTGCTATATTGAAATTATGAGCAGACATTCAGCAAAAACCGCCGGTCGGTCTACCAAGACCGCCGGACGTGCCGCCAAGAAGAGTACGAAAAGCGTACGCTCTGCGGCAAAAAAGGCGTCGAAATCCGCACGGTCGCCGGTTGGCAAGATCAACCGGACCACGCGGGTGCAGGGCGCTGCAACAAAGATGATCCGGACGCAGAGCCCGCCGGTGCAGCCGGTGGCCGCGCACGAGATTCCTCTCCGCACCCACAAATATCAGGTTGGTGAGATCGTCTATTACACCTCGCCGACGTTTGGTCGCGCGGCAGCGACCGGAAGCTATACGGTGGTAAAGCTGTTGCCATCGGAGGGTGACGACTATCAATACCGGATTAAGAGTTCCGGTGAGGCTTTCGAACGCGTCGCCAAAGAAAGCCAGCTCGACCGCGCCTGACCGCGGTGTCGCGATTTTGCCTCGGCGCCAGCTTACAGTTTTCTTGGGTGCGCGTTTTTCGCGCTTCGGAAGGGCGTAAGTGCCAATGGACGCCGCAGGGGACAGTACACCCGCGACAGCTGATGCTGTCGCGGATGCTGACATCACACCTAGAACTGGTCACCAGAGGACTAAACGTAAGATTTAGAACGTCATAAACGGCCTAAACAAGCCAATGAAGGGGAGGAATTCATGCGCGCGCTTTTTCGTCTGACCACATTCTTGTTGCCTGTTTTTCTGGTGTGGCCAGCGTCTGCACAAAACTATCCAAACCATCCGGTCAAACTGATTGTGCCGTTTGGCGCGGGCGGGCCCGCAGACGTCTATGCCAGAGTGCTAGCGCAGCACCTCTCCGAGGAAACCAAACAGTCGTTTGTGGTTGAGGACCGCCCGGGAGCTGGCTCGATTATCGGGACCGACGCTGTCGCAAAGTCGGCACCTGACGGCTATACGCTGCTGGTGATGTCCAACACGCATACGACCAATGAATCGCTGCTTCCGAATAAGCCGTTTCAGCTGATGCGGGATTTCGTTCCGGTCGCGACGGTCAACTATTCGGACCTGCTCATGGTTGTGCACCCTTCAGTGTCGGCAAAGAGCGTGAAGGAATTCATCGATCTTGCGAAAAAAGAGCCAGGCAAGCTGAACTACGCATCGTCCGGTCCCGGCACTCCGTACCACATGGCGGGCGAGCTGTTTAAGGCGATGAGCCAAACTGACATTGTTCACGTTCCGCACAAAGCGTCCGGCGACGCCCGAAATAGCGTGATATCCGGCACGGTGCAGATGATGTTTGACGCAGTCACGACGATGACGGCGCTTGCCAAGGGCGGGCAAGTTCGCGCGCTCGCGACGACTGGCCTAAAGCGCTCCGAACTGACGCCGGATTTGCCGACTGTTGCCGAAACCGTTCCCGGATATGAAGCAACGATCTGGCTTGGCATTATGGCCCCGAAGGGCACGCCGAAGGAGGTCGTTACTTTCCTCAACACCCACATCAACAAAGTGATCAACAAGCCGGAGGTAAAGGAAGTTTGGCTTAAGCAGGGGGCCATTCCCCTTGTTAAAACCCCCGAGGAATTCGATGCCTACCTTCGGAAAGACATCGAGAAATGGGCCAATGTGGTAAAAGTATCGGGAGCGAAGGTCCAATAGCGCTTCTGCAAACACGCAGCCGACCGCACACCAATGGCAACGATCAACAGCACGTTTGTGGACGGGATGCTTTCGACGCCGCTAGTGCTGCCGGCCCCCGCGGCAGGCGCATTGGCGGCGTTGTTTTTTGTGATGGTTATTCTGGCCATCCGGCGGGTAACCCAAGGACATGCGTCCCGCATTGTGGTGCCGGTGCTTGCGATTGCGGTTGCGGGGATGGCTGTTTTCGGCCTCCTTGATCGGCTAACGCGAAGCGAACGTACTGCCGAAGAACGTGCGCTGCTTGAACGAAACAGCCAGCTTAGCCTGAGCGCCACTGCACCTGGATCCGCACTTTCGTGCCTCGACGGATTGGTCGGCGAGGAAATTGAAAATGCATGCGAAAAATCGATATTCGCAGACCCACAAAGCGCTGCGCGAGCGGTAGGCTACATCAGCACGCGCCTGTCACTGTTGGCCGATGCTGCCGCGGCTGCCGGGCGCGGCGGTCCCGACGTGCTGGCCGCGTTGGCTCCGACGCGGCGTGCAATCGAACTCGACCGTTTTGGGATAGCCGCGCATGTGCTGGCCGTGCGAGATGGCTGCACGGCGGAAAAGTGTGCCGCATTTGCCATGCTTCACGATGCGACCACGCTTAAAGCCAATTTCAAGGTCCACGCCTTCGACGCCTATGTTGCCCGCTATGCGGCCGCATGGGGGAAGGGCGAGGCTGTTCCTGAAAATGCGCCGCAGGCCTCTAGTCCCGGGACAGCGCCGGTCGCCTCGGCTCCGGAGCCGCTGTCCCCATCGCATCCACTCGACAGCCGCTACGATTTTCCATCGTCGGCATCGATCCCGCCCGTCAGCATCATGAATGCCGAGCCGCCGCAGCCCAAGGAGCCGGCGAGCCCTCAGGGTGCTCACGCGGCTACCGAGAAAACAGGCACGACCCCGCCTGTGCCACCAAAGCGGCCGCAGTCCCAAGCGGCATCCCCGCCCGCGCGCTAGTATCGGGGCCAACCGGCGCGGCCTCATGTTTACATCAGTCCTGATTGCTAATCGCGGCGAGATTGCCTGTCGCATCGCCCGAACGGCGCGACGGATGGGGATACGCGCGATCGCGGTCTATTCCGATGTGGATGCAACTGCGCTCCACGTTCGGCAATGCGACGAGGCGTATGCGATCGGGCCGGCGCCGGCGGCCGAAAGCTATCTTGTGATCGACAAGTTGATTGCGGCCGCCAAGCAGTCGCGGGCTGAGTGCATCCATCCCGGCTATGGTTTTCTGTCCGAAAACGTCGACTTCGCCGAAGCCTGTCTAGACGCGGGCATAGCGTTTGTCGGCCCGCCTGCGTCAGCCATACGTGCCATGGGCCTCAAACATCATGCCAAAACGCTGATGGAAAAAGCGGGTGTGGCCGTCGTACCCGGCTATCACGGCGAACTGCAGGAGCCGAAGTTCCTCAAACAGAAGGCCTACGAAATCGGATATCCCGTCATCATCAAACCTCTCGCGGGCGGCGGCGGCAAGGGCATGCGCCGTGTGGAGCGCCATGCCGATTTCGATGCCGCGCTGGAAGGGGCGCGGCGGGAAGCCAAAAGCTCGTTCGGCGACGCGCGCGTGCTGATCGAAAAATACGTTGCAAGCCCACGTCACATCGAGGTCCAGATCTTTGCCGACCGCCACGGCAACGCCGTTCACCTCGGAGAGCGCGATTGCTCGCTGCAACGACGTCATCAGAAAGTAATGGAGGAGTCGCCGGCGCCCGGAATGACAGTGGAACTGCGGGCCCGAATGGGTGCAGCAGCAGTCGCGGCAGCAAAGGCGACGGGCTACGTCGGCGCGGGAACCGTGGAATTTATCGCCGACGCAACCGACGGCCTCAAGGCAGGCAGTTTCTGGTTCATGGAAATGAACACGCGGCTTCAGGTGGAACATCCCGTCACAGAGGCGGTGACCGGGCTAGATTTGGTGGAATGGCAGTTTCGGATAGCGGCCGGCGAAAAATTGCCTTTGATGCAGGAGCAGGTTGCTCCCAAGGGGCATGCGGTTGAGGCGCGGCTTTATGCCGAGGACCCAGAGCGCGGCTTTCTGCCGTCAACGGGTCGGCTCGTCGAGCTGCAATTTCCAGAAGCCGAGGGCCTACGCATCGATACCGGGGTAGAGCGTGGCAGCGAAGTGACACCTTTCTACGACCCAATGCTCGCGAAGATAATCGCTCGCGGGCAAACAAGGGATGAAGCCTTCGACCTGCTGGCTGTGGCGCTCGAGCGGACAATTGTGGCCGGTCCGCGCAGCAATATTGGATTCCTCGGGGCGCTTTGCCGTGCGACGCTGGTTCGCAAAGGTGATTTCGATACGGGCTTTGTAGACGAGAATCTTGCCGAGTTAGGTGCTGTACCCCAGGGGCTTGATCGCGGCGCTGCTGCGTTTGGGGCCCAGTGGCTGCTGGCACAGGATCACCTTCAAGCATTGGACCCGCCGGAGGATACAACCGAGGAAACGCAATCGCCCTGGGATGTTGCTGACGCATTCCAAATGTCCGGCACGCGGCGGCTGACATTGCCGATACTCGCGGATGGTGAGTCAGCCGTCGCTGAGGTTGTGTACTCCGCCAAAGGGCCCGAACTGTCTGTCGGGGGAGTTAGACCCGCACCGGATGCTGTTGCTATCGCCGACTCAAATGCCGTTTTCGTGCTGCATCGTGGTCGGCAGACCAAAGTCAGCCTGCGTGACCCAAGTCTTGCCGAAGCTGGCGACCATGACAAAAGCGGGCTGGTGCGTGCACCGATGCATGGCAAGGTGCTGGCATTGCTTGTGGAGAAGGGCGCCCGAGTTACACGCGGTCAGCGCGTTGCCATCGTCGAGGCAATGAAAATGGAGCACACGATCGTAGCACCGATAGACGGCGTCGTGACCGAAATTGTCGTCGGCAAGGATGCGCAGATCGCAGAAGGGGCTCAGCTAATGTCGATCGCTCCTGCGATCACATCCTGACGAAAATACGAAACGACCCGATGGGATTAATCTCACGGTAGTGCGAGAGGGCACTTGCAAAGGCAGTATGCGCGCTCAGCCATGCCACGTAATCGAAAGCGCGATGATTAAAACCCAACATGTTATTGCCTGTCGCAATAACGATGACCCCGGGCTCTTTGATGCGCATGGCGGAAATCGCCATCTCGGCCTGATTCAATCCTGCAGCCATTATTTTCGACCGATCGGCGGCTGGTGCTTCGTCCACGCGGGCGGCGGCGGCGATGAGATACTCGCAGCAAAAGGGGGCTGCCCATTCGACGCCCGCGGCAACCACTGCCGGGAAAACCGCGCGCGGCGAAGGGATGAATCCGAACACCGTTTTGTTTGGCCCCGGATTGTTGCGGAACACCGCCGCTAACTGGCTTTCCCGACTCGATGCACCATCGAAGATGCGCTTTGCTTCGAAAGCGGTGGGCGCAATGGCCATGGCCACGAGAATGGCGAATGCGATGCGCCGCAGGGTAAGCTTGCCGGCGCGTGGCTTTTCTGCGGCGAGAAGGGCAACTGCTGACAGATTGAAGAAAATGATGGCGGGGAGGAAGTGGTAAGACCAAGGCTTTGCTTGGATGAACGCGGCAACAAGGCTTGTTGCACCTGCTACTGCCAAGGCTTGTGCGAGTGCCGAAATTTGTGCGTCTTTTTGACGGGCCAAATAAGCAACCGCCACCAACATGGCGGCGGGGGCGAGCAGCATGGTCGCTGAGAGAAAGACTTCCTGTAGCGAGCTGTTGTACGCCCAATAGCCCAGCAGCGCGTTCGGTATATCTCCTTCCAGGTAGGACCACGCGTATGTGACCGTTAGTCCTGCATACACAATGCCAGCGATCACCATGGCGATTGTTTCAGAACGAATGGCCAGGCTTGGTCGCCGCAGTTGCACTAGGATCCAGAATTCGAGGGCGACCGGCACCAGCAGAAAATAGGGTTTGATGCAAAATCCAGCGCCCGCGGCCACTCCGACGGCGGCACCAACGACCGGGGAAAGCACCAATTTGTTCAGACGGCAGCCGCAGGCGACTATGTAAGGCAGGGTAAGCAGCACCATCCAGTGCTCGCGCTGGCCGAAATCGTAGCCGGGCACGAACAAAACCAGTAAGGCAGCAAAAACAAGGAACAGGTTACGAACAAATCGCGTGAAGCCGGCTGCTGCAATTAGATGAGCAACCCCAGCAAGCGACAGGATAGCCATTGCAACAGTGAATGCGGTAGCTGCGATGTCTGGTCGTAGACCGAGTTGGCGCGCGAACCAGACCGGCGCGGCGCTGATCCACCAAACTAGTGGCATGTTGATATCCATGACATCTTTGCCGATCTGGCCGCCATCAAGCAGTCGCCCGACGAGCGCTATGAAATAGGCCTCGTCATGGTTGATTGGCACAAGGAAATGAAGCAGGGCCGCCCCGACCGCCAGCCCGGCTATAGCTCCCGTAACCAACAGCCGATCGTCGGCTGCCTCGCTCCGCATGATCGCGCTTGTCGCCATGCACGGGTTCCCGCTGCTGGTTGTGCCAAATCTGTAAGCACCGGGCGTTAAAAAACTCTTGGATTTCGGGGGTGCGCGCGGGGAGAACCTCGGCCAGCGGCTTCCCCAAGGGCCATTTGCCCGTTATGCATGGGTTATCCAGTCGTTTTGCGCTCGCTAGGCTGTCGGAATGTCGCTTCATCTCATCAAGCTGTGTGTCGGCTGCGATTCAGTCGCCGATCTCGAAGACTGGATCAGAGAGAAGCTGAAAGAAAAGAAGCGCCGAAGACAGAAGCCCGAGCATATTCACACGACGCGAATGGTGCCGAAGCGCGGCGAGGAGCTCATCGACGGAGGCTCGTTGTATTGGGTAGTTCGGGGGCAGATCGCTTGCCGCGAGCGCATCCTCGATATTCGCCCGTTCACTGATAAAGACGGCATCGGGCGTTGTCGCATCGTTCTCGACGGCAAAGTGGTGCTGGTCGAACCGCGGTCGCGCGCGGCATTCCAGGGTTGGCGCTACCTGGAGGCCAAAGATGCGCCCCGCGATCTTTCGCGCGCAGCGCCTGGTGCCGCGAGAATGCCGGAAACGATGCGGCGCGAGTTACGCGACTTGGGTCTTCTTTAAACGGCGACGTTGTCAATCAAGCGTGTTTTGCCAAGCCTTGCAGCGATAAGCAGGCGAACCGGTCCTTCCTTGGGCGACACGACGGGTGCCAACGTCAGTGCGTGTCGTGCCTCAAGATAATCCAGGCTGAATCCGGCCAAATCCACTTCAATGCGTCCCACATTTAGAACGCGGTCGATCTTCTCGCCGCTTTTGATACGGGACGCACAATCTTTGAGGACTTTGTACAGCATCGGGGCGACCGCGCGTTCAGCCGAAGAAAGGTAGACGTTGCGAGAGGAAAGGGCCAAGCCGTCAGGCTCACGCACCGTCGAAACTCCGATAACCTTCACAGGTAGATCGAGGTCCTTGGCTATTTGCGTGACAACGCGCAGCTGCTGGTAGTCTTTTTGCCCGAAGAATGCAAAATCCGGAGAAACTTGCGTGAATAGTTTGGCGACAACGGTAGCGACGCCGCCGAAAAAATGCGGACGATATTCGTCCTCGAGACCGGCCTTGGCCGGCCCTTCTGGGGCAAGGCGAGTGGTAAAACCGTCCGGGTACATGGCCTCGACGGCAGGGGCCCAAACGACATCGATGTTTTGCGTCCGCAAGGCCTTGAGGTCAGTTGCGAAGCTTCGTGGGTAACTTGCGAAGTCCTCATGCGGCGCAAATTGTGTCGGATTGACAAAGATCGAGACGACAACCCGTTTTGCCCGCCGCCGCGCTTCTCGGACGAGCGCCATGTGACCGCGATGCAACGCACCCATCGTGGGCACCAGCGCGATACTGGCGCCCGCCTTTCGATACGGTTCCAATGCACGCCGGAGCGAAGGGACCGTCCGCAAAATCTTCGGAGCTGTTGCCATAATTGTCGGCCTTGTCGGCGAAGTGTCGCAAATCCGCAATACGTCGAGCAAGGCGGCTAGGCACAGACTAGCTAATTGAGGATCAAATCGAGATTAACTTGACTAACGTATACAAATATTTCGACAATTAGCAGCCGGAGAGGGGCGGCATGCTGATCCAGCCAATTCAGGAAAGCGTTCAATCAGCGCACGTTGTCGTTCTCGGAAACGAGAAGGGCGGTTCGGGAAAGTCGACGACCGCTTTGCATATTGCGGTCGCCTTGCTGAAGGCTGGGCAGCGTGTCGCAACGATTGATCTCGATTCGCGCCAGCAAAGCTTCACCCATTACATCGACAATCGCCGCGCTTGGGCGGATCGTGCACGAGTGTCGCTTGAACTGCCTACGCACTATTGTATCGCGCGCGCTGAGGGCAATTCGCTCGAGGCCAATGAGGCGCGCGAATTTGAAAACTTTTCGGCTGCGATCGGAGCGATCGAGCACAATCATGATGTTGTCGTCATCGATACACCAGGGGCCGATACCTACCTGATGAGGCTTGCTCACTCGATGGCGGACACGCTTGTCACACCGCTAAACGACAGCTTTCTCGACTTCGACGTACTGGCCACACTTGATCCGACAAATTTTGCCGTAACGGGAGAAAGTCACTACGCCGAAATGGTGCGGGAAGCGCGTCGCCAACGCCGGTTGGTTGACGGCCGCCTCACGGATTGGATTGTGGTACGGAACCGGTTGTCCAATCTCGTATCGCGGAACAAGCGGTTGGTCGGCGATGGGATCAACGAACTGTCAAAACGAATGGGTTTTCGATGCGTCGAGGGCTTTGCCGAACGCGTCGTCTATCGGGAATTTTTCCCTCGAGGATTGACCGCGCTTGACGATTTGGACGAGGAGACGCTGGGTACGCGGCCAAACCTCTCGCACGTGACGGCGCGAGAGGAAGTCATTTCGCTGCTGAATGCGTTGCAGTTGCCGATGTCGGAGAATGGTAAACGGCGTGCCGCTACCCGCGCGGAATGGTTCTCCGTCATGGATCAGCCCCTCCAGGTTCACGATATCATCGGATAGGTCCGCAGGCTTGCATTCAGGCTGTCGGGCCGCCATTTACTTGGTGTGCGGAGAGTCGCGCGAGCATTTCCAATTCGGTGTAGAATCGCGCCATGGCCAAGAACTCCCAGCAAACGCCTGCGCCGGTTTCGTCCAGGTCCGAGGTCGAAGCGTTTCTTGAGCGCGTCCGCGCGCTCGGTCCTTCGAGTGCGCAAGGTACCCGAGGCCGTCTGCTCTTTGCGCTTGATGCGACAATGAGCCGGCAGCCAACCTGGGACACAGCGTGCACGCTGCAGGCTGACATGTTTCGAGAAGCCGCTGGCATTGGCGGGCTCGACATTCAACTCGTCTATTTTCGTGGCTTGAACGAATGCCGAGCATCAGGCTGGGTCTCGGACGGGAAGCAGCTCGCTGACCTCATGTCTAGGATCGATTGTCGCGGAGGGCAGACACAGATCGCTAAAGTACTCAACCATGCCCGTCAGGAGCACGCGCGCGGCAAGGTTCAAGCCCTGGTTTTCGTCGGCGATGCCATGGAGGAGGCAATAGACAATTTATGCCAAGCGGCCGGTGAACTGGGCATTCTTGGAATTCCGGTATTCATGTTTCAGGAAGGCGGCGACCCAATCGCGGAAAACGCGTATCGCGAGATCGCGCGATTGTCTCGCGGCGCATACTGCCGGTTCGATACCGGTTCTGCACATCAGCTTGGCGAGCTGCTGCGTGCGGTGGCGGCGTATGCCGCAGGCGGCGTTCGGGCACTCAAGGAATTGTCGTCCAGGCGTTCGGCCGGCGCGCAAAAATTGTTGTCGCAACTGAAATAGCCATGCCCGCGTTTATTTTCGGCGTTCTGGTGTTGGTGCTCGCACTGTGGGCACTCAATGTGATCTCGAAGGCCGATCCCAGAATCGCTGCGCGCGTGACAAAAATCGGTGGCGGCCTACTTTTACTCGGACTCGCAGTCTTCTTGGGCCTGCGCGGAGAGGTTGGCGTTGCCATTCCGCTAGGCGTCTTCGGGCTTGGATTGCTCGGCTGGGTGCCGTTTGGGCCTGCAGGCTTTGGAGCGCGTACGCAGAAGACGGGTGGACAGGCGTCGCGCGTGCGTTCTGCTTACTTTGAGATGGAACTCGAGCATGACAGCGGCTCGATGCGCGGACGTGTTATTGCGGGCCGCCATCAGGGCGTCACACTGGAACAACTCGACATCCAGACCTTGATCTCGATGTTCGGCGAAATTGATGAGGAAAGCCGCGCCTTACTTGCAGCTTATCTTGACCGCCGGGATCCCGGTTGGAGTGAGCACGCGCAGGCGGATGCGGCGGCGGGGCGCCGCGCGACGGCCAACGGAAAAATGTCGGAGCAGGAGGCCTATCAGATCCTTGGCCTGGAGGCCGGCGCGAGCGCCGACGACATCGGTCGCGCGCACCGCACGCTTATGAAGAAACTGCATCCCGACCAGGGGGGCTCGACGTATCTGGCGGCCCGTATCAACGAGGCCAAGGAAATCCTTCTTCGCCGTCATCGCTGAGGTACTCCACAAATGCGACCATCAGCGGCTCCTGGTTCGGCACGTCCCTATTACGTATTTTTTTGAATCTCAATTTTTCACCAGCATGCATGGAATGTCGCTGCGCTTGAGATGTTTGCAGGCAGCCTTCGCTTGGTTCTTCTCCAGCCCTGCGAACCGCGCACGGAACAGCACCTTCTCGCCTTTCTCGACACGTTCGGTGAACGGATCGGCTTTCCTGAGAAGGTCTTTGACCTTTGTTTGCGCGAGCTCCAGTCTCTGCCACGCATCTTTCTCGTCTGGGAGTGCGCCGATCTGAATAATCCACCCCGAACGCGGCTTAGCGGTGGGCTCCGGTGCCTGTGTTGAAACAGGCGCGCTCGGAACGGCGGAAGCTATCTTGGCTGTGGCTGCAGGAGGAGGTGGGTCAGATTTTGTGGCGGGCGGCTCGGCGACAGAGAGTGCAGGTGCAGACGGCGCGATTGCCGGGGACTGCTCGTTCTTTACCGTGATAACGGTGGTGATCGTCGCCTGCGCGGACTCGGGCGGCGTTGGCGCGAGCTGCCGGCTTTCAGATGGCAACGGAGTCAAGGCCGCAGTCCGCATGCCCCCGGGATGAACGGCGACCGTCTTTACGGCATTCGGCTTGATCGGATCCGTTGAGCCGGGAAGCGGCGCGTCAGAGGACGCACGCGTTACCGATGCAACGCGCACAGGCGCGGAGCCGGTACGATCGTCATCTTTCTCCTTGTCCTTTTTATCTTTGTCGATGTGATCCTTGCGGGCCAGTGCGGTTTCCCATCCCTCGACGACGGGAGGTGCAGTCCGCTTGACCGCAGCGATGTTGATATTGTTGTCGATGAGGCTTCTCACGCGCGCGTCGCGTGCCGGTGCGCTGCGTCCTCCAAAGACGACCGCGACGAGGTGATGGTTCGCGCGGCGCACCGACGTGACGATGTTAAACCCAGAATCGTGGATATAGCCCGTCTTAATTCCGTCAACGCCATCAACCGTGCCGAGCAGGTGGTTGTGATTACGAATTGCATGACCGCGATATTCGAAAGTGCGGGTCGCGAAATAGTGGTAGTGGTTCGGGAAACGGTCCTGGATCGCGCGGCCTAAGATGGCCTGATCACGCGCAGTTGTGATCTGCTGGTCATCCGGGAGTCCGGAGGCATTGCGATAGGTAGTCTGGCTCATGCCGAGGGCGCGCGCCTTGGCCGTCATCATCCTCGCGAAGGCAGGCTCGTCACCCCCAATCGCTTCCGCAACGATGACAGCCACGTCATTGGCCGATTTGGTCACAATGGCACGGATAGCGGTTTCGACCCGGATCGAGTCGCCTGGCTTGAGGCCAAGCTTGGACGGCGCCTGGATCGCGGCACGAGCGGATACCGGCATTTCGGTCGTGAGCTTGATCTTGCCTTGCTCCAGACGCTCAAACAGCAAATAAAGCGTCATGACCTTCGTGAGCGACGCCGGGTGGCGCGGAGCGTCGGCATTGGTCGCCTGCATCACGGCGCCTGAATTGGCATCCACGACGATCGACGAATAGGCAGGCTGATAGCTGTCGGCGGACCGGCTGCGGTGAGCGCGCTTGGCGTGAGCATCAGCGCTGAAGGCGTTAATTGTGAGGACGGTCGCCAGACCAATGGCGCTACAGCACAGACCGCGCCGAAATACGCCTCCCCCAAGCAACATCAACTCTCCCCAAACGCGGTTTTATGGCTATCCCCTAGGCAGCCATCGTGGCCGATTTATAACGTCACCGCGGCGCGTCAAATTAGGACGGTAGGAGAACGTAGTTTACAAATTACTAAGGCAATCCACTGAATTTTAAGATGTTTTTGCAGTGCAATAATATTGCTTGACTTTATTGTGCAGTGCAGTATATGAGCCTTCAGTCCTGGCAAGGCCAGGTTCGAAATTTGGCACATTGGCGCCGCCTAGCGGGCCGGAAGGGATGACATGGTCAAGAATTTCGAGGATCTCCAGCAGGTCAGCAAAGACAACGTGGACGTGACCCTGAAAGCCGTGGGTGCGCTTTCTAAAGGCACCCAGGCGATTGCAGTCGAGGTTGCGGACTATTCGAAGAAGGTGTTCGAGGACGGCAGCGCCGCGCTCGAGAAGCTTTTCGGCGTGAAGTCCTTCGACAAGGCGATCGAAGTTCAGACCGAGTACGCCAAGACCGCCTATGAGGGGTTTGTGGCCAAGGCTTCGAAGATCGGCGAGTTGTATGCCGATCTCGCCAAGGAAACCTACAAGCCATTCGAGTCGCTGATCGCTAAGGCGAAATAAGTTG
>Ga0207645_10001240_pt1 | contig 20986 bp, 14 predicted proteins | sample KBSM53metaG_FD_184331 | JGI IMG/M metagenome (GOLD analysis project Ga0207645, IMG submission 184331) | Miscanthus rhizosphere microbial communities from Kellogg Biological Station, Michigan, USA - KBS M5-3 metaG (SPAdes) (version 2) | ecosystem: Host-associated > Plants > Roots > Rhizosphere >...
AAACGCGGTGAGCGCGGCTTCACGCTGCTCGAGCTCACGATCGCGCTGACGTTGCTCGCGCTTCTGTCGGCCGTGCTGTTCGGATCGTTGCGGCTCGCCGGTCGCAGCACCGACGGCGGACAAGCAAAGGTCGACGCGGCGGCGTCGATGCGCCTCGCGCAGGACTTCCTGCGCACGAACCTGGAGGCTCAGCACCCGCTGCGCATGCGCAAGATCCTGGAGTCTCCGCTGCTCTTCAGCGGCACGCGCGACGAGTTGCGATACGCAGCCGAGTTGCCGCCGCGCATCGCCGGCGGCGGCATCTGGTTCTACCGCCTCTCGCTGCGTACCGACGATTCGCGCTCGCCGCTGACGCTCGAACGGCTCGTTCCCGATCTGGCCGCCGATGCGATGCCCGAGTTCGCCAATGCGGATCGATCCGTGCTCGCCGACGGCATCGCCGATTTGACGCTGGGCTATCTCGGTCGCGATCTCGATGTCGCGACGACCGTCGCGCCGACGTGGCGCGACCATTGGGACAACTCGCAGCAGCTGCCGATGATGATCCGCATCGACGTCAAGCCGAAGCAGGGCCCGGCGTGGCCGACGCTCTACGTGACACCGCGCGAGGCGCCCGAAGCGGGCTGCCGCGCGTGGGACATCGCGCGGCAGCGGTGCGCATCCGTCTAGCGATGAGCATGCGGCGATCACCCTCCATTCTCATGCGCAGCGCGCAGTCGGGCATTGCGCTCGTGCTCGCGCTGTGGCTCACCGTGCTGCTGACCGTGCTGGCGAGCGGCTTCGCGTTCAGCATGCGCACCGAGGCGCTGGCGGTGCGTAACGCAGTGTCGCTCGCGCAAGTGCGCGCAATCGCCGACGGCGCAGTCGAACGCACCGCGTTCGAGTTGATGCGACCGCAGGTGGCGAATGTCTGGAAGCTCGACGGCCAGCCGCATCGATTCGTCGATGGCGAGGCAACGGTGGTCGTCACGGCCGTCGACGAGGCGGCGAAGATCGACATCAACTCGGCACCGGATCCCTTTCTGAAGAGCCTGCTGATGGTCATTGGCGGCCTCGACGACGCGGCGGCGGGCGGCCTCGTCGACGCGATCGACGACTGGCGCGATCCCGATGACTTGCGCCGGCCCAACGGTGCCGAGCTGCCCGAGTACCGGGGCGCGAACCTCAAGTACGGTCCTGCCAATGCGCCGTTCGAGACCGTTGGCGAGGCGGCGCGCGTGCTGGGCATGACTGCGGACGTGTACAACCGGATCGCGCCGGCGATCACCGTCTATTCCCACCAGCCGGGGGTCAATCCCGCCACCGCCGGGCGCAGCGTGCTGCTCGCCCTGCCGAACGCAACCGCTGAGGGTGTAGACGCCTTCATCGCGCAACGCGCACAGGCGCTTGCCGACAAGCTGCCGGTGCCGCCGTTTCCGCCGGCGCAGGCCTTCGGCAGCGGACCGGTGCCGATCTGGAGAATCCGCGCGGAAGCCACGCTGCCCGATGGTGTAACCTTCGCCCGCGAAGCCGTCCTGCGCCCGTCGCCCGACGCGCTACGGCCCCTGATTGCGCTCGCATGGCTCGAGCCGTCCCGATCAGCGGCTGCGCCTTCCCTTTCCGATTCCGCTGCTGATGGCCGCCATCGCTGACTCGACATCCTTCAACAAGCCCGGATACGCCCGCGACCTCGCGCGGCGACTTGGGCTGACCGGCTTCGGCCATTGGTGGGCGCGCGAACTCGCCGCGATGATGCCGTCGCGGCTGCGCTCGGCGATCGAGCAGCGGCGCGCGCGGCCGCTGCTGGCGTTCGACGGTGCATTGGCGACGCTGTGGCGGCCGCTGCAGTCCGCTGGGCAGGTGCGGATGGTCGAGTCGGCGCGAATCCCCCTCGACGGCGACGCGCAGGCCGTCGCGGCGGGGGGCCGGGCAGCGCTTGCGTCACTGGCACGCGGTGCGAACGGCGCCGCCCCGGAGGTGGTGATCGCGCTGTCGCCACGCGCGTCGCTACGCAAGCGGCTGACGCTGCCGACCGCCATCGAGGCCAACCTGCACCAGGCGCTTGCCTACGATCTCGACCGGCACACGCCTTTCAAGTCCGACGAGCTCTATTTCGACGCCGCAGTCGTCGATCGCGATCCCGCGCACAACACGCTGCAAGTCGACCTTGCCGCCGCGCGGCGTGCGATCGTCGATCCGATGCTGCGGCATGCCGAGAGCTTCGGCGCGCGTGTAGTCGGTGTCACGGTGGATCCGCCGGCAGCCGCCGCGGCGTCGCGCCTCGATCTCCTTCCCGTCGACCGCCCCGAGCTCACGCCCGGTTCGCGCTGGCATGTGATCGTTCCCTCCGTGCTGCTCGCCGTCGCGATTCTCGCGGCCCTCGTGCTTCCGGTCTGGCAGAAGCGCGAGGAAGCCATCGCGCTCAACCAGCAATCCGACCTGGCACGTCAGCGTGCCGGTGTTTCGGACGCGCTTCGCACCGAGCTCGAGCGCAAGATCGGCGAGTACAACTTCGCCCTCGAGCGCAAGTACGGGTTCCCCGGGACCGTCCAGGTGCTGGACGACATCACGCACCTGCTGCCCGACGACACGTGGATCACGCAACTCGAGCTTCGCAGCGTGCGCGGCAAGGACGGCCAGCGTGAATTGACGCTGCGCGGAGAATCGGCCAACGCCGGTCGCCTCGTGTCGCTGCTGGAGGATTCGAAGCTGTTCACGCAGGCAGCGCCGCGATCGCCCACGACCAAGATCCAGCCCGGACCGGGCGAGATCTTCGACGTCGGCGCTCAGCTGAAACCGACGCCGCCGCCCCAGGCTGCACCGCTCGACCTGACGGCACCTCCGCCGCCACCCGTTGTGCCGCAGCGGCCGCGCGCTGCCCTGACCGCAACGACGCCGGCGGCGACCGCCGCGCCTTCGGCAACCACGCCCGGTGCCGCGCCGCAAACCACACCCGGTGCCGTGCCGCAAACCACACCCGGCACCGCGCCGGCGATGGCGCCGGCGAACGCACCCGCGGCAGCGCCGCCGGCAACGTCGTCGCGGCGCTCGGTCGTACCGCCGCGCAACGCGCCGCCCGGCTCCCCGCCGGGAGCGGGCGCGGCGGTTGCCCCACCGCCAGTGCCGCCAGCGCCGGCGCCGCCCGCAACGGCGGAGCCCGAGCCCGCCGAAGGCGAAGGAAACACGCAATGACGCCACCGGCCCTGAAGGGACTATCGCCGGTGCGGCAGCGCGCGCTTGCCGCGGGGCTGCTGATCGGCGGCATCGTTGCCGTCCTGCTCGCCGTGTTCGTTCCGATTGTCCTTCTGCATCAGCATTACGACGCGGCGATCGCGGACACGTCGGACCGGTTGCAGCGGTATCAGCGCATCGCCGCGCAGGCACCGGCGTTGCGTACGGCGCTCGATGCGATGCAGCACCGCGATGGCCGCCGCTTCTTCCTGCGCAATACCGCCGCGAACCTCGCGGGCGCCGAACTGCAGGAACTCGTGAAGGCCGCCATCGAGAGCAACGGCGGACGGATCACGACCAGCCAGAACACGAGCCCGCGCGACGACGGGCGATTCCGCGAGATCGGCGTCAACGTCCAGTTCTTCGCGGCCACGCCGGCGTTGCAACGGATCCTGCTCGCCATCGAGACGCACCAGCCGTACCTGATCGTCGAGAACCTGACCGCGCGACCGCTGAACGCATTCCGGGGCTTCAAGCCCGCGCCGGGCCAGGAGCCCGAGCTCAACGTCCAACTCGACGTCGGCGCGTGGGCGTTTCCCGAACCTGCACGTGCCACAGCACCCGCGAAAGCGGCCTCGTGATGCGCGCGCCGACCCGCATACCAGGAGAGCGTAATGAGTGACGCCAGCGCGCTTGCCCGAAGCCTGATCGTCTGGCTCGTTCCGTTTGCAGCCGTAATTGCGGCGATCGGCATCGAGACCGATTGGGGACGCTCGTTCAATCGCGATGCACCGGCGCCTTCCGTTACCCCGCCGCAACCTGTCGCCGTCGCATTGCTGCCCGAGTACAGGATCGACGGCGGCACCGAAGCGCGGCGCGAAACGGTGGATCGCGTGCTGTTCAACCCGACACGCCGACCGGCGCCGCCCGCGTCGCAAGCCGCCGGATCCGCCTCCGCGATGAAGCGCGGCCAGTACACGCTGACCGGAACGACCGTGGTCGGCAACGTCGCGACGGCGTTCCTGCGCGAGGTCAACGGCGGCAAGTCGCGGAGCGTCCATCAGGGCGACAAGCTCGGCGACGGTCTGCTCGTCGCGGAAGTGAGGCCGGATCGCGTGCGCCTGAAGCAAGGCGACGATGTCGAGGAGCTGTCGCTGAAGATCGCGGCGGGTCCGAAGATGACCGTGCAGACGGTACCCGTCGCGCCGCCGACCGCCGTAGCGCAGCCGGGTGCCGCAGCCGCGGGAGCCGTCGTCAATCCGGCCGCGGCGGCCCTCGGCGGAGCGGGCGGTTCCGGTCGCAATGCCCCACGCCCCGTCGCGCCGCCTGCCGCCCAGCCAGCCGCCCAGCCAGCCGCTGCGACGCCGCGAACCAATAGCAATGTGAGCGTGAGTGAGCTCCTTGCCGAGCGCCGCCGCGCAGCGCGCGCAGCCGCCGAAGCGGCAGCGGCTGGCAGCTCACCCGTGACGGCGGGTCCGCCCCGATGATCCCGGCGCAAGCCGGGCCAAAACTTCGTTCGATCCCTCCCGGGGGCGAGCGGATCGAACCTCGCCATTCTCATTCCGCCCACGATGCCACGATGCCCATGACCGCGCCCTATCTGCGCCACGCCCTTGCAGCAGCGCTGCTGCCGCTGCTCGCCGCCTGCGCCCAACAGCCGGCGACGATGGCGGTCTACCCGCCGGCTCCGGTCGCGGACACGACGAAGCCGACCGATTCCGGCGAGGCTGCCCGCGCGGCGGCACGCGCGGCGGCCGACGCGGAAAAGTCGCGCGTGTTCAAGGGCACGGGCATCGTCGTGCGCGGCCAGGATTCCGGCGGTGCGTTGCCCCCGTCGCCGCCGCTGCCGCCACCGGCGGCCGGCCCGGTCGTGCTGAATTTCGAAGGTGCCGATCTGCGCGAAGTGATCCGCAACGTGCTGGGCGACATCCTGAACCAGCCCTACACGATCGATCCCAACGTCGGCGGGCAGGTGACGATCCGCACGACGGCAGGCATCGCGCGCGACGCGCTGCCGGCGACGCTCGAGACGCTGTTGCGAATGAACGGCGCGACGATGATCTACGAAGGCAACCTGTGGAAGGTCGTTCCGCAAACGGCGGCCGTGCGCGGCAACGTGACGCCGCAGCTCGGCAATTCGACGCGCGCGCTGCCGCAGGGCTATTCCGTGCAGATCGTGCCGCTGAAGTTCGTGGGCGTGCGCGACATGCTGCGGATCCTCGAGCCGTTCGCGAAGGATGCGCAGACGATCCGCGTCGACGACGTGCGCAATCTGCTGGTGCTGTCCGGGACCGAGGTCGAGCTTCGCCACCTGCTCGAGACGATCGACATGTTCGACATCGACTGGATGTCGGGGATGTCCGCCGGCGTCTTCACGCTGCAGAACGCCGATGTCAAGTCGGTGTCGCAGGAGCTCGACAAGCTCATCGGCAACCGCGACACGAGCCCGTTCACGGGAATCCTGCGCATCATCCCGATCGAGCGGATGAACGCGCTGCTGGTGATTTCGCCGAACCAGGTGTACATCGAGCAGGCGAAGAAGTGGATCGAGCGGCTCGACAGCGGCGCGGGCGAAAGCACCCGCTTCTACGTCTACAACCTGCAGAACCAGCGGGCCGAGCGCGTCGCGCCGCTGCTGCAGCAGGCGTTCACCGGTCGCACGACGCAGACGAGTGCGGCCGGGCCACCGACGCTCTCGCCCGGCACGCCCGCGGGGCAGATCGTGTCGCCGCCGTCGTTCCAGACCCAGCCCACGATCGTGCCCAACACGCCGCAGGCGTCGGCCATCCCGGCGGCGGCTGCCGCGGCAGGCGCTGCGGTCGGCGCTGCGGCGGGTGCCCGATTGGTCGGCGGCGCCGATGGCGTCGGTGTCGTGCGCAACATCCAGGTGGTCGCCGACAAGGACCAGAACACGGTGCTGATCGTCGCCACGCCGTCGGAGTACTCGATCATCGAGCAGGCGCTGAAGAAGCTCGACGTCGCCTCGCGGCAGGTGATGATCGAGGTGACCATCGCCGAAGTTAAGCTCACCGATACGCTGACCTTCGGCGTCGACTGGATCTTCAAGGGCGCGGCACCGTCCGGACGCGGCAGCGGCGGCCTGTTCCAGAGCGGCGGGTTCAACCCGGCCGTGCCGCTGCCCACCACGGGGGCGGGCGCGGTCGCTGCCGGGCTGAGCGTCGCAGCGCAAGGGTTCAGCTACCTAATCAACAACGCGAACTTCCCCGGCGGCGTGCAGGCGGCGCTGCACTTGCTCGACACGTACGGCAACACGAAGGTCATCGCCAACCCGCACATCGCCGCGCTCGACAACCAGAAGGCCACGATCAAGGCCGGCAACCGGATCCCGGTCAACCAGCAGACGATCGTCGGCAACGTCAGCAACGCCGTGACGACGACGTCGCAGTACATCGACACCGGCGTTCTGCTGCAGGTGACGCCCCACATCAACGATGGCGGCCTGGTAACGCTGGACGTGCAGGCGGAAGTCAGCAGCCCCGGAACGCCCGATGTGGCCGGCGGCGCTCCGCCGATCGACACCCGCTCGGTGCAGACGCTGCTGTCCGTCCCGTCCGGCCAGACGATGGTGATGGGCGGCCTGATCCAGGAGACCAAGGGGAACGCCAACAAGGGCTTGCCGCTCCTGAACCGGATCCCGATCATCGGCGGCCTGTTCGGCAGCGAGACGATGACGAACGACCGCAGCGAACTCGTGCTGTTCATCACGCCGCGCGTAGTCAACGACACCGTCGACTACTCACGCGTAATTGAAGATTTGCGGCGAAAGATGGAACGACTTGATGACGTTTTCCCCGCAAAGCCGAATAAAGTGTCGGGAAATCCCGACAATTGAACGTTTTTGCATGTTGCGGGCGTGCAACAACCATGTCGCATGTGCGACGGTAACTCCAGCGAGATTGACGATGAAGCACGAAATGGCTACGCTTTATTCAAGCTTTGCCGCATCGCGGACGGCGGTACGATTGGTGAATCCGCGGTGGCAGCCAGAGGGAAGCAACCGAATTAACCGCTTGTTTTGCGACGTTTTGCGTCACTTCATGAATGGCACCGTCGCCAAACGACGACAGTCGTGGGTCGGAGCCGTCGTGGTCCTGGCCGGTTTGCTCGGCGGCTGCGCCACCCCGATGGGTGGGGGTGCCGGCCTGAGCGCGGACACGCCCGCGGACGTCAAGAAGCAAGCCGTTGCAGCGCGTGCGAAGGCGCGCTGGGATGCGTTGATCAAGCCGGATCTCGCGAGCGCTTATACGTTCCTGAGCCCCGCCTCCAGAGCGACGATGTCCCTCGACTTGTACAAGGCGAAGCACAACGTGGGTATGTATCGTGCGGTGACGATCGAGGACGTGAATTGCGAGGCTGACCGCTGCACGGTCAACCTCAAGCTCACTTACGACTACCAGCGGTTCAAGGGCATGATCACGCCATTGGTTGAACGATGGATCATCACGCAGGGCCAAGCATGGTTTGTTGAACAGGGTTAACGTGGGCGTTGCAAAAAGCCTACAAGTCAGAACGGGGGAAACGCCGATTTGTTTGTAATGAAACACCAACTGTAATAAGATTCGCTCGCTGTTGTTTCTAAAGTGATCACTTTAAACGGCAACTCAACGGAGTCATCACCAACCATGAATATTTTCAAGAAGAAGTCACTGTGCGCTGCGCTCGCTGGAATCGGCGCGCTGGGCGCCGTCGGTGCCGCGCAGGCGGTCAACCTGAATCCCGATGGACTAGGCCAGGTCCTGATCTATCCGTACTACACGACGCGCACGAGCCCCGCCGGCAACGTCTACAACTCGCTGCTTTCGGTCGTCAATTCGACGGCTTCGGTCAAGGCGGTCAAGGTTCGCTTCCTCGAAGGCAAGAACAGCCGTGAAGTCCTCGACTTCAACTTGTTCCTGTCGCCGAAGGACGTGTGGACCGCGGGTATCGTCCCGATGGGTGTTTCCGTCTCCGGTACACCAGCGCCAGGCGCGGGCATCATCACGGCCGACAAGTCCTGCACGCTGCCCCCGATCCCTGAAGGCGGCAAGGCGTTCGTCAACTTCGCCTACTCGGGCGATGGCGCCGGCGCGACGCTCGACCGCACGAAGGAAGGCTACGTCGAAATCATCGAGATGGCGACGTTCGACGATTCCTCGGACACGGCGGCCAACGTCACGCACGTCGGCGGCGTTCCCCCGGGTTGCGGCGACCAGACCGATGCGCTCGCCGCGTCGGAAGCACTGCCGCCGGGTCTTACCGACCAGGACGGCCGTAGCGGCATCTTCGGCAGCATGACGCTGATCAACGTTGATTCGGGCACTGCCGCTGGACAAGACGCGGTGGCACTCGACAACTTCTCGGACGTCGTTCTGTACACGAACGCCGGTTCCGTGCAGCCGGACCTGACGCAGGCAAGCCCGCCGGTGAGCGTGCTGTTCGCGAACAATCTCGTCTACAACTCGCTGTGGACCGCCTCGACCGCGGATCCCGTCAGCGCAGTGCTGATGCACGACCACATCATGAACGAATTCGTGCTGGATGCCGGCACGAACTCGGGCACCGACTGGGTCGTGACGATGCCGACGAAGCGTTTCTACGTCGGCCTCGGCGACGGCACGCCTTTGCGCCTGTTCCAGCGCAACTTCAACAAGACCGACGGTGCCTGCGACGACGTGTCGCTGAACATCTACGACCGTGAAGAGGACACGACGTCGACCCCGATCGACTTCTCGCCGCCGCCGCCTTCGCAGTCGAACGCGATCTGCTGGGAAGCGAACGTCATCACGTTCAACGATTCCAATCTGCTGGGCTCGGCGAACTCCGCCAACATCTCGACGGACTTCGAGAATGGCTGGCTTGACATCGGCTTCTTCCCGAGCACCGTTACGGGTGAAGTGCACACGCTGGGGAACGATGCGACGATCGTCACCGACATCTTCGCGAATTCGACGGTGGGTCCGGCGACGTATATCGGCCTGCCGGTGGTCGGCTTTGCGATCGAGACGTTCCAGAACAGTGTCATCACCACCAGCGGTACGCCGGCTACGTACGCCAGCAGCTTCGTCCAGAAGGGCACGCGCTTGATCGATGCATTCGCGCCTTCGGCCGCCGCCCGCCGCCGTTGATTCCTGACGTCGGTAGCACGGTAGTGACGCAATTGAGCAGTATCTGAAGAAAGGCGGGACCACAAGTCCCGCCTTTTCTTTTTATACGCGCCCAACGCGCCGGGACGGTCCGTCAAGGACCGCGTTAACAAGACGAAATGAACCGTTTGTCTGCGGTAGCGGCCCGTGTGGCGGCGCCGTACAGGGAGATCGTCAAAGCAAAAACATCCTTCCCGTAAATGGCCCAGGGCTTGCTCTGTGCAATGGTGGCGTGTCGCCACCGATTTTCGAGGTGAACCATGTATATGAATCGCTCCATCAGCCGCGTGCTCGCCGCCGCGGTCGCTTCAGCGGGATTCGCTGTCCCCGTTCCGACGATCGGTGCCAGCCTTTCCTGCACCGCCGCTTCGTTCACTGCCACGTCCGACGGCAGCGGAAACATCAACGTCAGCTGCACCCAGGCGGGGACGACCAGTGGCGGGACGTGCTCGATTTCCGCAAGTCCGTCGGTACTGTCGGCAAGCGGCGGCACCGTCACGGTCTCGACCAGTTGCGGCGCCAACACGTCGCTTTCCGGTGGCAAGTCGGTCGCCCAGAACGGCTCCAACAGCTGGACCGACACTATCGGGGCCAACAGCCTCAGCACGACTGTTTCCTATACGTATACCGTCAGCGGTGACGGGGGCTCCAAGTCCGTCACCGTTTCGCAGTCCGGCACCGGTGGCACGACGCCGCCCCCCGGCGGTCCGATCAGCTGCGCTGGATTCTCGAAGACTCACGTCATCGACATCGCATGGGGTGCGCCATCGACAGCGGCTCCGCGCGTGCTGACCAGCCAAAACGGCGGATTCACTGCCGGTGAGATCGTCGTCGGGCGGTTCACGACACCGGCGTCGACGGCTGCTGGCATCTACGCGCAGATCAAGTCGGCCGAATGGGGCGATCAGCAGCACAACCGGATCGCGTCGCTGTCCGCGACGCCGTGCGACTTCCCGAATCCGAACGGCCTCGGGCGCCTGGCGACTACGACGATCGCGACGACGTCGCCGGCATTCACCTACTCAGTGGGGGGGTCGTCGTCGTACTACGCGATCCTGAAGCCGAGCACGACGTACTACTTCAACATCAAGAACGTCGACTGCCTCTCGAATCAATCGTGCAACATGTTCATCGAGCTCCAGAAGCCGAAGGGCTTGTAATCGGGTAGCCGCACGACGCTCGCAGTACAGAAGCACGACGATGGCCCCGCGGGCCATCGTCGTTTTCAGCGTTTGGCGATGCGAAGATGCAGTGCGCCGTCAAGGTGCAGTACGGTCCTGTTCGGCCCGACGTGCATAATTACGGGTTATCCACGTCGATCTTCGCCATGTTTCGAACCGTTCTGAATCTTCCGCTCGTCGTCGTAGCGTGCTGCATGGCCGCCAACGCAATCGCCGCCGACCTGCCTCCCGACGTCCTCGTCCGGAGCAGCTGGATGGAGTTGACGCGCGCCGACTACGAGAAGGCCGTGTCGAAAGTGCCTGAGAACCTTCGTTTTGAATTCTCGACAAGTCCCAAGCGCGTGCAGGGCATGCTGAACAATCTGGTGGTCACCAAGACGCTGGCCGCCCAGGCACGGGCGCACGGAACGCGCCCCGCCGCGTCGTTCGAGAAAGGTGCGGGCGACGACTCAGACCGCGCGCTCGCCGCGGCAGAACTGCAGCGCATCGAAGCCGACGCCGGCAAGGAGTTCGACGGCCGGAAAGCCGCGTTCGAGATGAAGGCGCGCGAGATCTACACGCTCGACCGCGACAAATACAAGACGCCCGAGGAAGTTCGCATATCGGACATCGCCGTCACGATCAAGAATCGAGGCGACGAAGCAGCGCTCGCGCGCGCACGCGAAGCACGGCAACGGATTACCGCCGGCGCCGATTTCGGAGCTGTCGTGCGCGAGTACTCCGATGATCCGACGACGCGCGACAAGGGCGGTGCGTTGCCATTCGTCAAGGCGTCGGCCATGGCGCCGGAATACGCGAAGGCGGTGTTTGCGTTGAACCCCGTCGGCACGGTGTCGGAGCCGATCAAGGGGCCGAGCGCCTATCACGTCGTCCGGCTTGACGAGCGTCGCGCGCCGCGCCTGCAGACTTTCGAAGAAGTCGGCGATTCGATCATTCGCGACTTGCGCAAGCGCTACGTCACCGAGCAGCGCGAACGGCGCAAATCGGACATCACTGCCGACACGGGACTCCAAATCAACCAGGCCGCCATCGATTCGTTGGTGAATCACATCGATTCACAACGAATGAAGCCTCTCGGACGCGCGAAGTCCAGGGATTCGGCGGCAAAGTGATCGCGCGGGTCAGGCAGGCGTGACCCCTCGCGCTGCCGATGCTGTCTGGTCGGGCGGGCGCGTGGGCGGACTGTTGCCGGGGCCGCGCGATCGCGCGCTGCTCGCCAACTTTCTCCGGCGCGAACTGACGACGCGTTATCTTGGCAGCGTGACCGGGTTCGCGTGGGCGTTGCTAAGTCCACTCGCGCTGCTCGCCGTCTACTATTTTGTTTTCACGCACATCTTCCGCGCCACCGGATTCGCGGGACCGAGCTTCCTCGCGTTCGTCGCCGTGGCGCTGTGGCCGTGGCTCGCTGCGCAGGAGGCATTGCAGCGCGGCGCCGTCAGCATCGCCGGCTATGGCGGCATGATCCGCAAGGTTGCGTTTCCACACGAGCTCATCGTGCTCGCGTCGGTTGCCGCAACGTTCGTGCTGCAATTCGCGGGCTACCTCGCCATTCTCGCCGTGCTGCGCATCGCGGGCGAACCAATCCACTTGCGCGGATTGCTGATTGCCGTGCCCGTCTGGGCGGTGCTGCTTGTTGGCGTCGCGGGGCTGACGTTCTTCGTTGCGGCGCTGCAGGTATTCGTCAAGGATGTCGAGCACGTGCTGATGCCGCTCTTGATGATGCTGATGTACCTGACGCCAATCCTGTATCCGCTCACGCTTGTGCCGGAAGGCGTCCGGCCTTGGGTCGCCGCCAATCCGTTCAACTGGGTCGTCGGGCGATTGCGCGACGGCCTGCTCGAAGGCCGACTGTCGCTGCAGCCTTCGGACGCGCTGGCCGTGGCGATTTCAATCGCGTTGTTCGTTGCAGGTCGCTGGGTGTTCCGGCGACTGTCGCCGCATTTCGAGGACTTCGTATGAGCACGGCGCTGCTCACCCTCGAAGGCGTCGGCAAGGACTACGCAAAGGTCGAGTCGCGGGGCGGACGGTTGCGGCTCGTCTTCGACCTGTTGCGCGGGCACGGTGCTGCGCATGTTTTCTGCGCACTCGACGACGTTTCTTTCACGATGGCGCGCGGCGAATCGCTCGGGATCATCGGCGAGAACGGCGCGGGCAAGTCGACGCTGCTCAAGGTCGTTGCGGGCGTGATCCAGCCGACGCGTGGCCGAGTCGCCGTCAACGGTCGCGTCGGCGCATTGCTGGAACTGGGCTCGGGCTTTCACCCCGAGTACACGGGACTCGCCAACATCGATCTCGCCGCTGCATTGCTGGGACTCGCGCCGTCGGAGCTCGGTGCGAAGCGCGACGAGATCATCGCGTTCGCCGATCTCGGCGAACACATCAACGACCCGCTCAAGCAGTACTCGTCGGGCATGGTCGTCCGGCTGGGATTCGCAGTGGCGACGGCGCTCTCGCCCGACGTGCTCATCACCGACGAGGTGCTAGCCGTCGGCGACGAATCGTTTCAGAAGCGCTGCATTGCGTGGATGGAACGCTATCTCGCCGGTGGCGGCACGCTGCTGCTGTGTTCGCACAGCATGTACCATATCCAGAAGCTCTGCACGCACGCGCTATGGCTGAAGGATGGCCGCATCGAGCGCTACGGCCCTGCGAATGACGTGGCGCAAGCCTATCTCGCGTACCACGAGGAGAAGGACGCGCGCGCGCACCGCCCCATCGGAACCGACAAGGCTGCGGCTAGCGGATGGTATGCGATCGAAGGACTCGCGCTCGAGCCTTCGGACACGATCGAGCAGGGTGCGGCGCTGACGGTGCGCGGTCAGGTCTTCTCGCCGGATGACCGCACGCCGGTCGTGCTCGTCGGCATCGTGCGCGCCGATGGCACGCCCGTGTATGGCGTCGCGACCGATATGGAAGACGCGCCGCCGGTGCGCATTGCTGTGCAGCGCTACGCGTTCTCGCTGACGTTCCCGGAGATGGCGCTGCTGCCGGGCCGCTATCAGGTTCGCGCCCACGCGCTCGATCCGGAGGGTGTGCGCCTATTCGATCATGTCGAGCAGACGTTCACTGTCACGGGTGCGACGCGCGAGCTCGGTTTCGTTCGTCTGCCACACCGCTGGCAGGCGCCGGCATGACGCGGTGATCGCGTGCCGCAATCGGATAAAATCTGCACGGGTACGCGCGACCTGCCCCCATCTCCGATGCTTCGAACATGAGCGCCGAACTCGAATTCACCGGCGAACGCTACGTTCCGGGAAAGGCTGGCGAGATCGCGCACGAGCACTGGCATCGGTATGCATTCGCGCGTGCATTCGTGGCTGGCCGCCGCGTCCTCGACGTCGCCTGCGGCGAGGGCTACGGCAGCGCGTTGCTATGCGACACCGCCGCGCACGTCACCGGCGTGGACATCGACACACGGACGCTCGCGCACGCTCGAGCGACGTACGCCGGACGCGCGAACCTCGCGTTCGTCGAAGGCTCCGCAGCTGCGCTGCCGCTGCCGGACGCCTGTGTCGACGTCGTCGTGTCGTTCGAGACGATCGAACACCTCGCCGCAGCGGACCAGCCGCCAATGCTCGCGGAATTCGCGCGCGTGCTGCGACCTGACGGCGTGCTGATTCTCTCGTCGCCTAACCGGCCCGAATACAGTGAGGCGCGCAATCACGTGAATCCGTTTCACGTGCATGAGCTCGACCGTGACGAGCTCGCAAGTCTCGTCGCCCGGCATTTTCCTGCTCAGCGCTGGCATCGCCAGCGACGCTATCTCGGTTCGGCACTATGGTGCGAAGACCGCGGCGGCGGTTACGAAGCGACGGTCGGCGACGCAACCACGGCGGTTGAAGCGCCGTTGCCCCCGGCGATGTATTTCGTCGTCGTCGCCGCGCGCACCACCGCGGCGCTGCCGGCGGCATTCCCCGCGTTGTCGCTATTCACCGATGCTGACGACGCCGAGTTGCGGCGCGTCGACCACGAGGCGCGCGAGGTGATGCGGCTCGACGGGCTGCTGCGCACTTGTGACGCCGAGCTTCGCGACTTCGTCCGGCATTCGCGCGAACTCGAGGCGATGGTCAACCATAGGGACGAGGTAATCAACGAGCGAACGCGTGCTGAAAGCGAGCTTCGCGAGCAGTTCGACTCGCATCGCGACCGGCTACAGAAGGAGATCGATGCGCAGGAGCGGATCATCGCGTACCGTGCTAGCGCTCGTTGGTGGCTGAAGCTGCCGTGGATTCGCGCACGGCGGCTGTGGACCCGGATTCGCACTGCATGATCGCTGCACAGTCGACGCATCGCATCGACATCGTCGTCCCGATCTACAACGCGCCCGACGACGTGCGGCGCTGTGTCGAGAGTGTCTTGTCCTGCACGCCGGAGCCCCACCGGCTGATCCTGATCGACGATGCGTCGACCGATGCCGGCGTCCGCGATGTGTTGCGGGAAATTCAGCAACGCGGCGATCGGCACGTCGAGATCCTGCGCAACGAGCGCAATCTCGGCTTCACGGGCACGGCCAACCGCGGGATGATGCATTCGACAGCCGATGTCGTGCTGCTGAACTCCGACACAATCGTGACACCGGGCTGGCTTTCTGCGCTGACACGTTGTGCCGCTTCGGACGCTGCGATTGCGACGGTCACCCCGTTCTCGAACAACGCCGAGATCTGCTCGTTTCCACGCTTCTGCGAGAACAACGCGTGGCCGCTCGACCGGGATCCAGCGCCCGTCGCCCGCGCACTCGCGGATGCCGCGGTGCCCACGTATCCCGATCTTCCAACCGGCGTCGGGTTCTGCATGTTCGTGCGGCGCACGGCAATCGACGCGCTCGGAACGTTCGACATGGCGTTCGGTGCGGGTTATGGCGAGGAGAACGACTTCTGCCTTCGTGCCGCGAGTGCCGGCTGGCGTAACGTGCTCGCCGACGATGCGTTCGTCGTGCATACGGGAGGCCGGTCGTTCGCAGGACGCAAGGCGGAGCTCGGCGGACGCAATCTCGAGCGTCTGCTCGAGCGTCATCCGCACTACGACGAGATGGTTACGCGCTATATCGCCGCCGATCCCTTGCGAGCGCTGCGCGAGGCGGCGCAGACGCGCCTCGATACGCATTCGCCGCTGCAATGCGTTCTGCACGTCATCCATCACCATGGTGGGGGCACGGAGACGCACGTCCGGCAGCTGATCGCCGCATCGCGCGACCGGTGGCGCCACTGCCTGGCCGTGGCTGTCGGCGATCGCTGGCAGGTCGAAGCGCATCGGGATGACGCCAGCGTCGTCACGTTCACGTTCGCGCGCGAGCCCGACGAAACGTGGCGCGATTTCCTGCGCGGCCTGACGGCGACATTTCGCGTGGCACTCATTCACCTGCACAACATTTCCGCGTGCAGGGAAGGCCTGCTCGAAGCGCTCGAAGACAGCGGGCTTCCATTCGGGTACACGCTCCACGATCTCAATTTTGCATGTCCGACGATCACCTTCCTGGACGCTGGAGGGCGATATTGTGGCGGAGTCACCGACGCACGAACGTGTCAGGCGTGCGTCGCCGCCCAGCCCGCGTTCGCCGGCGTCGACGTCGAGGCCTGGCGCGCGCGGCACGGGGCGCTTGTCGAGCGCGCGGCGTTCGTCATCGCGCCTTCGCAATGGGCGGCGACAATGCTAGACCGCTATTTCCCGCGTAACGACGTGATTGTCATTCCGCACGGGACCGCTGCGTCCTCCGCGACAAGGGCACCTGGCACGCGCCTTGGCGTGCTGATGCCCGACGATGACGTCCCGGTCATTGCTGCGCTCGGTGCGATCGGTCCGGACAAGGGCGCGCGGCGTATCGAAGCGCTCGTCGAGCGAATGCGGGCGCTCGATCTGCCGTTGCGCATTGTCGTCATCGGCTATCTCGACGTGGAGCGCGGGCCGTGGCAATCGGACGACGCGCGACTTACCGTCCACGGCCGCTACGACTCGCGGGACCTCGCCGCGTTGCTGCGGCACTACCGTGCGCAGTTCGTGCTGTTTCCGTCGGCGGGTCCGGAAACGTTCAGCTATACGCTGTCGGAGTCGTGGCTCGCGGGCGTGCCCGCGCTCGTGCCGCCGATTGGCGCGCTCGCCGAGCGCGTCAGCCGTACCGGCGCGGGATGGGTGCTGGGCGACGACGAGTGGATGGATGAGTCGAAAATGCTCGCCCGCGTCGTGGCGCTGACGGGTCCGGCCGGCGTTGCCGCGCGCCGCGCCGCCGCATTGAAGGCGCTCGACGCGCCGCACGCATCAACGCAGTCGATGGCCGATGCCACGCTCGTCCGCTACGACGCTGCGATCTCGTCCGGTGGGCGAACCGACATGCCGCGGCAGGCCTTCACCAATCGCCGCGTGCGCGACGCACTGGGCTACCGCGCGTGGGAACCGCCTGCCGAGCCTGCGCCGCTGCCCGAGAGTGTGGCGATCGAGGCGCCGCCGATCCCGATGCAACCGCAGGGCCTCATGGCCCGCGTCGCCCGGCGCGCACTCGCAATGCGGAGCACGCCGGTGGGACGCGTGCTTTATCGGATGACGCCGGCGCCCGTGATCGACGCACTCAAGTCACGCCTTGATGGGTGACCGACCGGCAACCTCTCGATGACGCTCGACCGTTATGCCGATTGGCTTGCGCGGGGGCGCGCCCATCAGAAGGAGGGTCGGGTCATCGATGCGCTGCTCTGCTATCGCCGGGCGCTGCATGAGGTGGCTGCCGGCGTCGAAGCGCGCTTTCACGTCGGCGAGATCGCCTGGCAGTTCGGCAACTCGGCCGACGCGATCGCTGCCTGGGAATCTGCGATCGCGCTGACGGAGCATCATCTTCCGAGCTGGCACGCGCTGGCTGATGCACGCGCCGCGAACGGTGACTTCGTCGCCGCGAAGCAGGCAGCGCGTCGCGTACTCGAGTTGCGTCCCGCCGAGGCTCGTGCGCAACCGCTGCTGCTGATGCTGGAGGCGGTTTCCGGTGACGCCGTGGACGACGCTGCGCTTGCGCGAGCGATCGCATCCAACGCGCAGTGGCCGCCGGGTCTGCTGGCGGCCGTCGGAACAGCCGTTCTCGCCGACGACCGGCGTGCACAGTATCCGAAAACGATTCCGAATCTCCTCGCGGCGGCCAGCCGCGGGCCGGTGACCGCTGCGACCGGTGATGCGTTGCGAAGGGTCGCTCTTGCTCTGCTGCGCGCCGGAATGCGTTCCAAGGCCGCGACCTTCCACGAACGCTATTTGCAGAGTTGCCAGGCATTGCATCGCCCGGCGATGCCCACGACGTGGCCCGCGCGCACGGCCGGCGCGAGCCTGCGCGTGGGTGTACTGGCGACTGCGATGCAGCAGTCGTTGGCGAAACAATTTGTCGATGCGATGACGCACCGGCTTGGCGAGCAATGCCGGTGCACGGTGTTCGTCGACCAGCCGTCCGATGCGGTGCGGCCCGCTCCGGGAATGCTCGACCTGCGCGTTTTGCCGATGGACGCCGACACTGCGGCGCGAAGCATCGCGACGCTCGATCTCGACGTGCTGATCGACGTCGCGGGCCTCGAGGCACCTTATGGCCCGCTCCTCGCGCGGCGACCGGCGCGCGAGCTCTGGGCGTTTCGGCAAGACGAAAGCCTGCCCGGAACAATGCCGTTGTACGATCGGACATTCGACGCGAGGCTCGAGCCGCTCGTCGACGCATTGGGCGACCTCCAGCGCGCGCTTCCCGGATTGCGAACGACGCGCGTCGGCGCCGCCGAACTGGCGACGTTATGGGAGGACGCCGTGCATGCCCACCAGCGCGGCGATGCGACGGCGGCACGCGCCGGTTATTCGAGCGTGCTCGACGTGCAGCCGGACAGCGTGCCGGCGCTGTACCTGGCCGGCATGTTCGCGCGCGCCGACGGCGATACCGAAACCGCCGCGCGGCGATTTCGCGCAGCCGTTCGACACGCGCCCGCGTTCGTCGATGCGCGTGCGGCGCTGGCACGCCTCGAGACGCTTGCGGGCAACGCCGACGAAGCGGTGTCGGTGGCGCGCGAAGGCCTCGCGACGCTGCCCGAGTCCGCGATACTGTGGCGCGCGCTCGGCGAGGCGGAACAAAGTCGCGGAAGTGCGGAAGCCGCGGCCGCGGCGTTCGCCGAGGCCCTGAAGCGCGATCCCACGCACGGCGAGACGCACTACAACCACGGCGTCGCGTTGCAGAAGACGCGCAATGTCGCGGAGGCCGCGCGCGCGTACCAGCGCGCGCTGGCGTTCGCACCGGACCTGTACGCCGCGGACTTCAACCTCGGCGTGATCTTCGATCAGCAGGGCAACGCGAATGCAGCGATTGCCGCGTTCTCGAACGTGCTGTCCCGGGTGCCGGATCATGCCGCTGCGTACAAGGCGCTGGCCGAGACGCTGCTGGCCGCGGGCTTGATCGACAAGTGGTTTGCCAACTTCGAGCGTTTCGAACGTAACTGCCCGAACCACGTCGCCCTCGCGGCGCACGCACTCGAAGTGTGCGCGTACCGCGCCGACTTTCCGCGACTCGGCCGATACCTCGACGGCTTGCGTGACGAACGGTTCACCGCGGGCGAGCCGCTGGAAGTGCTCGATGCACTCCAGCAGATCCTCTACCTGCTGCATTTTTTCGACGTCGAGCCCGAACTCGTCGGCCGCATCGGACGCACGCACGACGCGTTGGCGCGTCGCGTTTACGGCGAGCCGCGGCCGCGATCGTCGAAGCGTGTACCGGGCAAGGTTCGTATCGGCTATCTGTCGGGCGATTTCCGCGATCACGTGATGGGCAAGATGATGTGGGACGTCATCCGGCATCACGACCGCGACCGCTTCGACGTCTTCGGCTATTCGACGAGCGAAAGTCGCGACGGATGGACCGAGCGCTACGAGCCGCTGTTCGAGCGGCTCGACACCGTGGCTGCGCTGTCCGACCGCGAAGCCGCACAGCGCCTCGACAACGACGACCTCGACCTCTTGGTCGATCTGTCGACACACACGAAAGGCGCGCGGCCCGGCATCCTCGCGCTGAAGCCCGCCCGCGCGCAGATCACGCATGTCGCAACGGCCGGCACGCTTGCGATGTCGGCCATCGATTTCAAGCTGACCGATCGCTACGCCGACGTGCCCCACGATCCCGAACTGCAGATCGAGCCCCTGCTGGTGATGGACGGCTGCGTATATCCCTATCGTCATATTCCGCCGGCAGCCGACGCGCTAGTCACCCGTCAGCGGCTCGGTGTCGATGCGAGCGCTACGTTGATCGGCGCGTTCTGCACGCCGCTAAAGCTGTCGCAGCGCTGCCTGGCGCTGTGGCGCGAGGTACTCACGGAACTTCCGGGTGCGCTGCTCGCGTTCTCGCCGGTGCGCGCTTCGCTGCAACCGGTGTTCACGAACATTTGCGCCACTGTCGGCATCGACGCGCGCCGGATCGTGTTCGTGCCACAGGGACGGGACGATGCCGAGAACCAGGCGCGCTACCGGTTGATCGACTTCGTGCTCGACCCGATGCCCTATGGCGGTGTCAACGGAACGCTCGAGGCGATCGACGCATGCGTGCCCGTCGTAACGCTGGTTGGCCGGCGTCATGCAGAGCGCACATCGTATTCGATCCTGACCAACCTCGGTGTCACGCAGACGATTGCGACGACAGGCGTGGAGTACGTTGGCATTGCCGTGCGACTGGCGAGGGATCCGGCGTTCATGCAATCGATTCGCAGCCGCATTGCGGACGCGCTTCCGAATTCGGTGCTGACCGACATGGCAGCGCACACACGCAATCTCGAGCGAGCGTACCTGACTGCGCTGCGCGAGCGCGCGGCCAATGCTCTTGTCGATGCCGAACGAAACGGTGCCTGAGCCCGCTGCCGCGGCGCTTGCGCGGGCGCGTGCCTGTCTGACAGCGGGGGACATCGCCGCGGCACGAACGCTTTGTGGGCCGCTCGTCGCAACCGGAAATCCGCACGTGGCCGGCGCTGCACACCTGGTGCTATCCGCCTGCGCGGAGCGTGCGGGCGACGTGGCGTCGGCACGTGCGCACGTGCGCGCGGCGCTGCACGCCAACGCCGATGACTCCCTCGCACACTACGCATGGGCGGAACTCGAGGAGCGCGCCGGTGATCGCGATGCCGCTATCGCGAATCTCGCGCGCGCGATAGCGTTGCAGCCGCGCTTCGTCGCTGCCCACGAACGACTCGGCGTGTTGCATGGCGAGCGCGGCGACGCGGAGCAGGCCGCGGCATCGTTCCGCCGCGTTGCGGAGCTCGACCCGACCAACGCGCGTGCATTCAACAATCTGGGCAATGCGCTGCGATCGCTCGGGAGGGCCGACGAGGCGCTCGCGGCCTTCGAGCGGGCGGTCGCGCTGCGGCCCGACTACGAGTTGGCAATCGCCAACGTGGCCGTCATGTGGCGCGATGCCGGGGAGATCGAGCGCGCAGAGGCACTGCTGCGCCAGGAGCTCGCGCGTCCGCGCCGCAAGCCGCCGCTGCGCTCGATCGTCGTCATGCTCGCCGGACTGTTGCGCGAGCGTGGCGC
>Ga0207645_10001243_pt1 | contig 20957 bp, 17 predicted proteins | sample KBSM53metaG_FD_184331 | JGI IMG/M metagenome (GOLD analysis project Ga0207645, IMG submission 184331) | Miscanthus rhizosphere microbial communities from Kellogg Biological Station, Michigan, USA - KBS M5-3 metaG (SPAdes) (version 2) | ecosystem: Host-associated > Plants > Roots > Rhizosphere >...
AATTCCATGCGCCCCTGGAACAGGCCGATCACGTTGTCGGCGGCGATCAGCTCGGCGATCCGTCGCGGCAGCGTCCGCAGATCGATCCGCTCGGCCTCGATCCCGCGCTCGCGCAGGAACGACGCAATCTCGTCGTCCGAATAGGCGGGCCCGAGCAAGGATCCCTGCATCGCATCGGCGTACGCCGGAATTGCCGCGCCCTTCGCGCCAGCGGAGCGCGGCTGCCACGCGCCAGTGGCTTCCGCGCTCGTCCGCGGCTTGCCCAGATAGCGATGCCACAGCGCGCAGGCGACGCCGAGCGCGCCGCCGGCATCGCCGGCCGCCGGCTGGATCCAGATCTCCTCGAACGGCCCCTCGCGCAGGAGACGCCCGTTGCCGACGCAGTTGAGCGCCACGCCGCCGGCCAGGCACAGCTTGCGCGATCCGGTCTCGCGGTGCGCCGTCTTCGCCATCCGCAGCATCACCTCTTCGGTGATCTCCTGGACCGACCTGGCCAGATCCATCTCGCGCTGCGTCACCGGCGCATCGGGGTCGCGCCGCGGCCCGCCGAACAGCCGCTCGAAGCCGCCGCCGGTCATGGTGAGGCCGTGGACGAACTCGAAGTACTCGAGGTTGAGCTCGATGCTGCCGTCCTCGTGCACGTCGACGATGTGGTCGCGGATGGCTTTGACGTAGGCCGGCTCGCCGTACGGCGCCAGGCCCATGATCTTGTACTCGCCCTCGTTCACCTTGAAGCCGGTGAAATAGGTGAAGGCCGAATAGAGAAGCCCGACCGAGTGCGGAAACCGCATCTCGCGGATCATCGTCAAGGCGTTGCCCTTGCCGTGCGCCACCGACGACGTGGTCCACTCGCCGACGCCGTCGATGGTCAGCACGGCGGCCTCCTCGTACGGCGACGGGTAGAAGGCGGACGCGGCGTGCGACTCGTGATGGTCGCCGAACAGCACCTCTTTCTCGATCGCCAGCTCGCGCTGAATCTCCTCGGCGAGCCACAGCTTCTGGCCGAGCCAGATCGGCATCGCCATCAGGTAGGAGCGCAGGCCGCGCGGCGCCGAGGCGATGTAGCTCTCGAGCAGTCGATCGAACTTGACCAGCGGTTTCTCGTAGAAGCCGACGTGATCGACCTGGCTGCGATCGATCCCCGCCTCTTTCAGGCAGTACTCCACCGCGTGGGTCGGGAAACGTTCGTCGTGCTTCTTGCGGGTGAAGCGCTCCTCCTGCGCCGCGGCGACGATGCGGCCGTCGACGAGCAGGCAGGCGGCGGAGTCGTGATAGTAGGCGGAAAGTCCGAGAATGCGGATCGGAGCCACTGCGCTAGCCCCAATGCCTTTCGGAAATTCGAGCAAACGGATCGGGGCATTCCGCTCCGAAAACCCGCTCCGCAGGCCGGGAAAGCATCGCTCCGGCGGCTTGTCGGTGATTCCCGTGGGGCCCCACTACGTCACCCCACGGGGATTTCGGCGCCTCCGCGACGCTTTCCCGTCTGACGCGCCGCGCGGCCTGCTCCGAGGGTTTTCTGCACAGAACGCCCCGATCCGCGTTTCGCATGCTGAATTTCCGAAAGGCATTGGCGCTAGCCCGGATTATTCACCGCGTTAACGGTCTTCCGGCCTGCGGAGCGGCTGTTCGGAGTGAACGCGCTTCCTCGACCATGTGCCTGCACCATCAATCCGCACTAGAACAGCGAGTAAATGAACGGCGCCACCGCGCTCGACTGCGCGAACACCAGCAGCAGCCCGAACAGCACCAGCACCATGATGATCGGCGCCAGCCAGAATTTCTTCTCGTGCTTCAGCAGCGCGAAGAACTCACGCAAGACCCGGGATTTCGCCATAGATTGCGTTTCACGGTCCGGCTACAGCCGGACACTCCGTACGACTCTCAATACAGGTGCTCGTAGTGCTGCGGCTCGCGTCGCCGTTCGTTGTAGCCGATCCAGTTCGAGTCGCGCCGCGCCGGACGCAGCGGGTTGCGGCCGACCAGCCGCATCACCCAGCCCGCCGGCGTCAGCACGATGAAGAAGAACACGGTCAGCAGAATCCGCGAGTTGATCCAGCCCAGGATGGTCGCAAACCGCCACCAGATCCGGTTGGGCACGCGGAGCGCGGCCGGCGACACCAGCGCGCCAAGGACGAGCAGGACCCCGATCGCGCCGGCCACGGCCGCGCCCTGCGGGTGGCCGCGCCACGCCAGCAGCGCGCCGAGGCCGATCGTCGCCGGCCCGACCGACAGGCCGAACGATCGCTCGCTGGGAATGCGTCCTGGTGTCGTCATCGATGGTCGGCGCGGTGCGGGCGCCGGCCCGCCGCGACTGCCCTATAGCCTATCGCGGCGGCTCTGCCGCGCGAAGCGGGACCGGGCGGGACCGCAGCGACGCGGCCGCGGCCATCACAGCCGGAAGATGGTCGGGTCCTGGCGGTCCTTCAGCGCGTTGCGGGTGTCGACGACCAGCGTGCCGCTGTCGACGAGCGCGTCGTAGTCGGTACCCGTGTGGTCGGTGCAGATCACCGCGCAGTCGGGCTTCCGCGCGAGCGCCGTCTTCAGGTCGATCGACGACATCGAGACGCCGTCGTAGGTGACCTGCGGCACCCACGGATCGGAATAGCTCAGCTCGGCGCCGCGCTTCTTCAGGATGTCGAGCACGTCGAGCGCCGGCGACTCGCGCATGTCGTTGACGTCGCGCTTGTAGGCGACGCCAACCAGGTGAATGCGCGATCCGTTGATCGCCTTCCTGACGCTGTTCAACGCCTCGGCCACGCGCTCGACGACGTAATCGGGCATCGCCGAGTTGATCTGACCGGCGAGCTCGATGAAGCGGCATTCGAACCCGGTCTGCCGCGCCTTCCACGAGAGATAGAACGGGTCGATCGGGATGCAATGGCCGCCGAGGCCGGGCCCGGGATAGAACGGCATGAAGCCGAACGGCTTGGTCTTCGCCGCGTCGATCACTTCCCAGACGCCGATGTCCATCTTGTGGCACATCAGCGCGATTTCGTTGACCAGGCCGATGTTCACCGCGCGGAAGGTGTTCTCGAGCAGCTTGACCATCTCGGCGACGCGGGTGGAGCTGACCGGCACGACGTGATCGACGGTCGCCGAGTACAGCGCGCGCGCCACTTCGGTGCTCGCCGGCCCGACGCCGCCGACGATCTTCGGGATGTTCCGGGTGGTGAACTGCTGGTTGCCGGGGTCGACGCGCTCGGGCGAGAAGGCGAGAAAGAAATCGCGGTCCGCGACCAGGCCCGTGTCCTCGAGCATCGGCTGCACCACTTCGTCGGTGGTGCCCGGATAGGTGGTCGACTCGAGGATCACCAGCTGGCCCGCGCGCAGGCGCGCCGCCACCGCTTCGACGGCGAGCACGACGTAGGAGAGATCGGGATCCTTGGTCTTGCGCAGCGGCGTCGGCACGCAGATGTCGATCGCGTCCATCGACCCGAGCTGGCTCATGTCGGTGGTCGCGCTCAACTTCCCGCTCTTCACCGACGCGGCAAGGTGTGGGCCGGCGACGTCCGGGATGTAGCTCTGGCCGGCGTTGATCGCATCGGCCTTGGCCGCGTCGACGTCGAAGCCGGTGACGGTGAAGCCGGCATGCGCCAGCTCCACGGCGAGCGGCAGGCCGACGTAGCCGAGGCCGATGACGCCGACGCGCGCCTGCCGCGTGCGGATCAGCTCGAGCAGCGTGTCGGCGACGCCGCCGCGGACGGCGGGCGCACGATCCGGCCGCGGCAAAACGGCCTCGCTCGTGTCGGAACGGCCTGTTTTCATCACCGATGCTTCACAGCGTCGAGAGGCGATCGAGCGCGCGCGGCGCGGCGGCGACGCGCTCGAGATCGGCGTCGACCATCATCTGGATGAGGCCGGCGAAATCGACCGACGGCGTCCAGCCAAGCTGCGCCCGCGCCTTGTCGCTGTTGCCAATCAGATGCTCGACTTCGGCCGGACGAATCAGCGTCGGATCGAGCTTGACGTGCTTGCGCCAGTCGAGGCCGGCGTGCGCAAACGCCACCTGCACCAGGTCCTTCACCGAGTGGCTGATCCCGGTGGCGACGACGTAGTCGTCGGGGCGCTCCTGCTGCAGCATCAGCCACATCGCGCGGACGTAGTCGCCGGCGAAGCCCCAGTCGCGCTTGGCGTCGAGGTTGCCGAGCGACAGCGTATCGGCGACGCCCAGCTTGATCCGCGCGACGCCGTCGGTGACCTTGCGGGTGACGAACTCGAGCCCGCGCCGCGGCGACTCGTGGTTGAAGAGCATCCCCGAGACGGCGAAGAGATCGTAGCTCTCGCGGTAGTTGACGGTGATGTAGTGCGCGAACACCTTCGACACGCCGTAGGGGCTGCGCGGGTAGAACGGCGTCAGCTCGGTCTGCGGCACTTCGCGCACCTTGCCGAACATCTCGCTCGACGAGGCCTGGTAGACGCGAATCGACGGATCGACCTGGCGGACCGACTCGAGGATGCGGGTCACGCCCTGGGCGTTGTACTCGCCGGTGAGCAGCGGCTGATCCCACGACGCCGGCACGAACGACATCGCCGCCAGGTTGTAGAGCTCGTGCGGCCGGACTTCGTCGATCAGGCGGATGAGCGAGAGCTGATCGAGCAGGTCGGCGGGCTTGATGGTGATGCGATCGAGCAGGTGCTGGATCCGCCAGAAGTTCGGCGCGCTCGCGCGCCGCACCGCGCCGACCACCTCGTATCCCTTCGTCAGCAGCAGTTCAGCGAGGTAGGATCCGTCCTGGCCGGTAATTCCGGTGATAATGGCGCGTTTGGACATCTATAGCCGCGCGATCTTAGCACGTCCATGCAGGTCACAAAGGCGGCAGTGCTGCCTGTTTACTCGTAGCGCAGCCCTTCAGGGCTGCCCGCTCACTCGTAGCGCAGCCCTTCAGGGCTGCCCGCTCACTCGTAGCGCAGCCCTTCAGGGCTGCCAGTTCGTCGTGCCAAGCCTGAACGTCAACAGTACGGCCCGGCTGATCCCGCCGTCGGCGTGAATCGGACCCATATTTCGAACTTCGTGCGTGGAACGAACGGGGCAGCCCTGAAGGGCTGCGCTACATGAGCGCGGCAGCCCTGAAGGGCTGCGCTACATGAGCGCGGCAGCCTGAAGGGCTGCGCTACATACTTGTCTGGAGCTCCCTTTTGGAACGGATCGATGTAGCGGTCATCGGCGGCGGCGTGACCGGCCTCGCCTCCGCGCGCGCGATCGCGCAGCGCGGGCTCTCGGTCTGCGTGCTCGAACGCCATCCCCGTCCCGGCATGGACACCAGCACGCACAACAGCGGCGTCATCCACGCCGGGCTCTATTACCCGGCCGGCACGCTGAAGGCGCGGCTCTGCGTCGAGGGGCGCGAGCTGATGTACGAGTTCTGCGCCCGGCACAACATCCCGCACGTGCGTTCGGGCAAGCTGGTCGTGGCGCACGACGAACACGAAATCGCCCAGCTCGAGGCGCTCAAGAAACGCGGCACCGACAACGGCGTCCAGGGCCTCGAGATCGTCGACCGCGCGTTCATCCTCGCGCGCGAGCCGGCCGTCAACACGCGCTTCGCCCTCTGGTCGCCCGACAGCGGCATCGTCAACGCCGAGGAACTGGTGAAGACGCTGCTGCGCACGGGTGAAGAGGACGGCGTGATCTTCCTCCCCGGCACAAAACTCGTCGGGGCTGATCGACACCCGGAAGGGATGACGCTGCAGACGGGCCGCGAAACCATCCTGGCGCACACCGTGGTCAACGCCGCCGGCTTGTACGCAGACGAGGTGTCGCGGATGCTCGGGGGCGAGACGTTCACGATCTACCCGTGCCGCGGCGAGTACGCGGAGTTCACGCCGGCCAAGCGATCGCTGGTCAATGCGCTCGTCTACCCGCTGCCCCACGCCTCCGGCCACGGGCTCGGCGTGCACCTGGTGCGGACCACGGGCGGCCAGGTGTGGCTGGGGCCGACCATCCGCTACCAGGATCGCAAGGACGATTACGAGAACGATCGCGAGCCGCTCGAACACTTCGCCGAGTCGGCGCGGCTGCTGATCGACGGCGTCACCATCGACGATCTGCGGCTGTCGGGGAGCGGCATCCGCGCGAAGCTGCACCCGCCGAGCGAGTCGTTCGCCGACTTCAAGATCCACCGCGATCGCCTGAACCCCGCGGTCGTGCAGGTCTCGGGGATCGACTCCCCCGGCCTTACTTCCTCGCTCGCGATTGGAAAGCTCGTGAGCGAGCTCGTCGCCGATCTTCCATAGGGCGGAGCTTGCTCCGCCCCGGTGACGCTCGGATCACCCGCCGGGTGATGCGTGGGTGAGGTGGGGCCGAGCAAGCTCGGCCCCTACAGTTGCCTTGAATTCGCGCGACGCACTCGGCGAGCGCCACGGGCGCCGCCGCGATCACTCGCTACGAGAGCTTTTTCGTGTGACTGGAACGGCCCGCCTCTACGGCTTGCTGCGCGAGATGTCTCCCCGCCTTTCGCGAGCCGCTCCGTCGGCGATCGACCAGTGCGGTTGCGAGAGCAGCAGGCAAGTCGCGGCCGCAAGCCGTGGGACCAGGCATGCTCGAGCGTCAGACGGCAACCGTGTCCGCAAGCGGTCCAGGCACGCCGCCGCCGTTTCGACAATGCTGCGTGGATCAGCTGTACGCGGGGGTGATTGCTGGCTGTCGCCGGGATCACCCAAGGCGGCGTGCTCGCCGTCAGCACAGGCGCTGGAGGACACGGTTGCCATGCCTGCCGTCCCCCGGCTTGCGGACGCGATTTGCCTGCTGCGATCTCTGCCCGCACGCGGCTTCGAAGCGAGATGTGTCCGCGCCGTCTCATGTCGCCTCACCGGCGTGCGCGGCGGAGAGGCGGGCCTACGGTTGCCGCTGCACCTGCGCGACGTACTCGGCCAGGGCGTGCTGCCACGCCGGCATGTCAACGCCGGCCGCGCGCAGCTTGTCGTTCGCCAGCGCGCAGAACTGCGGCCGCGTCGCCTTGAGCGACATCTCGCTCATCTTCACCGGCACCAGCCGCGCTTCCCACTGCGGCTGCCCGAGCAGCCGCACGGCTTCCCGCGCCAGCTCGAACCAGGTGCATTGGCCGCTGTTGACGCAGTGGTACAGCCCCGGCGGCGCGTTGGTCTCGACGAGGCGGCGCGTCGCGCGCGCGGCATCGGGGATGTAGGTCGGCGAGATCGTGCGATCGGCGAACACCTTCGGCGACCCGCCCGCCGCGAGCGTCTTCAGGATGCCGGCGACGCTCCCCTTCTCGGGCCCGGCGCCCGGCGCGCGGCCGAACAGGCTCTCGACGCGCAGCACGTAGCCGCGCGGCGCTTCGAGCGCGAACCACTCGCCGACCAGCTTCGACGCGGCATAGACGCTGCGCGGGCTCGGCGCGTCGGTCTCCGAGTAGGGCGTGCTGGCGCGGCCGTCGAAGACGAAATCGGTGCTGTAGTGGACGAGGGTGGCGCCCTGGGCCTGGGCCGCGCGCGACAGCGCGCGCACCGCAAAGGCGTTGAGGTTCAGCGCGTCGACCGGGCGATCCTCGGCGGCGTCGACGTCGTTGAACGCGGCGCCGTTGACGATCACATCGGGCCTGATCCGCGCCATCGCCGCCGCTACGGCCGCGTCGTCGGTGACGTCGAGATCGGCGTGGGCGAGGGCGACGATCTCGTGCGCCGGCGCGCATTCGTGCGCCACGGCCGCCGCGAGCTGGCCGCGCGCGCCGACGACCGCAATCCGCATCACGCGGCCTTGGACGACCCCGAGGCTTCGAACGCCCGCATCCGCTGATCGTCGAACACGCCTTCCCAGCGGGCGACGACCGCCGTGGCGATGCAGTTGCCCATGACGTTGACCGCGGTGCGCCCCATGTCCATCACCTGATCGACGCCGAGCAGGATCGCCGCGCCCTCGAGCGGCAGCCCGAACTGCGTCAGCGTCGCGGTGAGCACGACCAGCGCCGCGCGCGGCACGCCCGCCACGCCTTTGCTCGTCAGCATCAGCGTCAGCATCATCACCAGCTGCTGGCCGAAGGTCATCGGCACGCCGGCGAGCTGGGCGACGAACACGCTGGCGAGCGACAGATACAACGTCGTGCCGTCGAGGTTGAAGCTGTACCCGGTCGGCAGCACGAAGCCGACGATGTTCTTGGGGACGCCGAAGCGCTCCATCACCTCCAGCGCCTTCGGCAGCGCCGCCTCGGAGCTGGCGGTGGTGAAGGCAATCAGGAACGGCTCGCGGATCGCCTTGACGAAGGTGAAGAACGGCACGCGGATCAGGTAGGAGACGCCGCCGAGCACGATCAGCACGAAGATCGCGAGGCCCACGTACATCAGCGCGATCAGTTTGCCGAGCGTGAAGAGAATCGCCAGGCCCTTGCCGCCGACGGTTGCGGCGATCGCGGCGAAGACGCCAACCGGCGCGAAGAACATCACGTAGCCGGTGAACTTGAACATCACCTGCGCCGTGCTCTCGAGGACATCGAGCACCGGCTGCCCTTTCGCGCCGATCGCCGCGACCGCGATGCCGAAGAAGGTCGAGAAGACGACGAGCTGCAGGATGTCGCCGCGCGCCATCGCGTCGACCACCGAGGTGGGAAACAGGTGCAGGAAGATGTCCCAGGCGTGCTGCTGGTTCTGCGCCATCGCCGCCGCTGCGGAGGTATCGGCGCCGATCGGCATCGTCAGGCCGGCGCCGGGCTTGAAGATGTTGACGAGCGCGAGCCCGAGGAACAGCGCCACCGTGGTGGCGGCCTCGAAGTAGATGATCGCCTTGACGCCGATGCGGCCCATCGATTTCAGATCGCCGGTGCCGGCGATGCCGACCACCAGCGTGGCGAAGACGAGCGGCGCGATGATCATCTTGATCATGCGCAGGAAGGCGTCGGCGAGCGGCTTGATGCCGACGCCGAACGACGGCCAGAGGTAGCCGACGGCGATGCCGAGCAGCAGGCCGATGAAGATCTGCGTCGTCAGGCCGGGCATGCGGCTGGTCGCGCGCGCCGGTTGAATCGAGCCGGCCCGGATCACCGCGCCACCCCGGCGCCGCGGTGCGCGAACTCGGCAATCGTCGAGACGACCGCCTGCTGCTGCGCCGCGGTCAGCTCGCCGTAGATCGGAATCGCCAGGCACTCGCCGGCCGCGCGCTCGGCGTTGGGAAACGCGCCGCGCTGGTAGCCGAGGTAGGCGAAGCACGGCTGCAGGTGGAACGGCACCGGGTAATAGATCTCGTTGCCGATTCCCTGCTGGTCGAGATGCCGCTTCAGCGCGTCGCGCTCGGGCGTGCGGATGACGAACTGATTGAAGATGTGCCGATCGCCGGCGGGTTCCTGCGGCAGCGTGATCATCGCGTCGAGCCCCGCATCCTTGAAGAGACAGCGATACCGTTCGGCGTTGCGCCGCCGCGCATGCGTCCACTCCGCGAGATGCGGCGCCTTGACGCGGAGAATCGCCGCCTGCAGCGCATCCATCCGGAAGTTGCCGCCGACCAGGTGGTGGTAGTACTTCGGCTGCATGCCGTGGTTGCGCAGCAGCCGCGCCCGCCCGGCCAGGGCGTCGTCGTTGGCGGTGACGAGGCCGGCATCTCCGAACGCCCCGAGATTCTTGCTCGGGAAAAACGAGAAGCAGCCGAACGCGCCGATGCCGCCGGCCGATCGCGTCTTGTAGGTGGCGCCGATCGCCTGCGCCGCGTCCTCGACGACCGGCACGCCGGCGCGATTGGCGGCGTCCATGATCGGATCGAGATCGGCGCAGAGGCCGAAGAGGTGCACCGGGATGATGGCCCTGGTCCTGGTCGTGATCGCCGCGGCGGTCTGCGCCGGATCGAGGTTGAAGGTCACCGGATCGATGTCGACGAAGACCGGACGCGCGCCGAGGCGGGCCACCGCACCGGCGGTGGCGAAGAAGGAAAAGGTCGGCGTCACCACCTCATCGCCGGCCTTGATGTCGAGCGCCATCAGCGCGAGCAGCAGCGCATCGGTGCCCGACGACACGGCGACGGCGTGGCGGATGCCGAGCATCTCGGCGAGCTCGCGCTCGAGCGCATCGACCTCGGGGCCCATGATGAAGCGCTGGCTGTCGGCGACGCGCGTCATCGCCGCGACGAGCGCGTCGCGCAGCGGCCGGTGCTGGGCGTCGAGGTCGAGCAGGGGGACCGGCATTGAGGTTAGTCTACCTCCGCGCCTTCACCGCGGCGCGCGTCTCGCGATCGGCCTCGCGCTTCTTCACCGTCTCGCGCTTGTCGTACTCCTGCTTGCCCCGGGCGAGGCTGACGGCCACCTTGACGCGGCCGTCCTTGAAGTAGACGCGCAGCGGCACGAGCGTCATCCCGCGCTCGACCGTCTTGCCGATCAACTTGCGAATCTCGCTCTTGTGCAGCAGCAGCTTGCGGCGGCGCAGCGGCTCGTGGTCGGCGTAGCCGCGGTGGCTGTAGGGGCTGATGTTGACGTTGTAGAGGAACACCTCGCCGTCCTCGACCCGCGCGTAGCTGTCGCGCAGGTTGACGCGGCCTTCGCGGATCGCCTTCACCTCGGTGCCGAGCAGCACCAGCCCCGCCTCGAAGGTCTCGAGCAGGTGATAGTCGTGGAAGGCCTTGCGGTTTTCCGCGACGCTGGTCTGCGCTTTCTCGCGCTCGGTTCTCTCAGCCATGAGCATCCGCTTGCGCGAGGCGCGCCGCCAGCAGCACCGCGGCGATCATGCTCTCCGGATCGGCGATCCCCTTGCCGGCGATGTCGAACGCGGTGCCGTGATCGACCGAGGTGCGCACGATCGGCAGGCCGAGCGTCACGTTCACCGCCTGCCCGAAGGCGACCAGCTTCACCGGAATCAGTCCCTGATCGTGATAGCACGCGATGACGACGTCGAAGTCGCCGCGGCGGGCGCGCACGAAGACGGTGTCGCCGGGAAACGGGCCCGACACCTCGATGCCGCGCGCGCGGCAGGCGTCGACCGCGGGGCGGATGACCGCGTCTTCCTCGTGCCCGAACAGGCCGTGCTCGCCGGCGTGGGGATTCAAGCCGGCGACCGCGATGCGCGGTCGCGCGATCCCGAAGCGCGGCAGCTCGCGCGCGGTGAGATCGATCGTCGCCTCGAGCGACGCCCGGGTCAGCGCCCGCGGCACCTCCGACAAGGCGACGTGGACCGTCGCGAGCACCACCCGCAAGGCTTCCGAGTGGAACATCATCGCCACGTGCTTCGAGCCGGTGAGGTGCGCGAGCAGATCGGTGTGGCCGGCCCACGGCAGCCCGGCAAGGCGGAAGGCTTCCTTGTTGACCGGCGCCGTCGCCACGGCATCCACGGCGCCGGCGCGCGCATCGCTCACCGCGCGAACGATCACGTCGTAGGCGGCGCGTCCAGCTTCAGCGCTCAACACCCCCGGGTCGAACGTCGCGCCGCCGGCCGGGCCGTACACGACCGGCTCGCACGCCGCGAGCACACGCGGGTCGGCGGCGGCGCGCGCCGCGACTTCGGGCCCGATGCCTGCCGGGTCGCCTGACGTGATTGCGATGCGGGGTTTCATCCGATGGCGGGTGTTGCGGCTGCCTACGATCGATGGCCGCACGTGCCGCAGTTGCCGGAGCCGCAGCCGCCGGAGCCGCAGCCCGACGGGTTGTCGCAGCCGCCTTCGCTGCCGCAGCCGCCGTGCGCGACGCCCTTGGCGTTGGGCAGCTCGTAGCGCAGGCAGCACTTCAAGCGCCCGCACAACCCCGACAGCTTCGACGGGTTGAGGCTCAGGTCCTGCTGCTTCGCCATCTTGATCGAGACCGGCTCGAACGACTGCAGGAAGGTGGTGCAGCAGAGCGGGCGTCCGCAGGTGCCGTAGCCGCCGTACATCTTCGCTTCGTCGCGGACGCCGATTTGCCGCATCTCGATCCGCGTCCTGAATTCCGCGGCGAGCTCGCGCACGAGTTCCCGGAAGTCGACGCGGCCGTCGGCCGTGAAGTAGAAAATCAGCTTCGAGCCGTCGAACGCCTGCTCGACGCGCGCCAGCTTCATGCCCAGCCCGCGCTCGCGGATCTTCAGGAGCGCGATCCGGTAGGCCTCCTGCTCGCGCTGCTGATGCTTCAACCGCGCGATCACGTCGTCCCGCGTCGCCAGCCGCACGACGCGCTGCGGCGAATCGTCCGGCGGGCGCCGTTTGGCGTCGAGCTGCGGGATTGCGTGCACCACCGTGCCGAGCGCCGGCCCGCCGTCGGTCTGGACGACGACGCGATCGCCGCGCTTGACGCCGGCGTGGCCGTCGCCGGCCAGGTATGTCTGCGCGCGGCCGACCGTCGTCAGCTTCACGGCGATGAGCGGAATGCGGCCCGGCGTGCTCATAGCTGCAGCATCACCCAGTCTGCAACCACCTTGACGCCGGCGTTGCGATCGAGGGCGACCAGCGCCTGGTCGACGGCGCCGAAGGCGCGAACGCCGCGCTCGCCGCCATAGCCTTTCGCCAGCCGTTCGAGCGCCGGCCGCACGTCCGCATTGGCCAGCGCCGCCGGATCCGATTCGGTCGCGAGCACTTCGACGTCGCGCAGCAGCGACGCCATCGCGCGCAGGTGCGACGCGAGCTGATCGCGCTCGCTGCCGCTGCCGCTCTTCGTCAGCAGCAGCTTGGCGCCGTCGAGCCGCCCGGCCGGATCGTTCGACGCGGCGGCAACCGCGAGCGCGCGTTGCGCCACCTCGCGTGCTTCCACCAGCTCGCCGGCGCTCGCCTGCAGCGCCTGCCCCAGGCTGCCGTCGGCGGCCGCCGCAACCGCGCGCGCCTCGCTCTCGGTGTGATCGCGCGCGATCAGCGCCGACGCAATCTCTTCCGCCGAGAGCGGGCGGAAGCGAAGCTCCGGGCAGCGCGAGCGAACCGTCGGCAGGAGCACATCGGGACGCGACGTCACCAGGATGAAGACCGAGCTGGACGGCGGCTCCTCCAGCGTCTTCAGCAGGGCGTTCTGCGCCGCGGCCACCAGCGCGTCGGCCTGATCGATGATCACGACGCGGCGGCGTCCCTCGAACGGGCGGTACATCGCCCGATCGATGACGTCGCGCACCTGATCGATCTTGATGGTTCCGCTATCGCCCGGCTCGACGACGACGACGTCCGGATGGACGCCTCGTGCGATCCGCGAGCAGGCCGTGCACCGTCCACAGGCGTCAGCCGCCAGTTGCCAGTCGATACGGGCCGGACAATTGAGTGCCTGGGCGACGGCGAGGGCGGTCAGCCGCTTGCCGACGCCGGAGGCGCCGACAAACAGCAGGCTGGGAGGCAGCGTCCCGCCCGCCGCCGATCGCGAGAGCAGCTCGATCAGGCGGGCGTGGCCGACAACGTCCCGAAATGGCATAAAGGAAGCCTTCGGGAGCGATCGTATCACCTTGTAACGAAGCGGGAGGTGTAGAGGGCCGAGCAAGCTCGGCCCCCACAGGCGCGAGCAGCACGGCCCACAGGCGCGAGCAGCACGGCCCACAGGCGCGAGCAGCACGGCCCACAGGGCGAGCAATCACGCCCCACAGGCGTCGCGATCTCAGGGATCGCGCTTCTTTGGCACGGTTTCCTTGCGGTCTTTCTTCTCGTCGTCGCCGCCGCGGCCGAAGATCCGCGACCAGAACCCGCGCTTTTTCTTCGGCGCCTCGGGCGCAATTTCCGCCTGCTCCGCCGGGGGCGGCGCGACAACCGCGCCGCTGGTCGCCACCGCGACCGGCGCGACGCCGGTCTGCTCGATCCGCGGCGGAATCGGCTTCTCGTCGCCGGTGAAGACCGAGGCGAGCTTGCCGAAGATCCCCCGCGTCGGGTGCAGGTCGCAATACGTGGTCGGCTCGGTGCCGCGGTCGAAGTACTCCGAGTAGACCATCGACCGCCGAATCAGCTGGCCGTCGCGATTGACCACCTCGACGTCCTGGCACCCTTCGGTCGCGAGCTTGCCCGACAAGCGGCAGACGGTGGCGGACGTGACCCCCGCCGGCGCCTTGAACCATTCCGGCTTGTCGTCCTTCGTCGCCACCTTCATGAAGTTCGCCCACATCGGCACGGCGACGTCGCCGGCAAAGCCGTTGGCGATAATCGTGCGCGGCTGATCGAAACCGACCCAGACGCCGGCGACTAACTTCGGCGTGTAGCCGATGAACCACGCGTCGTTGAAGTCGTTGGTGGTGCCGGTCTTGCCCGCCGCCGGCAGCTTGAACCCCACCGCGCGCGCGCGGTTGCCGGTGCCGGCGTTGATGACGTCGGAGAGCATCGACGACATCAGGAACGCGGTGATGTCGCTGACGGCGCGCGATGAATATTCCTGCGCCGCATACAGCAGCCGACCGTCGGTGTCCTCGACGCGGCGGATCAGCATCGGCCGCGGCACGAGACCGTGGTTGGCGAAGGCGGCATAGGCCGCGGTCATCGACTGCAGCGTCACCTCGCCCGAGCCGAGCGCCAGCGACGGCACGCTCGGGACGTCGCCGACACCCATCGTCTTCGCGTACTCGACGGTGCGGGCGATGCCGACCTGCTGCAGCAGCTGCACGGCGGCGCGATTGCTCGACGTGCGCAGCGCGGTGCGCAGGCTGATCGAATCGGCGTCGAGATGCTCGTCTTCCGGCGTCCACGCGCCCTGCAGCGTCTGGATCGGCGCGTCGAGGTTCCCGATCATCGTCGCCGGGGTGTAGCCGGCCTCGAGCGCGGTGGCATAGACGAACGGCTTGAACGCCGATCCGGGCTGACGATGCGCCTGCACGGCGCGGTTGAAGTGGCTCTCGTCGAAGCGGCGGCCGCCGACCATGGCGCGGACGTGTCCGCTGACCGGATCGAGCGCGATCAACGCCGCTTGCAGGACGTCATTCGGCTCGGGGGCCGGGGCCGCACCGTTGGCGGTTTTCGCCCGCGCCGCCGCGCGTCGCGCCAGCCACGCCTTGCGCTTCTCCTCGACCGCCTGGATCTGCGCAGCAAGAGCCTCCTCCGCCGCGAGCTGCATCGGCATGTTGATCGTCGAGAACACGCGCAGGCCGCCCTGATACACGCGCTGCCATCCGAAGCGGTCGACCAGCTCGAGGCGGACCTGCTCCTTGAAGTACTGGCCGTGCGGATCGTCGGCGCGGAGCGTATCGCGCAGCGCCGGCTTGGTCTTGCGCGCCGTTTGCCACTGGGCCTTGTCGATCGCGCCGTTCTCGAGCATCGCCTGCAGAACGATGTTGCGGCGCGCGACCGCGCGCTCGAGGCTGACGGTCGGCGCGTAGCTCGAGGGCGATTTCACCAGCCCGGCGAGCAGCGCCGCTTCGGGCACGCTGACTTCGGACGCGTGCTTCCCGAAATAGCCGCGCGACGCCGCTTCGGCGCCGTACAGGCCGTCGCCGAAATAGACCTTGTTCAGGTACAGCTCGAGAATTTCCGGCTTGCTGTAGATGCGCTCGATGCGGGCGGCGAGAATCAGCTCCTGCAGCTTGCGGCGGTACGACTTGTTCGGGGTCAGGAAACTTTGCCGCGCCAGCTGCTGCGTGATGGTGCTGCCCCCCTGCGCCTTGCGGCCGTGGCGCAGGTTCACGGCCGCGGCCGACACGATACGCACGAGGTCGAACCCGCGGTGCTCGTTGAAGCGCTGGTCCTCGATGGCGATGAGCGCCTTGGTGAGGTTCGGGGAGATCTCCGACAGCGGCACCTCTATCCGCTGTTCCTTGAAAATGGTAAACGCGAACTTATCGCTGTCGTCGAATACCGCCGTCGCCTGGTCCATCTCGCCGATGCGGCGCAGCGCGTCGAGGTCGGGCAGGCCTTCGCGCAGACCCGCCAGGAACCACACGCCGCCGATCAAGGACATCGAGGCGACAAGGACGAACGCCACCACCACTCCGGCGACGATGCGCGGATGCGTGCGGCGTGCTTCCTGCCATTCGCGCTTGAGCTCGTCGAGATGCCGGGGAAAGTGGGGAGCCATAGACCTGGCGAAGGTGCAACAGAGGGGCCACGGATCAGCCGCTCAGCAGCGTTTTTCCGCTCCGTGGCATTTCGGTTGCAACCTAAGCGACACGAGGCATTTGGTGAGAGGCCTGACTCGCGCGGCCGCGGCGGCGGGAATCGCAATTCTAGTCGGTGGTGCGTTTTTTACACCCCAGCTTGCAACGAGCCAGAACAGCGCCATCGTCGTCGCGCCGCGTGCGCTGCCTGACGCGCCGCGCCCTTCGACTCGCCACGCGCCGGACGCAAGTGGCTCGCTCAGGACAGGCGCGGCTGCCGTGACAACCGGAGACGATCGCGACGTCGCCGATTCCAGCGACGCATTCACCGACTTGTATGGCAACGAGGTCAGCGACGCGGTCGCGACCTACACGTTCGACCAGTCCGGCAGCCTCTACGAGCTCCACTCGCCCCAGACCGAGCTTCCGCGTCTCGGCATCCCCAAAAGCTGATCGTCACATCGAGGCGTACCTGCCCCGGCGACCTACCAGCCCTCCCACCTGCCCTACTGCCCCACCCGCCCTCTTTAGGCCGTTCGCGTATCATGTCGGCCTCAACTGGGAGCGGCATCGCATGCGTCATTCGAAGTGGCTTTCACTACCGTTTCTGTCCCTCGTCGCGGCCGCCGGCCTCGTGGCGCAGCAGCCTAAAACCTATCGCGCGCGCCTGTCGCCGGTGCCGATCGACGTCTCGATGCAGGCGAACGTCGCCGGCACCGGTTCGATGACGGCGTCGTTGGCCGGCAACAAGCTGACGCTGAACGGAACCTTCGAGGGGCTGCGCGGTCCGGCGACCATCGCGCAGCTGCACAAGTCGCCGACGCGCGGGATGCGCGGGCCGGTCGTGGCCGAGCTGACCGTCGCGAAAGGATCGGAACCGACCAGCGGCACGATCACTGGGACGCTGGATCTGACGCCGCTGCAGGTGACCGACCTCGAGAAGGGACGCTTCTACATCCAGCTGCACAGCGAGAAGGCGCCTGACGGCAACTTGTGGGGATGGCTGTTGCTGCAGGAGAAGGCGCGATGAGGCGGTTGGCGTTGACCTGGCTCGCGCCGGCGTTCGCGGCCGCCCTCGGGATCGCGCTGACGGCCGGCCAGCAGCCGGCGACGATCTTCACCGCCGAGCAGGCGGCAGCAGGGCGTACGGCCTATCAGGCGAGCTGTGCCGGTTGCCACATGCCCGACCTCGGCGGGCGAAACGAGGCGCCGCAGCTGGCCGGCAACAACTTCCGCAGCACGTGGGGCAGCCGGACGACGCGCGATCTGCTGGAGTTCACGCAGAGCACGATGCCGCCGAGCGGCGAGACCCTGCCGGCCGACACCTACGTGAACATCATCACTTACATCCTGCAGTCGAACGGCGCGCAGCCCGGCTCGCAGCCGTTCACGCCGACGACGACGGTGCCGATCGGCAGCGTCGCGACCGGCGCTGCGCCGGCGGCGACCACCGCCTCGCCCAGCACCGAACCCGCGCCGGCGGCGCGCGGAGGCGGAGGGGCGGGCGCTCAGCCGGGCGCGCCCGGCCAGGGTGGACGAGGAGGTGGACGCGGTGGTGCTGGCAATGCCGGGCCACTTGGTCTCACCGTCAGCGGCACGGTCAAGAACTACACCGACGTCACCGACGAGATGCTGCGCAATCCCGATCCGGGCGACTGGCTGATGGCGCGGCGCAATTACCTCGGGTGGAGCCACACGCCACTCACGCAGATCACGCGCGACAACGTCAAGGAGCTGCAGCTCGCCTGGGTCTGGGCGATGAACGAGAGCGGCGCCGCCAACGAGCCGACGCCGATCGTGCACAACGGCACGATGTTTCTCACCAACCCGGGGAACGTGCTGCAGGCGCTCGACGCCAAGACGGGCGATCTCATCTGGGAGCACCGCGTCGGCCCGAACGCGACGGTCGGCATCGCCGCGATGCGCAACATGGCGATCTACCAGGACAAGGTGTTCCTGGCGACGACCGATGCGCGGCTGACGGCGCTCGACGCGCGGACGGGGAAGAAGATCTGGGACACGCCGATCGCCGATCGCGCCAAGGGCTACGCCAACACCGCCGGACCGATGGTGGTGAAGGGCGTGGTCGTCAACGGCCTGGTGGGCTGCGACCGCTACGGCAACGACGGCTGCTGGATCAGCGGCTACGACGCGGCGACCGGCAAGCAGCTGTGGAAGTTCAATACCGTGAGGCGCGGCACCGAGACCGGGTCCGAGAGCTGGGGCAAGCTGGCCGACAACCTGCGCGTCGGCGGCGAGACGTGGATCGCCGGCAGCTACGATCCCGAGCTCGACCTGATGTACTGGGGTATCGCGCAGGCGAAGCCGTGGATGCGCGCCAGCCGCGGGTCGTCGAACTTCGACAACGTCCTCTACACGAGCTCGACGGTCGCGCTGCGGCCGAAGGACGGCTCGCTCGCCTGGCACTACCAGCACGCGCCGGGCGAGTCGCTCGATCTCGACGAGGTGTTCGAGCGCGTGCTCGTCGACATCGGCGCGGAGAAGGTCGTGTTCACGATCGGCAAGCCCGGCATCCTGTGGAAGCTCGATCGCAAGACCGGCGCGTTTCTCGGCTACAAGGAGACGGTGTTCCAGAACGTCTTCGAATCGATCGATCCGAAGAGCGGCGCGCCGCAGTACCGCGCCGACATCCTCGAGCAGCAGACCGGCCAGTGGGTGCAGTCGTGCCCGAGCACCGAAGGGGGGCACAACTGGCAGGCGATGAGCTATTCCGCGCCGACGCAGACGCTCATCATCCCGCTCAGCCAGTCGTGCATGGAGATGTCGGGGCGCAAGCTCGAATTCACCAACGGGTCGGGCGGCACCGGCGCCGATCGCCGCTTCTACGAGATGCCGGGCAGCGACGGCAACGTCGGCAAGCTCGCCGCCTACGACGTGAAGACGATGAAAGAGGTGTGGAGCCGCGAGCAGCGCGCGTCGTTCCTGACGTCGGTGCTGACGACCGCGAGCGGCGTCGGGTTCGTCGGCGATCTCGATCGGGTCTTCCGCGCCTTCGACGTCCGCACCGGCGAGACGCTGTGGCAGGCGCGGCTCGGCACGTCGGTGCAGGGCTACCCGGTGGCGTTCACCGCCGGCGGCCGCGAGTACGTCGCGGTGACGACCGGCCTCGGCGGCGGCAGCCCGAGGCAGGTGCCGCGCACGATCAGCCCGGATGTGCGGCACCCGTTGAACGGCAACGCTATCTACGTGTTCGCGCTACCGGAGCGAGCGCGGTGAGGCGCGACGCTTCGCGTCGCCAGGCGCGGCGGCTGCGCCGCCGCGCTAGGTGGGTCGGTCAGGCGCGGCGGCTTCGCGCCGCACGGGAAAACCTCGTTTGCCCTACCGACCAACCTATCCGCGGCGGCGAAGCCGCCGCGGCCTAACGCGAAAGACGAAACAGGCGGGTGCGACGCGTCAGCGTCGCCCCGCCTGGATGTCTTTCGCGACCTGCTCCGCCGCCGCCCACACGCGCAGCAGATTCCCGCTCCAGATTTTGCCGATCTGCTCCTCGGTGTAGCCCCTGCGAACGAGCTCCAGCGTCACGTTGAACGTGTCCGCGGCGCTGTTCCACCCCTCGATGCCGCCGCCGCCGTCGAAGTCGGACGAGATGCCGACGTGGTCGACGCCAATCAGCTTCACCGCGTAATCGATGTGATCGACGAAGTCCTTGACCGTCGCGCGGCCGGCGGCGGGCCACTTGCGATCGATCTCGGCCAGCCGCTGCTGGAACTGGGCGCGGCGCTCTGGCGTGAGCGTGTCGACGCCAGCTGTGGCGCCGCGACCTGTCGCGCCGGAGCCCGCGCTAGCGGGCGAAGGCGGACCGGATTCAACCGGGCAGGGGCGCGACGCCGCGGTCGTGCCGCCGCGTCCGCCGCCGGGGCCACCGCCGCGTCCGCCCGGCAGCGCGAACTCCTGCCGCAGCGCGGCGATCGCCGGGCCGCGCTCGGGCGGGTCGCTCTTGACGTAGCCCGAGAGCGCCACCATCTGCACGACGCCGCCATTGGTCTTCATCGCCATCAGCATCTCGTCGTCCATGTTGCGGCTGTGATTGGCGAGCTTGCGGACCGAGGAGTGCGAGGCGATGACCGGCGCCCTCGACAGGCCGATCGCCTGCATCATCGCCCCCTTCGACGGGTGCGAGACGTCGACCATGATGCCCCAGCGGTTCATCTCCTGAATCACCTGCCGCCCGAGCGGCGACAGGCCGCCCCAACGCCACTGGTTGTCGGCCTCGCCGGTGTTCGAGTCGGCGAGCTGGCTGTGGCCGTTGTGCGCCAGCGACATGTAGCGGCCGCCGCGCTGCCAGAACTCCTTCACCCGGTTGATATCGGTGCCGACCGGGTAGCCGTTCTCGATGCCGATCACCGCGACCTTCTTGCCGCTCTTCGCGATCCGCGTCACGTCGGCGGCGGTCAGCGCCAGCTCGATGTCGTTGGGCGCAATCTCCTCGGTGAGGTGGTGGACGGCGTCGAACTTCGCCACCGCCGCCTTGTAGGCGCGGTCGTAGCCGGGCGGCTGAAAGGCGTCGGCGACCTGCGGCGGGTTCGACTGGCCGACGTAGACGATCATGAACGAGACGTCGAGCCCGCCTTCCTTCATCTTCGGCAGGTTCACCTGGTTGGTCAGCCGCATCGTGTAGTTGCAGCCGCGGGTGAAGTTCTCGGGATCGATGTCGTTGTGGGTGTCGAGCGTGATCACCCGCTCGTGAATCGCGCGCGCCCGCGCGGTCAGATCCTGCTCGCCCTGGGCGTGAACGATCGCGCCCGCGACGATCACAGCCACCAGTGTTGCCTTGCCCACGTCAGCCTCCCTCAATCAATCAGCGGCAACGTGCCAGATACCAGCGCCTGCCTAACCGCAGAGACCGCAGAGATCGCGGACAATCTTGTACTCGTTTCAGATCCCCGGCCGTTGCGTCGCCAGCGGCAGAAAACCAATATGAACCACAAAGACTCTGAGTCTCAGAGTCTCCGTGGTTCCATTACCGTCAGGTTCAGGGCCCAGCAATCAACCCGGTCGCTTCTCCAGGCAGCAAGAGTACCCAGGATCTCCGCGGTCTCTGCGCGCTCTGCGGTCAAGCAGGC